>Ga0114972_10000435_pt1 | contig 31235 bp, 27 predicted proteins | sample M_140807_EF_Meta_FD_87354 | JGI IMG/M metagenome (GOLD analysis project Ga0114972, IMG submission 87354) | Freshwater microbial communities from Lake Montjoie, Canada to study carbon cycling - M_140807_EF_MetaG | ecosystem: Environmental > Aquatic > Freshwater > Lake | place: Lake Montjoie...
AAGCTCGGATACGTCGAAGCGGATGATCCTGCGGGATTCGTTCCTCAATACTGAAAAAGTGAAATAGCTCTTCTTGTGAACGCTTGTTGCCCCGCATCATTACTCTCCGCTCAAGCTGTTGTTAGTACTCAGCATGCGGAGCTTCTCATTTTCTACGATATTACGCGATCGTTTTTCACCACCCTGATAGAGGTATAGGCCGATTACTAAAACCAGTAATGGCACCCATAATAAGAGGGAAAGGGAAATAGTCAGAATCTCACCCTTTTCTTCCCTCCTTCTGCCCGTACCCCCGCCTGAACTATCGCCGCCAGTTTAACCATTTTCAAAAACCGAACGTCGCCGCAAGCTCAGCACTTAACGACGCGGGTTTCAGCAACAGAAACGAACTGACTCGGATTATTACCGCAAAAAAACCCTCAGAGAACAGCTGATATCGTGGTCACGAGCAAGGGCATTGCTCGATTTGCGCCGCGTCTTCTCACCGAGAGCGCGGGACTGCGTGCCTACGTCGCTGGTCGATGCGACCGTATCCCTTATTTCGCAGCCTCTAAGGCGCGGTTGATTCTCCTTGATAGTGAATAAGTACTTGGCTTTTTTTCCCGAGTACATCAATCAACTTCTTATCGGTGAGAATCGCCTCCCCCATGACACATGTTCCCTCGAGATCTTCAGCGCTATCGCCAAAACCTCGTGCCGTTGCCTTCTATCCCGCCCAATTTTTTCCGGTAATTGCTTAATGACGATACCGATATCGTTGGCGAGTACATTCAGAAGCGATACCTGCTTGGAAGTAATTCTATCTGCTCCCCGTAGTGCCTTGCCATCATGTGCATGATACTCATCATGGCCCACAGATTACCATGAAACCACTTATTTCGTTGCCTCTTACCAGAATCGATCAGCATACCTTTTACCCCCGCCCTTTCAAACCTAACTTTACCTTCCCGCCGCGATGTCATTTCGGGTATGCTGGGGCCTCGCTCGATGTCGCTTTTTTTTGGTGAAACGGCTCGATGGGCTTCTTATGAGTTTCAATCCAGGGATTTGGTATGACCGTGAAGGTGCTTAAATTTGGGGGTAGTTCGGTTGGTGATGCGGTGCGGATTCGGGCCGTGATCGCGATTATCCAACGGTCACAAACAACAAGCTCCGTGCCGATGGTTGTTGTTTCAGCGCAACAGGGGGTCACCGATGAGCTCATTCGAAGTGCTCACGAGGCGGTGAAGGGGGGCGAATCATTTCGAGTGGTAACGGAGAAGCTCCGACGCCGCCATCAAACTATCGCCGCTGAACTTCTCTCCGGTGAGGATGCTTCCTCGGATCGAGCGCGCCATATTTCAAACACGATTGACGCGATTTGTGACGAGCTTGATGCTCGTTTACTCGGGGTTTCCCTTCTTCGCGAGCTATCTTTGCGGACGCTGGATGCGATCATGTCAGTAGGCGAGAGGCTATCGGCACAGATAATCACTGCTGCGCTTAATGCAGAGGGTGTTCCCGCTCGATACGCCGATGCGCGTGGCCTCATGGTGACCGATGCAACGTTTGGAAACGCATTGGTCGATGAAGAGGAAAGCTATCAACGGATTCGCGATTTTGTCGCTCAAGACCAGAGCATCGCGGTGATGACCGGATTTCTGGGCGCGACATCATCGGGTGAAACAACAACGCTTGGACGGGGTGGATCGGACTATACCGCATCTCTTGCGGGGGCAGCTCTTGAGGCATCACAGATCGAGATCTGGACTGATGTAAGTGGAGTGCTTACATGCGACCCCCGCAAGGTACGGCGAGCTTTTCCGCTTCCTTACCTCTCTTACGAGGAGGCGATGGAGCTCTCCCATTTTGGCGCAAAGGTCATCTATCCCCCAACGATGCGGCCCGCGATGGCGCGTGGCATCCCGCTTATAATCAAAAACAGCTTTGAACCAACTGCTCCCGGCACCGTTATCGGTTCGAGCCCGGGCGATGCCGCCCAAGCAGTGCGAGGCATTTCGTCAATCGACCAGCTCACTCTCATCCGGGTGCAGGGGACCGGCATGATTGGAGTTTCCGGGATGGCGATGCGGCTCTTTCGTGCGCTCGCACAGGCTCAGGTAAACGTTATCCTCATCACTCAGGCATCTTCAGAACACACGATCTGCGTGGCGGTAAAACCGTCGCAATCATCAGATGCAGAGGCCGCGATTCGAGAGGAATTTTCGTACGAGCTCCGCGCCGCTCTCATCGATCCGCCAATTGTTGATAACGAATATGCGATTGTGTCGGTTGTTGGCGATGGTATGAGAAATACCCCCGGAGTGGCGGCGACACTTTGCCATTCTCTCGCAGAAAATGGTGTGAATATCGCGGCGATTGCACAGGGCTCATCGGAGAGAAACATCTCAGTAGTGATTCGCCGTCTCGATCAACGAAAAGCGCTCAACGCGATACATGACAGATTTTTCTTATCCCATCTTAGAACCCTAAATGTATTTGTTGTCGGTCACGGATTAATCGGCCGCACTCTTCTTGATCAGATTCAGGAGTATCGAGAGAGCCTTCACCGAGACCATCATGTCGAATTAACAATTGTGGGACTGACCAATTCGAGCCGAATGATCATCGATGAAGAGGGAATTTCACCCGATAATGCGGAGGAACTTCTCAATTCAATCGGCACTCCCGCAGATCTTCAGGCGTTCGTCCACCGGATGATTCAGCTAAATCTTCCGCACTCGGTATTTGTTGATTGCACTGCAAGTGCTGAGGTTCCTCACTGGTATCACACCGTGTTGTCGCGACATATCGCGGTTGTCACGCCGAACAAAAAAGGACAATCAGGTCCGCTTTTAGCGTATAAGCTGATAAAGGAAGCTGCCAAACTTCCCGGCTCCCGTTTCCTATTTGAAACAAGCGTTGGAGCGGGACTTCCCGTTATCGGGACGCTCAACGATCTTCTTCGGAGCGGTGATTCGATACGGACAATTGATGCGGTGTTGAGTGGGACGTTGAGCTACCTCTTTAATACTCTCGTACCGGGTCGTCCGATGAGTGAGCTGATACGAGATGCTCGCGACAAGGGGTACACCGAGCCCGATCCAAGGGATGATCTCAGCGGTCTTGACGTCGCACGAAAACTTCTAATTCTTGCCCGAGAGGCTGGATTTGAGCTCGAACTGGATGATATCAAGATTGAAAATCTGGTACCCGAACCGCTTCGCGAACTTGCGACAGTCGAACAGTTTCTCCGTGGCCTAAAAGACTACGACGAAGCGTTTGAAAAACTCGTATCATCCGCGCACGAAGAGGGCAAACGGCTTCGCTATATCGCTCAGTTCGACGGAACGAGCGCATCCGTTTCACTCCAGGCTGTCGACAGAAATCATCCATTTTTCTCGCTTTCTGGAAGCGACAATATTCTTGCATTCACCACAGAGCGCTATCACTCAAGCCCATTAGTTATCCAGGGACCAGGCGCTGGCGCCGCAGTTACGGCAGCTGGTGTTTTTGCGGATATCGTGCGGGTGGCGTTAGCAGGTTAGCAGGAGCTGGCCTCTGCATCGTTCCGGTCGTATACTGAAAAAGCGGTATCAGTCTGACCCTTTTCTTCAGTATTGCTTTTGTGGGAGAACTGGCACCGTTTTTCAAATTTAAAATACCAAGCACTGCCGTATTTTAATCTTATTTTTCATCTAAACCCCTACCCTCTCATGGTCGACATCGAACAACCGAACCATTCATCAAAAATTGCAGCATTCGCACCGGCGACCGTTGCAAATGTCGGCCCCGGATTTGATATTTTGGGGTTTGCGCTAAACGGACCTGGTGACGAGGTAACAGCAGAATGGTCCGATGGATCTGAGATAACTATCTCGGCTATAGAGGGTGATGGAGGAAAATTACCAACGGACCCGGCGAGAAATTGTGTGGGTGTTGTAGCGGCAGCGATCGTAAAGGCAGTCGGGTGCCAACGGGGTATTTCGCTCACCCTCCGCAAGGGGCTCCCACTTGGAAGTGGTATGGGTTCGAGCGCAGCAAGTAGTGCTGCCTCAGCACTCGCAGTGAATAAGCTTTTGGGGTCACCATTTTCTGAGAGAGAGCTTGTTCATTTTGCGATGATGGGCGAAAAAGAAGCGTGTGGTGCCGCGCACGCCGATAACGTTGCCCCAGCTATTCTTGGAGGATTTGTCCTTATCGCGTCTTATGAACCCCTTCGAATAGTTGAACTCCCCTGCCCGCCATCTCTTTTCTACGCCGTTATCAATCCCGATTTTCCGCTTGAAACTGCCCTAGCTCGCAGTGTGTTGCCCCGCGAAATATCGCTTGCGAAAACGGTTCAACAAACCGCGTCGCTGGCTGGGCTCCTGAGTGGATTGTACACGAACGATCTTGAGCTTATCGCATCATCACTGGTAGATCATATAGCTGAACCCGCTCGGCTTCCGCTGATTCGGGGAGGAGCAGAGGTAAAGGAAGCGGCGCTCCGGGCTGGTGCGCTCAACTGCACGATCTCGGGCTCGGGGCCTTCGCTTTTTTCTCTCTGCTCATCCCTAGAGATTGCAGAGACCGTTGGCGAAGCGATGAGCGAAACGTTCGGCAAATTCGGCATCGGTTCAAAGCTCTACTGCGGTGCGGTGCGCCGCGGCTAATTTGGCATATCAGCGATCATCGCTACCGTGATAAATCACGGGGCTGGTCGGCGCTTTTTCTGACTGTATCTAGGAATCTTGATGCAACTAGTTAGTACAATCCACCCGACAGAAACGATCTCATTTACCGACGCGGTGACCCGAGGGCTTCCCTCTGATGGTGGACTTTATCTTCCGACTCCATCTTCTCTGCGCCCTCTTCCGGCCACATTTTGGAAGGAGCTTCCCAATCTCGACCGAACGGCAGTTTGCACCGCCGTTGCCGAGCACCTATTCGGTAAAACGCTCGATGGTATGTCGGTTGCTGACCTCGTATCCGAGGCGGTGATCAGCGATGCCCCTCTTGTGCCAGTAACTGAGAGGATAACTGCGCTTGAGCTTTTTCACGGGCCGACTGCCGCGTTCAAAGATTTTGGAGCCCGTTTTCTTGCGGCAGTAACAACAAGAATTGCAGCTTCTCAGGGCCGAATACTCACAATATTGGTTGCCACCTCGGGAGACACCGGCGGCGCGGTTGCTCACAGCTTTTGGCAGCGCGCTGGGGTCCAGGTTGTTGTTCTCTATCCGGCTGGTCAGGTTAGTCCGATTCAAGAGAGGCAATTTGCAGCTCTCGGGGGAAATGTTCATGCGCTGCGCGTTGCCGGAAGCTTTGATTCTTGTCAGGCGATGGTGAAGCGCGCACTCGCAGCGAGTCAGTACCGCGAATCGCTCGGACTTACCTCTGCAAATTCGATAAATGTTGCACGGCTGCTCCCTCAAATCTTCTATTATTTTCTCGCATCCCAGCAGTGGATCTCTACACAGCAGGGGATCTCTGCACAGCAGCGGCTTTCTGCTCACGGGGGCCCATTTGTGTGCGCAGTACTATGTGGAAATTTCGGCAACCTGACAGCGGGACTTTATGCGCAAAAGCTCGGCGCTCCGATATCTCGCTTTATTGCGGCAACAAATGCTAATAGCACCGTTCCAGATTTCCTCGCTGGAAAATCATATCAACCCCGCCCGAGTGTTCCCACCATATCAAATGCGATGGACATCGGAGACCCGAGCAACATGCCTCGAATTATGGCCCTTTTCGGGAATGATCCGGAAGCGGTACGAGCGGCTCTTACCGGCCAAGCGGTTTCGGATGACGAAACCCGCGAGACGATGCGTTCCGTTCTCAAAGATCACTCCTATCTCCTCGATCCCCACGGTGCTGTTAGCTTTCGCGCACTCGATGATCATCTCAAACCGGACGAGCACGGCATATTCCTTCACACTGCTCACCCTGCAAAGTTTTCTGAGGTTATACGAGATACCCTCGGCATCGAACCCCCTATTCCACCGCAGCTTGCAGAGATCATGCATAGACCGATTAATGCACGCTCAATAGCTCCGGAAAGCCTTGCACTTGAGGAATTTTTAAGGGAGTTAGCAGAGAAATAAACCGCTAGCTTTTGGAACTTCGAACAACCACGAAGAGAAAAAACCTTAGCCTTTATCCGTGTCTAACCCAAGCTTTAAATTCGCCTTACAACAATAGCTTCTAATTTAAACCAAGATCTAGCTCAATAGTAACCCGAAAAAATATGAACACTAATCACAATGATTAACAATCTTAAGAGCTTTTTAGCGCAGCTCTTTGTATTTTGGGCTTTTATATTTTTGTCGCTATTCGCGCCACCGGTTATCGCTGAAGAGCCCTCTTCTAATACTCAGCAATCTTGCTCTAAGCGTTCTCTTACTCTTGAAGAGCTTCGTGCTCTTGCGCTTTCTTCCTCCCCTCTGGTCGGAGAGATTGATCTTGAGTTTGCGGGAGATCTATCACGGGCCATTGAGACAGAATCGTTGCAAAACCCAGAGCTGCAAGCTGAGCGCACCTTCACTCGGATGACGATCGGTGGGGCAAATGATCCACAGGCACAGGTAAGCATCGCACAGCCGTTGCGATTGTCCAACTTTGGAACGCGTTCACGAGTTGCCGAGCTAATAAGGCGGGCAGGAGAGCAGCGAAAACGGGCAAAGCTGTTTGGATTGATGCAACAGTTGTCGCTCCAGTTTCGAATTCTTGAGGGATATAACCAAAGTCTGGCAGCTGTAAAAGAGGCTCAAACTCTGGCGATAAAAAAGGTATCTCTTATACGAGAGGGAGCTAAAAAAGGTCTATTCTCGATCGGAGATGAGAGACTTTTTGAGGGAGAACGATATCGCCTTCTTGCAAGAGAGCGAGGAATCTCATCGCGTATCGCTCTGCTTAAGGGTGAGCTCGCTCGATTAATCGGTGTTTCATGCCGTGTTGAGATCGAGGGCGGCAATTATTCCAGAGAGGTCCCATCACTCGAGGAGCTGGTCGAAAAGGCAAATAAGAGCCCATTAAGTGAACAGGCTCGAGTTGATGCATTTAAGGATCTAACAACGGAACAGATCAAACTTGCAGAGCTTGACCGGACACCGCAGATTACACCCCGTCTCATGTACCAGCATACGAACGATGGTGGCGATTTTGTCGGACTCGGATTTTCGATCCCACTGCCGGTTTGGAATCAGAATCGGGCTGAGACGATTCGAGCAGTTGCTGAATCAAAGGCTGCGCAGCTGCAAGAATCATTCGTTAAGGAAGGAGCTCTCAACGAGATGATTCGCCAGCTTCGTATAGCGGCCGTTAATGCCGAGGAGCAGGTACAGCTTTTTGAATCAAAGGTTATTCCTGCTTTTGCAGATGCGCTTAACTTTGAGGATAAAAGGTACAGCGAGGGGAAGGGTAATCTCCTTCAGGTTTGGCAAACGCTTCGCGCGCTTAGTGATGTTCGTGCAGAGGGATTTGAACTCTTAATTGCGGCCGCAACAATTCGAGCTGAACTGTCGACACTAATCGGTGAAGAGATTTAGCAGGGTGGTGAAAAATGATTTGCTGTTGCGCACTTTGATAGTTTGACTGCAACTTCGTTAGAGTCAACGAAAAAATCCTCAACGTATCTCAGCGGATACGTTTCCGTTTTTTCCGTCAACTCCTCCTTGTTTCGTCAAAACTCTCAAAATGCTCACTACGCAACCATTTTTCACCACCCTGCTAGCCGTAATCAAGGCCGAAGTAATAAACAAATGGATCGGTCGATCCCATTCGTTATCTCCATTTTTTAAAGAGAATCGTATGAATACTTTTTGCTCCCTCGTTCAACGATTGATTGTCGTTTGTAGCCTCTGCTTGGTTATCGCAGCGTGCGAAAAGAGGAAAGGAAATGAGTCAGCTCTTGAACACCATGAAACTCATAATCCTCATCATGATAGCGAGGATGCCGAATTTGAAAGGGGTCCACACCAAGGAAGAATGCTTCGAGATGGACCCTTTGCTATTGAGCTTCAGATTTTCGAAAAGGGAGTTCCTCCCCAGTATCGGGTATACGGCTATTTCAATGATTCGCCGATTGAGCCGGGCGTTTTTTCGGTTAACGTTGAGCTTCGTCGCCTTGGTCGAGGTGTTGAAAAAATAACCTTTCACGAGCGGGGTACCTTCCAGCTCGGCGATAAAACGATCGATGAGCCTCATTCGTTTGAGGTTGCGGTTACCGCCGATTATCAAGGTAAACGATCTAGCTGGAACTTTTCCTCCTTTGAGGGTCGTACAACCATACCGGAGGAGATCGCTGCGATATCTGGAATTAAAACGGAAACCGCGATGCCCAATCGGCTACAAATAAAAACAAGGCTACAAGGAAAAATACGCCCGAGCGAGCACCGTATCGCACACGTTATGCCGCGGTTTCCAGGCATAATACGGGAGGGAAAAAAACATATCGGAGACCAGGTCACAAAGGGAGAGGTACTCGCGATAGTCGAGAGCAACGAAAGTCTTCAGCCATTCGAAGTTCGCTCTCAACTTTCAGGTACAATTATCGAGGGACATGTTGTCGCTGGAGAGTTTGTTCCAGAGAACACCGCGATCTACACCGTTGCTGATTTTTCCGAGATGTGGGTCGATTGTTACCTTCCGCTCCGCGAAGAAAGGCTTATAAAAATTGGACAGAAAGTGCCACTTTCAACTATTCACGGCACTATATCGACAGAGGCAGAGGTTATTTATGTTGCTCCGTACGCTGATGAGCACTCTCAATCGCGGCTCGTAAGACTCGTTATAAATAATCCTCAAGGAAAGTTCCTCCCCGGAATGTATCTCTCTGGTGAGCTCTTGGTTGAGGAAAAGCCGGTTTCAGTAGCGGTCAGACGTAGCTCTATCCAACACTTTCGGGATTGGGATGTTGTATTTCGGGTGGTCGGGGATGTCTACGAGGTCGCGCCGATTGTCCGAGGCAGCACCGATGATGAGTGGGTCGAGGTAATTTCAGGATTAATGCCGGGTGACAAATATGTGACTGAGAATCCGTTTCTCATTAAAGCTGATATTCTTAAGTCAGGTGCAAGTCACGACCATTAAGACCACGTTGCAATCCCAACACTGCTACCGCTGAATAGGACTCAGATATGTTCAATAAAGCTATCAAAGCCTCGATTCAGTATCGCCACTTTGTAGTTGTGATATCGATTGTTCTGATGTGCCTCGGGATCGTTGTCGGAAGAAGGATTGTCATTGATGCAGTACCCGATATCACTAACGTTCAGGTTCAGATAAATACCGAGGTTCCGGGCTATTCACCATTCGAGGTTGAACAGCGGATCACCCTGCCCCTCGAGCTCATGCTTTCCGGGATTCCTGGCCTCGATTATACCCGCTCCCTCTCCCGCTATGGGCTCTCTCAGGTGACCGTTGCGTTCTCTGACGAAACTGATCTTTACGATGCGCGTCGACTTATATCTGAGCGATTGAGCGAAGGAAGAGAAAGGCTTCCTGCGGGCATCTCTCCAACGCTTGGTCCGATCTCGACTGGACTGGGCGAAATCTTCATGTATGTCGTCCAAAATGATCCTAGTTCACAAACAGAGCGTTCGCTTTTTGAGCTTCGCGAAATACACGATTGGGTTGTACGCCCTCAGCTCCGAACAGTTACCGGAGTTGTCGAAATAAACTCTCTTGGAGGCTCACCGAAGCAGATTACCGTCCTACCTGATCTCGAAAAACTCCGCTCTTACGAGCTATCACTCAGTGATATTTCGCGGGCGATTCGCGATAACAATTCAAACGTCGGCGCAGGTTTTATCGAAGAGCATGGCGAGCAGTTTTTATTGCGAGTGCCCGCACAGGTTGAGCGATTTTCCGACCTCGGTGAGATAGTCATTACCACCAGAGGTGGAGTGCCGGTATTGGTAAAAGATGTCGCATCGGTTGAGATTGGATCAGAGCTGCGTGTCGGGGCTGCAACTGCTGACGGCAAGGAGGTCGTCATGGGTACGGTTTTCATGTTGAAAGGAGAGAATGGCCGCACCGTGGCTGAACGGGTGAGGACCCGATTACGGGAGATAGCCTCGACTGTCCCTGCCGGTGTAATCATTACCCCGTTGTACGATCGATCCATCCTCGTGAATGCAACTATAAAGACCGTTTTTACGAATCTAGGAGAGGGTGCGCTCCTTGTTATAATCGTTCTTGCTCTGGCACTAGGGAATATCCGTGCTGCTTTGATCACCGCCTGCGTAATTCCTTTAGCAATGGTGATGACAGTATTCGGAATGGTCCAGGGAAAGTTGAGCGCGAATCTGATGAGTTTAGGTGCGCTTGATTTCGGGCTTATCGTCGATGGAGCAGTGATTCTCGTTGAAAATTGCGTTCGGCGACTCGGAATGGAACGGGCACGACTTGGGAGGAACATAACCCGATCTGAGCGTTTACAGATCGTCTACGAGGCTTCAACCGAGGTACGACAGGCAACCATGTTTGGTGAGCTTATCATCATGATCGTTTATGTGCCGATACTCGCGCTCTCGGGAATCGAGGGAAAGATGTATCACCCAATGGCGATTACGGTCCTACTGGCTTTGGGAGCTGCGGGTATCCTATCCCTCACCTTCGTACCCGCGGCAGTTGCACTTTTTATCGAGGTTAAAAAAGAAGAGCACAGTCGATGGCTCACCACTCTCCAATCGGGATATCGCTCAGCTCTTGCCGGTATTCTGCGAATTCCTCGCATCGTCGTAGCAGCAGCCGTTTGTTTGTTTGTAGCATCGATTATTGCGAGTTCACGACTCGGATCTGAGTTTATTCCGTCGTTAGATGAGGGCGATATCGCGCTTCATGCGTTACGAATACCTGGAACATCGCTATCGCAGGCGATTCCGATGCAGCACCAGCTTGAAAGAGTAATCGCGGCAGTGCCTGAAGTGAGCCATATATTCGCAAAAATAGGAACTGCCGAGATCGCCACCGATCCGATGCCGCCAAGTGTTGCTGATGGCTACGTAATCCTCAAGCCACGGCGCGACTGGCCAAATCCAGATAAATCAAAGGGAGACGTTGTTGCCGAGATCGAGCAGCGAGCCCTCACGGTACCTGGAAATAATTACGAATTTACTCAACCGATTCAGATGCGGTTTAACGAATTAATAGCCGGAGTCCGAAGTGATGTCGCCGTGAAGGTCTTTGGGGATGATCTCGAACTTCTTAGGGTTCTCGGAGCCAAGATCGAGTCAATTCTCCAAGATATACCTGGAGCCTCTGATACCAAACAGGAGCAGGTAACGGGGCTGCCGATGATTGTTGTAAATCCAGACAGAGAGCGATTAGCCCGATTTGGTATTAACACCGCATCGTTGCAGAGAGTGATTCAAACCGCCTATGCAGGCGACGAGGTGAGTCGCTTCTACGATGGAGATAGGAACTTTCCGATAGTAGTTCGATTGCGAGAAGAGGATCGTAATCAGAGAGAGAGAATTGGTCGATTGACGGTGCCCGTTGCGTCAAGAGAGCGCGAAAAAAATGAAGCAGCACAAATCGATCAGATGCTTGGGCTATCAGGGCGAGCGAACCTATCAATACATGCCGATGGAAGTCGATATCTCACCGTTGCTGATCTCGCTGATATCGAGGTAACTGAGGGACCAAATCAGATAAGCCGCGAAAACGGAAAGCGGCGTGTTGTTGTGACGAACAACGTTCGGGGGCGAGATCTCGGTTCATTCGTTGAAGAGGCTCAACGAAGAATTGCGAGCGAGCTCCAGCTACCACCGCACTACTGGCTCGGTTGGGGTGGGCAGTACGAGCATCTTATTTCAGCAAAGAGCCGCCTAATGATTGTTGTTCCTCTTGTCCTACTGAGCATATTTTTCCTAATTTACGCCACATTTCAGTCGGTGAGAAATTCTCTAATTGTATTCTCGGGGGTTCCGTTCGCGTTGACCGGAGGATTAGTCGCACTTTGGCTTCGAGCTATCCCCTTCTCCATATCTGCAGCCATAGGATGCATCGCTCTTTCCGGTGTTTCGGTACTAAATGGTCTCGTATTAGTGAGCTTTATCTCGGCGCTGATTCGTAGCGGTACCACTCCTACCAAAGCAATCATAGATGGTGCCGTCTCCCGACTCCGTCCCGTCCTGATGACCGCACTAGTAGCCTCACTAGGTTTTATTCCAATGGCGTTTTCCCACGGAACAGGCTCCGAAGTTCAACGCCCCCTTGCAACGGTAGTTATCGGAGGAATTATATCTTCCACAATATTGACCCTACTAGTACTACCAGCATTACTTTCATTAAGTGCAAGACCGATGGACCAAGGTGATAAAACGGAAGCGTCCTGATGAAGTGTAAATAGTTGGCACTAAAAAACCCCTGGAGAGTTTTTTCAGGGTCTAACTAACTAATTCAGCCCGATTGCTTCGCTCTCTCCGTTCTATCAAAGCGGATGACTCCTGCGAGAGCGTATCGAGCTCCTTTATCTGAGCTGACATAAGAGGAAGAGCCTCTTGGCGAAATTTGGATAGATCCTCGAGCGCAATACGGATGTCAGCAAATGCAGTGCGGAGAGCATTCATGTCGAGCATCGTGCCCGACGCTGTTTTCTGAATCGCTGTGCCCTGCGTCTTGAGAAGCTCAGCGGTCTTAGAGATTAAGTTCGAGGTGGTGCTGTTAAGCGCCTGAACCTTATCGAGCACGATTTTTTGATCAGCGAGCGCCAGAGCGACTGTGACGGCGACCTGAAGAGCCCCTATCGTGACCTGAAGCGCTCGATTTACACCTCGGACGAGCTCCTGATTATTTCGAATGACAATCTCAATAGCTAGTGTACCCTGCTGAGCAACAACAAGCTGTTGCTGAAGGTCCATAACACGCTGGCGAATTGGGAAAACAAGTCCCTCACTTACAAAGATATAGTCATCACTTCCTGCCACCAGTTCAGTATCAAGCTTTGCCTGAAGTTTGCTATCAACAATCTGCGCAAGCTTAATAGTATTGACTAGCTGCTCCGATACATTTTGCAGCCGAGCCCGATCCTCTGAGAGCATCGACGAGTCGTGCTTTAGTTGGTCACGTCCAAGCTCAAGAGCGCGTATAATCCTATCTATAACCACTTGGGCGCTTTCATACCTGATGAAGTAACGCTTCAATGGTGAGCCCACTCCCGGGATGTAACCAAGCAACCTCTTAAGAAACCCCCGCTTTACATCGAAGCGCGGAGGATCAAGCGCCTCCACCTGATCCCGCAACTGAACAAGAGCATTCGCAACTTCTCCTCCCTCAGCCCCTCGCTGCGCGAGCTTACTCACAGGGTCTTTTAATTTTTCGCTACACGCAGCGGCTTCTCGCTGGAGGTCCAACCCCATCGTCTCAACCGATGCCTTGCTCTGTTCGCGTTCGACCGACTCATCACGACAGTCAAAGAGAGTGGCAATAAATTGGTCGGCCTTTAAAGACAACTCCGGCTCCTCTGCTTCGACTACCCGGACATCTTTGGGTGCGGGCATCGAGAGATCCTCTCGTACCACATCAGGATCTACCGCTTTCAAGCCTGTTTTTGGTGGTATTTCACTCATAGTTTTGACTCGCTACATTGAAGTAATGTCCATTTTAATCTGATGAAATTCAGCGCACCTCGGTTTGAAAAGAATTCATTATCAAAGTGAATCAAAGCGCAGCCTCCACTTTCTGCCCTCTCTGCATCTTAGTTTTTGCTCTGTGAACGATCGTACAATGATGTCCTCGCTACCACCTTCTCAAGCTGTCGCATCGCTTCATCAACACCTTCAGGAATGCGACCATCCACCAAGTTGAGCTGAGAGAGGGTTCGCGACGTTTGAACTAAACCCGCGATCGCTACCTGATTTTCTTCTTTAAGCTGATCTACTCGCCCGATATCCGCTGCAAGCGATCCCTCGTGCTCGAGCCAAACTTCGCCTTCGAGCGCGTGCGCCCGGCAACTTAGATCAAGACTAACCAACGTTGAAAGCATCAGCGCTCCATTGTCGAGCACCGATTGATATATCGCATTTACCGAACTGAAATAGCGTTCGTACGCAAGCTCGGATGGATTAAACTTCTGATTTAGAACCTCTTTAAGAGAATTAAAACACTCCTTAGCAAAACGAACCTGCTCTGCAGCTTCAAGAGCCCGCCCAGAAACCGCTGGTGAACGAATCTCGGCGAGCTCCCGACACAACTTATCTGCTGGATCGTCATCTGCTACGGAAAGCGTAAGTGCAAATGACCCAATTTCTCGGTGATCAGCGGGCGGTTCACCCAATGCAATTGCTAATACGGCAATCCAACCGAGGCCTGTCCAGCCAAAAACGAGATTAACAGCCGTGACTTGCAGGAGTTTTGGGTTACTTCTTGAGGCAGCGATGATCGTCGGAATGAAGTAAAGGCCAACTCCAAAAAGAACTTCGAACTCCATAAATCTTCTCTACCGCTGCGATTCGTTTTTAGTTGTGAGCCACCATCTGATGACTCCGACAGCGAAGGTGCAAATCACGCTATTGAGAATAATCAACGACGGATTCTGAGAGAGTACTTTTTGGCCGAGAATGGGGGATAGCGGTACGTGCAGAATCCAACGTAGGAACTCGAGCATACCAGGTTTCGCGCTAACTTCATTTACTCCCTGACTAACACTCATAATCTCTTGACCGACCCGCAAGACCGCAGTAATTCCAAGACTTGCAAAAGAATGAATACAGAACACAAAGATCATATCACTCCTGATCGACCGTTTCATGCCGACGAAACCAATCGGGCCAAAGATATGGGACAATGCAATGCGCCATATTTTCTCGTTCGTGATATTACCTGCAATACGCTCCGATAGAATTGTACTGTCCCTGCCCCCTGAGAGTGGATGAAACTGCTCTTGGGGAGACGCCAATCTTGAAAAAAAATGAATGAGTGAGAAGATTATTAGACCCGCCAGAAGACTGTTCAACACCCTAAGTCTAAGCGAAATGAAGAAGAACTTATCAACCCCATGGAGTTCCGTCCCTCTAATCACAAGGCTGAGCGGAAGATTTAGAACTTTGTAAGAGAACCTTTCGACAACAACGAGTGGGCTCTGACTGACAGAGGAAGCTTTGGAATTATCCTTCCCAGCGATCAAATTTGCGGTTTTCTCCTGTGTCGTGCGAACTATTACCTGAATGTGCAAATACTGAGAATAAGAACCAACCACAAAGTGCAAAATAGCAATAAAAAGGATGAAACGGAGATTTTTCTGCGACACTATGACCCTCAACAAAAATTAAGATTGCGTTCCAGTTTATTTTAGGGTAAAGGAATAGGAATGCAAAGATTTTTTTACCTCCTCAGACCAGCGTCTTAATATAGTAAACAACAGTCCAAAGCCGACCTTAATTCGTTCGACAACAATAGTGCCTCTGGAAAAATGAGTTCGAAATTAGACGACTCCTCCCCGCAGCCCGAGGCAACAAAGGCGTCTACAACTTCATCAGAGCGCCTCTTCGCCGTCGAGCGGCTGTTAATGAGAGACCATCAAAACCCTCTTGAAAGAGAGCAAACAAGGCAACAAGTGGCATCGCTGGCTCTCGACCTTCAGCGAGAATCAGCATCCAGCATTCATCTACTAGAAGGTTCACTCCGTCAAGTCTCGGCTCGTAGTGCAGACGAGGCTTCGGTTGCGCTATCACTTGGCGAATTGCGTCACCAGATTGAACTTCTTGATCCATCATCACTTGCCTCTCGGAATCGATGGTTCCATCGATTTCTTAGGTGGCTCTTCCATATCGACCCACCACTGCAACGCTTTTTATTCCGGTATGATTCAGTCAGGATTACGATTGAGGAGATACTTTTGGCGTTAAAGGAGGGGCGAGAGCAGCTCCGTAGGGACAACATCACCCTTGCTGCAGATCAGCAAGAGCTACTCCAAACTAGTGAAAAACTCGCTGCCGCAATCGCCAACATAGAGAAACTTAGAGGCCAGCTATCGGCTACCCGTGAAAAAGAGCAAAACCGAGAGATTGCCGAGTTCATTGACCAAGATCTCCTATTTCCACTACATCAACGGTCGCTGGACCTTCACCAACAACTTGCTGTGAACCAGCAGGGGACTCTCGCATTAGATCTCATCATCAAGAACAACCTAGAGCTAATCCGAGGCGTAGACCGCGCGCTCTTCACCACCGCGAGCGGTTTCCGAATTGCCGCAACGGTCGCCGTCACCCTTGCTGAACAAAGAGATATCTCAGATCAGATTCAGACAGCAATCGGTACGACTGATGAATTACTGGCGGAGGCTACCAAAGAGCTAAAGGGTACTAAAACCTCAATCAAGCAGCAGATCACTTTAGCAGCGAACAATATTGAAAAGCTCAAGAATGCGTGGTCTGAAATCAGAACAAGTATCGAAGAAGTTGAGAGTCGCCGCAGCAATGCGCTTCCAACAATAACAGCTTCAATCGAGGAGATGACGACATTGAGTCATGATACTTCATCACTGTGTAGTGACCAATAATGGGAGCAGCAAACTTCCTTCTGTTCTATGCATCTCGTCCAGGCTCTTTTTAAAGTAAAAGATCGTCGGTTGAATAGATTTATGAGCCAAAAGGGGGCAGCAAAGTATCAAACTGGCTCAATACCATCGGTTTCAGCTTTTCTAAAAGAGACTCAACGGAAGAGTTTTGACCTAATAGATCACAGCATTTTGAAAGATCGAGAAAGAATTTATCTGTCAAGCGCTTTGCCGTCGGACTGTGAGGCGGATAGCACTGTCCACCTTCGGTAAACTGCAAGGCTTTTTTATTAATGGGACTCTCATTGATAGGCCACCCGGAAGGAAGGTCGTTCTCGGATTGGTAGTAACGAGCAACTCTCGCTTGCAAGAGACTGTTCGGCGTTAATCTCCCCTCCTCATCGCATATCCCCGCTTTTTGCCCTTTTTCGAGCTTCTTTTCATCGGCACAATATGAGAGATAATCCTTTACGAAGCTGAGTAGACTTATAGAAAAGAGACTATCTGCATCAAAATGATGACGGCCTATCTCAGGAAGTTCATTGTACTCGCCAATAAGAGGATGATCGTGTTTTAAAATTACCTCGATAAAAAGCTTCCGCTCTGATTGAGCGACGACCTCCCCATATTTTTGCAATAACGGCCCGAACACTAGGTCCTTCGAATAAATAGCCGAAAGACTCGAGTGCAGAAGCCTAGTATCTCGATTCTTCCAGTGAGCGCCCCCCCCGTTGCTGATATTCGCTCGCCGTCTGATCTTTCTTATTAGCCAGAATCCCGTAGCCCCGCTCATGCAAAATTGCAGCGGGTACTAGCCACGGAGGAAGCGACTCCTCAGTCACTAACCGCTGCATAGCAGATACGACGATAATATCGTGAGGATTGCGGTACCAGTCTTTTTCGGCATACGGATGCTCCCGTGCCGCTGTTTTATAGACCTCAAGATTAAAGGGCGATAGGGATTGTTCAAAGGCAGGAAGATATCGCTCGAAGGAGTCGGAAGCAAGCTTCTTCAAGTCGGTTAAGAGCTCATCGCGCAGTGGCGGAGAGACGGGCAGTGAATGAGAGAGAGGGAGCTGAGGTAGCGGTCGACAATTATCGGCATGTGGCGCCATCTCACCTTGATCGCGGTCTGTATGCATCATTTCCCCACCCCAGTGAATTCCGTTACTGGAAATAAATTGACCAATTTACGTCGCCCGTGACTGCCGGAACAGAAACGCCCTGAACAGACCGAGCGAAGACTTCAGAGAACCGCGTAATACTCTGCGGAAATTCCTCTTCTCCAACTCGGACCAATTTTCCATCATACACACGGAAGAGATCGCCGGTCATCTCTCCATCCTTATTGAGGGTTCTAGTCCCCGAAAAAATTGACCCAAAAAAAGAGCAATTTTTTCATAAGCAGCGGCGAGCGCAGTCCTCACACACCGAAGCGGAGGCTGCCTAAGCAAAAATCTTAGTTGTAGCTTAAGCTACATAGCCCCGTTATCCTTTCATCAGAAACAAAGGAATACCAAGTAAACTTGATGCTTTTGGCTTCCTTCATCAAGGGCGCATAAATTATTTTCCCTTATGCTGGCGGATTAATTCATAGGCATCCTTTAAGGAGCGAAAATGTTCGGTGGCGGAGCGGATTCCGCTGTCGGGGACGCCGCGCGAACGGAGTCTATCTGGGTGATATTGCTTGGCAAGTGTTCGATAGGTGGTTCGGGTAAGCTCCCAGGATGCATCCAACGGAAGGCCGAGAGTGCGATAGGCTTTCTGCAGGGTATTCGTTTGATCATTGAAAGTGTTTTCTCTAATTGGCTCCTCCTTAGCAGTATTATCGAAGGGTGCTTCAACCCCTAATTGGCGAAATTTTACCGACATCATCGAGACGAAGCGATGAGGGCGTAGCTCGATCAGCTCGGAGAACTGTTTAAGAAGATTGTACTCGCTCGGTGCAACGATACCATCAGCAGCCGCAATATCTGCGAGAAGGTCGAGCATTGCGAAAAGAACAGCCGGTTCGTTTTTGAACTCATTAACAAAGCGCTTCGCCAAATCGGAGAATTGCGTCGAAGAGCAGGTCGCATCGCGAAATACGTCAGCTGCTTTCCGTTCCTCGCGGGAACTTATTCGAAAATTGCTCCGAACGTAGCGGCGAAATACAAGGATTTCATCCTCACTAACTCGCCCATCCGCCTTGGCCATCTTGGCGGCGATAGAAAAAAGATAAAAAAGGAACTTTCTGCGGGACGGAACGAGAGGAAGTATCTTTCTAAATTGAAAAGGGAGCGCCGAGTAGCGGGTTACCCAAAAGTAAGCCGCGAATGAGATGCTTATGACGGACAAAATCCTATTGATAATGAGGAGGTTCATCGGCATCTTGGTGGCGATTTATCAGGTTAGGACGCCATGTCTGCTCCTTTCGGCGGAATAGAGCTCCTAATTATCAATCGAGAATTATCGCCGTGCGGCGCCATTCCTCATTGTTTGCAGTTTGTTTGTATCATTCTCTTCCCTCCGGTAAATACCATTATCGGGAATAATTTGACCAACACATGTCGCCCCCGAACCGCCGACAACTTGAATCTGTCTGCCCCTGTCAAACTCCCGGACTTCCTCTTTTCGATCGTACTAAAATAAAACGCTTAATCCACGTCTATAATCCCTATTTTGGTCCTCAAACAAATTAGTTAATCCGCTCTCAAGTCGATCCCAATCGCCATTCTGCGAATAATCATGATAAGCTTTGAACTGAACATTCCGGCTATTCAGCAGTTCCAATTTTTCATCGACCTTATCGATATGTGAGGAATATGAAAAATCTATCAGGTAAGGAATAAATCCATTGTCTTTATCGAGGATTATAACAATATTACCAGGATGTAAATCTCCGTGTATCATCCCCAATTCATGAAATTCCTCTATAACGCTTCTGCATTTCTTGCAAATTTCTACCCACTGATCTGCAAACATCAATCCGGTGGCCGCTGCTACAGCAAAATCCTCTAGAGACGTTCCGTCACCCAATCGCTCCATCTCTATGAAACTTGGATCTAATTCAAATGTTGTTGGCATATGCTTGAAATCAACTGATTCAAGATAACTGTAGATTTCCGCCTCAAGATCGACTAGCCATGGGCTCCCTATTTTATCAGTTTTTTTTAGGCTACCGCTTCCCAAATCGATTAGATTCGCGTCTGATCCTCTCTCGAAGCGAGTTTGTGGAGATTCTGGTCGGGCCACCACATTGTAAATGTGTTCCGTATCATTTGGATTATACCGATAGTGATTAGGCAGTCTTGCAGAGTTCGAATCAACTTGAGGACACACTGCTCTTGGTTGATTGTTAAATATTTGCTCAGCCATCTGTTGCGCCCTTTGTAACGTTGAAGCAATTTGTGCCGTCTACTAAATACCCTTCCAGTTATGGGTTCCTGAGTAGTTGATGTGTGATTAAGGGCGACAGTTATTTTTCTGCCCAACGTAATCACACCTAAAATCCTCCTCAACCTCTCCCAAACTACCCCCTAGCGCGCTGTGCCTCTCTATAGTACTAAAACTACGCAACCACCAAGTACTACCGATCTATTTATGCCAGCCCCTGATCCAGCCCAATCGCCGCCGCCTGCTCAGCTGGATGATGATTTTGATATTGCTGCGATGCCGGTGCCTGCGGCTAGTCTTTTGCAGAATCTGTCGCCTACTTTGCGACAGCTTGGGGGAACTCTTGTGGATCAGGAATTGTGGTGTCTTGGTGCAGATGCGCGGCGGGGTCGCGATAATCCGCTGATAGCTTACGGTTTTTGCCGTGAGGCTTCGCCAACGAATGTTCGGGGATCAACCGCTTACCGGTTCGAGCACAACGGAAAAGAGCTTGTTGTGTGGGGATGGGGCATGGCGTACGCCGAAAAAGGGGTGGGGGCGATCTTTATTAGACGAAACGTTTTTGATCCGCTCATGCTCTGTGCCGACACGATTCCTCACCTTCATCATCCTCAGGGGTTTGTTTCACTTCTTTCCCGGAATCGGATCCCTGATTTCGCCAACGGTCATCACCTTTTACGGGGCCTTGCGAATGAATTTGCCCGCTACGAGGGGTGGGTGCAATCTAATGAAAGGTGGGGCACTGAATATAGAGAACAGCGGGTGAACGAACGGATTCATGGCAGAGGAGATAGTTCGGGAGCGGTCGCCCATGTGCCAGCAGCAAAGATGGAAGTGGCGTGGAGCTTGCTCGGTCGGGTAATGTAGGGTACGCTCTCAAGTCAGTAAAACATCGTACGATATTGACCAGATGGGATAGTCCTCATAATTTTCGGGGGGCTCGTGCTCTGATGCTCCATCGATTTTTTTTGATGAATCACAAGTCCCATGCCATCTTTTGATCCTCCGTCCAGTGGTTTTGATGTAGTCCAATTACCCCCTATTGGCGGTCTATTACATAGCACTATCCAATCGGTAATAGGTACTTGTATCTCAACCGGCTCTCCATCCGAAGCCGCCACAATCGACGATGTGCTCGATCGTAAAGGCTCCGCTGCTGAGCTAATCAATTCTCTCAAAACTCACATCCCACGAATCGGCTATCTCTACGAAAAAAAGCCTCCATGTGATGGCCAGTATCGACTCGACGATCACTCCCACGCCGTGATTAGGCAATTCGATAAATACTTCGCCGATTCACAACTTCCAGGCGGAGTTCGTCCAGAGCTCATCAGGCTAACCCTTGCTCTCCACGATGCGGGGAAATACATCCCCGAATCGACTGCTGATCAACACGCTGAGACGGTCAAGGTGATTGAGAGCATTCGAGAATACCTTCCTGTGACCGATGAAGAGTTTTTGTTGATGCTCGCACTGATTGATGGAGATCCGATCGGACGGGCTTCGAGGCGGTTGTGTGACCCGACTAGAGGTCCTCAATGCTGTCTCGCCAAAACGATGAAGGAACTGAGCGATCATTGGCTCACATCTGCTATGCCGATTCTCGATGATGAAGTTGTCGATAATGTGGCGAGGATAGCGATCGATGAGATTCGCAAGATGAGCAATCGCACCCATCTGTCTGTCGAAGATTTCAGCCGACTTCTTGTAGTCTACTATCAATGCGATTCAAGCTCCTATTCGGTTGATGGCGAGCTCATGGAAGGCGAACGTGCCTATCCGGCACTCGAATTCCTATACTCGATTGGCGATGCCCTTCCCTCTAAAGAGGGGGAAAAACTTTTCATCATGGACTCTGGATTGGAGATTCTCCGCCCTAGGGAACATTTGATTCGATTATTTGAGAAGATTCTGGGCGTCGATAATTCTGATATAGATTCTCAGCATTAATGAAGTAAAAGCGATTCCCCTACTCCTTTTTTCACCGCTTCCCTCACTCCGAACCCCCACCCCCCAAATACGCGCGCTGAACCTCAGGATTATCGAGCAGCTCGGAGGCTGGTCCCTCGAGGGTTATTTTACCTGATTCGAGTACGTAGCCGCGCGATGCTCTTGTTAATGCAAGACGAGCGTTCTGCTCGACGACGAGCACTGTCAAACCTTTTTCATGAAGCCGCGCAAGTGAGTCGAAGATCGCCCGCACCAAAAGGGGCGCTACCCCCATTGATGGCTCATCGAGGAGAAGGAGCTGGGGTCGTCCCATCAAAGCCCGCGCAATCGCAAGCATTTGTTGTTCGCCACCGGAAAGGGTACCCGCAAGCTGCGATGTGCGCTCCCGTAAAACGGGGAATAATTCGTACATCGAAATAAAATCATCAGCTATACCCGATTCATCACGCCGATGATGTGCGCCAACGAGGAGATTTTCACGCACCGTCATACGTGGAAAAACTCGCCGACCCTCTGGAACAAGACAAAGCCCACTTAATGCGCGTTGCGCAGTGCTTTGCTCGGTAACATCGGATTTATCAAAAAAAACGGAACCACTCCATGGCTGAATAAGACCAGCTGCAAGTTTTAGTAGAGTCGTTTTCCCTGCACCGTTGGCCCCGACTACTGCGACGAACTCCCCTTCGGTGACACGGAGTGAGACACCATCGAGTGCTCTAATACTGCCATAGCCCGCGTGCACATCGTTCAGAGAGAGGCTCTTTCCTCTGCGCTGTTCGGGCGCCCCACTGTTAGAATCGACCTCGTGAGTATCCATAGTTCGTAACCGCTCAACACTATCAACCGTCTAAGTCGTTCCCTAAATACGCTGCGATAACCGCCTCGTCCTGCTGAATTTCGGCGGGAGTTCCCTCGGCGAGGAGTCGACCATTTTGCATAACAACGACCCGATCGCTGACCGCCATAACCAGATTCATATGGTGCTCAATGAGCACAACCGTCACTCCGCGATCACGAATCGCCTCTATAAGCTCTCCAAGCCTCTCTGTTTCTGCCTCGTTCATCCCGGCCGCTGGTTCATCGAGCAACAAAATTTCAGGTTTTGTCGCGAGGGCTCGCGCGATCTCGAGCCGCCGCTGATCGCCGTAGGATAGGGTTGTCGCTCCCCGATCCGTTACTGTTCTCAATCCGACAAACGACAGTAGCTCGAGCGATTCCTTAATTATTCGGCGCCGATGATCAGGACCAGCGCGAAGCTGCGCACCAGAAAGAACCACCTCAAGCGCCGACATTGAGCGAAAAAGCCTTATATTTTGGAACGTCCGCGCAATTCCGCAACGCACGATCCTTTCCGGCGAAATAATTCCCTGAGTTCGAATAACCCAATACGCTGCGCCCGAGAGAAGCGCAGAAACTAATCCAATTCCCCACGTCGAGAGCCACGATTGCTCTTGCCAATACTGCCCCAGCAGTTCACGAGAAAGCAGCCAATCGAACGGCTCCTCGTACACATACAGTGCATTGATGCACTGGTCCCACGCCGACTGAATATGGAAGAGAAACAGAAAAAAAATTCCAGTAATCAGTGCTACGCCAAGTGCATACCAAAAGTCGCGCACTCCCGGACGGTGAGCGAGCGGCTCGCCGTTGAGCGAAACCGATCCATTTGTTGGCGAATATACCCCAGTTACAGCGTTAAAGAGAGTTGTTTTTCCCGCGCCATTTGGTCCAATCACCGAAACGATCTCGCCTTGATTAATCCGCAACGATACCTCGTCTACTGCGGTGACCCCACCAAATTGCATTGTGATGCGATCGATGTCGAGTAAGGTCATGATACCGCCTCATCGCGTGATAGCTTATCTGCTAATCGACCAGTTCGCCTTATGGAAGCGGGGAAAAGCCCGTCGGGTCGAAATCGCATCAACACCACTAGCGAAAGCCCGAAAATTATATATTTCCAATTCATCGGCGAGGTTATAACGCTACCCGATGAGACAATCCCTGCCTCAGTAAGAAGTGTTGTGAGGCGGGTCAAAACGAGGGAGTTGAACCCCACCATAATGAACACCCCAAGAATCGAACCCCAGATATTTCCAATTCCTCCCAAAATGAGGCCACATAAAACAACAACAGAAATCTGCAGATCGTAATTTCCGGGCTCACCTGTCGCACCAAGATAGCTCGCCCACAATCCCCCAGCCACTCCGCAGAGCGCCGATCCGAGAACCATGGCATACACCTTCGAGCGATTTACCGATATTCCCATACATCGCGCAGCGAGCTCATCGTCTCGGAGCGCCGCCCAACTCCGTCCTAAAGATGACCGCTCAATCAGCACGATGAGTCCAACAGCAACCCACACCATTGCGAGCAATAGATAAAACCATCCAACTTTTCCAAGCGGAGCACCAAATCCATTCTCAAGAAACTGAGGTCCAGGGAGAGGATTGATACCGATAGTTCCCTTGGTCAATGGCTCCATATTACGGAGGGCGTCTTGCACAATCTCGCCAAATCCAAGGGATACTATCGCAAAATAATCTCCTCGCAATCGAAGGGTTGGAATGCCAAGCAATAACCCCGATAGAGCCCCCACAACGGCGCTTCCGCATAGTGCGATAGCCCAAGAGAGCTGAAACGGATAGACCGGACTAGCGAGAATTGCAAAGGTATATGCACCAAGCGCCATGAATCCAGCTACTCCAAGATGAAGCGCACCGGTAGTGCCGGTCACCAGATGTAGTCCCGACACAAGGACGCCGAACACTAGGATCGGGCAGAGCGATTCAACAAAAACCGAGAGCGACTCCCACACCATCGCCAAGGGGGGCAATGCCACAAGAGCTAGGAGGAAAAGAAACGGAATGAGTTTTGAGCTATCTTGATGGAAATACGCCAAAGCTCTCTTTACGAAACCTCTCATATCGACACCCTAAACCTTTTCCCGAAACGACCGCCCCAGTATTCCCGAGGGTCGAAAGAGCAGAATCAATATTAGGACCGAAAATACCACGGCGTTGGTCCAGCTCGTCGCGATACACTGATCAGAGAGAGCGCGAATTAACCCAATCGCGAGCCCACCGATACACGCTCCCGCAAGACTACCTATACCGCCAAGCACCGCAGCGGTAAATGCATCAAGACCAACCCTATAGCCCATCTGAAAAAAGATCGTATTGTTGTAGAGGGCATAGACGACACTCGCAAATCCAGCAAGCGCACCTCCAAGAAAAAACGTCCACCTGATAACGGTATCGGAGTGAATTCCACAAAGTTGCGCCGCGATTGGATCTTGCGCCACTGCACGCATCGAACGACCGAACCGCGTTCGGTTGACAAGAAGAGATAGGGAAATAAGAAGCGGAATCGTGACGCAAAAAACGAAAAGATCGCGAAAGGAGATGTAGAGATCACTATTCGAGAGGAGCGGCGCGGATGATATAAGTGAAGGGAAATCTTTGGGTGCTGAAGCGGAAACGCCGCCATTAAACACCTCCATCGGAACCCCGCCCCAAAAAAGACCAATGTTGAGCAGGATATATGAAACTCCAATAGCTGAAACAAGTACGACGAGTCGAGGGGCACTCCGAAGCGGTTGATACGCTAACCGATCAATCAATAGATTGATTGATCCGCATCCAAGAGGCACTACAACAAAAAGTAGCGACAGACAAAGCGCTGGGTGTTCCGCAACAAAGGGAGCTCCAAGGAGCCCAACAATCGTTAGCGCAAGGAATGCGCCGAGCATAAAAACATCGCCATGCGCGAAATTAATCAGCTCGACAACGCCATACACCATCGTATAGCCAAGCGCGATGAGGGCGATGATTCCCCCATTTGCGAGCCCAGTCAGTACCTGTTGAAACAGAAGTGATATCACAATCTCTCTCGCTACCCCTTATTCACAAAACCGGCTTTTTTAGAGAGGTCAGAAACTCGAACGTCCCGTTACGGACAATATTCCCGGAAAGTGTCTCAAGGGTCGTATCACCATTTTTGTCAAACGACCAAGTTCCTAATGCTCCGCGATAATCTCGCGTTTCTCTCAGCGCTGCCAAGATAGCCGCTCGATCGTTTTTTCCAACCTTGGCGATAGCCTGCAAAACCGCTCCCGCTGCATCGTATCCATACACCGCATAACCTTCCGGTTCGATGCCGAATCTGGCTTTATACGCCTCGTAAAACTCTTTTCCCTTACCGGTCAAAAGTCGCGCTGGAAGCCCTGAAAATGTCACGTAAGCTGTATCGTTGAGATTTTCAGCTCCTGCGGCGCTGATGAAGGCCTGCTCAAAACAACCATCGGGAACCATAAACGCGGCATCAACCCCCGCCGTTCGAAGATCCTTTGCAATCTGTCCGGCGTTCGATTGGGTGGTTCCCCCAAAATACACCAAGCTCGGGCGGGTCATTCTTATTTTATTCGCAAGAGGTTTGTAGTTTGCCGCTTTTGCGTCTATTCCCTCAAATCCTACGACGTTTAAGCCGATTTTCTCTGCTGTTTTTTTGAAGATATCGGCTATGCCCTTCCCGTATAGTTCGCGATCATGGAGAACAAACACCCGATCTTTTCCGAGCTCTTTGGCCCACTGAGCCGCAGCTGGGCCCTGAATATCGTCCGCTGGAACCGTGCGAAAAAAAGTAACTGCACCGCTCGGACGATACATGCGGGGTTCTCCTGGACCTCCCAGCCCCTCCTTGGTCAGCCCGGGCCACGATGCCCCGGGAGTTACCTGAGCCAGACCTGCGCGATTTAGCTTAGGTGAGGAGATCTTCGCCGCTCCTGAATTGTATGGCCCAATAAAGGCAACTACTGTCGGATCAGCGATAGCCTTATCCGCATTCGCCCCCTCAAGAACCGGATCCCAAGCACCCCGCTCTGGCGATGCATCATCTAGATCATCAAAACGAACGGTCATTCCCCCGACCGTGCCCTTTACCTCCTCAATCGCAAGCCGAATGCCATTTACGATACTATTGGTCTGAGCATTCGCACTTCCAGTTCGGGGCAAGCTCGAAACGATCGTTACGGTCTCCTCAGCGCTCACCCCCGCACCGACAACCATAACTCCCGCTCCAACAAGGAGCCCCAAAAGCCGCGCTTTTACTATGTGCCTCATCATCCGTTGCCCCTCCCTTTCTATCGTGTGTGGGTGAACCGCGATCCTCCCTATTGCGCCAAGGAAACCCCAGCGTGCGCTCCCACATGGGCGACTACCTGCTCCATCCAGCTATCGACCTCCTCGTGTGCAAGAGCACGATCGGGATGTTGGAAAGTCACCCGATACGTTATCCGGCGAGCCGTTTCACCCTCCTTGACGAACGAATCAACCGCCTTCACTGAGACAAGATAATCAAGCTTCATCGACTCGATACTTTGCACTACCGCGCTGCTCCACTCTCGTGGTGGCACGGAAAGAGTAATATCGCGCCGGATCGTTGGAGTATCGGCAACCCGAGAAGCCGAAAATGGGCGCACCGCTTTCATCAGCAGATGCAGATCAAACTCCGCAAGGAGATGATCGAATCGATATTTCCGAGCAGCCTTTATTTCGGGGTGGAGCAAGCCAAACGCACCAATACGGGTGTTGCCGATCTTGAGCTCAGCCTGGTATCCCGGGTGGAGCCACGGATTGCGAGATTTTACAAAATGCGGCTCAACAAAGAGCGCCCGCGCAACGGTCACGAGTGCACCCTTCAACAATAACAACCGCACCTCAATCGACTCCTCTTTCCCCCACTCCTCGGTATACCAACGGCCACCGACTGCGAGTGAAAGCACATCCCGCTCGAACTCAAATGGTGAATGTTGATGTTTTTCTTTACTGAAGAGCCGAGCCACCTCGTAACACTTTACCGAAAGAGAACCGTGTCGCAGATTCTGCTCGAGCAGATCGGCAAGATGGATAATATTTGTTCCTTTGAGAAGCGCGTTGCTCCTGTCAACCGCATTGCTTATTCGCACATGATTTTCGAGAAATCCTGCAAAAAGCTCATCGAGCGGCGCGATATCGGTCGGGGTATAAAAGCCCTTCGTGATCACTTCGTGGAACCCGCTTCCGTGAAGTGGTGAGCGAATTCGGCCCAAAAGCTCCTCTCTTGGTGAACGCGCTGGAATCACGGGCTCTCGTAGCGGAAGCTCAATCTTCACCCGATGTAACCCGATGCTCCGCACCACATCCTCGCACAGATCCTGCTCGTGCGAGACATCCCATAGACGCCACGAAGGAACAACAACTACAACCTGCTTGGCGGTTGAGCTGCTATCAATAGTGTAGCCAAGATACTTTAGTCGAGAAGTTACCTCTGTATCACTGAGTCGGGGCAGGTTCATCTCTTCACGAACCCGTTGGTAAGAGAGCGATATCTTTCTAATCTCTCGATCGGTACCGGGCAGCACCGTCATCCCAAGCGGATGAGCAGATGAGGCATCTTTGACTACACCTGATGCACCGCGTGCAAGATGAACTAACCGTTTGAGGGCGAAAAGCACCTGCTCTGTATCGGTGCCTCGCTCGAAGAGATGCGATGCCTCGGTCGACAACCCCATCGCACGCGCCGTTTTTCGTATCGTTACTGGATCAAATGTTGCCGATTCAATAAGTACACGCTTGGTTGCAGGTGTTACCATCGAGTTTTGACACCCAATTACTCCAGCGACTGCAAGAATTTTGCTTCGGTCCCGAATGACGATTGAACCAGCAGGAACTCGATAATTATTTCCATCAAGCGCAACGATCGACTCCTCGTTAGTCGTCGCGGCAACAACGACCTCGCCCTCAACTTTGTCGCGGTCAAAAACATGGGTCGGTTGGCCCAATTCCATGAGTACAAAGTTACTCACCGCCACCAAAGGATGGCGCTCAGGAGTTGCACCCCCTGGGACCAACACCTCCGATCGAGGGGTCATCTCACTAGGTGCACTCATCTCAAGCAACGCATATCGGGTGCAGAGATCGGTGGTTCGTCGCACAGGTAACGAGACCGATTTATCAGGAAGATCCGTTGCAATCGCTACAGTGCGCAGTGGGGTTAACAATCGCGCCGACAATTCACGCGCAGCGCCGAGCACACACCCCTGATCGCCCCGATTTGCTAACGTTTCAATCGTAAATATCGTATCGCCACCTGGAGTCGCTTCGACTCCCTTAACTTCTAATCCCGCTTCATCAAGATGCACACGGAGCTCAGCAGGCGCGGTGGTGGGGAGATCGAGCATCTGCTTGAGCATGGAGAGATAAAGCTTCATAGCGAGTAACTATTCAACACAATGCTTATTATTAATCTCCGCCGGCGCCTCTTTGTCGGAGGTCATTCAGACACGGCCGCCGGCGCGGGAGGGAATGAGCGAAATAAAAATGGAAAAAGGTTTAATTTAAAAAACTTTTTTAACAGTACCGTTTTTCTTAATTTCTATAATTTCAAGGGCTATCGTTAACCCCCAAATATTCTCAGATCGTTATGATATACCTGCCTTAGATCGGAAAAATCACACAGCTGCGCTGCCAAACGACCTGTACCAAATCCGAAAGCAAATCCTGATATTTTGTCCGGATCATATTTGAATTCTTTTAGCACATTTCGGTGTATCATCCCGGCTCCCGCGACGGTAACCCATCCAGCCCCACCGCAAAGTGGACATCCCGCCCCCTTGCACGCGCTACACTCTACCTGTGCACCGATGCTCGGCTCGGTATAGGGATAATACTTCGGGACAAATCGGATCTTTCGTCTGCGGCCATACAATTCGCGTAAAATGAACTGAATCGTACCCATCAGGTTCGCAAGAGTAAGCCCCTTTTCAACCCAAACTAGATCGAACTGATGAAAAAAAGCGGTGTGCGAAGCATCCTCCGCTTCATTCCGATAGACTCCTCCCGCCGCCATCGCCCGCACCGGCATATCACCCGACTCTAACGTCCTCGACTGCATCGAGGTTGTATGGGTGCGCAATACATGCCCAGTATCGGTATAAAATGTATCCTGAAGATCTCGCGCCGGATGGTGTTTTGGGATATTGAGCGCATCAAAACAGTAGTATTCAGTTTCGACAACTGGTCCATCTATTGCGACAAATCCGAGCTGCCGAAGCACCGCAGAGACCGTCTCTTCAACCTGAGTAATCGGATGCAATAGTCCCAAACCTGCAGAACGTGCTGGCAGGGAGAGATCAAAGAACTGTTTCTGAAGCAGGCCACGTCGCTCCTTTTCGCCCTCTTCACGCTCCTTCGTTGCAACTATCTCCTCGACCAACTGTTTTAGTTCGTTGCAAAGTTGAGCAAATTCGCTCCGCGCCTCGGGAGCCACATCTTTGAGCTGGGTAAATAGCCCCTTTATAACACCCTCTTTCGCGAGCCACTCTTTTTTTAGTGCGGCGCTGGTGGCCGAGGTAGATTCGACCCGAAATCGTTCGATAAGGGAGGATAGTAATTCCTGGGTGAGCTGTTCCATAGCAGATATCGACCGAGTTTTTTGTTTCGAGTGAAAGGTTTATCGTTCAGGAGAATAGCTAATGGTGAGGGGAGTAACCCAAATACGCTACTCCTCTCAAAAGGGTGAGATTCCGTTCTCGACCTCTATTCTCCTGATTGGATTTTCTCCTAATCGCGCTGTTCTCCTGATGGAACAGAGCTGTTCAGTTACTTTCGCGGATACCGAGTATCCAGAATCGTATTCCACTCCGCAAGATAAGGAGCGTTCGAAAGCAGCTCCTCAATCTCTCCTTCATCTCCAGAGACGCGAGCCTTGACAATTTTATCGCCTTGGCGGATCGCATCGACTACCTCTTGACCCGCGATAACCTTGCCGAAAACGGTGTGCCTACCATCGAGGTGAGGTGTTGGGCCATGAGTGATAAAAAACTGGCTCCCGTTCGTTCCAGGACCCGCATTTGCCATCGAAAGAATGCCCGCTCGATCGTGACGAAGAGTACCGACACACTCATCTTCAAACCGATATCCGGGGCCGCCATACCCTTTCCCCTCAGGATCTCCCCCCTGAATCATGAAATCGGCGATAACTCGATGAAAGACCAGCCCATCATAAAAACCGCGCTGAATAAGATTGACGAAGTTAGTAACAGTTTTGGGGGTTTCTTGTGCGGTCAAACCGATAATGATGGTGCCTCGATCTGTTTCAAGTGTCGCGGTAAGGGTCATGGGAGATCCGAAAAAAAATAAATAAATAGTGTGTAAAAGAAGGGTCAAACCAACCAACCAAGCGTGAGCCTTTGCGGAGGAGGATGATCCAGAAAATCGAAAGAAAGGAATTGCTGATCCTCGGCGAAAGTTATTTTAGGAGTCACGATAAATTAGAAGTGAGCCAAAATCAAAGGGTTCTCCGAAAAAGGTCCATAGCTGGGGGCCTTCTTTTTATTTTTGCAATGACTAGCGGTTGATGTACTGCGAACTACGGGGGGGGGTAGCGAAGGTTGGGGGGTGTGATTACGTCA
>Ga0114972_10000437_pt1 | contig 31110 bp, 23 predicted proteins | sample M_140807_EF_Meta_FD_87354 | JGI IMG/M metagenome (GOLD analysis project Ga0114972, IMG submission 87354) | Freshwater microbial communities from Lake Montjoie, Canada to study carbon cycling - M_140807_EF_MetaG | ecosystem: Environmental > Aquatic > Freshwater > Lake | place: Lake Montjoie...
AATGGATTGGCAAAAAATGTTACAGCAATTCATAACAATGAATTAGTTAATTACGATGCTGATATTGTAATAGGAGGAGCTGATTATCATTTTATAGAGTCTAATTTAATAGAAAAAAAATATCAATCTTATTCTAACAAATATTGGGAAAGCAGAGTAATGGCTCCATCTTGCATTCTCTATTATGTAGGACTGAATAAAAAACTTGAAAACATAACGCATCATTCCTTGTTTTTTGATGTAGATTTTCAACTTCATGGTGAAGAAATTTATGACAATCCTCAGTGGCCATCAGAGCCCTTGTTTTATGTAAGTGTTACTTCTGCTACTGATGATTCAGTTGCCCCTTCTGGTTGTGAAAATTTATTTTTCTTAATTCCTGTGGCTGCCGGACTTGATGGTGATGATGAGGCTTTAAGAGAAAAGTATTTTCAGAAAATCATACAACGCTACGAAAAAAAGATTGGACAAAATGTAACTGATCATATCATTTACAAAAAATCTTACGCCACTCAAGATTTTAAAAATGACTACAATGCTTTTAAAGGCAATGCATATGGTTTAGCAAATACTTTGATGCAAACTTCAATTTTAAAACCTTCTTTGAAAAGCAAAAAAATCAGTAATTTGTATTATACCGGACAATTAACAGTTCCCGGACCTGGAGTACCTCCATCATTAATTAGCGGAGAGGTTGTTTCCAAAGAAATTTTAAAAAGTATCAAATAATAATGTCATCTCTATTTAATCAAGTTTCTGCCGAATGCAGCAAATTAACTACAGAAAGATACAGCACTTCTTTTAGTAGCTCCATTCGTATGCTCCATAAAGATTTACATACACCTATTTATAACATTTACGGTTTTGTAAGATTTGCTGATGAAATTGTTGATAGTTTTCATTCGCATGATAAATATGAATTGTTGGAAAAATTCATAATCGAAACTTATGAATCATTCACCAATAAAATTAGTTTAAACCCAATATTGAATAGTTTTCAGTTAGTGGTGAATGAATATAATATTGATATCGAACTAGTAGATGCATTTTTTGCAAGCATGTCTTTCGACTTGAATAAAAAAACCTATGATGAAGATGAATACAAAAAATATATTTATGGTAGTGCAGAAGTTGTAGGACTAATGTGTTTGTATGTATTTTGTAATGGCAATGAAAAAGAGTATCAACATTTAAAACCTTTTGCAAAATCGTTAGGTGCAGCATTTCAAAAAGTAAATTTCTTAAGAGACGTAAAATCTGATTCTGAAATATTGAAAAGAACCTATTTTCCTGGAATTGATTTTACTAATTTTTCAGACAAACAAAAAAAACAAATCGAAGACGATATTGAAAATGATTTTAAAAATGCTTTAGAAGGAATCAAACAACTTCCCATTAAAGCAAGATTGGGTGTTTATGTTGCTTATTCCTATTATTTGAAATTATTTCAAAAGATAACAAAATTAAAACCTGCTGAAATATTAGAACAAAGAATAAGAATCCCAGATGTATTAAAAGCTGTAATTGTTTTTAATGCAAGAATAAAAAGCAATTTAAATATTTTAAATTAAATTTTTAAAAACGGCTTCCATTCAAATGTAGATTATCCGTATTGAATTATGCAAGATCAAAAAGCAATTATTATTGGAAGTGGCATTGCTGGTATGGCTTGTGCAATTAGATTGGCTATACAAGGCTTTAATGTGGAAGTGTACGAAGCGAATGATTATCCAGGTGGAAAATTATCTTTTTTTGAAAACGATGGATATAAGTTTGATGCCGGACCCTCACTCTTTACTCAACCCAAAAACATTGAAGAGCTTTTCACAATTGCCGAGGAACCCATAGACGATTATTTTAAATATAAACCTGTTGATATTGCTTGTAATTATTTTTTTGAAAACGGTAAAAAAATAAATGCATATACAAATAGAGAAAAATTAATTCAGGAATTTAAGACTCAATTAAACGAAAACACTTCCGCAATAAAAAATTATCTAGATAATGCAGAGACACTTTACAAAAATGTAGGCACAATATTTTTAAACAATTCATTACACAAAAAATCAACTTGGTTTCATAAAAGAATATTCAAGGCGCTTACCACTGTAAAGTATTCATATCTCTTTGGCAGTTTACATCAACATAATAAAAGTTCCTTTCAATCTGAAGAAGCTATTCAGATTTTCAATAGATACGCTACATACAATGGTAGCAATCCTTATAAAGCGCCAGGCATGTTAAGCTTGATTCCTCATTTAGAACAAAACGAAGGCACATTTTATCCTTATGGTGGAATGATTAGTATTACCAATGCGCTCTATCTACTTGCATTAAAAAAAGGAGTGCGATTTTATTTTAATCATAAAGTAGAAAAAATAAATCATAATAATAAAAAGGTAACAGGTATTGTAGCAAATTCAAAAGTTATTAATGCACCACTTGTTGTTAGTAATGGAGATGTTTTTTATACGTATAAAAACTTATTGAATGATACTGCAAAAACCAAAAAGCTTTTACATCTTGAAAGAAGTAGTAGCGCTTTAATATTTTATTGGGGAATTAAAACATCATTCACACAACTAGACTTACACAATATTTTATTTACAGAAGATTATAAAAAAGAATTTGAACATTTATTTGAGAGCCAAACAATTTTTAATGATCCCACAATCTATATCAACATCACTTCCAAAATGGAATCCAATCAAGCACCAGAGGGATGCGAAAATTGGTTTCTAATGATAAATGCGCCCGCAAATGTTGGTCAAGACTGGAATATAATTGTTAAAGAAATCCGTCAATCAGTTATAAACAAAATAAACAGAATTTTAAATACTGATATTGAAAAATATATAGCAACGGAAACGATCATGGATCCAATTACTATTGAAAACAAGACTGGAACTTTTAAAGGATCACTTTATGGAACTAGCTCTAACTCAAAGTTTGCAGCATTTTTTAGACCAGCAAATTTTACATCAAAACTAAAAGGTCTTTATTTTTGTGGTGGAACTGTTCATCCAGGTGGAGGTATTCCTCTTTGTTTGAAAAGTGCATCTATCACTTCGGAAATTATAAAAGCTGAACATGGAAAATAAAGTATTAGGATTTAGTTTTACAAGAATACAAATTGCAACTTTTATAGCCATACTATTTCATGTAATTGGATTGACAGGGATATTGTTTTTTGACAAATTTATTTTTGCTCAAACAACTTCTTTGAATTTATTACTAATGTTTTTATTGATTCTGTTTACACAAAATAGTATTAATAAAAGTTTTTTGTTTTTTATCGTATGCTGCTTTGTAACAGGCATTGTAGTTGAAATTATCGGAACAAAAACGGGCATTTTATTTGGCAACTATTCATATGGAACAGTTTTAGGGCCCACCTTTATGAATGTACCTTATATTATAGGCCTCAACTGGTTTATGATTATTTATTGTGCAGGAATCAGCATGAATATTCTTTTGCATAAAATGGTTGATCAAATAAATACAATAACAAATAAAAAAAAACCAATTATTAAACTATTATCTCTAGTAATAGACGGCGCAACATTGGCTGTTTTTTTTGATTGGATAATGGAACCTATTGCTATTAAATTAGGCTATTGGAAGTGGGGAGGAGATGGGGCAGTTCCTTTTTTTAATTATGTATGTTGGTTTCTTGTAAGCTTATTTTTACTTTTTATTTTCCATCAACTCAAATTTGATAAACGAAACAAATTCGCTTTACATTTGTTGATGATTCAAGTAATGTTTTTTTTGTTATTAAGAACTTTAATATGAATATGATAATTTTTATAGGAATTGTTTTACTTACTTTCTTAATTATGGAAGGTATTACATGGCTTACACACAAATATGTAATGCATGGTTTTTTATGGTATTTACATGAAGACCATCACCAGCCCAGCCCTGGTTTTTTTGAAAAAAACGATGCCTTCTTTTTAATTTTTGCAATACCCAGTTGGCTTTGCATAATGCTAGGCCTGCAAAATCATGTTTATTGGGTTGCAGCAATTGGCTTTGGAATTTTAATATATGGACTAGGATATTTTATTGTTCATGAAGTGATTATACACCAAAGATTTAAATGGTTTACAAGAAGCAATAACACTTATGTAAAAACGATTCGTTGGGCACACAAAATGCACCACAAAAATTTAGGAAAAGAAGAAGGCGAAAGCTTTGGAATGTTATTTGTTGCAAAAAAATACTGGGACAAAGTAAGGAGAGATAATGAATTGAAAAGTAAAAAGTAAAAAGTAAAAAGTAAAAAATAAAAAGTAAAAAGTAAAAATTTTTTAAATTTTGAATTAACTATTTTGAATTAACTAATTTGAATTCACACTACACATATTTTCTTATTCTTGCAGCTTCTTTAATAGGGCCGCTAATATTGAGTTTCGATAAAAAGGTTGCCTTCTACAAAAGCTGGAAACATTTGTTTATCGGAATGCTTGCGCCGGCCTTGTTTTATGTCATTTGGGATATGGCATTTACCCAAAAAGGAGTTTGGAGTTTTAATGAAGACTATATAACTGGAATCAAGATATATAATTTGCCTCTTGAAGAAGTGCTGTTCTTTTTTGTAGTTCCTTATTGTTGCGTTTTTATTTATGAATGTGTGAGATGTTATTTTCCAAAAATTCAACAAACACCGCTTGGTTTATTTGTACTAAAATTGATAGGCTTTATATTGTTACTTCTTGCATTGCTCAATCATAATAAAGATTATACTTTCTTCACTTTCTTCTTCAATGGACTCTTTATTTTTATTCTGGCTTCTACAAAAAAATATTTTCATTCCTTTAATGTAAATGCTTTTTTGATTTCCTACTTAATAATTCTTATACCTTTTCTGATAGTTAACGGTTTTTTAACTTCAATTCCTGTCGTGTTATACAACAATAATGAAAATCTTAATTTTCGCATTTACACCATTCCTTTTGAGGATATATTTTATGGAATGCTATTGATTATGATGAATATTGCGGGATATATGAGGTCGAAAATGAAATCAAGATAAATTTTTAATTGCCTTCAATGCATACACCATTGGAAATTTATCTTCAAAAGATTTTATTCTGAATTTCCCTGGTTCAAATTCGTAGGTGTGTCTAAAACAATCGTAAGGCGAATAATTAAATTCATCGAAAGATTGAAGTTGTAGCTTCCTTTTAATCAAGGAATTCAATACTTCTCCAATTCCATGATTCCACATAACATATTGCTGTGAGAGATTAGCAGATTTTTCGGCGTAAGTTCCATTGTATGTTTCAACAATAGGACCAGTATTAAAATAATTGTAGCCAATTTTTTGAAAATCATCATCAAACATCCAAACTGCAGGATGAAATTCTACAAAAATAAATTCACCACCAGGTTTCAAAAATCTTGAAACAATATCGGCCCACTTGTCTAAATCAGGCAACCAGCCTATTGTTCCATAAGTGGTAAATACAATGTCAAATTCTTGATCTAAATGATTGGGCAAATCAAATAAATCACAACAAATAAATGTAGTGTCGGCATTTGTTTTTTCAGCAAAAGTCTTTGCTCTTTCAATTGCAATATCTGATAAATCTACTCCTGTAACTTTTGCTCCCATTCTGCTTAAAGAAATAGAGTCTTGTCCAAAATGACACTGCAAATGAAGAATGCTTTTCCCTTTTACATCTCCCAATAGATTTAACTCAATTTCTTTAAGAGAATTCTTTCCTTTCAAAAATCCATCTACATCATAGAATGCAGACTCGATATGAATATCTGTTTTTGAATTCCATGATTTTTTATTGATTTCAATATAGTCGATCTGATTATTCATAAAATAATTATCTCGATAATTTACCATTCCAAACTTTCTTTCCTTGAATTCTTCTGCCAACATACATTATCAATACAAACACGAAGAATAAAGGACCTGTAAATCCAAAAAGTGCAACATATTTAGTGCCATAGAATTTTTCCATTGGTCTTCTTAATCTTTCTGAAATGATGTACATACTAGGCACCATTATCAGGGTTAAGAAAAACGCGAAAACTAAACCAAAAATGATTGTCCAACTTAATGGTCCCCAGAAAACAACACTATCTCCACCAAAGAAAATGTGCGGATTTAAATGTTGAAAAAAGGAAATGAAATTAATATTGAAACCAACAGCTAATGGTAGCAAACCTAATATTGTGGCAATAGCTGTAAGCATTACAGGAATGATTCTGATTTTTCCAGCCATAATTGCTGCCTCTTTTGTTTTCATTCCCCTTCCTCTTAATTCATCTGTAAACTCTATCAATAGAATTCCATTTTTAATTACAATTCCAGCCAAACCAATTATTCCAACGCCTAACATGATACTTGCAACTGTCATTCCAGTGATTGCATAACCTAAGAATACCCCAATGATAGAAAAGAATATTTCTGTTAAAACAATAAATGGTTTACTTAAAGAATTGAATTGTAATACCAAGATTAAAAAGATTAATCCCAATGCAATAGACAACGCCATTCCTAAAAAGCTGTTTGTTTCTGCTTCTTGTTCGCCCTGCCCAGTTTGTTTTATTGTAACATCGGCTGGGATATTCACTTTAGTTTTAAATATTTTTATCTTTTCAGCTAATTGCTTATTCACTTTTGCAGTCATTGATGGATCCAGTACATTTGATTGTAATTGTATCGTTCTCTTTACATTTTTACGAGCAATGGCGCCAGAAGTATTAGTGTAGTCAACTGAGGCTACCGCACTAATTGGAACTGATTTAATACGCATCGTAGTCATATCCATAAAGGTGATTCGCATATTCATCAAATCAGTGATGTTGTTTCTCATCAAGTCGGTGTAACGCAACTGAATTTTATATTCGTCTTCCCCTTCTTTTAGTTTGCTTACTTCTTTACCAAATACAGCCGTTCTAATTTCCATTCCTATTTGGCCTGTACTTAAACCTTCCATCATTGCTTTTTCGCGATCTACTTTTACAGTAATTTCTGGACTATTTAAATCAACATCTAATTTCAAATTTTCAACGCCATCAATTTTATTTGTATCAAGATAATTGTTTAGTTTGGTAGCTATATCGGCTATATCTTCAAACTTATCGCCCGTAACTTCTATATTAACCGGAGGGTCTGTTGGAGGGCCGGCATCTTCTTGCGATACTTCAATGCTTGCACCAGGAATGCCACCCATATTGGCTCTGATTTCATCAAGATATGGTTTCGTTAGTTTGCCATTTCTTTTTTCAAACTCTACAAATGACACTTGAATTCTTCCTAAATTAGGTTGAATACTTCTATTATTACTTCTAGGATTGTTCGCACTATTCGCAACATTGGCAATAACACTTTCTACTATACTTCCTTCTGTGCCTGGTTTTTCTTTTTCAAGAATTTTAAATACTCGATTTTCTAAAATATGTGTTACACTATCCGTTGTAGTTACATTGGTACCTACAGGCATTTTTAAATAAACATAAATAAATTTAGGATCTCCACTTGGAAAGAAAGTGGCTTTATTTCCTCTTGCCACTAACAAAAAGATTGATAAAGGAAACAATAGAAATAAACTTACAATCGCCCAAACAGGTCTTTTCCCTTTTAATATCCATCTCAATAATTTTTCGTATCTGTTCATCAATGAAGGCAACAAATTCTTTTGAAATTTGTGAATAATTATTCTAAAAATATATCTGTTCATCACTGCCAACAACATCATAATTAATAAGAAATTTCCAAACCCATGAGAACCTAATAAATGAAGAATGATTCCTGTAATGATGCCAGTCCAAAACCACCATTTTTTAAATAGTAATTTTTTATCTTCTTCATGCTCTTCACCTTCTGGTCTCATGAAGCTAACAGCAAAAACCGGATTGAAAATAAATGCAACTATAAGAGAAGCAGCCAATGTTAATATTAACATGGTAGGCAAGTAAATCATGAATTTACCAATGATGCCTTTCCAAAATAATAGCGGAAAGAATGGAGCTAATGTGGTAGCAGTTCCGGCTAACACAGGAATGAAAACCTCTCCAGCAGCCTCTTTTGCACTTTTGATAATTTTTACTTTTCCATTATTGTAAATTCTATGTGTATTTTCAATTACTACAATAGCATCATCTACAATAATTCCCAGACCAAATAATAAAGCAAATAACACAATAAAATTTAGTGTAACTGGTGTGCCAACAATTGAATCAGCAATCGGTAAAAACATAAATGCAACGAATACACTTAACGGAACGCTTAATGCAACAAAGAAGGCATTAGTTACACCCATGAAAAACATCAAAATAATCAACACCAAAATAAAACCGATAATGATTGTGTTTACTAAATCATTGAATGAAGTGGCTGTTGCAGTACTTTGATCTCCTGTAATTACTACTTTTAAATTCGGAGGAAGTTCTTCACTAGCTTGCATGTTGGCAACAATATCTTTTACTTTTCCAGCGGCATTAATTAAGTTTTCTCCAGCTCTTTTTACTATATTAATGGTTACAACATTTTTACCATCCAATCGCGCATAACTTTCTTTTTCTTTAATGGTATCTTTTAATGCAGCAATATCTTTTAAATAAACTGTAGAACCTTGCGCGCTACTTCTCACAACAATATTTTGCAAGTCATTTACAGAATTAAATTGTCCCTTTACTTTTAAAGTTCTTTTCATGTCGCCAACCGCAATCAAGCCACCAGTAATATCATTGTTTTCACGAGATATTGCATTTTCAATATCCATAAAACTGATACGCGCTGCTTGCATTTTATATGGGTCAACATTTACTTGTATTTCTCTTTCAGGAGCGCCCACAATTTCTGCTCTTGTAATTTCAGGAAGCTCTTCAAATTTATCTTGAAGTTTATCTGCAAATTGTTTCAACTTCACACCGTCAAAATCTCCACTAACATTTACAAACATGATGGGCATTTCACTAAACGCAAATTCCTGCACATTCGGTTGCTGTGTTAAGTTGTTAGGTAAATCTGATTTCGATTTATCGATAGCATCTTTTACTTTCTGCTTTGCCAATTCAGTTTTTACATCTGTATCAAACTCTACAATAATGAGACTATAATCAGTTTGAGATGTACTGGTTATTTTTTTTACTTTGGCTCCACTTATCCCTTTTAATTGTTTTTCAATTGGACGCGTTACTAAATTCTCAATATCTTTTGGTGAATTACCAACGTATACTGTTGTAACACTGATAGTAGGTACAACGATATCCGGAAACTGCTCTTTAGGCAGCGTGTTGAATTTATATAAACCAAAGCATGAAATTAATATCGCAATAATATAGACGGCTGTTCTATTATCAACAGCCCAACTTGTTGGTTTAAACTCTTTGAATTTTTCTTTAATACCTTCTGGAATATTCATAAATTTATTTTTAACAGAAATTGTTATTCGGGTTAATTATTTTGATGAGGTATTGATTGTTTGACCTTCATATAAATTTTGATAACCTGCTGTAATCAATTGTTCTCCTCCTAATAATCCTGATTTAATTTCAACTAGATCACCATATGTTTCTCCCAAAACAATTATCTTTTTTACAGCTACTGATTCACCTTTTCCATTCTTTTCGAGTACATACACATATTTGCTTTTCTCATCACTTTGTACAGTATTGATAGATATCACAACTGCTTTTTCGTTTATATAATCTAAAATTTTCATTATCACAGATTGGTTGGGCTTTAAAAAATTTGAAGTTGGAATTTTTGCTTCTGCAATAAAACCTCTTTGCGTATTTTCAATAGTCTGACCAATTAAAGAAATAGTAGAGTTTATTGTTTCATTAGCATCTGGAATACTTATCACAACAGGAATTCCTTTGTGTACTTTATTGATATAATTTTCAGGCACATTAGAAACTACTTTTAATTTATCGGTATTTACAATTTTGATTTGCCCCATACCTCCAAATAATTCACCAACTTTTATCATTACAGTTTCTGCAACTCCATCTACATCACTATATACAGCAGTTGTATTTAATTGTTCTTGTACAACATTAATTTGCTCATTGGCAGATTTTAATTGATTTTCCAACGTTTCCATATTTGTTTTGGAATTCAATAATTGTATTTCTGTACCGATTCCTTTTTTCCAAAGATTATTTTGACGTTCAAATACATCTTTAGAGAATTTTAATTGGGTTTTGATACCTTCAATTTGTTGACGTGCAGCAACTAAAGATTGGCGCATTATGGCATCGTCTAGTCGTAATAGCAATTGCCCTTTTTTAACAACATCTCCTTCTTTAATATAAAGTTCTTTTACTTGTCCGCCCATACCTCTCGGAGAGATATAAGAAATGTCTTCTGCATCTACTCTTCCTCTTAAATCAATAAAATGACTAAATTTCTGAATCGCTACTGGTGTAATTGCAACTAATTTTGCCTGAGCAGCATTATCGCTATTTCCAGACAAACTTTTGATCTCTTCTTGTAATTTGTCAATTTCAACTTGAAGACTACTTTGTTGCGTTATTAATTTTTCAAGCTTTGCTTTTTTTTCGGAAAGCACTTTATCGCTTTCATTTTTTTTGTCACCACAAGATGAGAAAATAATAAGAAGTCCTAGTGCAGCTATTAATTTGATTTTTTGCATATAATTGGTTTTGCTTTTTTTATTTTATTTTTAGAATGAATTAAGGAAGATTTCCAGTTGCTTTTAAATATTCAACTTTGGCAACAACAGCATCATATAAAGCACCGTAGTAGTTATTTTGAGCAATTTTTAATTCGGTTTGAGCCGTATATATTTCATTATTACTTCCTACACCTTGATCATATTTCAATTTTGTATTGTTATAAACTTTTTCTGCTAATAGACTGTTTTGTTTTTGATTTTCTAATGTTTTTAATGCAGTCTTTATTTTTAAGCGAGCATCAAAAATTTCAAAATCAATTCCCTGTTCAAGTCTCGACATGATGTTTTTTATTTTAGCTAATTCATATTTAGCTTTTTCGATTTTCGCATTTCTACCCATTCCATCAAATAGCGGCATTGATAACTTTACCCCAATCAAAGAATTTGAAAACCAATCTCCTTTATCAAAAAAACTAAAACTGTTTCTTTGTGCATTTTTAGAGTAAGTACCAAACGCAACTAATGAAGGATACTTGCTCAATTGATATCTTTTCACGTTTAGCCCGTTTAAAAGCAAAGCTGTTTTTAATTGCTGATATTCTTTTCGTTTTGTTACGTCTACACTATCTGAAAACGTAAATGAATTTATTTCCTCTTCATTTAAAGTATCTGAAAGGACAAGTTTTTCATTTTGTGGCATGCCTATCAAAAATTTCAATGCTGCATTTCCCATTTCTAATTGTGCATTAATTTTATCTTTTTCAGTTTTCAGATTGTTTAATATTACTTCTACTTTATCAACATCTAATTTTTCGGCAAAACCATTTTTGAAAATTTCTTTTGTATCAGTTAAGAGTTTTTCAAATCTATCTATATTGGCATCTATGCTAGTAGATTGTTTTTCGCCAACAATCAATTGATAGTAAATTTTGTAGACATTCACTTTTACTTGTTCTTTAGTTACTGCAGCAGCTTGAGTTGCCAAATTTAAAGTTGCAGCGCGGGCTTTTAGTCCAATAAAAATTTGACCATCAAATAAAATTTGAGAAAAATCAACACCCAAAGATCCGTTCCAGTTGGTACCAAATTTTGCAGGTACAGAACCAAATCCGTTTACAGGAAATTTAATTGGATTGCCATTGCCATCTTTCACATTATTGTTTACTAAAACATTATAAACACTGGGAGAAATAAAATCGGGTAAAGTTGTAGTAGGAATATCAAAATAATGAGTTGCACTTATGCTGCTGTTTATTTGCGGCAAAGCGAAGGAAGTCACCTCTTTATTTGTTTGTTTTTGAATTTGAATATCAATCAAAGCGTTTTTAACTTCAGTTGCATTTTTAATTGCGTAATCAATAGTTTGCTGTAAAGAAAACAGATTTTCTTTTTGCGCATAACCAGTATTCACAATCAGCAATGAAAAAAGAGAAACAATAATTAGTCGTGTCTTCATTAAATTGAATATTTAGTTTGGTTTTTAATGTATTTATTGATTTGTTTTTCTCCTTTAGTTGTAGCAATTCCAAATAAAAAATGTGTTGATAATACCTGAGATAATTCTACCAAATTTTTTTTCAATATCGATTGAAAATCTGGATTAAATGGCATTACAATTGATTCAACTCTGAATCTGGACAAAATTTCTATATCAATATCGTTTTTGTAAAAATCTTCTTTTATGCCCCTTTTTAAGTTGTCCTTAATTTTTTTATATATAAATTCATTTTTGTGAGTAAAAAAAATCTTGAAGGCATTTGGATAGTATTTATGTAGATCAAAGAGAATAGAAGGGTTCATTTTATGAAATAGGGTAGACATTTGCTCCATAGCCAGAAAAACTTCATGCACTGCATTTTCGGAGCGGATAATATCGTTATTGCAAACCTCTTCATTTTGAGAGGTAATTGCCTTCACTACAGCACTAACCAATTCCTCTTTATCTTCAAAATATTGATAAATCGTTTTTTTGCTTATTCCCATTTTTGAAGCAATATCATCCATGCTCACACTTTTCAATCCAAATTGCATAAACAAATCATGGGCTTGATTAAATATTCTTGCTTGTACTTCTGTGTTCAAAGTCATAATTGCCGCAAAACTAAGGAAACTTATGTTGTAAAAAAAGTTTCCATGTCAATATTTTTGATGATATATATTTGACTATATGATTATCAAGAAAAGATTAAAAGCTACATTTGTTGTATAATTATATATAATGCAAAACGAATTCAAATTTAAATCGCTGCCGCAGTATTTTTTACAAGGCTTATTAATCATGGCGCCGGTACTGGTTACTTTTTATGTAATTTTTGTAGTTGTTTCTTCAATAGATAGCCTTATTCCGTTTTTCACTATAAAAGATGCGTCGGGTAATGTGAGGGTTCAAAATTATGGACTAGGATTTTTAGTTGTAATCTTGTTTGTTTCCATAATAGGATATTTCAGTTATTTTTTTATCTCAAACAAAATCATATTGTTTTTCGATAAAATGATGCAACGGGTTCCAGGATTAAAGCATATTTATTCAACAACAAGAGAATTTTTTGAAGCATTTGCTGGAGAAAAAAAGAAATTCACAAAAAATGTTTTAGTGAATATAGATGAAACAGATGTTTGGAGAATTGGTTTCATCACCAAAGAAGATATGAGTGAATTTGACTTAATAGATTATGTTGCAGTTTATATTCCATCTTCCTATTCGGTAGCAGGGAATGTGGTTATTGTTCCTAAATCAAGAATAAAATATTTACCACAACTCAATAGTACTCAATTCATGAAGTTTGCTGTAAGTGGGGGAATTACTTCATTAGAAGAAGAAGAAAAAGAGAAGTAATATTTTCTTCCAAATCAACCTTTATTTTCTAGCAAAACACTGGTTAAAAACACAGCTTCCAATAATTAATCATTGATATTTTTAATTTTAATTACTATTAAAAATATCATTTGAAATTCTTTCTACTACTATTATCATTTTTCATTCTATCTTTTGAAAATGCCTATTGCTGGGGCTTTTACGGACATTCTAAAATAAATTTCTGTGCTGTATTTCTGCTACCACCAGAGATGATGATTTTGTATAAACCCAATATCCATTATTTAACTGAACACGCAACAGATCCTGACAAAAGAAGATATGCTGTCGAAGCGGAGGCTCCAAGGCATTATATTGATTTGGATTTTTATGGAGAACGTTCTGTTGATTCTTTACCTAGAAACTGGTCTACAGCAGTTGAAAAATTTACATTAGACAGTTTGAATAGACATGGTATTGTTCCTTGGCATATTCAACTCATGCTTATCAGATTAACAGAGGCCTTTAAGCAAAAAAACTATTCTTTGATTATGAAAAACAGCGCGGAAATTGGCCATTATATTGCAGATGCACATGTGCCCTTACATACAACCAGCAATTACAATGGTCAAAAAACAAATCAAACTGGTATACATGGGTTTTGGGAAAGCAGAGTCCCAGAATTGTTAGCTGAAAATGAATTTAATTTTTTTATTGGAAAGGCCTCTTTTATCAAAGATCCTACATCATATATTTCGAAAGTAATTAAAGAAAGCAACCAAGCTATTGACAGTGTTTTGTATTTTGAAAAGGTTTTAACTGAGGAGATTACAGAGCCCTTTAAATTTTCATTTGAAAACAGAAACGGAAAAATAATAAAACAGTACTCTTCTAATTTTACTAAGTCGTACAATTTAAAACTAAACGGAATGATTGAAAGAAGAATGCGTCAATCTATATTTTCTATTGCCTCTTTTTGGTATACAGCTTGGGTTAATGCTGGTCAACCTGATTTACAGCAATTGACAAATCAACAGTTTAATCAACAGGAATTACTTGATTTTGAAGTGTTAAATGAAACCTGGAGAAAAGCTAATAGCATAATTGGCAGAGAAGAATAATCTACATGTTATCTTCTGTCTCAGTAATTATTGGTTCATTTAATTCAACAAGATTGTCTGATTTATTTTTCTTTCTCATGATCATATTTAATATTTCTACACCGAAAGAAAATGCCATACCAAAATAAATATAATTCTTTAAGTGCAACGCCTCTGATTTTTCAGCATCCCATCCTTCAATTACTAAACTTAAACCAATCATCACCAAAAAAGAAAGTGCTAGCATCTTGATGGTTGGATGTTGATGAATAAAATAAGAAATCTTTGGACTGAATAAAAACATTACTATCATTGCAACGACTACAGCACTAATCATAATTTCTAAATGATTTGCAGTTCCGCCTGCAGTTAAAATACTATCAAATGAAAACACAGCATCAATCAACAATATTTGCCCAATTGCATTTCCTAATTTAATGGATGGCTTGTTTTTAGTTGGAATGTTTGGATTTTCTCCTTCCAATTTTTCGTGAATCTCCTTTACTGATTTGAAAATTAAAAACATACCTCCCAATAACATAATTATACTAGCCAAATCGAAACCCTTGCCAAATAAGGTTATGAGTATTTTTCCTTTTTGATGTAGCAACCAGCTTAGTCCAAATAATAAAATACTTCTTGTAATCATCCCTAAAATCATCCAGCTTCTTCTTGCAATGATCTCATCTTTAGGATCTTTTAGCCTGTTCATGATAATACTAACAAAAATAACATTATCAATACCCAAAATAATTTCTAAAACAACCAGAATGACAAAACTTATTATACTTTCTGATGAAAAAAGTGGATTCATTTTTATTTTATTTTAATTGACGAACTATATTATTGATAATTGCCGGTCCTTCATAAATGAAGCCAGTCCATACTTGTATTAAAGATGCCCCTGCTTTTATTTTTTCATTAGCATCTTCAAAAGAAAAAATACCACCGCTTCCTATGATAAATAATTTGCCAGCTGTTTTAGTATGAATATAATCTATTAGCTGAGTGCTTTTTTCTTTTACAGGCAACCCGCTTAAGCCTCCGGCGCCAATTGAGTCTATAACATTAGAGTGTGTATGTAAGTTATTTCTGTCAATAGTTGTATTAGAAACAATTAATCCATCTAATTGTATTTCATCCGATAATGAAATAATTTCATCTACTTGTTCATAAGATAAATCCGGCGCAATTTTTAATAAAATAGGTTTTGGTTTTTTATGTTTTTGATTGTGTGATTGTAAAACAGTAAATATTTTTATTAAACTATCTTTTTCTTGCAGGGCCCTTAATCCGGGTGTGTTTGGACTACTCACATTAACTACAAAATAATCAACTTCATTATATAACTTCTCAAAACAGATTTCATAATCTTTCCAAGCTTCTTCGTTTGGAGTGAGTTTATTTTTTCCAATATTACCTCCAATAATTAATGACGTGTTTGGATTTTTAGAGCGCCAATTTTTTAGCGTTGTAGAAATTTTATCTACTCCTTCATTATTAAAACCCATTCTGTTTATGAGAGCTTTGTCTTGAGGAAGGCGAAACAATCTGGGTTTCTCATTGCCCTCTTGTGGTTTAGGAGTAACCGTTCCAATTTCTACAAAACCAAAACCAAAAGATTCTAATACAGAAAGATATTTTGCATTTTTATCGAAGCCAGCACCCAATCCTACTGGATTAATAAATTTTAATCCTAAAAAATTTACAGGGTAATTTGTTTTATAGATGTTTTTAATAAGCCATTTAATGGGAGCAATTGCACAGAAAAATTTCATCAGGTTCATCGAAAAGTAATGAGCCTTTTCGGCTTCTAACAGAAAGAGAATTCTTCTAATAAATTGGTACATATGCACACGAAATTAAATCAGAAAACTTTATAAAAGGAACTTTCCCTTTTTTTATGTTTAACATTATTATTAGCATTTAGCTTTTCGCATTAAGTCATCTGCATAGGAATTATATATATTTGCAACGGCGTAACAAAAATCTATACATGAAGTCTCTTACTCAGCTGATATTATTTCTATTTTTATTAGTACATTCTACAAAAATATTTGCCCTTCAAAATAATAAAGGTTTTTTACATGGTAATATTAAAGATTCCAAAACTAATAACATAATTGAAGGTGTATCTATATTTATAATAGATAGTAAAATTGGCAGTAGTACTAATTCACTGGGTGAATATTATATTTCAAACATAAAGAATGGAAAACATTTGATAGAAGTATCTCACATTGGTTATGCTACTATTGCTGTAGAAATTGAAATCAACGGTGAAACAAACTACAACTTTTTATTGGTTCAGTCAATCTTAGAAAATAATGCTGTTATAGTTATGGGTACAAGTAAAGCCGCCACCCTAAAGACAATTCCATTTCAAGTATCAATAATGAGAAAACAAGATTTATTACAATCTTCTTCCATGAATATTATTGAAAGCATTACTAAAAAAGCTGGCGTTTCCGCTTTATCAACCGGACCAGCCATTTCAAAACCATTAATAAGAGGCCTAGGATACAACAGAGTGCTTACAGTAAATGATGGCGTTCGCCAGGAAGGCCAACAATGGGGCGACGAGCATGGAATAGAAATTGATGAAGCAAGCGTAAATAAAATTGAGGTTTTAAAAGGTCCCGCTTCTTTTATGTATGGAAGTGATGCAGTGGCAGGAGTGATCAATATCATTTCAAATGTGCCAGCTTCTTTAAATACATGCAAAGTAAATTTCGGTTCCAATTATCAAACTAATAATCATTTAAGAAATCTAAATGGTAGTGTGTCTGTTAATAAAAATGGATTTAATTACAGCGCTTATGGAACGTATAAAGAGGCAGGAGCGTATCATAACAAATATGATGGATATGTTTTTAATTCGAATTTTAATGAACATAATTTTGGGGGACACGTAGGATATAATAGTAGCTGGGGTTATAGCCATTTGCTACTAAGTAATTTTGATTTAAAGGCAGGGTTAATTGAAGGCGAAAGAGATGACTCTGGCTATTTTGTAAAAACACTTTCATCAGGAATAATTACTCGAGCTACAAATGAAGATTTTAAAAGTACAGAACCTTCTATTCCTTATCAACACATCAGACATTTTAAAATTGCATCAGATAATAATTTCAAAATTGGAGAAAATTTAATGACGCTAAATCTTGGGTGGCAACAAAATAGAAGAGAAGAGTTTGGTTATCCAGAAAATGAAAATATAAGGTCATTATTTTTCAACATGAAAACATTTACTTACACTTCTCAATTTCATTTTAAAGAATACAATGGTTGGAAAAATGCAATAGGCATAAATGGAATGAATCAAACCAATCAAAATCTTGGTTTGGAACAGCTTGTGCCAGACTATCATTTATTTGATGCGGGTGCTTTTGTATTTTCTCAAAAAGAAATTAAAAAAATCAATTTTAGTGGTGGATTAAGAATTGATAATAGGTCCATAGAAACCAAAAAACTTGTTGAACAACAAATAGAAAAAGGGGATGCAATTCAAAAAACATTTTCTAATTTTTCAGGAAGCCTTGGCTTATCAGTTCCATTTAATAAACATACCAACTTCAAATTCAATATAGCAAAAGCATTTAGAGCACCTGGTATTTCTGAACTTTGTTCCAATGGTGCTCACGAAGGAACTACTCGGTATGAATATGGCGATAAAAATTTGAAGAGTGAAATTAGTGTTCAAACAGATGGAGCTTTTGAATGGACTCAAGAACATTTTTCAATAAACATTGCTGGCTACTTAAATCAATTCAACAATTTTATTTTTTATAGAAAATTGCGAAATACAATTGGAGAAGATTCGATTATTGATGTTGAAGAAAAAAAGTTGACTGCATTTACATTCGATCAAAAAAAAGCAACACTTGCAGGACTTGAAATCACTATGGACATACATCCGCATCCGTTAGATTGGCTGCATATTGAAAATAGTTTTTCGTTTGTTAGAGGTTGGTTTCAATTGCCAATTGAGGGATCTAACAATTTACCTTTTATACCCGCCCCAAGATTACAAACAGAATTAAGAGCAGATGTCAACAGTAAAAACAAGTCGATAAAAAATTCTTATGTAAAGGTAGAAGTTGAAAATACTTTCCAACAAAATCATGTGTTTCTAGCGTACAATACAGAAACAATCACAAAGGGCTACACTGTTTTTAATTTGGGAGCAGGCTCCGATTTTTTCAATAAAAAAAACAAACAAATTGTAGGAGTTTATTTAACAGCATCCAACATATTTTATGTAGCCTATCAAAGCCATGTGAGTAGATTAAAGTATGCCTCCGAAAACAAAGCTACCGGTAGAACAGGAGTATATAATTTGGGGAGGAATTTCGGAATTAAAGTCAACCTTCCTTTAGAATGGAAATTGTAATGAATAGAAATAATTTATTCAAATAATTTGGGTTGATGTTCTTTGTAGTCTTTGTCATAAAAAACAAAAAAACGTATATAAATAACTCTACTCAAGCGCATCATCCAAGGTTGTAAAATGATTAATGTTAGTGTGTTAAATAGCAGCCAGTAAAAGATTCTATTGTCTTCTGTTGATACACCAATCAAAACCCACCAAGCTACAAATGTACTAACGGAAACAGCTACAGCTAATGCATAGCTAACATAACCTGTACCATACCAAAACCCTGGCTCCATATCATATTTTTGATTGCATTCGGAACAGTTTTCATCCATATCAAAAATATGTTTTAAAGACAGTTTCTTGTATGGATTTGCATCTTTAAACATTTTCCCTTTTCTGCATCTGGGGCATTTCATTTTCAAGATGCTGATATAGTAATTGGGAATTTTGTTAGAAGTAGCCATTTTAGAATTATTATTATTTTGAAAAACTATCCATTCTTTTTCTTTCTCCAATTTGTTGACGCCACATGGCATAGTACAAACCTTTTTCTTCAACTAATTCTTGGTGCGTACCCGTTTCAATAACATTTCCTCTTTCGAGCACATAAATTCTATCTGCGTGCATAATGGTACTTAAACGATGTGCAATCAAAATAGTTATTTGTTCTTTTGCTTTAGAAATATTAATAATTGTATTTGTGATTTCTTCTTCAGTGATAGAGTCTAAAGCAGAAGTAGCCTCATCAAAAATTAAAACTCTGGGCTTGCGAAGCAACGCCCGAGCAATGGAGATTCTTTGCTTTTCACCTCCGCTTAATTTTAATCCGCCTTCTCCAATTATTGTATCCAATCCTTTTTCCGCTCTGCTTAATAAAGTTTTGCAGGCCGCTTTTTCTAAAGCTTCATTTAATTCTGTTTCTGAAGCATTCGGATTGACAAACAATAAATTTTCTTTTATGGTACCACTGAACAAATTGGTGTCTTGAGTTACAAAGCCAATTTGATTTCTTAAGTCATCGAAATTTATTTTCGTTTCATCTATTCCGTTATAAACAATATTTCCTTCTTGCGGACGATATAATCCAACCAATAATTTCATTAAGGTAGATTTGCCACTGCCGCTTGGTCCTACGAATGCGATGGTTTCTCCTTTTTTAGCAGTAAAACTAATACCATCAATCGCCTTGTGAACAGCGGATTGATGTTTAAAACCAACTTGCAAAAATTTCAACTCTTCCACTAAACCTAAATGGTCCGGATTAGCAGGAATAGACTCTGGAGCTTTGCTCATTAATTTCTCAAAATTATTTAGTGAAGCTTCTGCCTCTCTGTACGAAAGTAAAATGTTGCCAATTTCTTGTAAAGGTCCAAACACAAAAAATGAAAAAATCTGCATGGTTACTAATTGACCTGCATCCATCTGGTTGTGAAAAATAAGCCACATCAAAATAAATAAAATTACTTGGCGAAGCGTGTTAACCAATGTTCCCTGCACAAAACTTATACTTCTTACTCTTTTTACTTTGGTTAATTCTAGTCCTAAAATTTTATAAGTGTTTTTATTGAGTCGAGATACCTCTTGATTGGTTAAACCCAGACTTTTTACTAATTCAATATTTCTTAACGATTCGGTAGTTGAACCAGCGAGAGATGTTGTTTCATTCACAATGTTTTTTTGAATTAATTTTATTTTTTTAGAGAGCTTGTTGGTAATAAAACTAAGTACACCAATTCCAATTAAGTAAGCTAAAGGTATTCTCCAATTTATAAAAATAGCAGCATACACAAAAACGAAAACGATTCCGATAATAATACCGAAAAGTATATTGATGAAATTAATCATGAATTTTTCAACATCAGATCGAACTTTAGTTAATATAGATAAAGTTTCGCCACTTCTTTGATCTTCAAATTCTTGATAAGGAAGTTTCATTGCATGTTGTAAACCATCAGTAAAAACTTTTGCTCCAAATTTTTGAATGATAAGATTTAGAAAATAATCCTGAAATGCTTTAGCAATTCTGCTTACCATCGCAACTGAAATAGAGAAAAATAAAATATAAAAAACACCTAATTGTAAATAGGGCTTTCCTTTTCTAATCACATGTTCATAACTCCAAAAAAAATCTTTGGATCCTGATGTATTCGTTTTATTTTGAAATTCGTTTGCAAGGTTTACTAATTTGCCAAGAAGTATAGGATCAATCAATGAAAATCCAATATTTATCGCGGCCATCAATAATGTAAAAACGACCAACCATTTAAGTGGTTTAAGGTAGTGGAATAAAATCTTCATGGGAATTAATTATAAAATATATGTATAGAAGCCGCAAGTTCGTTAATTTTTTGGAGATAGGTGTTCAATTAAAATTTATGAGCAAATCTTTCGCTTTGTTCTATTGCATCCATAATTTGTTCATGAATAACTTCTGTGGGTGCGTCATAATCAATCGGTAAGGGTTCTTTTATTTCAACATGTAGCTTTACACCTTTCTTTTTTAATTTCAATCCATCTTTACTAAATGCTTCAGAAAAACCACTTATAACCAATGGAACTACAATTGGTTTATTTTGTTTGATAATTAATGCAGTTCCTTTTCTTCCCGGAGCAAAAGGGGTAGTAGTTCCCTGTGGAAAAGTAATCACCCAACTATTTTCAAGCGCTCTTGTAATATTACGAGTATCTCCAATGCCTAACCCAGTTTGCTTTTCACCCGATTTTTCATTCCATGCTCTTTTTACTGTAATGCCTCCGGCTAAGGTGAAGATTTTTGTCATCCAACTGCTTTGCATGGTGATAGTTGCCGCTACGTAATAAATATTTACAAATGGATTTAGTAAATAATATGGTAAACCAATACCTTTTTTCTTACCCCATTTAGCAGCACAACAAATATGATTAAAGGTGATTACGTCTAAAAAATAGGTTTGATGATTGCTTACAAAAAGAACATTTTTTTGAGGAAGTTCTTTGAGTCGAGATAAACCTTTGATTGAAAGTTTATTAAAAATATTGATGAGTGGATAGGTAATAATGCCTATTATGCTGAATAATATTTTTTTTAAAATATAGGAGCCAATTTTTTTTCTGTTAAACATATTCATCAGCAAATTTAATTTTTTGCTCCCAATTTTTAAAAACTATGAGTAAAAAGCGCTGAAAAAAAATATTTGTCATGTAAAAGATATGAAGTAATTTACGCAAGCTTTAACTTATATTGTCTAATTTAGGCAATCGATTTTTTACAAAACATAAAACTTATCTATGCAAATTAATTTTACTCAATTACAAATCAGAAAATTCTTATTTAACACATTGTTGATTATTGGATTTTTATGCTTGAATTTGAATTCATCAACTGCACAGCAGTATGTAAATGGCAACCTAACTACTGGTGACATTGCATCCGATGCCGCTTCTACTGCAGCTCCAACTGGTTTCACTTGGAGTGAACTTCAAGCCGGGAATACTACACTTGGAAATAGTGCTGCTATTTCTTTAGGATTATCATTGGCGGATGATTTTACCATTGCAGCTGGCAGCTGGACAATTAGTAAGCTAACATTTTTTGCATATTCAACTGGATATACTGGAACAACATCTCCATTTACTACCTTGAGAATTAAAATTTACGATACAGATCCATCTGTTGGAAATCCAACTCCTGTTTTTGGAGATACATTGACAAACAGATTAACAGCTTCCTCTAGTGCAAATATGTATCGAATTGGTAATGCAACTCCCGGTACTACTAGACAAATATGGAAATTGGAAGCGGCTATCACGCCTATTTCACTACCTGCAGGAACTTACTGGATTGAGTGGCAAACTGGCTTAACAACAGGAGTGACAAGTAATTTCACACCACCAAGTACTGTCGTGGGTACAATCACTCAACCTGGAAACAATGCTAAGCAACATAATATTTGGCAAGCTACATGGGCTGATGTTGCTGATGGCGGAGGTTTAGGCGCACTTGATTTTAATTTCATTATTGATTATACATCTCCAAATTGTACAGGAACACCGGTGCCTGGAAATACTGTATCAAGCTTAACATCTGTATGTTCAAATGTTAGTTTTAATTTGTCGGTTTCTGGTTCATTTAATGGTGCAGGTATTAACTTCCAATGGCAAACATCACCAGATAATGCTGCGTGGTCTGATATTACAGGAGCTACTAATCCAACTTATTCTACTACGCAATCTGCATCTACTTGGTATAGATTATCGGCAACATGTTCTGGTTCTACCGCATTTTCAACACCAGTTCAAGTAACTCAAAACAGTGGCGCTTCTTGCTACTGCATACCAACAACATCTGATTGTAGTTTGAATGATGTAATTACAAATGTGAAATTTTCAACAATCAATAACACATCTACTTGTTCAACAAATGGATATGGTGATTATACAGCTACTGTTTCAGCTCCAGATTTAACTTTAGGAGCTTCATATAATATCAAAGCAACTGTTGGAAATGGTGGCATAGGTGCCACAGAATATGTAGGTGCTTGGATCGACTTTAATCAGGATGGCACATTTGATGCTTCAGAATTTAAAAATGTAGGAAGTGGAAATGGAGTTGTAATCAATGGAGGAAACTGGTTAATGCCTTCTACTGCTACCGTTGGATTTACAAGAATGAGGGTGAGAGTTCAATATAATTTAGCATTAACAGGAGCTGATGCATGTGCAGATTTAAATCTTGGCTTTGGTGAAACAGAGGATTATCTTGTAAATTTAGTAGCGCCGCCTTCATGTTCGGGTACTCCAAATCCTGGAAATACGCTATCAACATTAACAAATGCTTGTTCTGCCACAACATTTGACCTATCTACATCACTTGATGTAAATAGTATCGGTATTACTTATCAATGGCAATCATCAACAAACAATATAAACTGGACAGATATTGCTGGTGCAAATTCAGCTACTTATACTACATCATTATCTACTTCAAGTCTTTGGTTTAGACAAGTAGCTTTCTGTAATTTATCTTCTTATGGTTTATCAAATCCAGTAAAAGTAAATTTAAACCCGCCATCTGCATGTTATTGTACTCCACCAAGCACAAGTTGTACGTCGAGTGATGTAATAACAAACGTAACATTTGAAGGAATAGATAACACTACTACTTGTTCAACTGCAGGATATAGCAATTACTCAGATTTATTGCCTGCTGCTCAACTTACTAGTGGGGAAACCTATCCAATAAGCGTAACCGTTGGAGCCGGCGGAACAGAATACGTAGGTGTTTGGATTGATTACAACCAAAACGGTGTGTTTGATAACACAGAATTTACAGCTATTGGAAGCGCAAATGGAGCTGTCATCAATAGTACAATATCAGTACCAACAGACGCATTGGCAGGCACTACTAAAATGCGTGTTAGATTAAGATTTGTGACTGCACTAACTGGAGCGGATGCGTGTATTGGTTACACTTTTGGTGAAACAGAAGATTATGCGGTAAGTATTGTAAATCCTGTACCATGTATTGGAACACCAAATCCTGGAGCTACTGTATCTACAAATTCAAGAGCTTGTCCGGGCGTTCAGTTTACATTATCAACTGCAAATAATATTAATAGTTTGGGAATGTCATATCAATGGCAGTCTTCTGCTGATGGTGTAACATACACTGACATTGCAGGAGCAACAAGTCGTACATATACAACATCACAAACAGATACTACTTGGTATAGAATGTTGGCAGTTTGTGCTACAGGAAATGATTCTGCAACATCAACTCCAATTCGTATTGCAATGAATCCAATTACGGTTTGTTATTGTTTACCACCATCTATTAATTGTTCTTTGAATGATAATATTACTAACGTAACTATTTCAAATTTAAATAATAGTTCTACTTGCGGAGGAACAACTGGATATACTAATTATTCTAGTTCAGTTGCAGCGGTAAATTTATCGCAATCTGCAAGATACTCCATGAGTGTTTCTGTAGGAACAGGTGGTACAGAATTTGTGGGTGTATGGATCGATTACAATCAAAATGGTGTGTTTGATACTAATGAATTTACAAATTTGGGAAGTGGTTCGGGTAGTGCAGTAATTGGAAACATTACTATTCCTGCAACATCTTTATTGGGAGTTACTAAAATGAGAGTAAGAGCAAGATTTGCAACAGCATTAACTGGTGCGGATGCTTGTTTGGGTTATACTTATGGCGAAACAGAAGATTATAAAGTTGTAATTTCTTGTGGCGCACCTGCATTTTTGGTTCAACCTTCTGCAACAACAACAGTTTGTGGTCGTGGAGTAAACTTATATGCTCATGCTGGAGGAGTTGTTCAAGAATTTCAATGGCAAGTAAAAACTTCTGCAACTAGCCCATGGGCAAATGTTGTGAATGGAGGAGAATATAGCGGTGCAACCACTGATACTTTATCAATTAATCCAGTAGCTGACGCAATGAACGGATATTTATTTAGAGCATTGGCAACAAATTGTGGCGCAACTGGCGTATCAGATTCTGCAAGATTATCAGTAACAAGAATTCCTGCTGCTGTAACTCCAACAACAGCTGCTTTTTGTCGCGGCGGTTCTACTCCGATAGAAATTAGTGGAGATGCTGCTGGGGTATCCACTACTGTTACCTTTAATTCAGGCGCATTAGGCTTAACCATTCCAGATAATGGTTTGACTTCAGGTGTAAACCATACAATTGATGTTAATGGTATTCCTGCAGGAGTAACTATTACAGGAATGAAAGTAAAATTAAATGCAACTCATACTTGGGTGGGGGATTTAGTAGCTGTAGTAAAAGCTCCAAATAATAAAGTTTTAAGTCTTGATTATGTTTTAACTGGAACTACAGGTACAAATCCCACTGGAACAAGTGGTTTAGCAAATACAGTTTTCTCTTCTGATGGAACTGCATTTATAAAAACTTCTACAGATACAGCTTTCTTCACTGGAACATTCAAGCCAGATGCATATTTACCTGCAAGAGAAGTTCCAAATGATGCAACAGGAAATCCAGTATACACATTAACTAACATCAAATCAGGTCCTGATGGTTTCATTCCTGATGTAACTAACTTCAGTAATTTATATACAGTGTCAAATGGTCCTTGGACTTTAGCAATGTATGATTATTGGGCTGATTCAGTATACTCAGTAACTTTACCTTATCCAACTCCTCAACCAATCAACACATTTGATAGTTGGAGTTTAGAGATAACTTATTCTACTGCTGTTAGAAGTTACGGAATTTGGTCACCAGCAACTGGATTGTTCACAGATTCTGCATTAACTACTCCGTATGTATCAGGAACTTTAGCGCATAATGTTTTTGCAGCACCAAGTGCCTCAACAAATTATTCATTAGTAGCACAAACTCCTGGATGTAGTTCAAACCCAGTAGTGGTTCCTATAACTGTATATCCAGATCCTTATGCAGTAATTAAAGCAGCGCCTTATACAAGATTATATCCTGGTTTAACTACAACTATCAACACAACTGTTCGTGCTAGCACTCCAAATGTTACCTATCAATGGCAATTCAATGGAGTAGATATTAACGGTGCAACAGATTCTGCTATTTCAGTTAATATCGATGGATTAGGAGAATATTCTGTAAAATTAAAAGATGGTCATGGTTGTCCTGGCCCAACAAGTAATATTGTCGCAATTGATGATTCATTATCAACTATTGCTTTCGTTTATCCAAATCCTAACAAAGGAGCCTTTGAAATCAGATTCAATGATAAATACAATGGAGTAGATAATCCATTAACCATTAAAATTTATGATTCAAAAGGTTCTACTGTATACTTGAAGTCTTTCACTGTTTCTAAAGCTTTCCAAGCTATGAAAGTGGATATTTCTAGTCAACCAAAAGGAGTTTATTTCTTGGAGTTGAAAGATGCTTCTAACACAAGTTTACAAACTAGAAAATTAATGATTCAATAAGCATTCGTTTTGAATATTAAAAAGGTCGTTTTGAAAAAAACGACCTTTTTTTATGAACGTAAACAATTACTCATTTAATACCATAAATTTGAATACACAAATCTGATTTCTATTTTTAATCCCTTATTCAATGCTTCAAAGAATACAAAGTTTACTAGAAAAAAATAATGCTTATTTTATTGATATTCGCCATCATCTGCATGCGCATCCTGAATTGAGTTTTGAGGAATTTAATACTTCAGCTTTTATACAAAATAAACTAACGGAATGGGGTATTCCATTTGAAGTAAAAGCCAAAACCGGCGTTATAGGATTGATAAAAGGAAAAAATCCAAGCAAATCAGTAATTGCATTAAGGGCCGATATGGATGCATTGCCTATTTTTGAAGAGAACGAGGTCTCCTACAAATCAACAATACCTGGTGTTATGCATGCCTGTGGCCATGATGTTCATACCACTTGTTTATTAGGAGCCGCAAAAATATTAAATGAAATAAAGGATGAGTGGGAAGGAACTATTAAATTAATTTTTCAACCTGGAGAAGAAAAAAATCCTGGAGGCGCAAGTCTTTTGATACAAGATGGTGTGTTAGAAAATCCTGCACCAGAAAAAATATTTGCTTTGCATGTGCATCCAGGTATGGAAACAGGAACCTTTAGTTTTAGAGGCGGCATGGTTATGGCAAGTGCCGACGAAATTTATATCACCATTAATTGTAAAGGCGGACATGCCGCAGCACCTCATTTAACTGCCGATCCTATTTTAATCGCTTCACATTTAATAATCAGTCTGCAACAAATTATCAGCAGAAATAATAATCCTTTTAACCCTTCTGTACTTTCTATTACTGCAATAAATGCCGGAAATACAACAAACGTCATTCCCTCCGAAGTAAAACTCATGGGTACATTTAGAGCAATGAATGAAGAATGGAGATTCAAAGCGCATGAATTGATTAGCAAACACACACATAATGTAGTAGAAACAATGGGTGCAACGGCTTCCATTAAAATAGATGTGGGCTATCCTTTTGTTTTTAACAATGAAGAACTCTCAACTAAAACACGTTCAATTGCTGAGGAGTATGCAGGAAAAGATAATGTATATGAAACAGAATTAAGAATGGGCGCTGAAGACTTTGCTTACTACTCTCATAAAATACCAGGTTGCTTTTTTAGATTAGGAGCTGGAAATAAATCAAAAGGAATAACCAGTAATGTTCACACCCCAACTTTTGATATAGACGAAGATGCCATAAAACATGGAATAGGAATGCTATGCTGGATAGCAGTAAATGCTTAGAATAAGCAACAAAAATAATTACGATGAAAATATCTTTCCATGGTGCAGCAAGAACAGTAACTGGTTCAAAGCACCTCATTCATTTAGCTAACGGAAAAAAAATTTTATTGGATTGTGGAATGTTTCAGGGAATGGGCCCAAAGACTAATGATTTAAATGCTGATTTTGGTTTTGATGCATCTTCGGTTAATTACATGATTTTGTCTCATGCTCATATTGATCATTGTGGCTTATTGCCAAAACTAATAAAGGAAGGGTATAACGGAAAAGTATATGCTACTCCCGCCACAAAAGATTTAGCAACCATTTTATTAGAAGATTCTGCTGCTATTCAGGAAATGGATATAAAATATGAAAATAAAAAAAGAGGATTATTAGGACTTCCATATTTAAAACCACTCTACACAATTGCAGATGCCTTAGCAGTTGCACCTCATTTTCAATCAGTAGAATACAATCATTGGTTTACCATAGATGAAGATATTTCATTTTGTTTTACAGATGTAGGACATATTATTGGAAGCGCTGCCATTAATTTAAAAATTCAAGAGAATGGCAAAACAACTACCATTACATTTAGTGGAGATGTTGGAAGATACAGAGATGTAATCTTAAAATCTCCTGATATTTTCCCACAAGCAGATGTAATCTTACTTGAATCAACTTATGGAAATAGTGTACACGACAAACATCAACCTTCAATTGATGCTTTATTAAAATGGATAGAACATACCTGTTTGAATAAAAAAGGTAAACTTATTATTCCGGCTTTTAGTGTTGGAAGAACGCAGGAAATATTATACTACCTTAATCAATTAGAAATAGAAAACAGGCTTCCTGCTTTAGAATATTTTGTTGATAGTCCTTTAAGTTTAAAAGCTACCTCTGTTATTAAAAGCTATCCTCAATATTTCAATAATCGAATTCAAAAAATATTAGAGAAGGACGATGATCCCTTTAATTTCAAAGGCTTAAAATTTATTAAGTCGGTTGATGAATCAAAAATGCTGAATTATTACAAAAATCCATGCGTTATTATTTCTGCCAGTGGTATGGCTGAAGCCGGAAGGGTAAAACATCATATTAGCAATAACATAGAAAACAGCAGAAACACAATTTTATTAACTGGATATTGCGAACCTCACTCCTTGGGAGGAAGATTAATGCATCATCCTATCGAAGTAAATATTTTTGGACAACATCATCAAGTGAACGCAGAAATAGCTGAAATGAGAAGTATGAGCGCTCATGGCGACTATGAAGATTTATCTCAATTCCTATCTTGTCAACATGCAAAGCAGGTAAAAAAACTTTTTTTAGTACATGGCGAATATGAAGTTCAATCTGAATTTCAAAAGAAATTAATTAAAAAGGGATTCTTAGATGTTGAAATTCCTTCCTTACATCAGCAAATCGGATTAGGTTAATCATTGTTATTTTGTCAGTTTTTCTCTTAGGAACAGTTTTTGAGATTAGTAAAGAAAATTTTTATGACAATAGGAATCATTTTTATTTCTGCAATTTTCATGATTATTGGAATGGCAGTTCAATCAAAATTAAAATCAAAGTTTAATGAGTATGGAAATCTTGCCACAACAAGTCAATTGAGTGGCCAGGAGATAGCTCAAAAAATGCTAAAAGACAATGGGATTTATGATGTTCAAGTGGTTTCTGTTGAGGGGAGTTTGACTGATCATTATAATCCAATGGACAAAACAGTTAATCTTAGTAAAGATGTGTATGAAGGCAGAAGTATCGCTGCAGCTGCAGTTGCGGCTCACGAATGTGGTCATGCTGTGCAACATGCAACTGCTTATTCAATGCTGATGCTAAGAAGCAAAATTGTACCAGCTGTTCAAATTAGTAGTACTTTATCTCAATGGATTATTATGGCGGGTATTGGTTTCATGGGATTTGGAGGAGGAAATACTACTTTTCTTTTAATAGGCATCATTCTTTTTGCAATGACTACTTTATTTACAATTATCACTTTACCTGTTGAGTTTGATGCTTCTGCCAGAGCGTTACAATGGCTTTCAACTGCAAACATAACATCCCCATCGGAAAAAGATAAAGCAAAAGACGCTTTAAAATGGGCGGCACTTACCTATGTAGTTTCAGCATTGGCCTCTATAGCAATGCTGGTTCAATACATTTTAATTTACATGAATAGAAGCAGGGATTAATTTTTACAAAAAACCAAATTAGAATATAGATATCATGTTTGTTTAAAAACATTATCAATATCTTAGCGAAATAAAACAATAAAATAAAAGCACATGAATTTTGGAAAAGAGTTTGAGAAATATGCCATCAAACATCAAGGTATAAGTAGCAATACTTTACATGGATATATTAATCATAATGTAACTAACCTTACACCTAATATTATCGAAGAGCGTCCAATGAACGTTGCGGTGATGGATGTGTACAGCAGATTAATGATGGATAGAATTATTTTTTTGGGTTATCCTATTAATGACGAAGTGGCAAATATCGTAACAGCTCAATTACTTTTTTTGGAAAGCACAGATCGTACAAGAGATATCCAAATGTATATCAATAGTCCAGGTGGAAGTGTATATGCAGGTTTAGGTATGTATGACACCATGCAGTTTATTACGCCAGACATTGCTACCATTTGCACAGGAATGGCTGCGAGCATGGGTGCTGTATTAATGTGTGCAGGTGCCAAAGGAAAAAGAACTGCTTTAAAACATAGCAGAATAATGATGCACCAACCAAGTGCGGGCGCTGGTGGACAAGCAACTGATATTGAAATAACAGTAAATGAAATCAGAAAAATAAAAAAAGAACTCTACGAAATAATTGCCCATCACACCAATCAACCTGTTGATAAAGTAGGACAAGATTGTGATAGAGATTATTGGATGACTTCTACTGAAGCAAAAGAATATGGATTAGTGGATGAAGTATTAATCATGAATCCTAGAAAAAGCAAAAAAGATTAATCCATCATAAAT
>Ga0114972_10000441_pt1 | contig 31013 bp, 15 predicted proteins | sample M_140807_EF_Meta_FD_87354 | JGI IMG/M metagenome (GOLD analysis project Ga0114972, IMG submission 87354) | Freshwater microbial communities from Lake Montjoie, Canada to study carbon cycling - M_140807_EF_MetaG | ecosystem: Environmental > Aquatic > Freshwater > Lake | place: Lake Montjoie...
AAGCTTTTGGAACCGAACGGCCGAGTTGCTGAGGATTTTCGACCAGTCGCCTCTGCGACAAATCAGCCGAAAATTGTTTTTGTCGTTGGAGTAAATGGAGTCGGCAAAACAACAACGGTAGCAAAATTGGCCCATCGCTGGACGAGTCAGGGGGCTCGGGTTGTGTTAGCAGCAGCGGACACTTTTCGAGCTGCCGCCGATGAACAGCTTCGTGAATGGGGCGAGCGAGTCGGCGTTAAGGTAGTTGCAGGCTCACCCGATGATAAACCATCAACAGTTGTCCACTCCGCGCTCGAGTTAGGTAAAAGAGAATCGGCCGATGTCATATTGGTTGATACGGCAGGACGGCTCCACAATAGGGGAAGCCTGATGCAAGAACTCGAGGGGATGGTCCGAGTTGTCAAAAAGCTTCAACCGAACTCACCTGAAGAGGTTTGGCTTATTATTGATGGGACAACTGGCCAAAATGCGCTGGTTCAGGCGAGAGAATTTCAGTCATCGGTCCCGATAACGGGAGTTATTGTTACCAAGCTCGATGGAACCGCAAAGGGTGGAGTCGTCGTGGCGGTGAGTGAGGAGCTTGGTATTCCGGTTCGATTTATTGGCGTTGGAGAAACTTGGAATGATCTTCGGCCGTTCGATCCCGACGAATTTGTCTCTGCTCTTTTAGGGGATGGCTCTTTACGTGGGTTGGAGTAAACACAAACGCTCTGCGCAGCTGCGGATCAATTTGGCCCTCAAATTATATTTTGGCCTAAATTCAGATTTGGATCTCAAACCAAAAAAAGTCCCTAGTTTAGCCCTTTAATGAGCTCGACCGGTATCAGGCCCTATGATACCTCGCAAAAGTAGAGTGCCAAGTTTACGTTGAATCGACTCCATCGGTTCATCCGCAGGATTAATGTAATCCTCATCGAGAAATTCAGGGTGATAACGTAGTAGGTGCTCAAGCACCAGCCGATCACGCGAAGATTTTGCAATCATTCTCCAGATCTGGAATCCAATCTCGGCGAGATCGTCGTGGCCCCACTCAATAAGCTTTATTATATAACGAGCAGTAGTAAGTAGTTCCTCGGGTGCTGGGGGGCGATCAAAACGGAAACTGTCTCGCGACGAACGCATAATATCAGCTAAGTATACGAGATTTGATATCAGCCTCGGAATACAATCTCGTGAGAGGACTTTTCGCTCGAGTGTAGAATCGAGATAGGTCATCGTGAGGGGAACTATTCGCCTCATCAGGGCATCATTGAGCTCCCGTTCATAGTTTTTGGTAAAAATAAGGAAGAGGTTGTCGAGGTTGCAATCGATTGGTGGGCCAGATTGAAGCCAAATTCGACCATCCTGAATCGGACCAAGAAAAAAGGTGTCGATATGCCCATCGACCTTATCTATTTCATCAATAAGAAGCATTACCGGCTGACTCTGTGAACGGAGAAACGCCTGACTTAAAACTCCGAGCTCAATCACATCGCTTTTTCGAATACGAACTCCGGCAGAGGCTCGAGCAATCGCAACTTCGTTGCGTGTTTCGATCAGGTTTCGCGTATCCATACCTGTGTAACACTGCAGAGTCATGAACTCAGCACCTGCAATGCGGGCAAGCTGTTTGCCGAGAAAGCTTTTTCCACAACCGGGTGGGCCTTCGAGGAGAAGGCTGCGCACCATGTCTCTCTTGACCGCACAAATAAGTCCAACCTGTTTTGCCAAATATGGCAAACATTCGTATCCGACACGCGCGAGTTTTTCGGTAATTTTTTCTGGGGTTCCTAGATGTTGCCAACCAACCTTATCTACCTGAAAGGCTTTCTTGCGCTTCAACCGATCAGGGTCTTCAATCACCCCTTTTAACGCAATGCGGCCCAACTTTGCGTGGAGCTGCTTAAATGTAGCTTTGCGAGGGTCGGGGATCAGAGAATCGGCGAATTCGGGATGAAATCGAATTAGCTGCTCAAAAACGGTACGATCTCGCTCAGACTTTGCCATGAGCGGCCAAAGAGTGCGACCGACAACCTCGAAATCGGTGATACCCCACTCGAGAAGCATATCAAGATATCTCCCCGATCGCTGAAGCTCTTCAGGTGCCGGAGGTCTTTCAAATTGATAATGTCCCTGACAACCCCGCATAAACTCAACAAGGTACGATAGATTCGCGGAGATTTGCGAAGATGTTGCCCCTTTTAGTACCCGTTTTTCTGCTGTTGTATCGAGGTAGGTCATCGTCAGAGGATTGACCCGTCGCATCAGTGCATCATCAATCTCACGATTAAAATTTTTCGTGAACATGACAACAAGATTGTCTCGATCGGCAACGATTGGAGGACGTGATTCGGTATAGATGATGCCGTCATTCAACGGGCCAAGGAAAAATGTATCAACAGCGGTATCAACCTTGTCGAGCTCATCAACCAGTAACACAACTGGTTTTGTTTGTGAGGCGAGAAATGCTCTAGAGAGAATGCCAAGATTTACCAAATCTTCGTCGGAAACTGATGTGCCGGTCATTGCCCGAGCAAGTCCTATCGGGGATGGTTGCTCAATAAGAAATTGGGTGTTCATGCCGGGATAGCAAGTAAGCACCATTAATTCGGCACCTGCTAATTTCGCCACACACTTTGCGAGAAACGATTTCCCGCACCCCGGAGGACCCTCGAGAAGAAACGAGCGAACGATCGCTGAGCGAGTTTGAAACATCAGCGAAAGCTGAATCGCTATGAATGCACCTGCATGGTAGCCCACCTTTTCGAGCTTTGTAATCATCTCTGCTGGATTACCTAGCGCTTGAAAACCTAAATGCTTTGGGGCGTAAGCGAGATTGATATCTCCGAGCTGAACTCCGTCAGTTGGTGTCTCCTCCTCTTCCTCCGGAGGAAGAAGCTCATACGGGATGATGGTAAAAATCTCATCCTGATTGGATTTTATGTACTCCTCGATCGAGACAACTTCTGATTTTGGTTTTACCAGATTAGGTAATCGCTGAGAGAATCCCGCGAGTCGAATCGTGGGCTCTAAAATTTCAGATCGTTTAGCTCTCTCGTACCCAAGCGATTGCCCATCCCGTGAGCTTAGGAGATCCTCCAAAACAATAGCATCTTCAGCAAGACCCTCTCCGTATGCGTAAGGGTTTTCTGACATTCCCTCTGATGGGGAGTTTTTTTTCAGATATTTCTCTGATGATGCTTTAAGAGAATCGTTGAGATGCCCTGCGAGTCGTGGTGGTTGGGGAGGCGGTTTTTTCATCTGGCCAAATCCTCTTTGACCGCTACATCAATTCGGCCGCAAAGCTCTATTAAAATATCCTGCGCCTTCCCAGCTAGTCCCTCTTGAAACGCCGGAAGATTGAGAGGAAGTAATAGATCTTCAACAATATCGTTCGAGAGCAAACGACTGACTCTAACTGAGTTAATCGTTGCGACAGTATAAAAGTTTAGAACCACCCAGAGCTCAACAGCGAGCGGATCGAACGAGAGCTGCATAACCCTGAGATAAAATGGTTCAAGCGATTCAATCAGTTTTTCGACCTGCTCAACAGCTTGTAACTTATTTATCGGAGCATCCGGTTCAATCTCAAATCGAGAAACTGCAGCTAGTGCCCCCTCGAACCGTTCTGCAATTGTTTTTTCCTCAACCCAATCGGAGCGAGGTTGATATAACCCAAGGAGCGTGACATTAACGAGTGCTTCTCGAAGTTCATAGGGATCGATAGCAGTTTCGTGATTACCATCGAAGTGGGCTATTGGATCGCGAAGGATGGAGACCGCATTCTCCATGGTCTGCTCAAAACCCTCTTGAAATGTAGCAAGAAGAGCCTGCGATTGATCCGCTGTTGGTCGCCTTAATGTTTGATTGATTACGGGATCTACTAGCTTTGCAAGCACTGTTCGCAGCTGCTTGCCCGCAATTCCAAGCGCGGGATCGATCGCCCAGAATGTTGTTGGTAACCATGACTCCACCGTAGCAGCGTAGCGGGGCAGAGGGTCCTCTAATTGATTGAGCAAAAATGGTATAAATTCGAGAGGGCGAGTCAATCGGGTGAAGGAGAATTCATACGGCAATCGCGCGCGAGAATAGTTCTCTTTCTGACGCTCAGCAAGCTTTGCGCCTAGTCGATATTCGAGATACGGGATCGCTTGCGGAGAGATAGTTCTCGATGCCACCTCGGACGCTACCTCTGCAACGCCAATATAACGGGGGCCTGCCTGCTGTGATTGATGAAAAAGGAGTGGAGGACAGACAAAAAGCGAGCCATTTGTCTGAAAATCGCCCAAAAAGCGCCATAGCGCTCCAAATATGTCGGTAGTTTGAGTCGGTTCGATGTAGCGATTTAGCACTGCGTGGGGAATGAGGGTGTCCCGCGTATACATCCGTATCATATCTTCGTGATACCAGTAATCAGCCTCGCTCCGGTACATCTCTTGCAGCTTTGTAACGAGAGTGTCGACGACCGGATACACTAACTCATCAGAGTAGGTCTTGCCGTCTCGAGCTGCTTCAACAAACTTTCGCCCATTATTCCATGACTCGCGTGCAATCTCTCCAACGCGATCGGCGCGGGCAAAACAGCAAAACACTCGATGCTGCTCAAGCTCTTGAAAAAGATTTTCGAGGCACTGAACGACCGGTCGACCGAGCGACATGTTGTCATTAAACCGTTCAAGTGAATCTGTTAAGGATGCATGGGCTCGTTCTAGTGAGCGTTCATGAACTCTATTCATCTCTCGCACGAGAGAACGAAGCTTGTTCTTATCAGTAAGAAGGCCAGGGTCATCGGTGAAGGCGTCAAGAAACTTGGCGAGCGCATCCGTGCGAGCCATCGTGATCGGATCAAACGAATTAAATGCGCAAAAGACAACGGTTCGTTGATTAATGGAACCTTTCTCAGGTGGGTTTGGTCCAATCGCATTTAGGAGCTGTGACACGTAGCGAGCGGCCGGAAGAAGTTGCTGCGAATCTATCAACCAATCGGCGATTTTACTTGAATCAGAGGGCACACGAACGCCGCACCGAGCGAGAGCTTTCGCCAGCGACTCTTGTTGCCCAAAGGTAAGAGATGATGTCACCGAACTAGTCATCCGTTGCGAGCTGAAACAACTAAAAAAGTTAAATATGGCTTACGATTGGTCGCGGGGTAAAGCGCCCCATCGTTCGGCGCGCTTTACCCCCACCGCAGCTACCCGCTACAAAGGTCGGATTTTTGCACGACCTCCTTGAGCTGAAAACATGTGACGCTGTTTCTTATGTTTGCGTGACCCTTCCTCTCTACTATCCCAAAAACACCTCTATAGCGATTTCGCCCGAGTACGTTTCGAGTTTAATAGCACGTTCAGAAATCACATCTCCATTTACACGTATCTCTTTTACACCCGATTCAACACCATCTGGATTATAAAATGTAATAGTTACCGGTCGAGGTCGGCTCAGTGTAACAGACCACTCGCGCCATTGAGCCGGTATCGATGGATTTACCGAGAGGACTCCACGTTTTAGAGAGATTCCGAGGATGTGATGAACGGCGGCCTGATACAGCCAACCAGCTGAGCCGGTATACCAGCTCCATCCCGCTCGTCCCTCGTGAGGAGCCGCGCCGTAAACATCGCCGCAAAGAACGTATGGTTCTCCCTGATATCGATTCGCTCCTTCGGTGCCCATCGAATGAGTGATCGGGTTGAGCATCTGAAACAGCTCAAATGCTCGACTGCCGTGCCCAAGCATCGCATGAGCAATCACGACCCAGGTAGCAGCGTGTGTGTACTGCCCACCGTTTTCCCGAATACCTCGCAGATAGCCCTTGATAAATCCCGGCTCGGCGCTTCCCTCAAAGAATGGCGGTGAGAGCAGCTTGATGATACGGGCTGAAGAATCGACCAGCCGCGCATCAACACTTCTGAGCGCCTTTTTCGCCCGTTCACTATCGCCGGTACCAACGATAACACTCCAGCTTTGTGATAACGAATCAATTTGACATTCGTCATTCGCCGAACTCCCCAGCGCAGTCCCATCATCAAAATAGGCCCGCCGATACCAAGCGCCGTCCCACGAACTTTGCTCGATCGCCTCAACGAGCCGACGAGCACGGAGACGAAGCTCCGCCGCATATTCTCCCGCTCTATCCTCTGTTTCCTTCGCGAATAGGGTATTTGTGTGAGCAAGGAACCATCCGAGCCACACACTTTCACCACGCCCCTTTGTTCCGACCTCATTCATCCCATCATTCCAGTCGCCTGCTCCCATAAGAGGAAGCCCTCGCTCTCCGAGACGGTACGCTCTATCAAGTGCACGCATACAGTGATCGAAAAGGGTGCCGCGCTCTCCCGAAACTGAGGGGATCAGATAACTTTCATCTGCCTCACCTAGAGGAGGCGACTCAAGATAATTAATCTCTTCATCGAGAATAGCGGTGTCACCGGTGTCGGAGATGTAGCGAGCAACAACGTACGGTAGCCAGACTAAATCGTCACTTATCTTCGTACGAACGCCCCGCCCAGTTGGAGGGTGCCACCAGTGCTGCACATCTCCCTCAACAAATTGTCGCGCTGCGTGCAGGAGAATCTGAGACCGCACCATTTCAGGCCGAATCGCTAAAAGCGCCAAAACATCCTGAAGTTGGTCCCGAAAACCGAACGCTCCTCCGCTCTGATAAAACCCAGTGCGAGCGTATAGTCGACACGCAACATTTTGGTAAAGCAGCCATCCGTTCACCAAAATATCGAAGCTTCGGTCCGGAGTTCGCACCTCAATAGCCGATAGAGTGGTGTTCCACCATTGCTGCGATTGCTCCCGATCGCGGTTAAACCCTTCTGTCTGTCGATACTGCGGCGCTGTTGTACGAAGCGCCTCAGGAGAATCGCACTCGCCAAGGAAAAAGAGCGCCGATCTCTCCTCGCCCGGCTCAAGATTGATGTGCACCTTGATGACGCCGCACGAAGAAAAACCTGCTCCAACTCTTTGAGCTAGCTGCACGAGGTTTCGGCGAGGTGTACGCCCTCCGCCCGCACGAGCGGGTGCCGCCATTTCGAAACAGCGAGGCAACGCAGGAGAACCATCGCGCCCAATAAATTCAACCTTGTCGGTCGTGTATGATATAATGCTAAGGTTTGACCCGAGATAGATTATTTTATTGGCGAATTCATTGTTGTAGCGATTGACTGCATACAACACCTGAGCACCCGGATCGTATTCGGAGCACACGTAGCGATTCGCCTCCTCCGGCGATATCCCCATAACCCAATCGACGAAAAGATATGCCTCGAAACGACGTTGAACCGAATCGTAATTTTTGAGGGTAAGTGACCACCACTTTACCGGCGCATCCGCAGCGACTCGGATCGTTAGATCTGAGGAGATGCCGTTGTGAGACGTGCTAAATGACGACTCCCCGAGCCGGTGAATCACGGTAGTTTTGGTAGTCCGTTCGATAGGACCAGGTGTAGGGCACCACACCTGACCACTCTCTGTGTCGCGAATGTATATAGCCTCTCCGATTGGATCTATTACGGGATCGTTGGACCATGGAGAAATACGATTTTCTCTGCTGTTCTGCGACCAGGTATATCCTCCACCCGATTCAGTTATTAACGAACCAAATCGTCGATTCGCGATAACGTTACTCCACGGCAACGGTGGCTTCGTTTGAGCATCTACCTCCATGAGGTACCCTCGGCCCTCCTCGACAAATCCGCCGTAGCATGAGCTACATTCGAGAGCTCGCGTTTCTTGTTGCAGAGTATTAGCTGACAGAGCGTTAAATGGTGCAGCATTAATTTGAACCAATTTCGGATCTGCCGCGATTCCTCTTCCGGTGCTTGGTAACACACCAAAGAGATGATCGATGTTAAGCTGTTCCTCAAGAGAACCATCTGCTCCATCAAAGACCGCACGTGCGACGGTGTGGAGCAAACCTATCTCCTCGGAAGATAGCTGGGCTGCAACCCGTATAAAGATTCCTCCATTATGATCAAGCATTCCTGAATCGGGGCTTGAGCGAACTATGTGAAGAAGCTCCTCTTGAAGCTCCTGAAAATAGCCTCCCGGATATTCATTCAGGATTACAAGATCTGCGGTAATACCACGGGCACGAAGATAGGCATGGCCCAGAACAAGATCTCGGGCCAATTTAAGATGACCGACATCGTGAACTTTTAAGAGCAGTATCGGGATATCGCCCGATATACCGAATCGCCACAGTGCAGACTGTTGGAGTTTGTTTTTTTGAATATTTTCAGCTGAACCTCGCAGCTCTTCTATTGGGAAGAAAATTGCGGTGCCAAGCGCCTGAAAAAAGTGTGTCTGTCGCGCCGTGAACTGCTCATTTCGTAATTCAATCCGGCTCTGACTCCACGCCAATTCAAAAGCTCGAGTGATGCTGTGAAGATCTCGATATTTTGTCGTCAGATGATGCAGCGTTTCTCTCGATCGAGCTGTTCCAGTCGCAAACGAGAGTGAGTGCGATTCTGCCGGCTCTAACTCAATCCGAACTCGAAGAGAAAAGGCCGGATCAAGAACGCTACCAACCGTATTCGTGAGCTGTTGCACCTTGAGCGCAGCTGGTCGGCCCAGAGAGTTCCCCCGACCGATAAAGTTGGGGCGGGAGGTTTCATACTGCAATCGATCCCAAACCGTTCTTGTTGCTACCGAGTGAAAAAGGAAAAGGTTGCTATCGTGACGGGACCGAGGTCGCCGCGAAAAGATAAGAGCATCGTGTTCCTCATCGAACGATGACTCAACAAAGAGGCGTTGAAATGCGGGATGAGCCTTGTCAGCTCTCGTGTTGACGAGCGCAACCTCACCAAAGCTGGTTACTTCAAGATTTCGCTTCCGATCTGAGAGATTGGTGAGGGTAATTCGCCTCACATCAACATTGTCCTCCTGAGCAACGGTAATCTCGAAAAATGAGAGTATCTGATGGTCTCTGCGAAGAAATTCGACCTTGTCCCCCTTACAAACGACCGAATAGAGCTCCGGTTCAACCTGAGTAGGGTTGTAGGTCGCTGACCAAAGTTCACCCGTATCAAGGTCTCTTAAGTACAGGTAGTAGCCCCACCGATTTGCAGTAATATCCTCCCGCCAGCGGGTAACTGAGATATCACGCTCAAAGGAGATAAACCCACTCCCTGTGTTATCAACCATCGTGGTCAACGACCCGTTAGAGAGAATGTGAGTCGCAGGATAGCGTGTTAAAGGAGAGGAGAATATCCGCTCTTTCCGGGCACCCTCTCGCTCTTGCTCTCTTTCAGCGTAGGTGAGGGGTGAGGGCCGAGGCTCGGTTAAAGGAATTCGGCTCGGGAATTTCTCATGGAGCAACACCTCAACCGCCTTTATGATCGGATCTGAGTGAAAGCGATCTTGAAACACTCCATCGAGAAGAACGTTCGCAATAGATGGAAGACTCATTCCTTGATGATGTGCGAAGAACGATTTCACGATGTGATTGCTCTCGTCATCTGCGAGCCTATCCTCGGTATAATCGATCGCTTCGAAGAATCCATAATCGCCTCGAAAACCCTCTTTCTCCATTCGCCGCAGATTTGCAACAGCAGCGAGAGGTTTTATCGGAAGCGCTAGCACAGTCGAATAGGGTGAGATAACGAGGTCGTTTTCAAGTCCTCGCTTGAGCCCGAGCCCAGGAACGCCAAAAGCGCGGTACTGATAGGTCGCCTGAAGGTCAACCCCGCTGTAGGCCGATTCAGAGATACCCCACGGAACACCTCGCCGATGAGCATATTCCTGTTGAGTGTCGATGACCCGTCGATAAGTTTGACCGAGGAGTGTTTCTGGATAATCGCGCTGAACAACGATCGGCATCAGATACTCAAACATAGTGCCGCTCCACGACACCAACGCCTTTCCAGATGGAGTGTCAGCAAGGGTTCGGCCAAGTGAGAACCAGTGCTTCATCGGTGCATCGCCCTTTGCGATCGCTATCATGCTCAATAGGCGAGCTTCGGAGGCGAGTAGATCGTAAAAGCTCCGATCTTTGCGGGCCATTTCAACATTAAGCCCGACGACAAAAAGGTTCTTTCCGCCATCATACAGGAAGGAAAAATCGAGCTGCTCGAATATATCAGTGCACGACTGTTTAGTGAGTCGAACTGATTCTGCGATCTCTGCAACAAGAGTGCGCGCCCGTTGAGCCGCGTTAATAATTTCACCGACATTATTTGTAGCAATAATCTCTTCAACTATCTTTGAGATCGCGGCAAAGCTCGCTGGTGTCGTTGATAGTTTAGTATTCAGCGATTGAGTAGCTGAGATTTCGCCTTCAACAGTTTCTCTAACTAGCAGATTGGACCACTCCAAGAGCTCGCGATACGCCATGAACTGCTCAAGTTCAGCTAGTTCGGTGAAGAGCCAAGCAACATCCTCAGCACTACCTGCTGTCAGGATCGCTGAAAGCTCGGCTACGATCGAACCGAGGGTCGCAATCGTTATCACGGTGTGGTGCGTGTGGTTCTCTAAAGAATGTTGAAGGTCCGTTATCAGTGATTCAGCTCTCCTCTCCGACTCACTGAGTGCAGAGAGTCGAGCGATAAGATGATGAATAAAGCTCGACCGTACAACAGGCTCTTCCCAGAGCGCATCGAGCGATGATCGAATAGCTATCAGGTGGCCCGCGAAGTTTCCGCTATCAACCGATGAAACGTAACGGGGATTAAGAGGAGCAAGGGTCCGAATATCGTACCAGTTGAGGAGATGCCCATTATACCGCTCGAGCTTCGCAATCGTTTCAAAGACTCGACCAAGAAGAGTGATAGTAGTGCGACTATCTTCGTATCCCAGCTCATACGCAGCGATTGAGCTGAGCATCGAGAGGCTGATATTAGTTGGTGACGTTCTCTCGGCAACCACCTCCTGAGGCGTTTGTTGGAGATTATCTGGTATCAAATAGTGATACTCAGCGCGGAGGTGATCCTTAAAATAGCGCCAGGTTTGATATCCCACAGAAAGAAGATAGCTGCGATCTTCTGGAGTAAGATCTGCCGCGGCATGTTCTGGTCGTTTCGCCAAGTAAGTGGCGATAATCGGTGATGACATCCAAAGAGCGAGAAGGGGGAGGATATCAAAAAATCGATCAGGAGCGACGAAGGCCACAAGGCTGCCAACAGCTACAGTAAGCCGCAAAGCGGGAGCGAGTGACCGAGCAAAGCTTGCCAATGATGAGCCGAGGCGACGCTCCGATGCTGCCGCTGTTTCCCACTCGAGCAATTTTATTTTAGTACGATAGAGCCGATTCAGGGTAACCGCGATGGCGTGAACCATCAGATATGCTTGATGGGGCAGGAACACTACAGCAAGAGCTGCCTGAGCCCCCTGTTGTGAGAGGTCTCGCAAAATACCCCGCAGGTAAGCACCGAGCGAGATACCAACCGGAGGAGCTATCGCTACGGATGCCAGGCTGATGAAAACCGGAAAGATGAAAACTGGTAGAATCGCCAAAAACCACCAGAGCGGCGCTCCTGGGAGAATCGTCCATGAGGTCAGCAAAAAGAGAAATACCGTCGGTGGAACTAGGCTGCGGCGCAAATTATCTATTATTTTCCATCGACCAAGGTCAGAGAGCGGTGTGGGCCGAGGGGTGCGGTCGCTATCAGGAACTTTTGCGGAAAGCCACGGGAGAAGCTGCCAATCTCCTCGCACCCACCGATGTTGCCGACGAGCCAATACGTGGTACCGAGAAGGAACCTCGTCGTAGACCTCGATATCAGTCGCAAGTCCAGTCCGAGCGAATAGACCCTCGAAAAGATCGTGGCTGAGGATAGCATTCTCTGGCACCTGGTCCTCGAGCACCTCTTCAAATATTGCAACGTCATAAATACCTTTTCCAAGAAATGATGCCTCAGAAAAAATATCTTGATAAAAATCAGAGATCGCATGGGTGTAAGGATCAAGACCAAGATCCCACGCATAGATTCGAGCAAAACGTGACGCCGAGCCGCTTGGAAGAGAATAGCTCACGCGGGGCTGAATAATTCCGTATCCACTTGTCACGATGCGTCGAACTGGATCGATAATCGCTCGATTAAGAGGATGTGCCATCGTCCCAACGAGCTTTTTAGCCCCCTGCGGCGCAAGATGAGAATCTCCATCGAGAGTGATTACGTATCTTATTGTTCGGAGAAACGATCGCTCCTGTTCTGAAAGAAGGAATGAAGTTGGTCCCTTCCCGCAAATCTCTCGATTGAGCTCATCAATTTTACCCCGCTTCCGCTCCCAGCCCATGTAAGAAAGCTCTGAATCATTCCAACGACGTTCACGGAAAAATATAAAGAATCGAGGATTTTCAGCTGAATATCCATGACGTGCGTTCAGCGCATCAATACGGCTTTTTCCCTCTGCAATCAGATGGGCATCCTGTGATTCATCGGGAGATTTGCGATCGGGAAGATCGGCGGTTATCGCAAGATAAAGATCTTCATCCTCATTCGCGTACCAGCGAACTTCAAGGCTATCGATGCAGTGATCGAGTGCATCAGTTGAATCGAATATGCCATGAACAATCAGCAACGCTCGATTTTGCTCCGAGATTCCATTTTCTAAATGAAGCTTTGGGAGAGGAGCGGGACGAACAAGCTGGTGGCAGATCCACTGAATAAGACTCATCGAGAGATCTGAAGCGGGAATCAGCGCAACTATAAAGAGAAGAAGAGCCGCCAAAAAACCACCGCCAAAGGCGAAAACCCAGCCCGAGAGAAATGATGCAAATATAACAGCACCAACAAGTACCGCTCCAGTATAGAGGGGGAGGGCGTTCTGACGCGCAAGCCGACCGGCGCGCAGCCAAAGAGGTGCCGAAAATTGAATTTTTTCCTCAAAAAAACGCCGCCCATCACCGATGAGATAAAATCCGATATGGCTCAGTGAATCAGTTCGCCTTGGATCGATAAGGGGTGGTTGCTTAGCGAGTTCAACAAGGAGACGAGCTGCTTCATGTTCAGCCATCTTAACTCGCCTTGCGAGCAGCTCGAGATGGTGGCGATAAAGATCTCTTGTTTCAAAATCACATTTCGAATAGACACCAACGGGATCACTTAAAAACTCCCGATGAACAAAGCTCATCGCCTCGAACCACTCGCGCCAGTTGATGCTACTCATCTCTCGCATCGATGTGATCGAATTCGCGATCGAGATCTGGTCAAACGCCTGACGCTGATGTTCAGCGCGGATCAGCTCTTCGGGATCGTTCCCTTGCTCGCGAATCCGCTCCTCGAACCACTTAAGCGCGAGGGGGGTTCTTGAGCCGCGGAGCCGCAGCTGTTTTAGCACATGAACAGCACCGCGACCCGCCAAAGATGGGCGACTCTTAATCTCTTTTGCAAGCTCGATGAGTGTGTCGGTGCCAACGTGAGGAGTCGTGCTCTCAGTCGAACTGGTGACTCGTTGTAGAAACCCATCGACATAAAGCAGCTCTTCTCGCTCATCAACGATTCGTTGAATCAATCTGCGGAGATTCTCGACCAGTGCAAATTTGAGCATGATCGGCACCGCCCACAGCTCTCCCGATGTCAGGGGCTTGCGTGATTGAAAACCCGATATAAAAGCGCTCAGAATTTCTGTATCAACAACCGCATCGGAGTGAATGAGCACCTGAAGAGTGAGAGTGTAGACGCGAGGATATCCGCGCGAGGCTCCCTCAGCGATTTTAGGAAGAGTTTTGTCGTACCGTTTTGGGAAAAATCGTCGTACCTCAGAGATATGTTGGAGCACGATATGATGATTATCGAGAAGCCACTCAGCACCTGGTGAGAGCGATTCGCCTCGCTTTGCCCCTTCAGCGAGAACTTGGTACGCCTTTTCAAGTAGCGAAACGTTGCTTAAAAAGCGAGTTCTTAGAGCGCGACTACTCTTTCCATCAAGATAAGAGGTGTCGCCATCTGCAAGTGATGCCGCAAGATCGTGAAGCGCTTCATTCGTCAAGACAGCGGCGCGCAGCGGTTCGGCTGCTCCGAAGTTTGTTTCGCTCTCTTTCCCTTCTCGCATGAGAGTGGCAAATGGGGATGTAGCCCGCGAGAGGATTGAGGAGATCCGAGAAGAGGAGTTCGGGGAGATTGAGTTCATAGTGTCGAGCTAAATAGAAAAGCTGGTGCCGCTCATCTGAGAGGTTGCGATTATCATTGGTGCACTGAACAATTCGTACCTCGCATGAGGATACGCCTTAAGGGCTACACTGTATGATGTATGATGCTCCGCCGCCAGATCGTTGAAAGAGAGAGTTGATACTTTGCGGCTGTTGATGATTTTTGGAAGGGAAAATTTGAATCGGTTTTGGATGAGCCGCCGCTCAAAAAGGCAGCCCTTCCAAAACCTCTAAGAGTTCAGTGAAAAATTTAGTGCTCGGGATAATCCGGCCGCTCCGGATTGAGAGCGTTGAATAGCTCCTCAAACAGCTCACGCAGCGTCGGCCCACGAGAGCTAAGCTCGTATAGCGCAAACGGCCCATCAGGGGTAAGCGCCGCCTCAACTATCTCAGCCACGCCCCCCTCCTCTCCACCTCCTCCCCCAACCCCAACTCCCCCCTCAAGCTTCCGTGAATCGACCAGAACCAGCTCAGCCCGAAGTGCGTCATATTTGGTAGCAGATGGCCTCATAAGGGGGGAACTCCATTTATTAGGTGGTTGAAGTTAATATTAATTAAGTAGTTGTTTGTTGGTCAGTTTGTATGTATAGCTGAAAACACAGGATTTTTCTGGCGTGAAGGGTGTTATCCGAAGAAACCCAAGCCGATTAGACACTGTTTTATCGCTATGGTTAGGGTATCGGTCGGGTGGCGATTTCAGTTAAGATTTTGGGGCGTTATTTTGTCGGCGCGAACTAAAGTCACCGATTGATTGCTGGGTGGAATAACCTTTTAAGAAGTTTCGCTAGTTTAAGAGGTGGGATTGTTTTGGGGGTGGGCGATATGTTCGGGTTAAGATTCCTCGAAGGGCTTTTTGGAGGGGCAAGCCAGTTGGCTGATGGGTATGGCCGTCTTGATAGAAATTTTGGTGGATCAGGATTCGACACTTCAGGTCTTAGTAAGGGCCTAAATATAATCGGAGATTTGAACCGACTATTAGAAGTTTCGCGGAGCTTTGTTAAATTTTTAGGGGTTGATCAACTCCTCCAACCGAGAAGTGTTTTCACTGCTGCTGCAGAAAATCCTCAAATTACTTTGAATCCTCATCTGCAAGCATTTAGGTCTGGTAATCTTTCGGCAGTTGGGCAGTTAGTTGGGGCTTATGATACAAGCTTAACACCTAGGCTGAGGGGTGGAGACGGACCAGTTGTTTCAGTACAAATATCTAAAAATCAGTTGGATGCGATGTCCTCTTACCAGGAGAGAGGTGCGGGTGGTCCGAACGGCGGCAGTTACGAAAGTGTTGGGAAGTATTTTGCTGCTAACCCAAATACCCTTTTGGGGTAACCCACCCCCACTCCCCCACTCGAGGCCGACCGCTCGGCCTCGGGTGCAACCACCCTCGCCTGTGCCACCCCCTCCCTGATACCACCGACAATCAGGCACCCAAAATCGCACCGGCTGAGATTTTAGTTCATGGTTTGTAATTTGGTTTGTACGATGTTCCTTAAAGTTGAGATCTCAAAATACCCCTAATTTCACCTAAGGACAGATCAATGCAACCTCTAATCGGCCTCATAAACGGACCAAATCTCAACCTCCTTGGAGAGAGAAATCGTGCGCTATATGGCGCCGCCACCCTCCCCGAGATCGTGGCTACATTCTCAGAAGCCGCTGCCGCTCGTGGGTTTGGTGTCGAGCATCTCCAATCAAATAGCGAGGGAACAATAATTGATGCGATTCATGGTGGACGAAAGCGGTGGGCTGGACTAGTAATAAATCCCGCGGCGTTCACTCACACCAGTATCGCGCTCCGTGATGCGCTTGAGATTCTCGAGGTGCCTATCGTCGAAGTTCATCTCTCGAACATCCACGCGCGCGAGCCGTTCCGGCATCAGAGCTACGTCAGTCCCCTCGCTCGCGGAGTAATAGTCGGTTTTGGTCCGCGAGGGTATCTGCTAGCGCTTGATGCGCTATGCGAGATTATTTCGCAGCCTCGGCAGGAACAGCCTGATTAGAAAGAAGATATTTTCGGCGTGTCGTCATCCGTTTTTATTCGTGTTGTTTAAGGAGTCGTTTATGCCCCCACTCGCTATTCGGGTTGAGCCATCAGATCAATTAGACGATCTTGAGCTCTCAACGAGAATTCTTATCGAGCGGTGCTTTGCGGCGGGAATAACGGTTGAGCTTCTTGACAGGACAAATAATTTTCTTCGGCTCTCGCAGGGAGACGTTACCCATTACGTTCGTCAGGCAACCAAAACGGGGCTCGATTCATACATGACGTTCCTCGTCATGGAAAATAAGCAGGTGTGCAAGCTGGTCCTTCATGAAGCGGGAGTCCGGGTTCCCACCGGAGTGCAGGTCGCATCGGCAGGTGAGGCGATGCAATACTATCACCTCCTCTCTGCGTATTCCGTAGTCGTTAAACCAACCACAACAAATTTTGGTATCGGAATCCATTTTCTTCCGTATCCTTTTTCGGAGGGAGCGCTTGTTGAATTAGTTCACAAGGGTCTGCAACACGACAGCACAGTTCTAATTGAAGAGCTTTTGCCCGGTGACGAGTATCGCTTTTTGGTTGTTGATTACCGCGTCGAAGCAGTTTGCCAAAGGATTCCCGCGAATGTCGTAGGTGATGGTGAGAGCTCGATTGCAGAGCTCGTCGCGAAAAAAAACGATGACCGGCGGCGCGGAGTTGGTCACAAGAGTGCACTCGAAAAGATCCAGTTAGGCGAAGTTGAGTTAAAAATTCTGCAAGAGGATGGTCTACGACTTTCGAGCGTGCCAGCAGAGGGGAAACAGATATTTCTTCGACGTAATTCAAATATAAGTACCGGTGGCGACTCTGTTGATAGAACCGACGATGTGCCGACAGCTTACAAAGAGATCGCTGAATCAGCCGCCCGTGCTGCAAAATCACGGATTACCGCTGTTGATATGATAATTCGCGACCTCAACGAACCTCCCCGCGCGAACAATCATGGTGTTATCGAGATGAACTTTAATCCCGTTCTTTACATTCACGAACAACCATTCCTCGGCAAAGGCCGTCCAGTTACCGATGCAATCCTTCGGGCGCTCGGGTTCGAGCTTTGAAAGGACCGCGCGATTTTGAAATTTGCTTCAAGCCGAATGATCCGCATGGACACCTTTACACACCGCCCAACGGTGCCCTAAGCTGGAATCTCGGCGAGAGGTATCCTTTTTGGAGGAATGGGCTATGACGGCGCAGATAATCGACGGAAAACGGCTGAGCCACCTGATGGAACAGGGGTTGGCTGCTGAGGTAGCGCTTATTCGCTCGCGTGGCGCTCGCCCACCCGGATTAGGCGTTATCCTTGTGGGAGATAATCCCGCCTCTCACGCCTATGTTCGAAACAAGGAACGCTTCGCCCAACGGATCGGTTTTGAGACCTTTGATATTCGCCTACCGGCCGATGCAACGGAGGAGTCGGTCGGAAGGGCGATCGAGCAGATGAATGAAAATCGCGCGATTGATGGTATTTTGTTGCAACTTCCCCTCCCGTGGGGACTCTCCGCTGATTTGCTTCTCAATCGGATAGACCCGCGAAAAGATGCTGATGGCCTTCATCCGATGAATCAGGGATTACTCCAAAAAGGGATGGAGTACGCATCTCCCTGCACCCCGAGCGGCGTCATGAAACTCCTCGACTGGACCATGGCGGGATTCCCTGACTCTATCGAGGCTCTGCCCCGTGTGTCGCTTGCGGGAAAAAGTGCTGTAGTGGTGGGTCGCTCGATCTTGGTGGGGAAACCGGTCGCGACGATGTTGTTAGAGCGAAACGCCACCGTCACAATGGCGCACTCGAAAACCCCGAATCTGAGCGCGGTGTGCCGAGCGGCCGATATTTTAGTCGTCGCGGTGGGTGTGCCATTTTTAGTCAAGGGAGAGTTCATCAAAGAGGGCGCGATCGTCCTCGATGTTGGAATAAATCGGCTCGAGTCTGGCGAGCTCGTTGGGGATGTCGCGATTGAGCAAGCAGCACCCCACGCCGCAGCAATCACCCCTGTCCCCGGCGGGGTCGGTCCGATGACTGTTGCGATGTTGATGGCAAACACTTTATCGCTGCGCCGCCAGTTCGGAAGTTAATCCCCTCCACCGATTTCGCAGTTGATTTAATTAATGGTGTCGTCGTTCGAAGTGCTTAGCCCTCCGATCCTCCTCGTACACCAATCAGATAGAAGCGCCGTTATCTCGGCCTTTTTATACAACCTAAGAAAAACGGTCGATGCGCTCCCCAAAACTGTATTTACGGTTCGCTTTGGTACTCTGAAATTTTAAATGTAATCAATGATTCAAGGCTCCGCGCATCGCCTCACTAAGTAACGCACATTTATTTTTCAGCATACCAAAAGTATTATGTTTGGCGGCCGTGTACAGCCGTCAGTTAGGTCACCCCCAATGAAATCAGAGGGGGTTCGGTGTATTTTAGGAAGGGAGCCAGTTATGACATTCGTAAAAGGATTGAGAAATTGCTCATCAACACTAGCTTTGTTGGGGGCGGTAGTCGGGTTTGGGGGGATTGCGCAGGCTCAAGATATAAAAACTGAGCCTCGACTTAGAAAGGCATTTGACTCAAGCACTTACGGAAGCGCCACCCTCGCATCGGCCAATGGAGTAAGAAATCTGCTGCAGCCTTGGTGGCCGAAAGAGGTCTACATGCCCTATGCGGGGCTCAAGGATAGCCTAGATAAGCCGATTTATGGAAAAGTAAAGCCTGTTACTGCCGCTGTTGGTGGGAGATTTTTCACTCTTGAGAATCCGGACGTTCCCGCGATTACAGCTCCAGCGGCTGCCCCAGGGTCGGCCGGTTTCAATGGCAAAGCCATAATTTTCGGAACAACGCACGCAGCCTCTGCTAATAAGGATTGGGACAAGGATGAAGAAAACGACCAAGACGACCAGTGCCCGGGCGACCCCGAGAAGGTTGCTCCAGGCAAATGCGGCTGTGGGTATATTGATACCCGGGACGACGCACTCTGCTCAGACCCTGAGGGTGCAGCACCAACAACAGATGGTGAGTCCGATAATGCTGAATCACTTCGACTGCTCGATATGGAGGTAAGAGGGGGTAAGCGTCAATTCAGAACCAAAGCAACAAGCGTTCGAAAGCTCAAGGGGCGTGGTGCCAGATTTAACGTAGAACTTTCATTCGCGCTTCCTCGGTTTGCTAGTGCCGATGACTTCTTCATAGAAGCGAATGAGGATCTTGGTGAGAATGCGTTTAGATCTCCCGATGCCGACGAACTCGACACCTTCTTTGGGGCAAATCTGTCAGAGGAAGGCGATAAAGTTACTTACAAGTGTTCGATTAACAAGAACGTTAAGGGAGCTTTTAAGTCGGTCCAGCTAGCAAAATTTAAAGAGAATAACGGCAAGCCTGTAGTCAGTCGGTTATATGCGTTCCCGAATGCAACTGTGAAGCTCTCCAAGGTAGAAACGACCGATGAGTGGCGTTTCCGGTGCGTCGCAACTAATCAAAATACGGGATCAGCCCAAGAGTTCTTCTCGAAGCCCTTCAAACTTGACTTTGTCAATAAGTCGGGCATCTTCTAGAAGGTAAAGTTTAGTGGGTTCGGGGTTCCCGCACCCACTAAACTCCTCAACATCACCGCCCGTTTCATCTCTGCCATAACAAAGATACGCCGCAACCGTTACGGTCAACCACTTTCAGGGATGAGAATGTTGAAGCCTGCCCTCCAAGTCAAAGAGTTTCAACCAACATCAAGTACAACGGCTGTGCCAGCAATTCGCCGATTTTGTTTAGCCCCCCTTCATTCCCTAACCATTCTCGGCCCCCTTCTAATCTCTATCTCTCCGGTAGGAGCCGCTCCTGAAACCGCATCCACCCCCTTCGAAAAAAAGCTCGTTGCAATAGAGTCACATCGAGACAAGGGTTCTGATACCTGTCTGAATTGTTTTTTTAAGAAAGGGGCGACCGATGATATGTTTTCCGGTCGTGCTGAGCTTGCCAAACCGCCGGAAATTCAGATTCTCCGCCCAATCTCCGGTAAGTCAGAAGAGGAACCCCCCTCAGCACAAGAGCCTCAGATCTCCCCACGTGATCGAATCGCCCGAGAGTTCGGGGGCCCGGAAGAAGAGGATCAGATTCTCGGTGATGAAAAAGCGCCAAAGGCCTTCAGGGGGATGATGCACGCTATCGAAGCTGGCGATAAGGAGCTGGCATTCGACTATGCGCGGCGATATACCCGATATATAAACAAATTAAAGGATCGCACTCTTCTCGTGACTAATCTCGCGGGATTGGGAGCCGAGATTGATGGGTATCGTCCCCGCCTCGACCACTCCGAGGATTCGGACCCGTCAGGGTACCTCGAGATTTATCAAAAAAAACTCGATCAAACGGTTAAAAATGAATCCGCAATTCTTTCTCTAAACCCTGAAGCACAGGCTATTCTCGCGAGGGCTCGTAAAGAGGAGCAGGGTGGGGCTTTGGTTGGAACTAATGTAGCAAATGGCGAAGCCTCTCCGAATCAACCGCTGGGCGAGGCCGCCGAGCGAGCTCTGGTCTACAAAAATCATCAAAGCCCTCTCCCCGTGGATCCACAGGGCCGAGTGAATCTGTTTTTCTTCCTCTCTAGTGCTGACCTTGGGCCCCATTCGATGATAGGTGATATTCAGCGGCTCAAAGATCGATACGAAAAAGATGATAAGGTGATGATAAAAGGGGTCTCGCTCGTGCCAGAGGTGAATGAGATCGTATCAACCATGCAGAGATTCGGGTTAAAAGTAACATTTTCGATAGAGGAAAACCGCGAATTGGCCAACGAGCTCGGGATTACCCACACCCCAGCAGTCGTGGTGATGGCCCCCTCAACGGGGGATTATGTGCTGGAAAAGGGGCATCGGACGATCTGGTATCTTGAAGAGCTGATCGGGGCGGTACGTGGAAAAGCGATGAGTGGGAAGCGCAAAGGCGGAGATTTTCAGTAATGGCTGGGGAGGGCGCGCAGATGACACACGGTAATTCGGGCAAGCAATTCTGCTCAAGATTGGCGCGGCTTTTTGTGGTGGTGGCTTTGGGAGTGGTTGTGGGTTCGGGGGAGGCGTTGGCATGGCCATTTGGAGGGATTAATCCAAATCCGGCTCCGACTCCTCATGGTAGGACTGGAAGTTTCGAGAAACCAAAGGGAACAGCCTCAGATAGCGTCGCTCCCCCAGCAGATCCTGCTAAACAAAAACCTCAAACCGGAGGAGGCGCAGTTCGCGGAGCGTCAGTACCACCTCCACCGAAGCCGGATGTTGCCGCTCTCCAAGAAGCTTCGGCAAAAGGTGTAGCAGATAACTTTGCTGGAGCGTTTGCTAACACAGGAATGGCGAATAGTTTCTTGACGTTGGCATTCTCTGACCCAGCGGCGTTTTCGGGTATCTCAGACGCTATACGCACTTCGCAGGCGCTGAGCTCGGACAGAACCTTTAAGCTGCCACCAAATTACTGGCAGGGCAACAATTCGCTGTATTATGATACGCTCATTCAATGTATCGCAAAGGAGCAAAAAAACGGATTGTCACCAGTAGATGCTCAGAACAGCTGTCTAGGTAAGGCGATCGAAATCGGCACCGACCATCAAGCCGCGAATCCGGACAACCCAAATCCAAATTCTCTCGGAACCGACGGCCCAAACACCCTTCGATTTACCACCATGGCATTCCTCTCCAACAAAGAGGTCAGCAAGCTCAATGGCGATGATATGCCATTCGAAAAAGAAAAGGGAGCTGATTCCGAAAGCCTTGCAGACAGCTTCCGTCTAACCTCAGAGGCGTTTTGCAGCATCTTCGGAGACGTTGTCATCACATTAAAATCGGATGATCAGACGAAGGTCGTCAACTCTCAGATGCAAAGAATCGGCCCGTGGACCTGCCGACAACGAGAGCCCAAAACCGATTCAAATAAGTTCTTCAATCGCACCCAGCTCCTTAATCTGTGCAAAGATCCAGTCTCGCTCGACGTACATCGCTACTGCCGTGCGATGTATTATTACGACCTCATTAAGTGGACAATGCAGGCTCAGTGCGTAGCATTCAACAACGCTGCGGTGTCGCCGCGGGCTCATCTTCCAATGCTTCCGAGAAGTGAGCAGGAATGTGGCTCCGGAAGTCTGCTAACTGGTGAATCAACATGTCCCGGTCCTTGGGGAGTAACACGAGAAGATTGGGACCGCACTCAGGAGGACCTCTCTCTTCCTGGGTACACTTTTACTCGGGGGACCGCCGAGGCTTTCTTCTGGGCATATGGAAGAGAGACCCCGACCATACTCGGGGGCGGAATAAATATTTTTGAGGCAATCACATCGATTATCAAAAACCCCTTGGGGGGGCTCTCGCAAGGAACCACCCTGCTCTGCGGCGATCTCGGCCCGACCGGTCGAGCCGAGTTCACCACGGTCGCCAAAAACTGGAAGGGTCGCCATCCAGTCTGGGTTAAAGCAGCGATGAGATTTGCAAACGCTCGGGCGCTCCTCTGGACAAGAGATCTTACGATGCAGGCGTGGGGAGTCATTCAGGGGTTTACAAGCACTATCGGAATGAAGGATCTATCCGATCAGGCCAAGCAGCTCCTGACGAACGCTTATGATAAGGACGACGAAGCAACGGTACAGAAACAGCTCGAATGGACCGCCGAGATTCTCAAAAAACTGGAGCTTGAAGCTGATTTGGCAAGAAAAAGTGGGACCGGAGTCGTCGGTAATGCTCGCTAAACGAGGTTAATTCTCATATCCATTTCAATAGGTCGTGTCTAAAGTAAAGGATAGCCGCATATGGCAGGGCTTTTTGAATTAGGACAGCTTCTCACCGCAGCTCAGGGAGTCGGAGATAGCTGCGTGCTCTCGAACGGCCAGCCCGGCCCCCAATGCCCTGCCCACGCGCTGCACGCAATTACCGCGGCGATGGCGACCCAGGGCTACTGGGTGCAGGCAGATCTTCTCTATTTCCTTGAATACACCAATTTCCAATCGTGGGCAGTCCTGATTTATATCTTCGCCTTCGCCGGGGCCATCTTCGGCATGGCTTTGGGCGCCCCTCCAAAGATGTGGATCTGGCTTGTAATGGGTCCAGGAGTATTTCACTGGTTGATAGCCGACACAGTGCCGATGAAGGGAGTTCGGTGGAATACTGGGCCTATCGCGGCGGATGACAATGGATTTAACGCCCGTCAAGCCCAAAGAGAGGTATGGAAGCTCGCCGAGGTAGGTTTGCTCAATACCAATATTGTCAAACGGGGCGACGTTACGGTCTCTTCCGATAAAGAACCCTCCGGAGGGGCTGGTACTGGAATCAACGGCGATGGCTCGGTGCAGGTATCCCAGCTATTTTCATATTACGACAATCTCCTGAGCGACCTCGTTGACTGGGTTATTTCCTGGACGGGGCTCTATACGATGAGTCCGTCTAACTCAAATAGCGGAAGCAACGTCCCAGCCGCCTCAATGTACGATGATACCCGTAAAGGGCTCGGCGGATCGATCGACAATCAGAACTGGCTACTCTCGAACCTCAAGTGGACGATGCTTGAGGATATCACCGGAGCAAAAATTACAAGCCCCGACCTGCGGGATTCGTTCGCCACCTTCTTCGCGAGCGAGTGTGGTGATGCATTCTCAAAAGGTATAGACGAAGCAGCATTTATCGCAGCTCATAATTCAAAAGGTCTTACGGCACCCGATACGATCTTCCTCCGAGATACTCCATCCGCAGCCTCTCTTCTCTCTGGTGGCGAGTACGGCCAGCTTACCCAAAATCTGATTAATCAAACCGTTCCGACCCCGCCATCCCTTCGTAAATTTCTGGACAAGACAGGCCCCGGCAGCTTCCGTGAATCGATTCAGTTCTTCAAGAACACCGAGGCGGTCATGGAATCTGGCATTCTCGAGCAGATTAGGTGCGACCAATATCTGTATCTTCTTATGCACGCGCTCCGTTGGGAATCGGGCCATATCTATTACCAACTTGTTTCTCGACTCCCGGGAGGATTCAATCCCTCAGCTCTTCACTACGCGATGATGTACGGGTGGGCTGTGAAAAAGGACAAGGCTGCAGCGATGGGCTCGGCCTTTCTCGACGCTCAGCAGCTAATTAATCTCTTGGGAGGCTCTAATAGCGCAGACACAAAGGTTAATCTTAACCCAATCGAGTCAATGCGCTTCTTCCAAAACCTTGTGCTCGTTCACCTTTGGCGCAACGAGATGGCTATTGTCCCTCGGATGCAGATTCGGCGCAGTTCGGGAGAGGAGTCGGTCAACTATGTTGAGGCCTATCAAAAAACGGTGGGAGCTCGATCTAAGTTTGGAGAGGTCTATTCTTGGGCAATGTTAATGCCTCGCCTCCAGGGCATCCTCCTATATTTCCTCGCGATGGGATATCCATTCTGCGCGATGTTGGTTCTCATACCGGGATGGCATAAAATTCTCTTCACATGGGCATCGTTCTGGGCCTGGGTGAAGATATGGGATATCGGCTTTGCTCTTGTTTTCGTGATCGAGCGTTCGATGTGGGCAATGATAGGAAATAGCCCCGAAGCACAGCGCCTTTTCAGTAAAGTGCTGCTGATGGATTCGGGGTTAAACCCTACCGATGGGTCCCATATTGAAATTGCGTGCAGTAAGTCAGGTGTAGCCTCGCTGCTAGGGGGCTTCATGGCTCCACTCCCTCGAGGAATCTGTCAACCCGGAGTAGTTCCCGTGGTTTCAACCGCCGGGACAATGAGCAGTATCGGATCGGTGACTGGTGGATTAAGCGGGATTGGAGTCGGCGGCTCTCTATCAAGCATTGGTCAGTTCGAACAGTGGTGGAACTCCCTCCGTACGATGGACCGCTCGATGTCGATCGGCGCGAGCATGCAGCTCGACCTTGAGAATAGCTATTATATCTACATCATGAGCGCCCTCTACTTCGCCGTCCCGGCGGTAACAGGCCAGCTCGTACTAGGCGCCAAAGCCGGCGCCGCCTCCCTAGCCACCGGCGCAATCGGTAATTTAGCTGGAGAGTCTGGAAGAGCGGCAGGCCAAGGATCAGGAGGCGATCTCTCGCAAAGAGCAAGGGCAAATCAGGCAGCTGTGGGGCAGGCGGCTTATGCGAAGGATATGCGAGGACAGGCGGCGGCTGGGGGGTTTGCGGCTAAGGCTATGGATCAGGGGAATGCCAAGATGGTGGCAGATGCCCAGTCGGCTTATAATGGTGCAGTGAGTGGCGGCGAAGGTCAGCTGAGCCGGATTAAGGCGATGGGGGTGGAGTCGGCTAAGGATGCTCTAAATAGTCGAGCGGCCCGAATTGAGGCTGGGTTCCAAGCGACTGACGCAGGCGCGCGAATGCTTGAAGCTGGGAATAACTTCACAGCCCAGATGAAAGGGTCGGCAATACGGGACATAGAGGCTCCACCAACAAAGGCGGCACCGAATGCTGTAGGGTCTGCTCCCGGTAGTAACAATCAAGCAACGGGCAATACTCGCGGGCCCCAAACCGCAGATGCACAGCGAGCACGTCTTGAAGGCCAACGGGCATTTGGACAGATGGCTATTAATGGCGGTCAAGCGTCAAACATGGCTAGTCAGGCGGCATTTGGAGCTTATAAGGCTCAAGCTCTATACAATCTCGCCGAGGGTAACCGACAGCAGCAGGTTGGTCACGATTCCCTTCAAGCCCAGGCCGGTGTCAATCAGTTTGGTTTTTCTCAACAAGGTCGCGGTCTTGAAGTCTCATCTGGCAGAAATTCAGCTGGGGCAGATTTTTCGGCCAGGAGTGCGCAATATGATGCAGAGCGAAATATGGCCAATTCACTCGGCGGAGAACTCGCCGCAATGGGAGCTGGTGGTGCCCTCTCGATAGGGTCGAAGCCGGTCGGCTTGGAGCAAATGGCAATGACCGGACAGTTGGGTAGAGGAATGCAGGCCAGAGCTGAGTATGCAGGCAGCGGGTTTTTACAGTTCGCTCAGTCGGGACAAGCTAAATTGCAAGGCACCTACGGCTACGAAGCTATGGCTCAACAGTATCGTCAGGGGAACGGTGAAGCAGAGCTTAAAAAATTGGGAGGATGGGCTAACAGTGTTGGGTTTGTCGGTGACCAGCTTGGGCATGGCAGCAAACAAATGAAATCCGAAAGTCCTGCGGCACCTCCATCATCTTTCAAGGGTATACCAGAAAATGTGAACAGAGGTAGAGTTGGAATATAGGGAACGTACATCAACCTGCCTTCAAAGATTGATCTAAACGTTGGTTTCAGTGATTCTAAGTGGTGAGACAAAGACTACAAAATGACTGCGCAATAGTCTTTGGTAATGTAAAAAATAGCGCAATGCGGTACCGAAAATTATGACACTGGCAAGAAAAATTAATTCATCTGATCAACTACCTTCCGACCGAATCATCGGTGAACAGCCCGTGAGTTCTGCTCACGGAATGAGCGGGGATAGCAGTTCTATTCCTATGGTAGCAGACCCACGAGTTCCCGGTGGGAAGCGATTCCCGACGCTGGAGGATGCGCAAAAGGGCTATTACACCGCTGATGGGCGTCCGGTCGTTGGTCTTAAGGGACGATATCTCGGTAAGAATGCGTTTCAAGATGAAGCCGTCCGGGTTGTTGTCCATTATTATGCAGAGGCCCTGCAGAAAGATCCTCAAAAAGCGCAACTCGTTCTTCGGGAAGGGTTTGCAAAAGCGAAATTTCACGCATTTGAAACTCAGTTTGCCGATCCAAACTCCGGTCTTCAAGAGGGTATTGCGGCCGTTATGATGGCTTATTCGAAGCCAGTTGTTTGGGGTACCATTTTTGGAGATGTGGGTCGGGAAGCCTCAACGCTGTTCGCTAGTCAGCTGCTCGCGCAAGCGAACACCAAAGACATGCGATTTAACGGAGCCGTTCTGGATGATTTTGGAGAGGTAGTTGAGGGTATTGCAGCGCGTGGTGCTGAAATAACCGAGCTAAAAATCGATGAAGCAAAAAAATCTTTGGAAGCATTGCGGTCACGAATGGAGGCGCACGAAGATTTGTTTTGCGCCGAACTTCGGGCGAAACAAAGAGATTTGTGCGAAGTTGGGCGCCAACGACACCGAGCGGTCACCTTCGAGCTTGCAATTGAAATGGCGCCAGAGAAAAAGGTCCTGCTCGATGCTGAGTTTAATGGCCGAGACAAAAATCTCTTTTTCGTTACCGACAGCGCTGGAGAATATGCGAAAGCTCTCGAATTATCAGACAAATTACGTCAAGATCTCCAACGTATTGGGCATGATGATCTAGCCCAGATTCAAGGACCGCTTTTCAAAGCCGTTGAGGTCCCTTTCTATGCTGAAGTCTCGGATAACATACAACGTGCTTTGAGCCTTCATCCGGAATTCGGTGGGAAGAGCTACATTACAGCGAATTCGGTTGAAGAGGCTATCGCTACGCAGGAGCGGTGGGAAAATGCGCTTATTGCTGCTGGAATACCTCTTCAAGGTTTGTCGGGTAATCTATGGTTTAACACCGAGTCGCAACAGGCCTTTAACGAACAACGTCGTGAAGTTGAAGCAGCAAGAGCCGGTGGTAATCAGGAGGAAATCCGAAAATGCCAACATAAGCTGCGGAGCATGGAGGAGGTTAATCAGGCGCACTATCAAAAGTTCCGGCTGTTGGAGGAAATTAGGAATGCTAGAGTTCCGATGGACGGAATGGCGGATTTCCTTTTGGTTGATTCGGAAATATCGGTCACAAATCTCGAGTGGTTCCGGCAGGGCTGGATGCTCGAGGAGGTTACTACCGTCATTCATGCCGATCCGGTAAAGCTTGGTTTGGTAGGAAATTCTGAACTGTTCAAGGCAAGCCCTCATATAGCCGATGGTCAGGTGCCAGAGAATCGCGATGAGCTGATTGAAGCGGTGCGACAGAAAATTGAGAATGAGCTTCGTTCAAATAATGAAAACGCTGATAAATTGATAGTGGCAGAGTGGTTGAAAAACAATGGAGGTGCAGCGGGCTCGACCGTTGCAGTAGCTGATATCGTTTCTGGTGATGGACAAAAGATAGCAAACGTTGTCCTCGACCATCGAGTTTTTCATGCAATTAATAAGGAATTTAAGCAGCTAGCTTACATTCAGGCTAGAAAAGAAGAAACTATTCGAAGTTTTGAGAGCGGAAACATTGATGGTAGCAGCGCTTCGGTACGCCTGCAGAATTACTCAGAGGAGTTGAAGCAGCAACGTGAACGGTGTGATGATTTGATGGTACAACACCTCTCTGAATTCGGTTACACAAAGAATGCTTCGGCGATACACGAGGGTACCTTCACTCCTCATGGAACTCGAAAGCTTCCGATGCGCCAGGCATCCCTCCAATTGCCAGTTATTGGTCAAAAAATGTCTTTGGACAACGCAGAAATGTTCAGACAACGAATCGCCCAGTTTACGGGCGGGTTTGGGAAGATTGCGCGGGAACCCGAGCCGAGTGGTGCTTTCCCCGTCTAAGAAATATAAAGACGAAGGCCGTAACCAGAGAGTCTTCAAATCTTGTTACGGCCTTCGTCTTGAAGCCAATGAAAAAGGTTTTATCACTCCTAGCCCTTTTGACGATTGCTGCCTGCGGGAAACGGCAGCTGGCACCAGATGACCTTAGCGGAACCCTTGAGCCCCAACCGTCTCAGGTGAGCTCTGCTCTCTCCGAGCTGAATAAAGGGCTTAAGTTGCCGCCGCAGGAGGAGGTCGTCATGGCTCGATTGAGTCAGCCTTACCTCCCGCTTTTGGCCCCTGTGCCAAAAGGGTTGGTACATGATGGGCGTTCCTCTTTCATGGGGAACGCCACGCAGGGAACGTGGTGTCCGCACCTTGGTGAAGTGCCTCGCGAAATATGTCTCGACTTTGTGTCGAGAGTTTTCTCGACTCGGTCGGAGGCGCGGGAACTCTTTTCCGCTCAGGGAGTAATCCTCCCGGATGCGAACAAAGATCCTGGCAAGCCTTTCCGAGGTGGGGCAACTGGCTACTTCTCCAAAGGGGAAGTCGGCGGGAAGTCCTTCTGGAGATTGGTCGTTATCGCCGAATCGCAGGGGCTCGCGGTAACATGGTGGGCTCCGAAGAGTCGTGTGAAAGAGTTTGAGCCGTTGGCTCTGTCCTCTTTTGCCTCGCTTAAGTTTCCACCGTGACGAGGAGCTTTGTTGCTACGGGTGCCCAATTGACTATGTTCGTTGGGCACCTTTTTTTACAGAGAGTTTTAAGGTAGTACTCCATGCGTGCTTATTCGCTATTTTCGATTTTATCGCACAAAGTGCACAGATGTTTTGATAACTCAAGAAGGGCCTAAGCATAGGGCTTTTACTAAAAAGGTACGGTGAGCGATGACTACCCAAGATCCGGTACGACCGAAATTGAGTGAACTGGAGGATAAAGTAGAAGGAACTCAGCGATCGCTCGCTACTGCTGGACTGGCCCTTACAAATCCCTCTAATTGCTCGTGGGATACTGGGTGCAAAGCGTATGCGGGATATATGTCTGCGCTCGGCACCCATAATACGGCAGTTGCTACCTTCCGTGCAGAAGTCAATAGGTTAGTAGATAGGCCAGCAAAGCTGGTGGACGGAGTTCTGTACCCCTTTGATGCCGATTCTACGAATAATAATTCAAAAGGAACTTCGGATGGGTCGGAAAGTGGCGGGTCCGGTGAGAGCGCGGGTCCGAATGCGGGCTCCTCAGACTCCTCCCCCTCCCCAGCCGACCCCTCCTCACCCACTGCCCCGACACCGACCCCATCGTCACGACAGGTGAGTAATATAACTCAATACCAGCCAAAAGTTGTGACAAAGTACGGTGGTGGTGATGTAACTGTGAGTTTTGATAACACCAAGAACATGTGGGTAGCGAAGTGGAAGCGGCCCGATATGAACGAATCGTTTGTTGTGTTCGAATCAAACGCCGGGCGGCGTTTGACTGGGGCTGATTTTACTGAAGGGACGTTAGGCAGAAAGAACCTTGATGCGGCCGTAGTTAGGTATCGTCGTGAAAATAAAGAAGTACCATCACTTCCCTCGACAAAGCCCTCACCGACTGCGAGGGACATTGTAGTAGCTGGTAAAGATGGTCTTCAGCTAACCCCTGAATCTCTCGATGAGCGGAAGTTTGTTGGCGTTCCTGATGGTCGACAAGTATTGGTCGGGAGGTTGAAAAATTCAAAGCACTGGTTTGTTCTCACTCCGGGGGATGAGGGGTTCAAATATTATCAAGTAGGCGAAAAACGCCCGAGCGATGATGAGATCCGAGCAAAAATACTCGGTGGAGGATTTACCAAAGCTTGGGGGCCTGAAAATTCAATTGTTTCAGGTCGTTTCCCCAGATCGGGCACTATTGCGAACGTACCGTTGGAAAAGGTAAGGATAGAGTCCGGTTCGAATGGACTTATTGTCGCAAGCCCGGAAACACTCGACCCCGCTTCTCGTCGCTATGTTGGCCTTACCTCTGGCGCAGGGTACCGAGTGCTCGTCGGTTCAGTAACGGGTTCAACGGGCGCAAAGGTATGGTTTTCATTAACCCCTAAGGAAGGCGGTGGATTTCAGTCGTATCAGCTTGTCCCGGGATCTGGTCAAAATGGGTACGATAGAGCCCGAGAGATGCTTGAAAATGGGTCCTTCTCTCAGGTCTGGGATGCGGCGGGTAACGTGACAAAGTTCACTAAATCAAGAAGTTAGATCTCAAGATCTCCCTGATCTCTTTATCTCAGAGTTATAGAGGTTCCCCGACCCATGATCTCTAGATCTCCTTATCTCAGAGCTATAGAGGTTCCCCGACACGAGCTCTTTTGCCCTAGATCTCCTAGATGTCCTTATCTCAGAGTTATAGAGGTTCCCCTGATCTCTTTATCTCAGAGTTATAGAGGTTCCCCGACCCGAGCACCGGTGCTGGGGGTGGGATTCTGCAGATTTTGTCGGAAAATGGTTGGAGAACGGGGTTGGAGACGGAATATTC
>Ga0114972_10000443_pt1 | contig 30919 bp, 22 predicted proteins | sample M_140807_EF_Meta_FD_87354 | JGI IMG/M metagenome (GOLD analysis project Ga0114972, IMG submission 87354) | Freshwater microbial communities from Lake Montjoie, Canada to study carbon cycling - M_140807_EF_MetaG | ecosystem: Environmental > Aquatic > Freshwater > Lake | place: Lake Montjoie...
GAGCGGCGCCTCGAGTGACGGGTCCACGATGAGCGGGCGCTCGAACGCGCGGGCGATGCTCGGCAGCGTAATGTCGTCGTGCGTCGGGCCAACACCGCCGCTCGTGAAGACGTAGGTGTAGGTCGAGGCGCAGCGACGCACCTCGTCGATGATCGCCGCTTCCTCATCGGGGACAACGGCGACGCGACGAAGCGTAACACCGAGCGCGCGCAGCCGCCGGGCCAGATAGTAGGCGTTCTCGTCGCGGATCTTGCCGCTGAGCAGCTCGTTGCCGATCAGGATGATCGCGGCGTCCGTGGGCGGGTGCGTTGTGTCGGCCATCGGTCAGTTCACTCGTTCGAGGCGCGCGCCGTCGAGCCCGCAGAAGACCGTCTCCTCGGGGTAGCGCGCGCCGCACTGTGGGCAGACGCGGGCCGACGCCTTGCGCTTGAGGGCCAAGCTGCGCTCGAGCACGCGTGCGTCTTCGTCGGCCAGCACGGGCGCGGCGCGGCGTGCCCGGACAGTCCGCCATACGATGGCCAAGCCGAGCACGCCGCTCAGTACAAGCGCACCCAGGAATGACACGAGGAGCACGCGCGCCCCGAGGACCGATGCGCCCGAGGACGCGTCGGGCGCGCTCTCGAGCGCGACGAGTGCCTCGCCAGTCTGCGGCGCGAGGGCGAGCCCATCGCCCGCGGTGAGGGGCGGCAGCTCTGCGAGCAGCCGCTGCAGGTCGGCGACATCACTCGCGACGTCGACCGCCAGCGTGAGGGGCGGGAGCGAGGCACCCGCGGCGTCCAGCGTCGCCGTTACGAGGACGCGCGCACCCGGCGACGCCGCCGACAGGTCGAGGACGCCTGCCTGGTCCACGACGCCTGAGGTGGCTTGAAACCGCACGGCGCCAGGCACGCGGCACCCTTGCGCGTCGACCGGGTGCGCCGCGAGCCGGACGCGCCCGCCGGGTGGGGCGGCGAGGCGAAGGCCGACCTCACTCTGCAGGCGGGCTGCGGGTCCGACCTGCGTGCAGGCGGTCGACGGCGGCGCGGACACAGGGAAGGCGGCTGGCACCGCGGGTCCGATGAAGAGGCGGCGCTCGACGAGGCGCGCGTCGCAGACGGAGCCTTTGAGCGACCAGCGGTAGCGCAGGTCCGAGACGACCTCGAAGCGCGCCGCGCCCTCGGCGCTCGGCTCGAGCGCGCGGAGCTCGACCGCGCCCTGAATATCCCGCGCGGCGCCGTCGGGCATCGCGCACACGAAGCGGGTCGATGACGCGGAGCGTTCGGTGATCTCGGGCTGCTGTGTGGTTGCGCGGCAGACGCCGGGCTCGAAGATCGGCGGGACGCCCTGAGCGGAGACTCGACCGCCCGAGGTCAAGCTGTACTGCCCTGCGCGCGGCAGGGCCGTCGACTGAGGCCGCGGGCCACAGTCTGGTCCCCACGTCGCGACGGTGGCCATCACGCGGGCATCATCGAGGGCAAGAGCGGCGCCCATGGGCGGCAGCGTCGACCAGAGCCCAAGCGCGAGCAGCGTGCTCATGGCGCGCGCTTCACGGCAGCGCGAGTCGCGTCGTCGAGCCTGCCTTCACTTGAATCGACTGCGTGAAGACAACTCTGTTGCCGTTCTTCGCGGTGATGCGGTGCTCGCCGGTCGGGAGCGTGAAGTTGGGCAGCGGCGTTCGGCCTTGCGTGCGACCGTCGACAAGCACGATGAGGCCGCGCGTTCGGCTCGTGACGATGACCGTCGCCGGCCGCGGGGGCAGCTTCGGAAAATGCGGCGCCACGGTCGCGGGTACGATGCGGGGGATTCTCGGGGGCGCGGCTGTGGAAGGTACAACGATCCGAGGGAGGGTCCTCGGCATCGTCGGGGCGGCGGTCGGCACGGCCGCAGGCGCGACGGTCGGCGGCACGGTGGGCGCGGCGGACGGCGCAGCCGTTGGCGGCGCAGTCGGCGCGGCGGTTGGCGTCGCGACCGACGCCGCGGCCCCGGGCGCGTCCGTCACCGCCTGCTGAGAGTTGCCCGTGAGCATCCACGCCGCAAGCGCGCCCAGGACCAGAGCCGCAGCGCCGATCGCCATGATGACACCGCTCGGCTGAGAGCGAGGCGGCGCGACTTGGGTCGCCGCGCTCGCGCCGCGCGTAGCTTGGGTCGCCTCGGCCGTCTCCTGCAGGGCGACACCCTGCGGAGCCGGCGGCGCGCTCAGGCCCGTCGCCGGCTCGAACGCGGCGTTCAACTCCGTCATGAACGCGGGGACGCTCGCGGGGCGGTCCTCGCGCTTCTTCGACAAGGCGCGCATCGCCACGGCCTCGAGCCGAGCGGCGAGCCGAGCGTCCACGGTCGGCAGGCTCAGGGGCGCGGGCGCCTCGGCGAGGTGCTTCGTCAGCATCTCGACGGCCGTCGCGGCCTGCCACGGCAGGTGGCCCGCCAAGACCTGATACAGCATCACGCCGAGCGCGTAGACGTCCGCGCGGGCGTCGAGATCGCCGCCCTTGATCTGCTCCGGCGACATGTACTGCGGCGTGCCGAAGATCGCGCCTGCGCGCGTCAGGGTCTCGAGCTTGCCCCCCGTCGCGGAGTCGTTGACCTTGGCGATCCCGAAGTCGAGGACCTTCACGAAGTCCTTCACGCCACCGCGCGTCGTGAGGAAGATGTTCTCGGGCTTCAGGTCACGGTGAACGATACGCTGTTCGTGCGCCTCGGCCAGACTGCCGCAAATCTGCCCGAAAATGTGGCGCGCGCGGGTCGCGTCGACGCGCCCCTCGCGGTCGAGCACGCTCGCCAGAGTTTCGCCCTCGAGGTACTCCATTGCGATGAAGAGCGTGCCATCCGGGCTCTGCCCGAAGTCGTGCACGATGACCGTGTTCGGGTGCTGGAGCCGGCTGATGGCCTGCGCCTCGCGCTTGAAGCGCTCGACCTGGTTCGGGTCGTCCGCGAGGCCCGAGCGCAGGACCTTGAGCGCGACCATGCGCCCCATGGGCTGCTGCTCTGCGAGGTAGACCTCGCCCATCCCGCCGTCGCCGAGCTTGCGCACGAGCTGAAACCGCCCCGCGATCACGCGACCCTTCCACGGATCTGCGGTCCCCCCAGCGGCGGTGGGGGTGTCGAGCGTCGGGCTCAGCGTGACACCGCACTCGATGCAGAAACGAGCGCCCGGCTCATTGAGGGCGCTGCAGGCGGGGCACTGGACGGTCTGGGCGCTCACGATACCGCTCGCCTCAGAGACCCGGCGCCGGGAATCCCGCGCAGAGCGCGCGGATCTCGTTCGCTGTGCGGTCGAGCAGTCCCTCGTCGTCCGGCGCGTGGACGACCGCATTCATCCAGTCTGCGAGCTTAACCATCTCGTCCGCGCCCATGCCGCGCGACGTGAGCGCGGGCGTACCAATGCGAATGCCGCTCGGGTCGAATGGCTTGCGTGGGTCGAAGGGCACCGAGTTCGCGTTGCACACGATCCCCGCGCGCTCCAGAGCCGCCGCGGCCACCTTGCCGGATACACCCTTGTTGTTGAGGTCGATGAGGATCAGGTGGTTGTCCGTGCCGCCCGAGACGAGCGAGAAGCCGTGCGTCAGGAGCCGGTCTGCGAGCGTTTGCGCGTTCGACACGACGCGCTGCGCATAAACCCTGAAGTCGGGCTGCGCCGCCTCGTGGAGCGCGACCGCGAGGGCCGCGGTGGTCTGGTTGTGCGGCCCGCCTTGGTTCCCGGGGAACACGCCGCGGTCAATCGCCTTCGCGTGCACGTCGCGACACATGATCATCCCGCCCCTCGGGCCCCGCAAGGTCTTGTGGGTCGTGGTCGTGACGACGTCTGCATAAGGCACGGGCGACGGGTGCACGCCGCCCGCGACCAGCCCTGAGATGTGCGCGATGTCGGCGAGCAGGAGCGCGCCCACCTCGCGCGCGATCTCCGCGAAAGCCGCAAAGTCGAGCGTCCGTGGATACGCCGACGCCCCGCAGATGATCATCTTCGGCTTGTGTTCGAGGGCCATTTGGCGCACCTCGGCGTAGTCGATGCGGTGCGTATCCGGCCGAACACCGTACTGCTTCACGTCGTGCAGGCGACCCGAGATCGTCACGTTCCAGCCGTGCGTCAGGTGCCCGCCATGCGGCAGGGACATCGACAAGATGCGGTCGCCGGTCTGCAACAGTGCGAAGTAGACCGCCAGATTGGCCGGGGAGCCGGAGTACGGCTGAACGTTGACATGCTCAGCGCCGAACACCGCTTTGGCGCGGTCGATGGCGAGCTGCTCGACCGCGTCGATGTACTGCTGGCCCTGATAGTATCGCTTGCCCGGATATCCCTCGCTGTATTTGTTCGCGAGGCAGCTCGCGGTCGCTGCAGCCACGGCGGACGATGCGTAGTTCTCGGACGGAATGAGGCGGAGGACGTCGCGCTGACGCTGCGCCTCGAGGGCGATCAGGTCAGCGATGGTCGGGTCCGCGGCGCGGAGGGCGGGGTGTGCGTTCAGGTCCATAGGGCTGCGCTCATAGCACGGTCCGGCTTGCGCCCCCAAGCGGCGTGTGCGAAACCCACGGCCGCAGCCGCTCTCCGGCTGTGACCTGCGCGAGAGGACCGGCAGCCCGTGAGTCGTAACAGGGGAGGAGACGCGCAGCCCGCGCGCCGAGGGGTCGGTTGCCTCCTCGTCGCGATGCTTGGCGTCGCTGTGCTCGGCGCAGTGCTGCTCGTCGGCCTGTCCGCCGGCGGCGGCGGCGTTGGGGGGGGGCGTGTCCGGGAGAGCGTCGTCGAGGCGCACCTCGGCGCGACCCGCCGCCTCGTCCGCATCCCTGCCCGCGGCGTGCTCATCGAGGGCTCGAGCGGCATGGGCGACGGCCCCGGCCTGACCGGCCCGCTGCGTGAGATGCTCGAGCGGGCAGCGGACGACAGCCGCGTGGCGGGGGTTCTGATCGAACTCGACACCCCCGGCGGCTCCGTGACCGACTCCGACCTGCTGCACGCTCAGATCGGCAAGCTGCGAGCGGCTGGCAAGCAGGTCCACGTGCTGATGGGCGATCTGTGCGCCTCGGGAGGCGTCTATCTGGCGGTCGGGGCGGACCGCGTCCAAGCGCTGCCTACCACGGTCACGGGGAGCATCGGCGTCCTGATCTCGGGTCTCAATGTCTCCGGCCTCATGGCCCGCTACGGCGTCGAGGACACGTCGATCACCTCGGGGCCGAACAAAGCGATGATGTCGCCGACGCGGGCGGTCGAGCCGGAGCACCAGCGCATCCTGCAGGGCATCGTGGACGCGATGTATGCCCGCTTCGTCAAGCTCGTCTCCGAGGGGCGCAAGCTGCCGCTCGACCGGGTCAAGGCCTTTGCGGACGGTCGCCTGCTGACGGCGGACGAGGCGCTCGCCGTTGGGCTCGTCGATGCCGTGGGCTACGAGGACGTCGCGATGGACGCGCTCCGCGAGGCTGCAGGCGAGGGGCCCTTCGAGGTCGTCCGGTACGACGTCGAGCCCTCGTTCATCGAGCTATTGAAAGCGCGGGCGGCGCCGCCCGAACCGAGCGCGTGGCTAACGCTGCTGACGCGGGCCCCCCGCGCGATGTATCTTTTCGCACCGAGCCTCCACTGAGTCGACGCGCCGCGTCGTTCTTGGGCTCGTTGGGCGTTTTGAGAGAGAGCGAGAGAGTGTGAGCGAGCGCATGAGTCGGATTCGTGTTGGGTGTGCGGGGTGGACGGGTCGCGCGGCAGCCTACTGGAAGGCCTTCGACGTGCTGGAGCTGAGCGAGGCGCAGAGCCGCGCGCGCGCAGCGACGCACAGGCGCTGGCGTACGCGGTCGCCGGGAGACATCGAGATCATCCCGCAGCTCTCGCCCGACGCAGCGCTCGCCGGATTTCAGGGACCGGTCGCGGGCCGAGCGTGGACCGACGCGTTGGCGATGGTCGAGCGCCTCGGTGCGCGGACGCTCTGGGTCCGCACGCCGCCGAGCTTTCGCCCCAGCCGCGAGAATCGCGACGCCCTGACCGCGTTCTTTCGGCAGGAGCGTCCCGAAGGCCTGGACATCGCGTGGCGCGCCGAGGGCCTGTGGGACAGCCAGCCCGAGGACCGAAACGCCTTGTGCGAGCGCGCCGGTCTTCTGCCGGTCATCGACCCGCTCGCCCTCGACGAAGACGAGCTCGAGGACGCCGAGGTCTTCCCGCAAGGGCCCGCGGTCTACTGGCGGCTGCTCGGTCGCCCCGGCGGCGGGACGCGCTTCTCTGAGTCCCACTTCGACCTGCTCGTCTCGCTCCTCGAAGGGCGCGAGCGGGGCGTTGTCATCTTCGGCGCCGCGGTCATGGCAGGCGACGCGCGCCGGTTCCGCACGCTCCTGCAGCTCGCGGGTCAGGCCGCGGCTGACGAGGCGCTCGACGACGAAGGCGACGACGCGGGCGAGGACGCGGACGACTTCGAGCCGGACGACGAGGAGACGTGAGCGCTCTGCCGCCGCGCCTTGGGTCCTACCGCGTCCGCTCGATCGTGGGCGTCGGCGGGATGGGCACGGTCGCGGCCGCTGCACATGACCACCTTGGCCGGGTCGTCGCGCTCAAGGCGCGCGCCCGCGAGGCGCTCGACGACGACGAGCCGCTGCTCTACGAGCGCTTCAGGCTCGGCGCGCGGCTTCAGGCGAGCCTCTCCCACACACACATCGCGCAAGTCTTCGACTACTTTGAAACGGACGCGTACCAAGTCGCCGTGCTTGAGCTCCTGGAAGGCGGCTCGGTCGAGGCCATGCTTGAGGACGGTCAGGCGCTGTCGGTCGAGGACGCAGCGCAGGTCGCGCTCGGGGCGGCCGAGGCCCTCGGCTACGCCCACGCGCGCGGCGTGGTTCACCGCGACATCAAGCCCGGCAACCTGCTGCTCCGCCAGGCGGGTGCGCCGGCCACGGTGCAGGTCACGGACTTTGGTGTCGCGCGCGCGCTCGATACCACTTCGGACCTGACAGTCGCGGGCGCCAACGTCGGCACGCTCTGGTACATGCCGCCGGAGCAGTTCAATCATGAGACCCCGACGCCCCTCGTCGACGTCTACGCGCTCGGTGCGACGACGTACGAGATGCTCACGGGCCACATCCCTTTTCGCGAGGCGAGCCACGCCGAACTGTTTCGTCGCTTCCTCGACCGGCAGCCGCCGCCGCCCTTGCGAGATCGCAGTCCGCAGGTGCCGGCGCTCGTGGCCGCGGTGGTCGAGCAGGCCCTCGCGGTCGAGGTCGCGGACCGGATCCCTTCGGTCGAGGTCTTCGCGACGTGGCTGACCGCCGCGCTGGCCGGCTCGGCTGCACGCGTGACGCTCGACGCACAGCGGGCGGCGCAGGCCGACGCGGCGCGGGCGCGCGCGGTCGAGGCGCTGGGGTGTTTGCCGGCGGCGCACCGTGCGGCGCTCGCCTCTGCGTTGGGTGCGAGTACCGCGCGCCTCGTCGAGCAGCCGACGCCCGTGGCGCCGCCGCGCCTGCCCGCGAGCATCGATGACGATGACGACGACGACCGCACGCTCGTCGGCGCAGTCTTGGGCGAGGACGACTGAGCGTCAGTCGCGCGTGCGCGCGAACGCCGTGAGCGCGCTCGCGGCTTCGTCCGCTTCGTCCCGACCGCCGGAGAGGTCCGTGACGGTCCATGTGCCGGTGAGGCCGGGCCCGCGCGCGGTGCCCGTGAGGGTCCGCGCCTGACCGGGCGCGAAGCCACCGTCGATCTCCAGCTCGAAGCGGGTCACCTGGCCGGACTCGTAGTCGAACGCAAAGGTGTGCGCCTCGACGAGCTGCAGCTCCGCGCCCAAGCGGGCGTGCACGCGGCGAAGGCCGAAGGGCGTGCCGATAGCGACCTCGACGTTGCCGTTGCCGTCGCGGACTCCGGCGATTGGGCACGCGCAGTCCTGACCCTGAAAGGTGAGATGGAATACGCCACTGAGGAGCTTCATGCGTTCGCCTCCGGGCCTCGCCGCCACACGGGGAGCCCATTCGAGAAGACCTCGAGCGCGCCCGTCGACAGGGGCGTCCAGGCCTCATTCGTTGTCAAGGGTCGGGTCGCGACGACCGTCACGACGTCGTTTTCAGTCGTCTCCCGCGCGAAGTCGACGACGACCTCGGCGTCCTCGAGCCGCGCCTCACCGAAGGGCGCGCGACGCGTGATGTGGCATAGGTGCGTCGTGCAATACACGAACAGGTGCCGAGCGTCCGAGAGCAGCAGGTTGAACGTCCCAAGCGCCCGCAGCTCGTCCGAGAGAGACGCGATGAGGCGCGCGAGCGGCGCGATGCGGGCGGGTGGGCGCGGGAAGGTCGTGCGGACTTGGTCGAGCATCCAGCAGAAGGCGTGCTCGCTGTCGGTCGTGCCAACCGGGCGGTAGAAACCGAGCGGCAGACGCTTCACGCCCGGGAGCTTGCCGTTGTGCGCGAACGTCCACATGCGGCCCCACAGCTCCCGTACGAACGGGTGCGTATTCTCTAGACACACGCGCCCGTGCGTCGCGCGGCGGATATGGGACAGCACGATCCGGCTCTTGATCGGGTATCGGTGCACAAGCTGCGCGAGCTCGGACTCGGCGCTCGCCGCGGGGTCGTGAAATACGCGGCACGCGTTGCCGTCGTAGAACGCGATGCCCCATCCATCGCGGTGAGGGCCCGTGCGCCCGCCGCGCTGCATCAGCCCGGTAAAGCTGAAGCAGATGTCCGTAGGCACGTTCGCGCTCATGCCGAGCAGTTCGCACATGTCCGCAGATTAACCGAAATTCGCCCGCGGGTGAGCCTTGCAATGGACGCGACGCTGCGTAAGGTGACGCCGTGTCCGCCGTCGAAAGAAGTCGAGACGAGGCGTGCGGCGCGGTTCTCGCGCTGCGACCCGCGGGTCCGGGCGACCGTGACTTCGTGGTCGCCCTCGCGCGAGAGAGCTTCGCACGTCTCGGCGACTACGACCGCATTTTAGGCGGCTGGTTCGACCACGCCGACGTCGTGTCGTCGATCGCGACGGCCGACGACCGTCCAGTCGGCTACGTGCTCTGGGCGTTCGTTGCCCCAGCGGACAATGCGCCCTCGCGCCCCGTGGCCGACATCGTCGGTCTGGGCGTCGCGACCGAATGGCGTCGCGCGGGCATTGGGCGCGCGCTGCTCGACCGAGCGTTGTCGCAAGCCCGCGGCGCGGCGGGGGGCGTCCGCGCCGAGCGGGCCGCCCTCTCGGTCGCGGAAGATAACCTCGCGGCCCGCGCGTTTTTTGGGCGCGCAGGCTTCTCGCCGAAACCCTCCGAAGACACTCGTTATCCTCGAGGGCAGCGCTGCCTGCGCCTCGTCAAGCCCCTGTAAACTCGCTGGAGCTCGCCATGTCACACACCATCGTCCTGCTGCCGGGGGACGGCATCGGGCCCGAGGTCACTGACGCGACCGTACGCATCGTCGAGGCGACGGGCGTCTCGGTCCGCTGGGTCAGCCACCTCGCGGGTCAGCTCGCCGTCGAAGCGGGCTTGGGCACCTTGCCCCCGGAGACGCTCGACGCCATCAAGACGCACCGCATCGCGCTGAAGGGGCCGATCACGACGCCTGTCGGCAAGGGGTTCACGAGCGTCAATGTTGGCCTCCGCAAGGCGCTCGACCTGTACGTCAGCCTTCGGCCGGTCAACTCGCTGGCCGGTGTCCAGACACGGCACTCGGACGTCGACCTGGTCGTGTTTCGCGAGAATACCGAGGGCCTCTACGCGGGCCGAGAGCACGAGGTCGTCCCCGGCGTCGTCGAGGCACTCAAGATCATCACCGAGGGCGCGAGCCGTCGAATCGCGAAGTACGCCTTCGAATACGCCCGCTGGCGGGGCCGTCGGCAGGTCACGATCGTTCACAAGGCGGACGTGATGAAGCTCTCCGACGGGCTCTTCCTCAAGGCGTGTCAGGACGTCGCGCGCGACTACCCCTACATGGGCTGCGAGGAGATGAACATCGACCGCTGCGCGATGGAGTTGGTCCTCGACCCGACGCGCTTCGACGTGCTCCTGATGGAGAACCTGTACGGCGACATCCTGAGCGACCTGTGCGCGGGGCTCGTCGGCGGCCTCGGCGTGGTGCCGGGGGCGAACATCGGTGACACCTCGGCGGTGTTCGAGGCTGTGCACGGCTCAGCGCCGGACATCGCTGGTCAGAACAAGGCGAACCCGACGGCGCTGCTGCTGTCCGCGGTGATGATGCTTCGCCACATCGGCGAGCTGAAAGCGGCGCGGCGCATCGAGCTCGCGGTCGAGCGCGTGCTCAGCGCTGGCGTCATCCGCACGGGCGACCTGGGCGGCCGCTCGAGCACGACCGAGTACACGCAGGCGATCATCGACGCTCTGCCCGACGCCAAGGAGGTGCGCGCATGACTACGCCGCGTGTGACCCTGCTCCCCGGAGACCTGATCGGGCGTGACCTGGCGCCGTTCGTCATCGAGCTCGTGGCGGCCGCGGGCGGCGCCATTGACTGGGAGCTTCAAGAGGCGGGCGCCGAGACCGGTGAGGGGCCGGTGCCGATGCACGTGATTGAGTCCATTCGGCGCAACGGTCTCGCGCTCAAAGGCCCGCTCAAGTCGCCCGTCGGCGAGGGCTACGAGAGCCCGACGGTCACGCTCCGCAAGGCCCTCGGCCTGTACGCGGGCGTGCGCCGCATTCGAAACCTTGAGGGCCTCAAGGCGCGGTACAGCGGCGTAGACTTGGTCATCGTGCGAGAGAACACCGAGGACGTCTACGCGGGCCTTGAGCATCAGGTGCACCCCGGCGTCGTCGAGTCGATCAAGGTCGTCACGCGCGCGGCGACGGAGCGCATCGCCCACTTCGCCTATCGCTACGCGGCGGCGCACGGTCGCAAGCGTGTCGCGATCGTTCACAAGGCGAACATCATGAAGAAGGCGGACGGCCTCTTCTTGAGCGCCGCCCGCGAGGTGGGGGCGAAGTACCCCGAGATCGAGACCCGCGACGTCATCGTCGACAACGCGTGCATGCAGCTCGTGCAGAAACCGCACCAGTTCGAGGTGCTCGTCTGCGGCAACTTGTACGGCGACATCCTGAGCGACCTCGCGGCGGGCCTCGTCGGGGGGATCAGCGCGGTGTGGGGCGTCGACCAGTCCGACGACGTCGTCGTCTTCGACGCGATTCATGGCAAGGCCGCGCACCTGATGGGCAAGGGCGTCGCGAACCCGCTCCCCATGCTCTTGCCCGCCATCGCGCTCCTTGAGCACGTGGGTCAAGGCGAGGCGGCGTCGCGGCTCCAATGCGCGGTCTCTGCCGTACTGACCTTGGGCACGACATTGACCGCGGATTTGGGCGGCTCAGGCACCACGCGCGACATGGCCACGGCGATCCGCAGCGCGATGCGCTAGAAGCTGCCGCCGACGCCTGCGCCGAAGTAGCGGCTCTCCCGCGCGCCGTCGAAAGGGTAGGCGAGCCACGCGAACCCCTCGAGTCGCTCCGCGAAGAAGCTGAATGAGTACAGGGCGCCTGCGGAGACGCTGAGCCGGTCGAGCAGGGCGTCGCCGGGCGCCGCGACCGTGGCGGCGTCGATGAACGGACCGACCGCGTTTCGGCGGAGCGGCCTGATCGGCAGGCGCAGGGTCGCCGTCGCGGACGCGGCGCGCTCGCCACCGACCAGACCGGCGTCATCCGGATCGCCGCCCTTGCTCGTCTGAAAAGGGACGCCGATCGCGCTCAGGCCGTAGCCACGCACCACGGGCTTGACGCGGTCATGCGCGGGGACGTCGTCGCCGCCGAAGAGCTGAGCGAAGCGGCCAGTCAGCCGCAGAATGGTGTGCGCGCCGCGGTCGTTCTCGAAGAGCGGCAGGTTGAGCGCGCTCTGCACGTCGAGCAAGTCCCGGGTGATGTCCGTGCCGAGCCAGGCACCGGCGTGGGCGTAGCGGACCGACGTGTCCAGACCCAAGTATACGATGCGCTCAGCGTCGCGTTGCGAGAGCTCCGCGCGGGCTTCGGCGCCGACATCGAGCGTGAGGCTGGGGCCCAGGCGCACGGGCAAGGGCTCAAACGCCGGCTTGCTCGGCAGGTCACTGCGCTCGAGCCGCACGAAGGGGATGAGCGCGAGGCGGTTCTCGAGTGCCTTGACCCCCAAGCCCGCCTCGGCCGTGAAGAACGTCTCTGTGACAGACGCGAAGGCCTGCGAGCGCCGGTTGACCTCGGCCTCCAGCAGCAACCACGGATGCAAGAAGCGGTGCTCGAACCGTAAGCCGACGTAGTCCGGCCGCCCGATCAGCACGACGTCTTGGCCGGCGCCTCGCAGCGCGCTCCCCGACTGGAGCTGGCCAATGTCCGAGGGCCAGTGCGTCACGTCGACGTTCCGGAGCGTCAGGCTCTGGCCCAAGACGTCCACCGCCACGGGGTCCTGCTCGACGACCGCGAAGACGACGAAGCGTGCGCTCGACGACGTGCCCGTCAGCACACGCACCTCGACCTCGCGGAAGAGCCCGCTGCGGAGCATGTTCTGCACCGTGGTGTCGATCTGGCGCTGCCGGAACAGGTCACCCTCCTCGAGCGCGAGGAGCTGCCGCAGCACAGACTCGCGCGTGACGCGGTTGCCCTCGAAGCCAATGCGCTCGACGACGACCGTCGCCCGCGCCACCAAGCCCACGAGGAGGTCGACGACGCGGCCATCGCCTTGACGCTGCGCGGACCCGATCTCGATGGACGCGTCTGGGTGCCCGTGGTCGCGCATCCAGGCCAGCAGCGTGGCCTTGTCTTCGGCGACCAAGTCGGGGCACCACGGACGCCCCGGCTGAAGTCGAAGTCCAGCGCGCAGACCCGCCGGCACAGCGTCGCCGTTGAAGCCCACCTGCCCAACGTACGTCTCGCGCCCCGGCGCAACGCGGAGCGTCGCCTCGACCGCGTCTGCGTCTGTGAGGTCATGCGTCAACAGCTCGACGCGGGCGTCTGGGTAACCCTGGCGACAAACCGCCGCGCGCAGACGCTCAGCGTCGGCCGCCAACGCGGCGCGCACAAAGTGGGCGTCTTCCGCGTACTGCGCGGTCACCTGCTCTCGGAGTGCCCCCTGCGCCTCAGTTGTGCCCGGGAGCCCCTCGACCGCAACGCTGGCCAGCCGAAGGGCGCGACCCGGCGTGAGTCGAAATACAAGGTCCACGAGACCCGGCGCGCCGTTCACAGGCACCTGCTCGGCGTGGACCTGTGCGTCTCGATGCCCTCGCGCCGCCCAAACGTCTCGAATCGTCGCTTCGTCTTGCCGCACAAAGTAAGGGTGGGGGCGCTGCCCCGCGCGCGAGCGGATGGGGCGCCCCTCGCTCTGGGCTTGACGCAAGAGGCGCCAGCTCTCCTCGGCGTCGGGCGGCCCCGAGGCCCGCGTGGTGAGGCTCACAGACGCGAACCGACTGACGCTGGGCGTGGCCGTGAACGTGACCTCGGCCGTGCCTGTGCGCGCATCGACGCGCTCGACGCGCACGTCCCACGCCAGCTCATCGGCGGCCGCGGCGAGCCGCTCAACCGTGGCGCTGAGGCGCTCGTCGGTCGCGGGCGTGTCCAGCAGGGACGAGACCTCGGCGCGAAGCGCACGTACACCACCGCCGGTCACGCCCTCGAGCCTTACGGACCGCACGCGGGGCGCTTGTGCCCAGGCTTTGGCCACACCGAAGGAGAGCGTGAGCGCCGCCCAGAGCGACAGCGCGAGCGCGCGGCTCACAGCGCTTCGAGGGCTGCCCGGATTTCGGCCGAAGCGCGGTGGTCACCCGCCTCGTCGGCCGCGGCGATCGCTTGCTCGAACGCATCCCGAGCGTCTGCGAGCTGGCCCAGCGAGGCCCGCAGGTCGCCGAGCTGAAACCATGCGGCGTGGTTATCAGGCTCGTCGAGCGCCAACATCTCGAGCAGCTCGTGGGCGGCCGCGGTATTCCCTTGGCTCCGCAGCTCAAGCGCGAGGGCGTAGCGCGCGAAGCTGTCGTTCGGGTTCTCGGCGAGCAGCGCGCGGAGCGCCTCGACGCGCTCGCGCGTCACTGGGCAGCGCTCGTGGGCGCGGGCTTGATGCCCATGGGGACCGGCACGCTGTCGGTCGTGGTCTTGCCATCGAGTCGGTCGATGTTGCGCTCGACGAGCTTGATGGCGGTCTGCGCGGTCTGGTCACCCGAGTCCGCGAGCTTCTTCATCGGCTTCAGGAGCTTCTCGAGCGTCTTGCGCGCCTTCTTCTTGTCGAACTTGCTGTGGTCTTCGAGCAGGCGCAGCGACGCCAGCAAGGGGAGCGAGACGCGACCGTCCTTGGTGCCGGCTTCGACGCGCGTCCAGATGGCGTCGAACGCGGCGGGGGTGTCCTTGAAGCGCGCGAGGGCAAACGTCGCCGAGGGCGCGACGAGCTGGTCGTCGAGGGCCTTGATGAGGTCGGGCAGGGCATCGGCGTAGGTCAAGCCGCCGAGGCTCGTGGCGGCCTGACGACGCACCGCGGGCGCCTGGTCCTCGCGCAGCGCCTTGAGCAGCGCGGGCTTGGCGCTCTCCGCCAAGCGCTCATGCGCCTTGCTGCCAAGCAGGCGAGCGGCGGCGGCGCGCAGGGCGGGCTCGGGCGCGGCCGTCAGCAACTCCAGGGCGACCTCGGCCACGCCCGGGGCGGAGCGGGGCGTGAGGGCCTCGAGCAGGTCCGCCTTCACGTTCGGGTCGCTCTCGGTCTTCAAGAGCGCCAGCAGGCGAGTTGCCGTATCACCCTCCTCGGGGAACGGTCGCGCGAGCAGCGTCAGGGAGAGCGCGCGGCGCGCGGCGTCCTTGCCCTCGGCCTGCGTCACGAGCTTGCCCACGAGCGCAGGCTCCCGGCGCTGCTGGTTCACGAACGCCGACAGCTTGGCATAGCCGTCGCAACCGCGGTTGACCTTACCGTTCTCAACGCAGGCCGTCGCGGCGTCGAAGAGCTCGTCGATCGGCTCCTTGGGCGCTGCCGTGGGCGGCGTCGTGGCTGCGACAGGGGGGGCCGCCGGCTCTTTGGGGCTGCTGCATCCGGTGAGCGCACCCGCGGTGCCGACGATGAGAAAAAGCGAAATGTGCTTGAGATTCATTGAGATACCTCGCTTGAGCGGGGTCTGAGGGCGGCCCCCGCGGACGCGCGTTCATACCCCTTCATGCGGTCGCGCCGCAACGATTTGACGCAAGAGGCATCGGGGTTGGACACTCCGCGGCCGTCCACGCGGGAACGCCGCCTCAACGTCCACATCCGTCCACATTCAAGGAGAAGCGCGTTGGCCACCAGGCGCAAAGCCGAAAAGTCTGCTGCAGAAGGGCTCGCGCAGGAGCTCGGTCGAGAGACGCTCGCGAACTGGTATCGCATCGCCTACGAGGGGCGGCTGCTTGAGGACCGCGCGGGCATCTACATCAAGAAAGCGATGGGCTGGAGCTACCACGCGCCGTTCGCCGGCCACGACGGCATCCAGCTCGCCCTCGGCGCGAGCTTCCGCCAGAACCAAGACTACCTGTTCCCGTACTATCGGGACATGTTGACGAGCCTCGCCGCGGGCCTGACGCCGGAAGAGGTCGTCCTCAATGGCCTGTCGAAGGAGGCCGACGTCGCCGGTGGCGGTCGACATATGTCGAACCACTTCGCGAAGCCTTCGGTGGGCGTGCAGAACGTCTCGTCGTGCACGGGCAACCATACGCTCCACGCGGTCGGTGTGGCGCGGGCGATCAAGTACTACGGCGCGGACGCCGTCGCGTTCTCGAGCCAAGGCGAGGCCAGCACAAGCGAGGGCTACTGCTACGAGGCGTACAACGGCGCGAGTCGCGAGCGCCTGCCGGTCGTCTTCGTGATCCAGAATAACAAGTACGGCATCTCGGTGCCCGTGCATCAGCAGTCGGCGAACACGCGCGTCTCGGACAACTACGTCGGCCTGAAGTACCTCAAGATCATCAACGTCGACGGTACGGACTTCTTCGATAGCTGGCGGGGCATGCAAGAAGCCATCGCTTACGTGAAGAGCGGCGAGGGCCCCGCGATGGTGCACGCCGACTGCGTGCGCATCGGGTCGCACAGCAACTCCGACCGTCACGAGATGTACCGGGACGACGCGGAGCTCGAAGCCGTGCGGCAGCGGGACCCGATGGTGCGGTTCCGCGCGCAGCTTGTTGATTTTGGTGGCTTCACCGAGGCGGACTTGGGCGCGATCGAGGCTCAGGCCAAGGTGGACGTCGACGCGGCGTGCGCGCGGGGCGAGGCCTCGCCCGATGCCGACCCCACGAAGGTCGCGACCTTCGTTTTGCCCGAGGCGTGGCCGACCGCCGAGACGCCGACCCCCGCGGTCGAGGAGAAGTGGAAGCTCCGCGAGGCCATCACCGAGACGCTCCACGCCGAGTTCAAGCGCAACCCGAAGACCTTCCTCTGGGGGCAGGACGTCGCCAGCAAGGAGAAGGGCGGCGTCTTCCTCGTCACCAAGGGGATGGAGCAGGCCTTCGGCTCGGGGCGCGTGTTCAATGCGCCCATCGCCGAGGATTTCATCGTCGGCACGGCGAACGGCATCTGCCGCTTCGATGACGACATTCGCGTCGTGATCGAGGCCGCGCAGTTCGCCGACTACGTGTGGCCCGCGATGGAGCAGATGATCGAGATGACCCATGAGTACTGGCGCACGCGCGGCCAGTTCTCGCCGAACGTCACGATTCGCCTCTCGAGCGGCGGTTACATCGGCGGCGGCCTCTACCACTCGCAGAACGTCGAGGCGATCTTCGGCCACCTGCCCGGCCTGCGGATCGTCGTCCCCTCGTTCGCGGACGACGCGGCGGGCCTGCTCCGGAGCTGCATTCGCAGCCGCGGCATGAACCTCTTCCTCGAGCCGAAGTTCCTCTACAATCAGCCCTTCGCGCAGACGCCGCGCTGCGGTGACGACCACGCCGTGCCGTTCGGCAAGGCGCGCGTTCGCCGGGCCGGAACGGACGCGACCGTCGTCTCGTGGGGCACGACGGTGCACTGGTCCCTGCGTGCCGCGAACAAGCTCGCCAAGGAGGGCTACGAAGTCGAGGTCATTGACCTGCGGACGATCAAGCCTTGGGACTTCGATACGGTCGCAGCGTCCGTCAAGCGGACTGGCAAGCTGCTCGTCGCGCACGAGGACCACATCACACTCGGCTGGGGCGCCGAGGTCGTCGCGCGGGTCGCGGCGGAGTGCTTCGAGTGGCTGGACGCGCCCGTGCAGCGCGTCGGCGCGCGCGATATCCCCGTGGGCTTCTCGCGCATCCTTGAGCGCGAAATTTTGCCCCAAGAAGAAGACATCCAGGCGGCGATACTCCAGCTGCTGCGCTACTGAAGGCGCAGCACCTCGCCCACTCTGACCGGAGCCATCATGAAGGTCTCACTCTCCCAGTCGACCTTGGCGGTGCTCCTCGCGGCGACGCTCTGCGCGGCGCCTGCGAGCGCCCAGCGCGGGTACCCGCTCGAGACGCTCGGCGTCGACTGTGACCCCGCCATCGGCCGCGTCGAGCTGACCGTCGACGAGTACGGCGCGGTCGGCTCGGCCATTGGCATCGACTCTGTCGCCAACTACGACCCAGGCCTCGACGTGCCCGACCAAGGGCTGGTTTCGACGATCTTCGAGTCGCAGGCGTTCCTGTGCCGCACGACCGCCGACGGCCTCACGGAGGGGACATGGCTTGAGAGCGGTGACCTGAATGCGATCGCGCAGAGCAACGGTTCGCCCGACGGGATCGACTCGCTGTTCACGACGAACGGCCTCGAGGTCACGGCGCACTACTTCTTGAACTGTACGCAGCTCGAGCTCTGCTACACGTTCCGCAACGTGACCAATCAGGTCATGCCGACGGTCGCGCTCACGCCGTATATCGACGGTGACCTGTTCTTCAACGGCGGCATCGGGAACGACTACGGCGGTACGAGCATCGGCGCGCCGAAGACGGTCTGGGAGTTCGACGAGGGCGATAACCCCGACGAGCCGACGACCTTCTTGGGTCTTCACTCGCTGGGGAACGGCGATGTGTTTCTGAACTCGTGGGAGATCGGCGAGTACCCCGAGCAGCGGTCGCGCATCGCCACGACGGACAACGGCTGCACGGCGCTCGACAACACCCTGAACCAAGGCCGCGGGATGAACGCGGACCGCGACGGCGACTTCATCACGGACGACGGCTACGACGTGACGCTCGCGCTCCGTTTCGATGTCGGTCCGCTCGCGCCGGACGAGGAGAGCCCGTCGCTCTGTTACGCGGTCCAGTGGGGCTTTGGGCGACCGTGCTCAGACGAAGACCTCGACGAGATCTGCGTGCCCGATGACAACTGCCCGACCGTGCCGAACCCGGACCAGACGGACGAGGACGGGGATGGCGTCGGCGACCCGTGCGACAACTGCCCGAAGGTGCAGAACGCGAACCAGAGCGACGCCGACACGGACGGCTACGGCGACGCGTGTGACCGCGCGCTGTGCGTCCCCGACGGCCAGCCCGAGGTCTGCGACGGCTTCGACAATGACTGCGACGGGCTCGTGGACGCGCGCTTGGACGGGGAGCCGGTCGTGGCGCCCGGCGCCTGCGCGACGGGGCTGAGCGGTCAGTGCGCGGCGGGCGTGTGGCGTTGCGCGAGCGGCCGGACGCGCTGCTTGCCGGACATCTCGCCCGCTGAAGAGCTCTGCGACCTGGTCGATAACGACTGTGATGGCTTAGTAGACGAGTCGGTTCGCAACGCGTGTGGCACCTGCGGCCTGCCGCCGCCCGAGGTCTGCAACGGGCGGGACGACGACTGTGACGGCGTCGTCGATGACGGTGGAGCGACCTGCCCTGAGGGCCTCGGGTGCTCCAACGGTCGCTGCTTGCCGCCCTGCGGCGAGTCGGGCTGCGCGGGCGATACTTTCTGCGCCGATGGCGTGTGCGTACCGTGGTGTGCGGTCGACGGCTGCCTCGGCGGGCTCACGTGCACGGACCGTGGCTGCGCGGACCCCTGCGAGGGGGTCATGTGCGCCGAGGGTGAAGTCTGCGCCGGGGGCACCTGCGGGCCGACCCACTGCATTCACACGGGCTGCGCCTTCGGCGAGCGCTGCCGCCCCGCAGGCTGCGAGCCGGACCCCTGCGCCGGCATCGACTGTGGCGGCTCGAGCTTCTGTCGCGACGGCACCTGCATCTTCTCGTGCGCTGAGCTGAGCTGCCCCGCGGCGTCTGCCTGCTTCGACGGCGTCTGTCAGGCAACCGGCTGCGAGCCTGTGGGCTGTCAAGAGGGCCAGATCTGCGTCGAGGGCGCGTGCATCGCGGACCCCTGCGCGTCGGTCACTTGCGCTTATGCCGAGGTCTGCGACCGTGGGCAGTGCATCTCGGACCCCTGCGTTGACCTCGCATGCCCGCAATACCAGCGATGCGTCGTGGTTCAGGGGAGCGCGCAGTGCGTCGCCGACTGGCCCGTCATCCCGGTGCCGGTTCAGCCGGTCATGGACGCGGGCGTTGATGCAGGGGGTCAGGTGGGCCCTATGGACGCCGGGCCGTCCGGCACAGAGGCGCCCCTAGACAGCGGCGCCGAAGGCCGCGCTGACGCGACGACCCCGACCAGCGGCCGCAGCGACAGCGGCGGCTGCTCCACGACGCCGAGCCGAGGGGGACAGGGCGCAGCGGCCTGCTTGATGGCCCTCGCAGCGCTCGCAGCGCGGTCCCGCCGCAGCCGCATCAAGGGCAGGGGTTCGCGGCGCCCGGGCTGAGAGACATCAGGCTGACGAAGTCCGCGGCGTTGTCGTTTGTGTCAACGCCGTTCGGGCACCGACCCACGCTCGCGACCTCGGAGTTACCCGGATCGTCGGGCGCGCTCGAGACGCCTTCGCCGGCGCCCGCGACGGGGCCGCCATAGGCTACGCCGTCTGCCGCGGCGTCGGGGTTTGCGCCGTTGACCAAGCGGACGGCATCGGGGTCGCCATTCTCGATGTTGTGGTCGCTGTTCGCGGCGGAGTCCAGACGAACCACGAGCGCGCCCGGCGGGACCGCGACGCCGACGTCCGCGACGACGAGATACTGGCCCGCTGCGAGCGCGGCGCCGGCCGACCCGAGCTCGATGGTCGAGTAGACCGCGCCGCCTCGACCGTTGACGAACTCAAGCCGCCAGCCGGCGAGCGGGACCGCGACGTTCGAAGGATTCAGGATCTCGACGTACTCCTGCGACTCGACGTTCGGCATGTCGTAGTTCACTTCGTTGATGACGAGCCCGCCGCCCACAAGGGGCGCGGCGATACGAACGGACGCCTGAGCGGTCAGCGCGCCCGCCGTGACTGTGAGGGTGACCTCGGCGGGTGAGGGGCCAGCGCCCACGATGAAGTCTGCGCCCGTCTGACCTTCGGCGATCGTGACATCGACAGGCAGGTTCAGCGACGCGGGCTCGGCCGAGACCGCGACACGCAGGCCCCCCGTCGGCGCAGGGACGTCGATCAGCGCCCGGAAAGTTGCGGTCCCGTCGAGCGGGATCTCGGCGACCTCGGGCGTCAGGCGCAGTCGAGAGGCAGGCGCATCGGCGGCCAGGACGCGCACGTCCGCCCTCGACTCGCCGCGGCCCTGGAGCGACGCCGTGATCTGCGCGCTGCCGGCCGCGACGCCCGTGGCCGTGATTGCGGCGAAGGCCTCGCCCGCCGGGACGGTCACGCTCGCGTCTACGCTCAGCACGCCGGGGTCGCTCGACCGCAGCGCCACGACCTCACCGCCCGCGGGCGCGGGGCCCGTGAGGACGACGCGCAGGGGCAGGCCATCGGCGTTTTGCGGCACCGCACGCTGCCCAGCGCGCAGCAGGGTGTCGCCGGGCGAGAGCACGTTGACCTGCACTGGGCCGGCGCCCAGATCCTCGGCGCTCGTGGGCTCAAGCTTGCTGTCGCCGTTCGCGAAGCGCAGCACGCCGCAGAGTCGGTCAAAGCGGGTCCCAACGGCCGGGAGCGGCGCCGGCAGGTAGAGCAGGTCATTGACGCGTAGGCCACCCGTGACGACCCACTCATTGTTGGGGTCGCGATCGCCGGCGCCCGCGGGGGGATTGAGCTGCTCGACGCTCACGGCGTCGACGCACACACGAGCGCCCTCAAGCGCCCCAGCGCGTCCGCCGCCTGTCTTGGCGTCGGCGGTCGTCGTCGTCTCGGCCACGGGGCGCTCGACGTCGCGCGCGATCGTCTGGAGGCCACTGACCAACGAGAGCTGCCGCTGGCCGAAGAAGTCGTTGGCCACACCGGACACCGTGACCAGGTCGCCCAAGCTCGGGGCGGTCAGGCCCATCGCGCCGTTGCCGAGGAAGACGAAGACACCCGAGTCGTCGACGCCGGAGTATTCGGGCGCGGTCGCTGGCACCTGCATGAAGAAGTTGCCGACGGTCGGTACGACCGCGGTCACGACGCCCGTCACGGCGACCGTCGTGCCCGCGGGCACCTCGCCGCGCTTGAGCGCGTAAATGGTCGTCGGGCACCCGCCGGCGCTGGGGCTATCCGGGCAGAAGTCACAGGCGTCACCCTGACCGTCCGCGTCGCGGTCCGCCTGCTCGGGGTCCGCGACGTCCGGGCACAGGTCGTCGGCATCGCCGATCCCGTCGCCGTCGCGGTCGCCCACGACCGGCACGCGGCACGGGCAGTCGACCGCGGACCACGGGCACACATCGCAGGCGTCACCGCGGCCGTCGTCGTCCAAGTCGCCCTGCCCAGGGTTGAACACCTCGGGGCAGTTGTCCGTCGCGGACTCGCGACCGTCGCCGTCCGTATCGGCCATGGTCGGCTCGGCCGGGAGCGCCGAGTTACCCAGCGCACAATCGAACGTCGGTTCGCACTCAAAGAGCGGATACAAGTTGTAAGCGTACGCGAACTCGCCGTTCGCGCCGGGTTTCTGTGAGAGGCCGCTCTCCAAGTAGGTCACATGGTCGGCCACCGAGAAGCGCGCCCAGCCGCCTGCGTCCGCCGTGTTTGCGGCGCCCTCCTGAGTGCGCGCGCACACCGTCTTTTGTTGCCCGCAGACGTCGAGCGTCTCGCACAGGGGGTTGAGCGCGATATTGGCGTCCACGACGCCCGCCGCGCCCATGTGCGCCACGCCGCCGATCATCACGAGCTGAACGTCGGCGTTTCCTGCCGCCAAGATGCTCTCGTAGGGGCGCGCGCGGTCACCCTTCAGAGCCAAAATGTCCGCGACCTTGCCAACCTCGAGCGTGCCGACGAGGTCCTCGATCCCCATCGCCTTCGCGGCGTCCCGCGTCACCATCCGGAGGATGTCGCGCCCGTTCACAACGCCGCCAAAGTGGCGGTCGGAGACCTGCGCGGCGCACTTCATCTCCGCGAGCTGGTTCAACGTCCCCGAGGGCGTCCAGTCCGGTCCGAGCGCGACGGGAATCCCCATGCGGAGCGCGGCGGGCACGTCGAGCGTGCGGCCGTATAGGTCGATATTGGACTGAGGTGACCACACCAACGCAGCGCCGGCGCCGCGGACTTGCGTCAACTGCGGGCCGTCGCAGGCGATGCAGTGAATGAGCGTCGTCTTCTCACCGAGCTGACCGGCGGCGACCAAGTCATCAAACTCCGCCCGCGATGCGTCGTCGTAGCCCTCGGCGACGTGCGCGACATATCGGCGGTCCGGCACGCGTTCGCCCGTCGCGTAGTTCGGCGCGTCTCGACAGTTGTCACGCAGCGGAAAGACGCATTCGGTGAACGCGTCGCCGGAGTAGCCCAGATCGTTGCCGTTCTCGGCGCGGTCGAGGTTCCGCACGCCGTCGAGGCAGGCGTCGGGCGCCTGAGACTTGTGAACGCTCGTCGTCCCGGCGAGCAGCAGGCGCAGCTCCGCGTAGCGCGCCGCGATGGGGTCCGTCGGCTCAAAGAGGGCGTCGTACATCTCGTCGCCCACGGGGCCGTTCCACTGCCCGCGGTTGCTGAAGGTCGGGCCGTCGTGTCGCCAGCGCGGCAGCGTGTTGTAGCTCATATGGTTGTGCGGGTCGATCAGGCCAGGCAGCACCAGGTCGGCGCACACCACGGACGCCTCGGCCGCGCCCGCCGCACCGCCGCAGTCTTGGCCCACGCACACGATGCGACCTTGCGCGCGCTCGACCATGACCTCGCCGTCGCAGAGGACTTCGTCGGGGGTCACGACCGTGCCGCGCAGGATCGCCATGCCGTTCGTCCCGACGCGCGGAGTGCAAGGCCGCGGCGTCAGTCCGGCGCAGGTCGCCGGGGGCGCCTCGCCGGGGCATGCGCCCCCGGGCTGACCACCGGGCTCCGCGCCGCCCGCGCCGCCACCCGCGCCGCCGCCTGGGCTGCCGCCCGTGGCGCCGTCCGCGCCCCCGGCGATGTCCCCGTCGGGGCGACGACCCGGTGCATTCGGCTGACCGCCGCCGCGGTCGTCGCAGGCCACTACGACTGCGCTCGCGGCCAACAGCGCCGTACAAAAAAGTCTCGTCGTTTTCATTTTCACCCCGGCTCGGCGAACGCGCCGTGTTGCAGAAAGTGCAGGATCGCAGCGGCCGTCGCGGGCCGCAGAAGGAGCTCATTGTGGCCGAAGGGCAGCGTCTGGTGCGAGGCGCCCGCGAGGCGCGCCTCATCGGGCCGCACGACGGTGTCGCGGGCGCCGGCCAGCGTGCCGACCGGGCAGCGCTGGGCCGGGGTGCGTACGCCGGTCGTCGCGGGCGCAAGCGCCGGGACGACCGTGCGTGACAGCGGCACGCGATCGACGCGGCGCGCGAAGGCCGAGCCGGCGTGCGGCACCGCCACGTGCACGATGTGCGTCGGCCAGTGGCCGTCGAAGTCGAGGAGCCCAGTGTGCAGGAGCAGCCCGCCCATCGAGTGGGCCACGACGGCGTAAGGTCCGGACATCGCCGCGAGCCGCGTTCTCAGGCGCGGCACGTGCCGCTCAAAGGGGCCGCGTCGCGACGGGTAGTCGAAGTAGACCGGCGCATGACGCGCGCGGGCCAGCGCGAAGCCGATGGGCCACAGGATCGCGGCGGGCGCCAGGTAACCGTGCACCAGCAGGACCTGCATGCGCCCCCCGTCCGCAGAAAAAAAAAGGCCGACCCCGAAGGATCGGCCTATTCAGGGTGGAGCTGAGGGGGATCGAACCCCTGACCTCTTCCATGCCATGGAAGCGCTCTCCCAGCTGAGCTACAGCCCCCCACCACGAAAGCGCGCAGACCATATGCGACCGTTCTCAGGCTGTCAACCGAAACGCGCCGAAAATCGACCGTTCAGGGCGTGGGCTTGAGCTGTAGCTCGACGCCGCGGTTCGGTCGCTGCGCGTCGAGCGTGAGCGTGCCGTTCCATTCGGCGTGGCCTGCAGCGACGACGCGCAGATTCAGGGTCGTCGGGACAGGCAGATTGGACGCGGTAAAGGGCGTCATGCCGAGCAGCTTCACGCCAGAGTATACGCGCGCCTCGGGCGGGGTCGTCGTGAACTCGACGCTGCCGACTGTGGGCGCGGACGTCGCGATGAACCACGCCGCCGCAGCGCCCACGAGCGCACCGAGGATGAGCGGGAGCGGCCCTCGGAAACCACCGCGCGATGGGGGCGCTGTGACGTGCGGCGCGGGTTCGAGCGCAGGCGCGACCTGCTCAGGTGCGGAAGCGGGCTGGGAGGGCGCGGGCGGGGCTGGCGGCGCGTCGTCGGGGAGGCCGAGTGCGTCGTGTCCCCCGCTGGTGCCTTGTGAGGCTGCGAGCAGGTCCGCCGCGACGAGCGCGTCGAACTCACCGCTCATGCTCATGAGCATCGGCTGCGGCGCGCCTGTCATCGACGGGGCGGCGGCCTTCGGCTCGGAGCGCTGGACCAGCTCGACGAGGGCGGCGCGTTCAGCGTCGACGCGCTCGGCCATGAACGCGCGCATCCACGCAACGAAGGCCTCAGCGCCCGTGTCCAGCTCAAGCGAGCGGGCGGCCGCTCGAAGCGCGCGCGCGAAGGCCCGGCCGTCGATGGGGCGCGCCGAAACATCGTTGGAGACCGCCGCCATCAGCGCCATCTCCAGGGCCTTGGGGAAGCTGGGCGCGATCGACGTCGGCGCCACGAGCGGTTCGGGCTGCCACGCGTCGTCCACCGTCCCTTCGGGCGACCCCTCGGGGCCACGCGGCGCCTTCTTGCCCGTGGCCAACTCCCAGAGCACGACGCCGAGCGAGTAGAGGTCGCTGCGGGCGTCGAGGGCGTCGCGTCGCAGCGCCTCGGGCGACATGTAGCCCGGCTTGCCCCGACGCCCGCCGGAGACAGGCTGGCCCACACGTGTGGCGACGCCGAAGTCGAGTAACTTCACGTCGCCGTCGAAGCTGATCTGAATGTTCTGCGGGGTAATGTCGTGGTGCAGTACGCGCATCGGCTCGCCGGCTTCGTCGAGCGCCTCGTGCGCGTAGTGCAGCGCCTCGGCGATCGCGATCCCGAGCCCTGCGACCACGCCGGGCGGCACTGGGACCGACTTCTCTGCGGACGCGGCGTGGAGGTCCGAGAGCGTGAGCCCGTGCACGAACTCCATCGCCATGAAGTAGTGGTCATCGAGCTTGCCGAGATCGTACAGCCCGGCGATGTGCGGGTGATGCAGGATGGCGCCGGTCCTGGCCTCCGTGAGGAAGAGCTGCTCGTATGCCGCACGGCCTTTGTGCTGCGGGAGCAAGCGCTTGATGACGACGAACTTGGAGAAGCCGCCGAAGCTTGCACGCCGCGCGAGAAAGACCTCGGCCATGCCGCCTACGGCGAGCTTCTTCAGAAAAACGTAGCGTCCGAACTTCGCCTTCATCGCCTCGCTTCGTACTCCGGCGCGGCACCAACTTCAATGTCCGCGCGCGGGTGCCCCTTGTTCGCCCATGGCGAGCAACGTAAGGTCCGCCGCATCAAGGGGGGGCGTTGTGCATGGCTGACTCTGAAGGTGCGGGCGGGTTTCCACCCGACGCCACGATCATCGCGGCGCTGCCGCCGCCACCGAGGTCAGCGCATCTGCGCGACATCGCGCGCTTCCTTGGGCTCGCCGACGATGGTCGCCGTGCGCTGCGCGAGCGCCTGCGCGTGCTCGCCGACGCGGGTCGCGTGCAGAGAGACCGCGGGAACCGTTACGGTCGGCCGGGCGCGAGCGCCGAGCGGGTCGGGACGCTGACGATGACGGCCCGAGGATTCGGCTTCATCAGCGCCGAGGGCGGGGGCGAGGACATCTTCGTCGCTGCCCGAAACGTCGGCGTCGCGATGCACCGGGACCGCGTGCGCGCCCGCGTCGTCGAAGAGAGCGACGGGCGCCGCGAGGGTGTCATCGTCGGCGTCGTCGAGCGCGGCACTTCCACGTTCGTTGGCACCTATCGCGCTGCGCGTCGCGGCGCGTGGGTGACGCCTCAGGACCCCCGACTCGGCGAGCAGTACAGCGTCGAACAGTCATCGGTCGCGAAGGAAGGCGATCTGGTCGCGGCGTCTTTCGTCCGCTGGCCCGACGACGAAGAGGGCGCGCTTGTTCGGGTCTTGCGCGTGCTCGCGGTCGACGGCGACGCCGCGCAAGAGACAGACGTCATCGTGTACGACCTCGGGCTGCCCGTGGAGTTCTCGCCCGAGGCCGAGGCTGAGGCGACGGCCGCGCGGCCGCCGAGCGCCCGTGCTATGCAGGGCCGCACCGACTTGCGGGCGCGGTCGCTTGTGACCTGCGACCCCGAGAGCGCCAAGGACTTCGACGACGCTGTGTGGGCTGAGGAGCGCGCCCATGGCGGTTGGTCGATGACCGTCGCGATCGCGGACGTCGGCGCCTATGTGGCCGAGGACGGCGCCCTCGACGTCGAGGCGCGCGCGCGCGGCACGAGCGTCTACCTGCCCGACCGCGTGCTGCCCATGCTGCCCCACGCGCTCAGCGGCGACCTGTGTAGCTTGCGTCCGGACGAGGACCGACTGGCGCTCGCCGTGGACCTCGAGGTCGCGCCGAGCGGCGAGATCGAGCGGACGACCGTCTACGAAGCAGTGATTCGGAGCCACGCGCGATTCACCTATGAGCGCGTGGCGCGCATGCTCGGGATTCGCAGCGAGGCGGACACGCCGGCGGCGGACGCCGACGCGCACTTCGAGGGGCTGCGGCCCGTGCTCGAGGCGCTGCTCGGCGCGAGCCGCGCGATCCGCGGCTTCCGCAAGCGGCGCGGGTATCTCGACCTCGACCTCGCGGAGCCGCGCGTGCTCCTCGACGCGCAGGGCGAGGTCGCGGACATCGTCGCAGCGGAGCGCAACGAGGCGCATCGTCTGGTCGAAGAGTGCATGCTTGCCGCCAATGAGGCCGTCGCGCGCTGGTTCGTTCAGGCCGACTTGCCCGCCATCTTTCGTGTGCACGACCGGCCCACGCCAAGGAGCGTGGCGCGCCTCGAGGCGACCGCAGCGGCCTTCGACGCGCCGCTCCGCACAAAGGGCACCATCACGCCGGCGCGCATGAGCGCGTGGCTGCGGAGCGTAGACCACCACGACAACAAGCGCATCCTGCACCAGCTCATGCTCCGCAGCATGGCGGTCGCCGCCTACGACGAGGAGCCGGGGCTCCACTTTGGGCTCGGCACCGAGGAGTACCTGCACTTCACCAGCCCGATTCGGCGCTATCCCGATCTCGTGGTTCATCGGCTGGTCAAGGCGCGGCTGCATCACGCTGCGTTGCCGACCGCGGATGCGCTGGGCGCATTGGCCGACCACTGCAGCCGTCGTGAGCGGATCGCGGTCGACGCTGAGCGCAGCGTGCAGGACCTCTACAAGGCGCTCTACATTCGACGCCACCTGGGCGAGTCCTTCGACGCTTTGGTGCTCGGCGTACACGCGATCGGCCTGTTCGTGCAGCTCGACGCGCACATGGTCGAGGGGCTCGTCCCGACCGCCTCTCTCAAGGACGACCAGTACACCTATGACGAGGCGTCGAGCGAGCTCCGCGGCCGACGGAGTGGCCAAAAGTTCGGCATCGGCGCCAAGGTGAGCGTGCGGGTCGAGGCCGTCGACACGCGCCGACGCCGCGTTGAGTTTGCGCTCGAGGCCCTGCTGACCTCGGCGCCCACCGTCGCGCCACTGCCGACGCCCGAGCGCGAGCCTGTCAAGGGGGGATCACGGAGAGGCCGATCCCGAAGCTGAAGTTCCGGTTGTTCTGGACAGACTGCATGTCCAGACGCCGAAACAGGCCGTCGCCTTGCGTGCCCACGCACCGCTCGTCGCCGTCGTTGTCGGTCAGGTCGCGTGGGCAGTTGGACCAGGCATTGACGCTGGCACGCTCCGGATCGTTGTTGTGGTCCATCGCGAACCAGATGCGAACCGCCTGCTGGGCGGCAGCGGCGCGCGCCGGCTGGCCGGCGTCACGACACAGCCACGCGAGGCCGAAGTCGTCGTTATTGTCGACAACGCCGTCGGTTCGCAGGCCGTGGAACTGTCCGTCGAACGCGCTCGACGTGCACTTGACCCCACCGACCTCGCCCGCGTTCGCGCCGGGACAGGGACCCCACGCCTGCAAGCCGTCGCCATTACCGATGCGGTTGACGTCTGTATAGCCCAGGAACACGGCGCAGCTGCTCTGCAGCCAAGTCGCCAACGCGGCGTTGTTCGGGTCTGCGCAGGTGAAGGCGACGCTGAACCAGTCGTCCCCGTTCACGCCGCCCGTCGTCGACAGGTCGCTGAAGATCCCGCCCGCGGCGGTCGGCGCCGAGGTGCAGTGCTGGTTGGGGGTCCCCACATCGCGCGACGACACTGGGCACTGAGCCCACATGCCATTCGGTCCCGCGCCGCCAATGTTGATGTCACTCCACCCGAGCCAGACCTTGCAGTGGTCGGCGATGTAGCGCCCGCAGACGCGTGGGCCGTCGTCGATCGCCCCGTTGCAGTCGTCGTCGAGGCCGTTGCAGACCTCAGCCGTCGGCAGCACGACGGGGGCCGTGCACGCCGTGGCCTGCGGTCCTGCACACACGATCGTCCCGCTCGTCGCACACTGTCCCTGACCCACAGCCTGGCAGGGGGCGCCCACCTGAAATCCCTCGTCGGCCATGCCGTCGCAGTCGTCGTCGATGGCGTTGCACTGCTCCAGCGTGGGCTCGGCCGGCGCGGCGTCGCACTCGATGATGCCCTCGTTGCACCGCCACTCACCCTGAGCGGCGCACGCGCCGGCGCCCTCGGCGCACGGTCCGAAGGGGAGCCCCGCCTCGTCCGTGCGGCCGTCGCAGTCGTCATCGAGCCGGTTACAGACCTCGGCCGCGGGCGCACCCGCAGAGACATTGCACGCCAGGTTCCCAAAGATATCGCATACATACAGGCCCGGCGTCGCGCAGAGGCCTTGTCCCGAGATGCACGCTTCGTCGAGTGGAAAGCCCTCGTCGACGCGCCCATCGCAGTCCTCGTCTGCGCCGTTGCAGCGCTCGTTCGGCTCGGCGCCGCACGTGAGGCAGCGGTTGAGCACGCCCTCGTCCGTCAGGCCATCGCAGTCGTCGTCCGCGTCGTTGCAGACCTCGGCCTCGCCGACGCTCGCGCCGACGCAGGGGCCCCACACGCGGTTCGCGTCGCAGACCTGCTGTCCCGCGACGCAGGCACCCGTGTTTCGTCCGCAGGCGCGCGTCTCGCCTTCGACACAGCACCCAGCGAGGCCGTCGTCGATGAGGCCGTCGCAGTCATTGTCGAGCTGGTCGCACATTTCAGCGACCGGAGCGCCCGGCAGGGCGTCACACTGCGCGCCGCGGCGGTCCTCGGCGCAGATGAAGCCGCCGCGTTGCGCGCAGGCGCCCAAACCCGAGGAACACGCGGCGCCGAGCGCCTGAAAATCCTCGTCAACGCGCCGGTCGCAGTCGTTGTCCGTCGCGTCGCAGTACTCGGTCGCCCCGGGGTAGATGGCGCGGCTGTTGTCATCGCAGTCCGAGTCGCACCGACGCACCCCGTCGCCGTCTGCGTCGGTCGGGTCGCCCCCGACGGGGCACGGATCGCACCGGTCGCCCTCTCCGTCGGCATCCGTGTCGAGCTGGTCGGCATTCCACACGAAGATGCAGTTGTCGACCGCATCGGGCACCCGGTCGTCGTCTTGATCGGTCGCGGCGGCGGCGTCGGGCAATGCGACCGCGTCGGGCAGCGCGCCGTCGAGCGCGGCCTCTGCGTCGAGCCCCATCGCGTCGAGCGCCAGCGCACCGTCCGTCGGGCTGAAGGCGTCCGCCGGGGCGCCGACATCATCTACGGCTTTCGCGTCGCTCACCGCGGCGTCGACGAACGCATCCTGGGCAGCGTCTGGGCGCGGCGCGACAGCGTCAGATACGCGCCCATCCGGACCTGGTCGGGCGCCATCGACTGCGGGCGTCGAGTCGCTTGGCCGCGCGTCGCTCGTCGCTCCGGGTGGACGAAAGCTGGGCAGCTCGGACACGCAAGCAGTCGCGCCGCAGAGCGCGACGAATGCGGCCGCGCGGACGCCCACGTCAGCGACCCGCCAGGCGCAGAACCTCGGCCAAGATGGACTCTACAGGGCCTGGGTCGTTCGCGTAGTCGATGTGCGTGTTGTCGAGCGCGAGCAAGGGCGTCGTTCGGTAGTGCTCAAAATGGTGCCGATAGGTGTCGGCGACCATCGCCAGGTAGTCCGGGTCGAAGTCACGTTCAAACGGTCGACCTCGGCGCCGAATCCGCTCGAGGAGCACGTCGATCGGCGCGGACAGATAAATCAAGACGTCGGGCTGCAAGATTTGCTTCTCAAGCGAAGAGTAGACGCGCTCATACAGCGCGAGCTCATCGTCGCGGAGCGTGATGCGCGCGAAAATGCGGTCCTTGAGCAGGTGGTAGTCCGCGAGTGTATCGGGGGCGAATAGGTCTGCCTGCTGGAGCTCTTCTTGCTGTTTGAAGCGGCTCATCAAGAAGAAGAGCTGAGTCTGGAAGGCGTAGCGTTCGCGGTCTTCGTAGAAGCTCGCGAGGAACGGGTTCTCCTCGACGACCTCCATGACCAAGCGCGCCTGCATTCGCTCACGCAGCCGATGGACGAGGGTCGACTTGCCGACCCCGATGGGGCCTTCGATCGCGATGTAGAGGGGGCGCTTCTCCATGGCGCCCGCATTGTTCACGATTCGGCGGCCGGACCCAAGTGCTTCAACGCGGTTGCGATGGCATTCCGCACCACGCGATGCGGGTCCGCTTGTCCGGCGCGGAGCGCAGGC
>Ga0114972_10000445_pt1 | contig 30768 bp, 30 predicted proteins | sample M_140807_EF_Meta_FD_87354 | JGI IMG/M metagenome (GOLD analysis project Ga0114972, IMG submission 87354) | Freshwater microbial communities from Lake Montjoie, Canada to study carbon cycling - M_140807_EF_MetaG | ecosystem: Environmental > Aquatic > Freshwater > Lake | place: Lake Montjoie...
GTGAAGGCGTGATCGGCAGGCAAAGGCTCGATATCAAACACATCAAGGCCGGCGTGACCAATTTTTTTAGAGGTCAGCCCAGCGATCAGTGCTTGTTCATTAATGACCGCGCCGCGTGCCGTGTTGATCAAAATAACGCCATCGCGCATTTTTTCAATGCGCTCGGCCGAAATAAAGCCGCGAGTATCGTCATTGAGCAACAAATGCACTGACAACACGTGGCTACTTGCCAATACCGTGTCCAAGTCCGCAAAGCGCACGCCAGCGTGAGTTTTAGGGCTACGGTTATACGCAATCACGTTCATGCCGGCACCGAGCGCCAAGCGAGCCATTTCGGCTGCGATACCGCCAAAGCCGATTAAGCCCAAGGTTTTACCGGTTAACTCAATTCCATCTGTACGCAACCACTGCCCGGCACGCATGCCGCGATCCATCCGGGCAAACCCCTTGGCACTCGCCCACATTAGGGCAAAGGCACACTCAGCAACCGCGGTATCGCCGTAGCCCTTAATAATGTGAACTTCGATACCAATCTTGGCAAGCGCTTCGGGGTTCATGTAAGAGCGCGCCCCTGTACCTAAAAACACCACGTGCTTGAGGCCTTTGCATTGTTGCGCGATCTCAACGGGTACCGCCGTGTGGTCGACGATCAGGATTTCAGCGTCACCCATGACACCTGGAATCTGCTCAGGGGTGATGTCGGGTTGTTCGTTGACCAACAAGGCAATATCGTCGGGTTGGTGCAAGCGGCGCGCCACGTCTGCCAAACTGCCATTGGCGTCAATAAATACAGCTTTCATGTAGCAAAATCCAAAGGAAACACAATATCGACATCATAACGGGGCTTTGACCCGAGAGCACCACGTTTTTGCGTGCTGCGCGCGAAGGCGCAAATGCTAAGATTCACCACTACAGATTACGCTAGCGCCAAAGGGATCTTTTTTGAGCAAACCAGACCACGTTGTCATTATCGGCGCCGGTATTGTTGGGGCAGCAAGCGCCTTTCATTGCCTAGAAGCCGGACTGAAAGTCACCTTGATCGAACCCGAAACCCCCGGTGCTTCACAGGCCTCAAGCTACGGTAACGCTGGATGGTTATCTTCACACTCTGTTTTACCCCCTGCCTCACCGGGCATTTGGAAGCAAGTCCCGAGGTGGCTGGCAGACCCACTTGGGCCCCTCTCAGTGCGTTGGCGGTATTTTCCACGCGCCCTACCCTGGCTGCTACGCTACCTGACCGCGGCCTGGACCTATCCAAAAATCGAACGCACCGCCCACGCGCTGCGCACTCTGCTGGCCGGCGCGCCAGCCCTGCATCAACACATGGCACAACAAGCGGGGGTCGGTGAACTGATCGAACGCAACGGCTTGCTTCACGCTTTTTTATCGCGTGAACACTTTCTTCTCGATGCCAAGGCTTGGGAGATTCGCCGAAAAGAAGGGGTCAGTTGGCTAGAACTCGACGCAACCGCGCTAGCCGACCTTGAGCCAGACCTTGACCCCAAATACACCTTTGGCGTCTTCGTCGCCGAGACCGGCAGCTGTCGCAACCCTGGGGCTTACACTGCGGCCTTGATCCGCCATGCACAAACTCGCGGGGCGACTTTATTGCACGCCCGCGCAACCGGATTTCGAATTGAGCGCGGCTCGCTGAAAGCCGTGTTGATCGAAGGTGGAGAGGTCGCCTGTGACAAGGCTGTGATTGCCGTGGGCGCACGCTCAAAGGCCTTTGCAGCCCTGGCTGGCGACAACGTCTCGCTAGAAACTGAGCGTGGCTACCACGCGGTCGTATCAGGCGTCGAAGCCGGGCCACGCCTGCCCACCATGTTTGCCGACTGTAAAGTGATCGTGACGCAAATGAACCAAGGCTTACGCGTGGCCGGTCAAGTTGAAATTGCAGAGGCTGACGACACGCCCAACTGGCGTCGCGCCGAAATTTTGCGCGATCACTTGCTAACGTTGTATCCGGCTCTGCCGCGTAATCTGGCTCCAGAACAAATCCAAATCTGGATGGGGCGCCGCCCCAGCACCCCTGATGGGCTGCCTTGCCTTGGCTTGGCCTCAGGTAGCAAGGATATTATTCATGCCTACGGCCACGGTCATGTGGGACTGGTAGGATCAGCTAGAACTGGGCGTATAGTGGCTCAACTTGCTGTGGGCCTTCAGCCCGAAATCGATTTGAACCCGTTTAGACCAACCCGTTTTGGCTAAGCCGCGCAAGCATCGAACTTCCAAACACTGAGAGCAACATGAACGTTTCAAACTTGCACGACGACAGCGAAGACGTCGAATTTACGACGGCAGAACGCGCCAGCGCTGCGAAAAAAAGCACATGGGTGAGCGTGATCGTCAATATTTTGTTATCCGCCACCCAAATTAGCGTGGGTATTTTTGCAAAGTCGCAAGCCTTGATTGCCGACGGCGTGCATTCGCTTTCGGATCTGATTTCTGATTTTGTGGTGCTCTTTGCCAGCCATCACAGTCAAAAAGACGCAGATCAAGATCACCCCTATGGTCATCAACGCTTTGAAACTGCGGCCTCGATGGTGTTAGGCGGCCTGCTACTGGCCGTCGGGTTTGGCATGCTGTGGTCCGCCTTTGAAAAATTGAAAGACCCGCACACCATCGACTCGGTGCACGGTGTGGCGTTATGGATCGCAGCCCTGTCGTTAATCGCAAAAGAGACATTGTTTCGTTACATGCTTCGTATTGCCAAAGACGTCAAATCAAGCATGCTGGTTGCGAACGCCTGGCATGCGCGCTCTGACGCAGCCTCCTCACTGGTGGTGGCAGTCGGCATTATCGGCAACCTGCTAGGCTATCCGATTTTAGATCCCATCGCTGCACTGATTGTTGGCTTGATGGTGGGCAAAATGGGTTGGGATTTTGGCTCTGACGCCTTTCATGATTTGATGGATCGGTCGGCCAACGATATTGAAGTTCAGGCAATCACCGACACGCTGTTGAAAACCCCTGGGGTGTTAGGCGTGCATGACGTGCGTACTCGCAAAATGGGCGACATGATTCTGGTGGATGCGCACATCGAGGTTGATGCATTTTTGACCGTTGAAACGGGACACGATATTGGCCTGGCGGCACGGCATGCCGTCATGCAACGTCATCGTGTACTGAACCTGTTAACGCATATTGATCCGGTCCCCTCTCGAACCGACCCAAAAGCAACCGCTACAAAATGAAACCTTCTCAACCTCAGTCGCGGCGCACGCTCTTTGAAAAAATCTGGGACCAGCATGTCGTCATGCCTCGCACTGCTGGCCCGTCTTTGCTATACATCGACCGACACATTATTCACGAAGGGTCATTTCATGCGTTCAAAGATCTGCGCGCGCGCGGCCTAACGATTCGCAATCCCAAACAAATTTTTGGTGTTGCCGATCACTACGTGCCAACCAATAGTCGAGATCCAAACGACGCCATCACTGCTGAAATCAAAGAGGTGATTCTTAAGTTTGACGACAACATGAAATGGTCGGGCGCACACTATTTTTCGATCAAAGACCCGCAGCAGGGCATTGTTCACGTCGTGGGCCCTGAACAGGGTATGTCTTTACCCGGTTCTGTTATCACCTGCAGCGATAGTCATACCTCGACACATGGTGCGATGGGCGCAATGGCGTTCGGAGTTGGGCAGTCAGAAAGCATGCACATCATGGCGACTCAAACCCTCTGGCAGGCCAAGCCTTTGCAAATGCGCGTCGAGCTCAACGGTAAGCCGGCTGCGGGGGTGGGTGGTAAAGATATCATCTTGGCTGTCATCGCAAAATTAGGCGTCGCCGGCGCGGTGGGTTTCGCCGTTGAATACACTGGCAGCGCACTGCAATGGCTATCGCTCGACGAACGTCTGACCATGTGTAACATGACGATCGAAGCCGGCGCACGCTCGGGGCTCATCGCCGCTGACGACGTGGTGTTTAATTATTTATACGGTCGTAACTTTGCACCTAAAGGCTCGGCGTGGGATCAGGCTTTACGCGAATGGCAACAATTGCCCTCCGATGACGGCTGCCATTTTGATCAAACGCTTAGTATCGACGTTGCACAACTATCACCGATGCTCACTTGGGGCACCACCCCAGACACTGGCGTTGGTATTGACGGCCTGGTCCCTGATCCTTCAGCCCTCTCTGATCCACATGCTAAACAAGCTGCGCTGGCCGCACTTGCTTATATGGATCTGACTCCCGGCACCGCCTTGAGCACGATCAAAATTGATCGCGTCTTTATCGGCTCATGCACCAATAGTCGCCTCTCTGATTTGCGCATGGCGGCAGACGTCCTGCGTGGTCGCCGTGCTGTTGTGCCGGGCATCGTGGTGGCAGGGTCGATGCTCATTAAGCAGGCCGCTGAAGCCGAGGGACTCGATAAAGTTTTTCGAGCTGCGGGGCTCGAATGGCGCGAACCGGGTTGCTCAATGTGCGTCGGCATCAATGGCGACTTGGCTTTGGTAAATGAACGCGTCGCGTCTACATCGAACCGAAACTTTGTTGGGCGTCAAGGCCCGGGGGTACGTACACACCTTGTCAGCCCAGCCATGGCTGCAGCCGCGGCAGTCACAGGTCACTTTACCGACGTACGCACCTTAATGGGTCAACAATAATATGCAAGCCTTTACGCACTTACGGGCGCTCGCTGCTCCTCTTGAGGGGCGAAACGTCGACACTGATCAGATTATTCCGGCGCGATTCCTGAAAAAGAACCGTGATGAATTGTACAAAACCTATTTATTTCACGATCTCCGTTTTGATGACCACGGCGCACCACGACCAGATTTCATCCTGAACCGCCCGCCGTTTCAAGGCGCACAAATTTTGGTTGCAGACGAAAACTTCGGCTGCGGCTCGTCGCGCGAAGGAGCCGTGTACTGTTTATCAGACTTTGGGATTCGAGCCATTCTGGCGCCAAGTTTTGGCGATATATTTTTTAATAACTGTCTGAAAAATGGCTTGCTACCAATCCGCCTTGAGGCCAAATCATTGGCAGCGGTTCGCCAGGCATTACTTAACTCGATCGACTCTAATGCGGCAACCCGCGAGATCTCGATTGACCTGAGTGCCTGCACCGTGCAGGCCCCAGGTCTGGGCATGCAATACACCTTCACCATGGATCCCTTTTGGCATGAATGCTTGCTCAAAGGGGTTGATGAACTCGCCTTGACCTTGAGCTATGCTAGCGACATCGAAAACTTTGAGCGACAGCATCACAACGCGCATCCTTGGCTGGCCAGCTGATTGATCGAACTAGCGCCCTCTATTCTTGGCTGATAGCTTGAATGCTTGACCGATAGCCATCCACGTTTAAGCAACAACAGTACAACACTCATCCTTAGCAGACAGATTGAATCCTCACACTATGACACTTCCTTTAAGCGGCCTGCGGGTCATCGAACTTGGGCAACTCATTGCAGGCCCTTTTGCCTCAAAAATGCTGGGCGAATTTGGTGCCGACGTGATCAAGATTGAACCTCCTGAAACCGGTGACCCGCTTCGTGCCTGGCGCATGTTGCACGAGGGCACCTCGGTCTGGTGGGCAGCGCACGCACGCAACAAGCGCTCAATTACGCTGAATCTACGCGAACCCGAGGGCCAAGACGTGATTCGGCAATTAGCCAAAGACGCAGATATTGTGATTGAAAATTTTCGCCCTGGGGCTCTAGAAAAATGGGGGATCGGCTTCAAAGACTTGCATGCTATTAATCCTAAATTGATTATGCTGCGCGTCTCGGGCTACGGCCAAACGGGCCCGTATAAAGATCGCCCAGGGTTTGGTGTGATCGGCGAGGCGATGGGCGGCTTACGCTACCTGACGGGTGAAGCAGGACGTCCTCCGGTGCGCACAGGTGTTTCGATTGGCGACACCCTATCTGGCCTGCATGGCGTCATCGGTATTTTGCTTGCCTTACGCCACCGCGAGCAACAAGGGGGTGTCGGGCAAGAAGTTGATGTCGCGCTGTACGAATCTGTTTTCAATATGCTTGAAAGCGTATTGCCCGAGTACTCAAAGTTTGGTGCCATTCGACAACCTTCGGGCGCGAGCATGCCTGGCATTGCACCAACCAACGCTTATCTTTGCAAAGACGGCAAATATGCGCTCATTGCTGGCAACGGCGACAGCATCTATAAGCGCCTGATGCAAATGATTGCTCGTGAAGATTTGGCAAACGATCCAAAGCTTGCGCGCAATGCTGGGCGCGCTGAGCATGCAGATTTAATTGACGCTGCGATCTCAGCCTACACGGCGCAGCACTCACTTGATGACGTGTTGGCAGCCATGAACGCGGCTGGCGTGCCAGCGGGCAAAAGCTACGATGCCGCTGATATTGCCAACGATCCACACTATCAGGCGCGCGAGATGATTTTGAATGCAACTTTGGCCGATGGCTCAGTGGTGCAAGTGCCTGGCATCGTACCTAAACTGAGCAAAACGCCGGGGCAGATTACTCGGGCTGCGCCCGCGCTCGGTCAGCATACTACCGAGATCCTAGAGTCTTTGGGTATCAGCGCCTCGCAACAAGCCGACTGGAAATCGCGAGGGGTGATTTAAGTTTTTTCAAACAACATGTACTTCAAACTCACCCAAGCCGGCGACATGACCAATCATTTTGTCGCCCTTCACCACTGCGCCCACTCCTTCAGGTGTGCCGCTAAAAATCAAATCGCCGGCCTTTAATTCAAATAAGCCTGATAGATAAGCAATGCTTTCTGGGATGTTCCAGATCATTTGCGAAAGATCGCTTGTCTGCTTTTGAATACCATTCACCGACAGCGTGATACTGCCCTGCGACAAGGTGCCGGTCAATGCGCGCGGGTGAATCGGGCCGATCGGACCAGACTCATCAAAGCCTTTACCGATTTCCCAGGGGCGACCTTGCTTTTTGCATTCGTTTTGCAAATCACGGCGTGTCATATCCAGGCCAAGCGCATAACCAAACACGCAATTGTTCGCTTGCTCGACTGGGATATCAACACCGCCACTACCCAACGCGACAACCAACTCCATTTCGTAATGCAAGTTAGCCGTTTTAGAGGGATAGCGAATTTGACCAGGCTTGCCCGCTGGAATAGCTACTAATGCATCTGCCGGCTTGCAGAAAAAGAAAGGATCTTCGCGACCGGTGAAGCCCATTTCTTTTGCATGCTCGGCATAATTACGGCCGACGCAATATACGCGTCGCACCGGAAACAGTTGATCGCTGCCGACAATTGGCAAACCAACAATACTTGGAACTTCTACTGCATAGTTGCTCATGCTTGAATCCTGATCTCTAAAACGACTAGTTAACTTTTTGTTGGCACACCACCGCTGGCTGCAGCGAGCGGGGCTGTGGCGGGGGTCGAAGTGTCTGGGCGAGCACTGGGTGCTGCATTGGGGGTCGAAGTCTCCAAGCTAGCAGTGGACGCGGCATTGGGGGGCGAAGTGTCTGGGCTAGCAGTGGGTGCTGCATTGTGGGTCGAAGTGTCTGCTCGAGTCATGGGGCCCGCGTAAGGTGACACGGCAGCTGGCTCGGCCAAGTGTGCAATCGGAGCACTGTCAAAGTACTCTTCAAACTCGTCAGGCGGCCTAGGCGTATACCCGCTAGCAACGACAGTCTTCGTCCGATCGCTGATCGCGTCAGTGCCAGAGTTTGCGGCAGAGGCGTTTTGTGCCCAGTCAACCGGAAACCCACTATCGGTTAAGTAAGCTAGCCCCTCGGCATGAAACACGCCAGGGTCAGACTCAACCTCGGCTGCCGGCAGGTTCGAGTCTGCCAACAGAACCGGTAAGGTCGTGCCAAGCGCAGTCGCTAGGCGCCACTGGGCAGCAGCCTCTTGAGGGCGTTCGAGCTTATCGAACAAACTTGCGAGTAAAGCATGCACCCGCGCATCGCTGCGACGCGCCAAACTGCGTGTGAGGTAGAGTTCGGCCTGCCCCCACAACTGACCCGACAGACAAAGATTGCCCAGCGTCGTGAGCAGATCTGGAGTCTCGGGATTCTTTTGCAACCAGCCTTCTGTTTTTTCGAGTCTGCGAGCGACTTGTGTAGGCTCACAGCGTGCATAGGCTTCAAGTAAACGTGGGTCGAGTTCGTGTTCAAGAGCCGCCTCGAGAATCTTTGAAGCCTCTTGCGGCTGACCCGAAGCCTCAAAAGCCGCTGCACCGGCCAACGCCACCTCGGGCAAGATTCGCTCATCTGCTTTGAGGTCTTTCCAGATTTTTTGCCAATCGCCCGAGTGCAAGGTCTCGCGCAAACGAGCGGCCGCCGCAGTTTCGATCAAGGCACGCGCTTCAATCACCGGCAAAGCTTTACGACGGCTTAAGGTACGAGCCAGCACAAACACTTGATCCGAGCGCCCAAGCTGACGATAGGCTCGCAGCAGCAAACGCAGGGTATGCACGTGTCGGGCACCGGCTTGTTGCAGTGGTAACAACACATCAAGCGCCTGCTGAGCCAGACCTTGATCTAGGTATAAATCTGCAGCAGCCGTAGCGACCGCCTCGCTTAAACCAGTATCCTGCCCGGCCTTATCTTTAGCGAGAGCTAGTAAATTATCTCTCCTGAGATATTCACCCAGTGCATGCGCCGCCCGCGCCGCCGATAAGCCCGCCAATACCTGCCGATTGGCACTACGGGTTTGATCGAGCAACTTGGTGAGATCTTTTTCGGCGTTTGAGTAACGACCTTCAAGCAGTTCGGTCCAGCCTTGTTCAAGTAATTCGTGGTCACGCCGTACTTGCCTGCGGCCGTGCCAAGCACGCACACGCTCGGGGATATCTGTAAACCAAGCCAACACACGCAACACAACGTACAGAGCAATAAAGCTTGCAACAAGCACCAACACAGCAAACGCAAACGACACCTGGATGCGCCAAGTGTTTAACATAATCAACACTTGGCCCGTATTTTCTCGCAGTGCTACGGCCAGCACCACGGCAACCGTGGTCAACAGTAGCGTCCAGAACCAAGTACGCATACTTAATCCTCGCTTTTTTTGTTGAGCTCTTGCACACGCACGGCTTCAAGGGCGGCAATGCTGTCACTCATATCTGGCAGCGCTGCCACGACAGACGCGCTCGCAAGCTCACGCACCAAGCGAAGCGCAGCCACCGTATCAACCGCTTTCGGGTCGTAACGCGTAGTCAAAGAGGCCTCAATACTGGCAATTTCGGCTCGCCACACAGACGGCTGATGCATCAGCAATGCCATCTGTGCTGTCAACACTCTCGTGCGCAAGTTCGCGCGCAGTTGCGCACCCTGTTCGGGCGACATCAATAACGCGCTGGCGTCGGTCACACGCTGAATACTCACAACACTGGCTAGTTCTTTAGCGACAAATACCGCTACCGCTTTAGACCATATAACGGTCTTGCGCCACGCGACATCCCACCAAGCCTCGCTAGCAAGGGGGTCAGTCGTCACCGCTTGCGGCACGCCCGATGGTGCGCCTGGCGCTGGCGCAGCCTCTGTTGCTTGAGCCGCAGCAGGCTGCGCGACAGGCGCTGGCGATACCGCTGTTGCTTGCGCCGCAGCGGGCTGAGCGACAGGCGCTGGCGATACCACTGCAGTCACAGCCGCCACGCGGGGAACCGCGGCATCAGGCACCAATAAAGGCGCGCGCCCAATTAAGGTTGCGAGCGCTTCAAGGCGCACTGAAAGCGCGCTCACGTCAACCAGCGGTACAGAGCGTAAACGATCGAGGTCTGCGCTAATGGCGCGCTGAACTGCAGCGAAACGCGGCCGATCAGCGCGCACCAGCGTAGACAGTGCGGTTTCGAGCGCCATCACGGCATTATTCACGTTGCTCGCCAAACGCAACTGCTGGCTTGCTAATGTCACAAGGCGATCGATGTCATTGGCAAGCATCGAGTCTTCCATGCCTTTATTGAAACTTGCCCAAGCCTCTTCAAGGCCCTCAAACTGACTTTTTGATTCGGCGAGCGACTGTTGAAGAGTCACGATGAGCTTGGCTTGCGACTCGACCAAGCCAAGCGCCAGTTTTGCTTCACGCTTGGTTTCAACTAATTGAGCAGTAAAACCCTGCACTTGTGTGGCGACCTCGCGCCCAGCGGTATCAAAACGCTTTTGCGAAAACCAGGCGCCTGCCCCAATTACCACCGCCAACAACAAAAAAACCAGCATTAACGTGACCGACCAGGAGGGACCTGCGTTTTTGCGACGAAACCGCGAAGAGTACTCGGGGGTAGAGCTGATAGCGGGCGTGGCTAGCTTAGCCGGCTCGGCTTGAGCTGAAGGCTGAGGCGAAGAGGTAGGTTCTGTCATGGCTGTATTGTAGTCGTTGCCCCGCATAAACGTGCATTTTCAATGCATTAAGTACACTTCAGGCGAGCGAATATTTGATCAAAACACAACACAATTGCCTCGTCCTGAGGGCTCACCACCTCGTGGTAAAGCTGCCCGACCTCGCGCCCAAGAGCCTTGGCAAGAACGGGGCGCAGTCGCTCATGCGTTACCACGAACGTACACTGCTCAAACCAGGTCAAAAGCTTTAAGTCCTCGAGTTTTTGCACAATCGCTTGGATGCCGTGAGCGCTTGTCAGCAGCCACACGGCCGGCCTGCCTTCAGTTGCCAATTCGCGCAACGACACGCACAATGGGTCTGGCCACGAGGCCACTTCGCGCTGATAGGTTTGTTGCACCGTCACAGCAACACCCAACGCGAGCAGCTTCTCGCTCAACCACTCGCGACCGTCTTGCCCACGCAAAATCAACACAGTGCGCGGCAAGCTCTGTTGGGCAAGAATCAGTGGCCAAAGTGCCTCAGAGTCTTGCGAGGCGGCACCCTCTGGGTGCAAAACTGTCAAGCCAGCACCAAAGGTACGCCGCACGGCCCCAGCCGTGACAGGCCCCATACAGGCGGCCACCACATGCGCTGGCCACGCAAAATCTTGGGGCAATTGGTGCCGATAACCTGCAACTGCCGCACGACTGACAAAAACAACCAAATCAAACGCCTCAGGCCGAGGAGCTACGCGCGTCGGCACCATTGGGACAGATTGAATCTCGAGCGCCGAGCATTCGAGTAGCGGCCAACCCGCCTGCCCCAGGGCTTGCATCAATACCGTATTGCGCCCAGCGGGCCTAGTCAGAATCGCAGTGGGGCGCAGGTGTGCCATGCGGCTAAGAGTGGCCCGAACCGGAATTCAAGGCTAAGTTCGCCAAAATCACCGCCGCGCCCTGTTCACGTAAATCTTGGGCGACCTGCAAACCCAGGCTAAAGGCCTCTGGCGCATGCCCCACCGCCTGCGCTCGGTAAATCGTTTTGCCGTCAGGGGTTGCGACAAGCGCCCGAATAGTCAATTCTTGCCCTTGTATCGATGCGTAGGCGGCCAAAGGCACCTGACAAGAGCCCCCCAGAGCACGCGAGACTGCACGCTCAGCCAATGCACAGGCGGTTGTTTCATGGCACGACAGCGGCGCCAGAATCTCAAGCAAGTCAGAACGCTGATTTAAGATCTCAATCCCTAAGGCCCCCTGGCCTGCAGCGGGTAAGGAGTCTTCGACAGCAAGGCGCTGTCGAATCCTGTGCGCCAAGCCAAGCCGTTCAAGGCCGGCGACCGCCAAGATGATGGCCGCATAGTGACCCGTATCTAACTTGGCCAAACGGGTGTCCAAATTACCACGCAGAGGTTCGATCTTGAGCTTTGGAAACCGAGCACGCAATTGTGCCTCGCGCCGTAAACTCGAAGTACCCACCACAGCCCCCTCGGGCAAATCGGCCAGCGTGTCAAAGCGATTGGAGACAAACGCATCGCGACAATCAGCGCGCGTCAAAATGGTTGAGAGTTCAAATAAGTCGGGCATATCGACCGGCATATCTTTCAGCGAGTGCACCGCTAAATCGGCCCGACCGTCCAGCAAGGCGTTTTCAAGTTCTTTAACAAACAGCCCTTTACCTCCAACCTTTGACAAGCTGCGATCCAAAATCTCATCGCCACGGGTACTTAATGTGAGCAAGTCGATTTGCGTCTCGGGATACAAGAGTTGCAACCGTGACTGCACATGCTCAGCCTGCCATAGCGCCAGTCTGCTCGCACGCGTAGCAATCGTTAAGTGGCGAGGTATCAATCGAGGCAAACCTTTAGCGTAGATAGTTAAAAATCACGCTGGCAACGATCCCAATCACAGCAAGCAACAGCAAACGCTGCAGAATAGTTTGACCGCGCTGAGGAGGTGGTGGAGGCGTTGTCATAGATGACATCCCAAATGATTCGAATAACTCAATTTGAACACGGACAGCCAAAAAAAACCGACCCACTTTAAAAGTAGGCCGGCGCTTAGCGCTAGAAACGTTGAAACCTAGAGAACTGATTTCAGAAGCTTGCCCATTTCAGAAGGATTTTTAGTCGTGCGAATACCGCAGGCTTCCATGATTTCAAGCTTGGCGTCTGCTGTGTCTGCACCACCAGAAATCAGTGCACCAGCATGACCCATACGCTTGCCAGCCGGCGCTGTCACACCAGCAATAAAGCCGACCATAGGCTTTTTCATGTGCTCTTTTGCCCACAAAGCGGCGTTGACTTCATCAGGCCCGCCGATTTCGCCGATCATAATGACCGCGTCTGTATCAGGATCTTCGTTAAACAACTTGAGCACATCAATGTGCTTCAAGCCGTTGATTGGATCGCCACCAATACCGACCGCACTCGATTGACCTAAGCCGAGTTCAGTCACTTGTGCCACTGCCTCGTACGTCAGGGTACCCGAACGACTCACAATGCCGACACGGCCCTTTCGATGAATATGACCGGGCATGATGCCAATCTTAATTTCGTCAGGCGTAATCAAACCGGGGCAGTTAGGGCCAAGCAAAAGCGTTTTGCTCTTCATTTGCGCCATGCGGTACTTGATCTCAAGCAAGTCGCGCACGGGTATGCCTTCAGTGATGCAAATGACCAAGTCCAACTCGGCTTCAATGCCTTCCCAAATGGCGGCAGCGGCACCTGCGGGCGGCACATAGATCACCGACACATTGGCGCCGGTCTCTGCCTTCGCGTCTTTGACCGAGGCAAAAATCGGAATACCTTCGAAATTTTCACCGGCTTTTTTAGGATGCACACCCGCCACAAAGGCAGCCTCGCCATTGGCATAGGCACGCGAGGTGCGCGTGTGATATTGACCCGTTTTACCGGTAATACCTTGGGTGATAACTTTTGTATCTTTATTAATCAGAATCGACATATCAGTATCCCTGGCAGAATTATTTAGCCGCCGCGACAACGCGGGTTGCGGCATCAGCCATTGTGTCGGCGCTGATAATAGGCAGACCCGAATCGGCTAGCATTTTCTTGCCCAACTCTTCGTTGGTACCTTTCATGCGAACCACCAAGGGCACGCTCAAATTGACAGCTTTACACGCTGTAATCACACCTTGTGCAATCACATCGCAACGCATGATTCCGCCAAAAATATTGACCAGAATCGCCTTAGTGCCTTTGTTGCTGAGCATGATCTTAAACGCTTCAGTGACGCGCTCTGCAGTCGCGCTACCACCAACATCAAGAAAGTTAGCAGGCTCGCCGCCAAACAACTTAATCGCGTCCATCGTAGCCATCGCCAGACCAGCACCATTGACTAGGCAGCCAATATTGCCATCAAGCTGGATGTAGGCCAACTCGTGCTTACTCGCTTCGATTTCGGCCGGATCTTCTTCGTCAAGGTCGCGATACGCAACGATTTCAGGGTGACGAAACAACGCGTTCGGATCAAAATTAAATTTTGCGTCAAGCGAAATGATGTCGCCATTGCCCGTCAAAATCAACGGATTAATTTCAGCCAGTGAGGCGTCGGTATCCCAATAGGCTTTGTAAAGCTTTTGAAACTCTGCCCCGGCTTTCGCGACAGAGCCCTCAGGCACACCAATACCGCGTGCAAGATTCTGAGCTTCGGCGTCGGTGAGCCCTGTACCTGGATCAACAAAAACCTTGAGGATTTTTTCAGGATGATTTTCAGCGACTTCCTCGACGTCCATGCCGCCTTCGCTTGAAGCCATCACGCACACGCGCTGAGTCGCGCGGTCGGTCACAATACCGACGTAGTACTCTTTCTTAATGTCAGCGCCCTCTTCAATCAGCAGGCGACGCACCTTTTGGCCTTGAGGGCTCGTTTGATGCGTAATCAACTGCATACCGAGGATTTCGCCAGAGATCTTACGAACCTCTTCGATTGAGCGAGCTAGCTTGACACCGCCACCTTTACCGCGACCGCCCGCATGAATCTGAGCTTTCACGACCCAGACTGGGCCACCTAGTTTCTGAGCGGCAGCCACCGCCTCGTCAACGCTAAACACTGGAATGCCACGTGGCACGACTACACCAAACTGACGCAGCAACTCTTTGCCCTGATACTCGTGGATTTTCATAGGAATCCTGAACGTTAAAAAGATAAAACTCGCAAAAACTAATGGAGCTCAAACGGCATCAGCAGTTTGAACCGACTATTTCTCACTGCCTTTAAGGCCGAGCACTTCAGAAGCCACATACCATTGAGGATAGAGCTCTTTCGTAATCGGACCGTCAAGGCGCCAGGCCGTACAGCCGCCTAACTGGTAAGGTCGCTTAGTTGGGTCAGCCGCATTTCGCCGTTGGCCAGACATCGTTTGCACGGCTGCCGTCGGCAATACCGCCGCCAATTCTGTCATATGTGTGCAGCCGGCTGTGCGACTAAAACGCTCTTTGACCTGCTGCCTAAAGCTTTTTAAAAGATTCATACCGATCAGGTCACGGTATTCTGTGGCGATTGAAGAGCAGGTCTCACCAAACGGCGCAGCATCATATGCTGCCATCGCATCCTGAATGGTAAAGCTGCTATCGATGGTGATACGCAGGTGCATGTGATGAAATGCCTGCCCAATTTTTTGTTCGCTGCCATCGCGCTTGATGTAGCTAAAAGCTTTCGAGTCGATCAGTTCAGCCTCAACATCCCACAATCCGTCTTCGCGTTCAAAGGAGTGAACCTGAATTGAACGGTTGTGCATTGGCTTGCGGGGGTAAGCGGGCAACGGCAAAGGCATACGGGGTCAGCTAGTCAAATGACACGGTGCAACAAAGCATAAAAGTATAGCGCAACAAAGGGATATCACCTAGAAGCTCAGCAGCGGACGCGGGCGCCACCAGTCGACAAAGACAAAAGAGCGAAGAATTACGCCCAAAAGTGCCCCTCAGCCCTCGCACTCAGGCGGGTCTTTCAGCACGCGGTGAATGACCTCATGCGAAAAGCCGCGAGCAGCTAAAAACCGACCTTGGCGAGCATATTCAGTCGTGTTTTGCGGGGCACCACTCATGCTAAATTTTTTTTGCCAAACACTTTGGGCACGCTCTAGCTCAGAATCTTTGAGTTCAAGGCGCACCTGAGCCACCTGCCCAGCCTCAATACCTTGTTGTGTCAGTTCTTGGGCAATTTTGGCCAAACCTTGCTGCCCGGCTTTACGATGTACAAACCCCTGCACGAAGCGTTGGTCTGACTGCCAGCCCTCTTTGGCCAACGAATCTAACAGAGCGCTGAGCTCTTCGGGGCTTTGAGCATGCGCGGAAAGCTTACGACTCAGTTCGACGCGACTATGCTCACGCCGCGACAACAAACCAACGGCCCGCGCCCTGAGGGACAGGCCGGACCGCGGTTTGACTCGATCAGGTGCCGTTGGCACCGACTCAAATTCGTCACTCATCTAGTGAACAAGCCCAAGAATCAGAGAATCAGAGAATCAGAGAATCAGAGAATCAGAGAATCACTGCATCAATGAATTAAAGATCATCTTCAGAGTCAGGCTCTGCGGCGACCGCTTTTGACGCTTTGTTCGTAGCTGCTTTGGGTGAGGCGGCAGCGCTAGCTGCGGCATCTGCCACCGAGGGTGTACGCGCAACGACGCCGAGCTTTTCACGGACTCGATTTTCAATTTCAACAGCCATGGCTGGGTGCTCGCGCAGATACTCACGCACATTATCTTTGCCCTGACCGATGCGATCGCCGTTATAGCTGAACCAAGCACCTGCTTTGTCGACAATACCTGCAACCACACCCAAATCAATGATTTCGCCTTCGCGCGAAATTCCTGCCCCGTACATGATGTCGAATTCAGCCTGTTTGAACGGCGGCGCGATTTTGTTTTTTACCACCTTAACGCGGGTTTCGTTACCGACAACCTCGTCACCTTTTTTGATACCGCCAATACGGCGAATATCTAGACGCACCGAGGCATAAAACTTAAGCGCGTTGCCACCCGTGGTGGTTTCGGGGTTGCCGAACATCACGCCGATTTTCATACGAATCTGGTTAATAAAGATCACCATGCAATTGGTGCGCTTAATGCTGGCGGTGAGTTTGCGCAAGGCTTGACTCATTAAACGAGCCTGAAGCCCTGGCAGTGAATCACCCATTTCGCCTTCGATTTCGGCTTTTGGGGTCAGTGCCGCGACTGAGTCGATGACAATTAAATCAACTGAACCCGAACGCACCAGGGCGTCAGTAATTTCGAGAGCCTGCTCACCCGTATCAGGCTGTGAAATCAGCAGATCAGTGAGATTAACGCCTAATTTCGACGCATATTGCACGTCAAGAGCATGCTCAGCATCAATAAAAGCGCAAGTACCACCTACCTTTTGCATTTCAGCGATCACTTGCAAGGTCAGTGTCGTTTTGCCTGAAGATTCAGGACCGTAGATTTCGATCACGCGGCCGCGAGGTAAGCCACCGACCCCTAGGGCGATATCTAAACCTAGCGAGCCTGTAGAAACGACTTGGATATCATGTTCGACCTCGTTATCACCGTAACGCATCACGGATCCTTTACCGAACTGCTTTTCGATTTGCGCGAGCGCTGCAACCAGTGCTTTTGCTTTTTCGGGGGAGCCGGCTTTGAGGGCTTTTTCGTCCATGACTATCCTTTAAGTAGAAATCAATAAATCAATTATACTGTACATATAAACAGTATCGCAAGGTTTTTTTACAACGGCGTGCAAAACTAGGGTTTACCCGAAATTAGAACTAACTTCGTAGGCAGATCCTAGATGCTATGACAGAATAGGTTCTCGTTGTTGTCACTCGGCTCTTTTCAACCATGCGTATTCTCATCGCAGAAGACGATAGTATTTTGACTGATGGCCTGACGCGGTCGTTGCGTCAGCATGGCTACGCGGTCGATACAGTCACTGATGGTATCGCAGCAGACGCCGCACTGATGGCACAAGAGTTCGACCTTCTCATTCTTGATTTAGGCCTACCGCGGCTATCGGGTCTCGATGTGCTTAGCCGGTTGCGGGCGCGCCAATCGCGCCTACCTGTATTGATACTGACGGCAGCCGACAGTATCGAGCAACGGGTCAATGGCTTAGATCACGGCGCCGATGACTACATGGCGAAACCTTTTTCTCTGTCAGAGCTTGAGGCGCGCGTACGGGCACTTGCCCGGCGTGGTGCTGGCGGCGGCGGCACGCTTTTGCGTCATGGCAAACTTGAGTTCGATCAAACCGGCCGAGTCGCCTCGGTCAATGATCAACCGCTTGAGTTGTCGGCTCGTGAAGTCAGTTTGCTCGAAATCTTGTTGACACGCAGTGGTCGGATGGTCAGCAAAACCCAAATTGTTGATCATCTTTGCGAATGGGGCGAAGAGGTCAGTTCAAACGCGATCGAAGTGTATGTACATCGCCTCCGTAAGAAGCTAGAGGACAGCGGCGTCAAGATTGCAACCGTTCGCGGGCTTGGTTATTGCCTTGAGCGTGAGCCTTCGGCATCAGTCACTCAACGGTGAAGGATCAACGCCTTCAGACATCGGCGGCCGTTATGCAAAGCTCAAGCGTCATCCCTGCGCACACGCTGCCAATCAGCGAAGCCGACACCGGTCAACCTGCGGAAGGCCCAGAGGGGCTTGATGCTCCCATTCGCCGCTCATTGCTAGGCGAAATTCTCGATTGGCTCCTTGCGCCACTTTTTTTGTTATGGCCAATGAGCATTGCCATCACCTACGTGGTCGCTCAAAACCTAGCGAATGGTCCTTTCGACAAAAATTTAGCCAACGCCCTATTGATTTTGGGACAGCAGGTAGAAATTGAAGATAACAATGCTGTGTTAAAGATTTCAGCGCCCGCGCGTCTGGCCTTACGCACACGAGAAAACGATGGTGTTTTTTGGAAGGTCACAACAAGCAGCGGAGAACTTCTCGGGGGGGATGCCGAACTGCCCTCTCCTCAGCTCGCTGCGCACGAGAAAAAAAATCACGTCTATTACCAAAATTACAATCTGCGAGATTTTGAGATTCGTGTGGCCTACTCATGGAACGATTTTGGTCAACGCAATAGCGCTCCCGTACTTTTACTCGCGGCTGAGTCAGTCGATCAACGTACGCAATTCGCCAACGACATCATTAAAGGCGTGATTTTTCCGCAGTTTTTTGTACTTCCTATTGCAGCGTTCTTGATTTGGTTTGGACTATCAAGCGGCATCGCACCCATCAACGCCCTACAAAAACGCTTACGTGCTCGGCGACCAGACGATTTATCGCCAATCGACCGACATGCGGCCCCATCAGAAATTGAACCCTTGATCACAGCCATGAATCATCTCTTGGTCAGGCTCGAGGCCAACGTTCTGACTCAACGGCGCTTTGTTGCCGACGCGGCACACCAACTCAAGACGCCGCTGGCTGGTTTACGCACACAGGCGGAGCTCGCGCTGCGCAGTGACGTTCAGACGCAAACGCATGCGAGTCTGCTGCAAATTGTTCAAGGTACGCAACGTGCCACTCGCTTGGTGAATCAATTGTTGTTGATGGCCTCGGCAGAGAATCCCAACGAACTCAAGCTCAGCCCAACTGACCTCGAAGCGCTCGCGCGCGAACAGACGTTGTTATGGGTAGATCAAGCACTCAGGCAAGGCCTGGATATTGGCTTTGAAGGCCCTGATCACCCCCTCATGATTAACGCGGAGCCAATTCTTTTAGCCGAGGCGATCAATAACCTGATTGATAACGCCTTGCGCTACACCCCGGCGCCTGGGCACATCACCGTGGCGGTGACTGAACGCTTGGATACCATTGTGCTCTCTGTGCAAGACTCTGGCCCGGGCATTTTGCCCGAAGACCGCTCTCGAGTGTTTGATCGTTTCTATCGGGTTCTTGGCGCAAAGGCGGAGGGTAGCGGTTTAGGACTAGCCATCGTCAAAGAGATCGCTCAACGTCATCACGCCGACGTCTGTATCAGTGATGTTTCTGAAACCGACAGTGGTGCAACAGGTGCCCGTTTTGAATTGAGCTTCATTGCAAACTCTAGCGTCAACGGCTGAGTGACTGGGCACCTTCGCCCTTAGGGCGACAACTTTTCTGCTGTGCACCTTCACCCAAAGCACGACGACTATTCCGCCGCGCACCTTCATCTAGATCGCGAGGACGGACCCCGTGTAAATCTTCATCCGAATGGCTGTTGACACGCACAAAATAGGGTTAACGCCTAAGGGAAAATACTAGGAATTTAAAGCAAATTGGGTTCGCAGACGGACTGGTGTTTGATTGCCGCACGCGTGTCAGTCACGCGTCAGATAGACCTTACATTAACGAAAGTTAATAGCGATAACAGCCGCAGTTGAGCGCGCAAAAGCTTTTGACGGAGACATCAGTTGTTATTTATTTTGAACCTTCTGCAACTCATCTTATACATTGGCCTTTGGGCACTTGCCGGCCAAGGTTTGTTGTTTTTTCTTGCAGGCGCTAAGCGAGACACCAACTTGTTTTATCAACTTTTTGAAGTGATCAACAAGCCTTGGACTTTCTTGGCCGCACTGATTTCTCCTAAACAAATTGCCCCGCGCCATCATCCCTTTGTTGCGTTTTGTGTTGTGGCGGCGCTTTACATCGCTGTGACAGTCGTCAAAATTGAGCACTGTGTGTCAGTTGGGGTACAGACATGCAAATGAATATTGACTTCACGTGGCAGTGGCATAAGTGGGCGGCTATTACCTGCATCGTTTTCGGTGCAAAAAAGAAAGCGACTGATATCTTTACAGATATGCTAGCGCGCGATCCCAAAGACGTGTACGCCCTGTCAAGTCTCGCTCACCTAAAAGCTGAGAGTGGTGATCAGGCTGGCGCAGTCAGCGTCTATCAGCGCTTGGTGAGCGATGAGCGCGCTCCGGTTTCGGCCTGGTTCAACCTTGGGTATCTTCAGCAAGAGCTGGGGCACCTCAGTGATGCAGAGTCTTCGTTTCGTCGCGCCTTAGCGCTCAACCCTAAGCTAGATCAAGCTTGGTATGGCTTGGGCTTGGTCTTGATCGAGCAAGGTCGCTTAGTAGATGCCACTGAGGCACTCGAGCAAAATACCAAACTGCAGCCGATGAGCCCCTACGCCTGGTATCAACTGGCTCGCGTCCATCTTGACCGCGGTGCGCCCGATGCCGCCAAAAAAATTATCAAACATCTGAAGGGCTTTGAACCAAAATTTGCCGCGCAACTTGAGCGCGAAACAGGATTGTCTGGCTGAGGCTTTATTTTAGATTTGTGATTTTAGGTATTTGGATTTTGGGATTTAGATTTGAAATTTGAAATTTGAAATTTGAAATTTTAGATTTGAGATTTGAGATTTGAGATTTGAAATACCTGACTCTTTTTTGTCATTTGTAATTTGTCTTGCAACACCGCTTTTTTATAGCTTTACTTTTTTAAGATCCGACGAGGCCTAGGCCGAGTCAAGACTGAAATAACCCAGAGCAATCTGGCCTGTCAAAATGTCGAGGAGGCATCACCGTGCAATTAACCGAAAAACATCGGACCTACTGGCAAGCAAACTTGAGGATCACATCGATCTTGTTGTTTATATGGTTTGTGGTCACCTTTGTCGTGAGCTATTTTGCGCGCGATCTGAACTTCATTTTTTTTGGCTGGCCTTTTAGCTTCTGGATGGGCGCACAAGGCTCGTTGGTGGTTTATTGCCTAATTATTTGGTTTTATGCCAATTACATGAACAAGCTCGACGTGCTGCACGGCGTGAGCGAAGACGAGGACGAATAACATGGCCGGAATGACACCTAACGAGAGTGGTATGTTTTCATCAAACACCACCAACTCAGCGTTTAAAAAGCAACTCAATAAAGTTTATACCTGGTACACCGGTGGCTTTATTGCTTTCGTGTGTGTGCTGGCTGTTGCTGAACAGATGGGGCTGACCCGTGCCTGGATCGGTTATGTCTTTTTAGCAGCTACCGTCTTGTTGTATGCAGGCATTGGTTTCATGAGTCGCACTAATGACGCTGCTGAGTATTACGTGGCGGGTCGCCGAGTGCCAGCCTTGTATAACGGCATGGCAACTGGTGCGGACTGGATGTCGGCAGCATCATTCATTGGTATGGCGGGTACGTTGTATTTGACCGGCTATAGCGGCCTAGCTTTCATTATGGGCTGGACGGGTGGCTATTGTTTGGTTGCACTGTTTTTAGCACCCTACCTGCGTAAGTTTGGGCAATTCACCATCCCCGACTTTTTGGGCGAGCGCTACGACGGTAACCTGCCAAGATTGCTGGGTATTATTGCCGCGATCTTGTGCTCATTCACCTACGTTGTGGCTCAAATTTATGGCGTGGGTCTGATCACCACCCGTCTGTCTGGCGTGCCTTTTGAGATTGGTATTTTCTTGGGCTTAGCCGGCATTCTGGTTTGCTCGTTCTTGGGCGGCATGCGTGCCGTGACCTGGACTCAAGTTGCGCAGTACATCATCCTGATCATCGCCTACTTGGTTCCAGTGATTTGGCTCTCAGTCAAACAAACTGGCAATCCAATCCCACAGGCGATCTACGGCTATCAGCTTGAGAAGGTCACAGCAAAAGAAGCACAACTGCTGAAAGATCCTAAAGAGCTTGAAGTGATCGCTGCGTTTAAAAAACGTGCAGATGATGCCGACGCCAAACTCAAAAATGTGCCAGCCGCAATGGCTGCCGACAAGGCTGCAGCAGAAAAAGCTGTTGCCGATTTGAAGTCGACCAACGCGCCTAAAGCACAGCAAGATGCCGCCGCGAAAGCCTTGGCAGCACTTCCAGCCACTGAGGCTGCCGCTCGGGCTCAGTACACCCGAGACAAGGCGGCCAACATGGCGCGTACCGCACCTTTGGGTGGTATGCCACGGCATGCCAATCAGTTTGCAGGTGACCCGAATGGCGATGAAAAAGCCAAAACAGCGTTCGACACTTCGCGTCGTAACTTCTTGGCTTTGATTTTTTGCTTGATGGTTGGCACGGCGGCTTTACCGCATATTCTGATGCGTTATTACACAACGCCTTCAGTCAAACAAGCGCGCGAGTCTGTCACATGGTCGTTGTTCTTCATTTTCTTGCTGTACTTCACCGCACCGGCGCTCGCCGTATTGGTGAAGTATGAAATGTTCCATGTTTTAGTGGGCACTCCGTTTGATAAGCTGCCCGCCTGGATCGCGCAATGGAGTACTGTCGACCCTAACCTGTTGTCAATTATTGATATTAATAAAGACGGCATTCTTCAATTAGGTGAAATCCGTATCGGTGGTGACATCGTCGTGTTGGCCACGCCAGAGATTGGTGGCTTGCCCTACGTGATCTCAGGTATGGTCGCTGCAGGCGGTTTAGCGGCTGCGCTGTCAACGGCAGACGGCTTGCTGCTGACGATTGCAAACGCTTTGTCGCACGACCTCTACTACAAGATGATCAACCCCAACGCACCCACTGCGCGTCGGGTCATGATTTCTAAAATCTTGTTGCTAGTCGTCGCGTTAGCTGCGGCCTATGTGGCAGCACAAAAACCGGCGGATATTTTGTTCTTGGTGTCTGCTGCGTTCTCGTTTGCGGCCGCGGCGTTTTTCCCAGCACTCACTCTGGGTATTTTCTGGAAGCGTGCGAACAAATGGGGCGCAATCGTTGGTATGACCGGCGGTTTGGGCGTGACGTTTTACTACATGGTCACCACACAGCCCTGGCTGCGCGGCGTCTTTGGCGTGACCTCGCCAATCGAGTTGTGGTACGGCATTCTGCCAATTTCTGCCGGTGTCTTTGGTGTACCGCTGGGTTTCGCGCTGATTATCATCGTCAGCTTGCTTACCCCAGCGCCACGTAAAGACATTCAAGAGTTGGTTGACCACGTGCGTTACCCAACCCTGCGCGGTGACTCTGCCAGATAGCATGTAAGCGATCAAACGCAGCCGACCACCCAAGCATTTGTATGTAAGGGTGTCGTAAAAAAAGCCCCTAAGGGGCTTTTTTTACGACTGCTCATCGCCGCGCTAGGCCTTGGCAATAGATAATTTTCGACGTAAGCCCCGCAGTACCGCGCCTAACACTGGTATCTTTTCGTAGAGTTCTTGCGCCGCATCCCAGTAGTCGCGATGAATCGCAATCAACCCTTGTTCATCGAGAACGAAATGAGTGCCCCCCTCGATCACAAAGGCCTTACCGCGAAGCGTGAATAGAAAGCGCCACGTCATGAAGGCACTGGCAGTTTCGATCAGCTTGCTTGTGATCACAAAGCGTGGTTCAACAAGTGTCTCGAACATGTGCTGGTACACCTGACGCACGCTTGTTACTCCGCGCAAGTCATTAAACGGATCACGAAATGTCGCGTTCGGGGCATACACCGAAGCAATGCCCTGTAACGACGCAGGGGTGAGGGTTTCAAACCACTCAGCCAACTCGTCAAAGCGCGCATGAAAAGACTGCATCACATTCCTGTTGTCTTATGTAAAAGAGCAAAGCGCAAGCGATCGGGTAACATGCTAATGACTCGAAGTACAAGTGAAAACGCCTTTGGAAATCGAATCTCAAAGTGGCCGCGCTCAAACCCAAGCATGATTGCCCGCGCGGCAGCTTCGGGCGTCATTAAACCGGGCATTTCAAAATCATTGGCTGAAGTCATAGGGGTTTGCACAAAACCAGGATTGATTAAGTACACCGCAAGTCCTTTTGGCGCTAATTCAAAATAAAGCGTCTCGCACAAGTTTTGCAAAGCTGCTTTGGTCGCCCCATAAATCAGCGCACGCGGCAAACCGGTGTAGCCAGAGATACTGGCGATCAGAGACACCCCACCATGGCCTTGTGCCAACAACTGAGGCACGATCACTGACAAGCCGCGATAGACACTGACCACGTTCAGATCAAAGCTTTTCTTGGCCTGCTCGATATCAATTTGCCAACTATGCGTGGGGTCATAGCGTGCAGCACCCAATATGACCAAGTCGATCTGACCTAAGCGTTCTAAAACGTTCGTCAGCGCCGCTGGCCAAGCCTCAGTCTCTGTCACATCAAAAGGCACCACGCTCGCATTTGAATAAGGCGCAGCAACAAGGGCGAGTTGATCGACGCGTCGTGCCGACAACGCCACAATTGCGCCAGCCTGCAATAGAGCTTGCGCCAGGGCCGCGCCAATACCACTCGAGGCCCCAACGAGCCAGACCCGCTTGCCCACCCACGAGGTGATCGGTGTATTCAGTGGTTTCAACATAGATGAAGTCGAGGAGCGTGATTGATGACTAGTTATTTTCATTTTGCAGGCGTAGGGGCGTTGCGCTTACGAAAAAACAGAGTCACTTCGCCCAGATCAATCCCAAACTTTGACATCGTTGAACGATTCATCATCGAGAACTCATCCATCTGCCACATCCAGTCATCAAAGTTCACCAAGTACTCTTTACCGTCAACTGGCAAACGTAACACGTAGGTCCAACGTAAGGCATTCCCCGATACATGTCCGGTTGCCACACCGACGACATCATCGGCAGTCCCTTGCCAGCTACCGTCGGCCTGACGTTTGAGTGTCCAAACGCGTCGTTGCTTTTCGCCATCAGAATACGTAAAGCGCTCGTCTAACGTCCCCTCGTTGGGGCTTACCCAGCTTGCTTGAATTTCGACGTTGAAGCGCCGTGCCACTTCACCGCTACGCTTTTGAAAGATGCCCCAGGCATCAATCGTGCCATTAAAAAAAGTTGGCAGTTCGAGTGTTGGCTTTTCTGCCGCGTAGTGTGCAACATCAACACTTCCGCAGGCGGTCAATAACGCGGCAGTCGCTGAAGCGACCCATGTTTTCAATTTCATTACGACTCCTTACGAGCGTGGGCTCGCGTAAAAAAATATTTGAAGGTGCTAAAGAACAACACACCCATGGCCATCAGCTTAAAAAACAAGGGCAACAACGTATACAACAGGCTCAGGGATAACACCGAGTCGGTACGCCCGGGTTGATAATCAAACCATTGCAACGCAGGCAACGCCAGCCCTGCAGCCAACGCCAGTGCTAACTTACCAAGCAACACCCAAATCCCAAAGTACAGCCCCGTGCTTTGACGATGGGTAGGCGGTATCGCATCGGCCAGCATGGCGGGCGGCAATGCGACATCAGCGCCGAGCCCAGCACCTGCTATCACGCAGACCAAGCCATAAAAAAAGATATCGCCAGCACCCACCCAATAGGCGCACAACAATGACACCGCAGCGAGGCCACTGCCGATCAGCCAAGCGGGCGCTTTACCGATACGATCTGCAAGCATCACCCAAAGAGGTAAGGCCAACATACCCGCTAAGAAGTAGAGCCCTAGAAAGAGCCCAGTCTGTTCGGGCGACTGCACAACGTCAGCAATAAAGAACAACACCAAGGTTGCTGGCACCGCAACCGAGATGGCGTTGAACAAATAAAACCACAGCACCCGACGCACGGCGGGTGGTGCCAAGGCCTCGCGCCAATGCTGCAGCGACTGTTTAGGTGCCACTTGCGGTGCGGGCGACCAACGCAGCGTACATCCAAGAAAAAGTAACAACAGCGCGGCAAACAACCAGGCAAACCACTGATACCCCACTCGTGCGCCATACTGCGCCACCCAGATCGCGGGTAAGACTGATGCCGTGATGACCCCGACTAGACCAAAGGCTTCGCGCCATGCTGTGACACGGGCTCTGCCGTCCAGATCATCGGTCAGTCGCGCGCCCCAAGTCAGGTAACAAACGCTTAACAAACTATGCGCGCCGTAGACCAACACCAGAGAACCTGCCAGCCAAGCCAACAAACCAGTATGCGACCACGCAGGCGGCGTAAACAGCAGAACAAAACCAATTCCCAACACTAAAGCCGCAACAAACATCAGCCAGGCCCAGGCGCGCTTTCTACCCTGTAAACCATCGACCAACCGTCCAAGCCAAGGGTCTTGCACGGCGTCAAGCAGGCGCGTGGCAAACAACACCGCACCTAAAGCTGCTAACTCAAGCCCGAGTACATCGCCGTAAAACTTAGGCGAAATCATGTACACGGGCATCATCGACATGGCAAGCGGCAGACTTAGCGCCGCATAGCCAAGCAGGCCTGACTTGTTCACCGTTTAGTGCCTAGTAAGGATTGACGCAAACTTGGCTCGCTTGTACGAGGGTCAAGCCAAATCGCAAAAAAATGCCTCGCTAAATCGTCACTAATTTGCCCGGTTTGCCGTTCACGATGAAAAAATGTTGCCCCTTGCCCTGGTTGATACACGCCAGTAATTGTGTCGCCTGGGACCACGTTGGGTAAGACGCGTTCAAGAGCCTCGCGCCATTGCGTATTTTGGGTGATCGGCGCCTGAAGCTTTTGCATCTCATCAAACGAGGCCTGCACCAAACGCTCACCCGCGATTTCACGTGAGTACGTCAAGGACAGTGCAAAGGGCTCGCTTAGGCTGTAACGCCCTAGAGGTGCCCATAAACGAGCCTCGTAAACTGAAAAGCCAAACCGAGTGAACTGCCCCTGCCCCACTAATTGGGCGTTGGGTAAAAACGGCGACGAACCACTCGCCACCGCTTGCGCGCAAAGGGCAGCAAGCATGAACAAACTACAGATTATTTTGCGCATAGTGTCCATTGTTTAACATCCGTTCGTTGTTCTCTAAATCCTGCTTCGCAATAAGCTAGGTACATACGCCAGATCCGAATAAACGCATCGTCATAGCCCTGCTCGCGAATGCTAGACAGTGACGCTTCAAATTGCTGCGTCCAACGCTTGAGAGTCTCTGCGTAGTCAAGGCCGAAGGATAAGGTCTCGTGCACACGCAAGCCCGCAGCTTCACACTCTTTTTCAAAACGTGACGGGCTGGGCAACATGCCACCCGGAAAAATAAACTGCTGAATAAAATCGGTACCGCGTCGGTACGTATCGAAACGTTGATCTTGAATATCGATGGTCTGCACCACGGCCCGCCCACCGGGCTTGAGGCAGCGCGCCAGCATTTGAAAGTAGCTTGGCCAGTGCAGTAAACCCACAGCTTCGAACATCTCGATTGAAACGATATGATCGTATTGCTCAGGTACGTCGCGGTAGTCTTGTAGGCGTAACGACACCTGCTGACTCAGCCCCGCCTGATGCAGGCGTTGCGTAGCCCACTCAAGCTGTGCATCGGACAAGGTGATGCCAACCACGTTTAAACCACGCTGAGCCGCGCGCTCTGCAAACCCTCCCCAACCACAACCCACTTCAAGCACAGTCTGCCCTGGTGTAGCCTGCAATTGGTTCAGGATTCGATCGTACTTTGCGTCCTGTGCCGCTTGCAAAGACCGCGTCAAATCGCCCTCGAACCAACCTGCCGAATACGTCATTGAAGGATCTAACCAAAGTCGATAAAAAGCATTGCCCACATCGTAATGGCTCACGATATTGCGGCGGCTGCCCTTGCGACTATTATCTTTGAGTACCCAGTGCGATAGCTTTTTGAGCAGCAAGGCCCACCAATGTCCATCAACCGCCTCAGAGACTTGCTCGTTACGCAACGCCAACGTAAACAAGGCCAATAAATTGGGCGAGTCAATCCATCCGCGACGCAAACTTTCTGCAAAGCCAACATCACCTTGACGAAGAATCAAACCGGCGGCGCGCCAGTCATAGATATGCAACGAGGCGTGCAGCGTGGCCCCCGGCTGACCGAGCTCGATACTCGAACCTTGCGGATCGGTCAACACAAGTGAACCTTGCGTAATTTTTTTCAAAAGTTTAAGCAACAAGCGACCCGACCAACGCAAACGCGTTGAAGCAAGCGAGAGTTGTTGTTCTTGCAGACTCATTTGTCAACCTTAAAAAACTGTTGTTCTTTTGTACTCATTTGCGAAACCTAGACACGTCTGTTGCTCTTGCTCATTCACGTTTACACCTTGAAATTGTGTGTCACTTCGTCTGCTGGCAACGGTGGCTTAGCTCGGTACTTTGCGCCCTGACGCCAAAGCTTGAATGCCTGAATATGTATGCGCAACATCACCCCGAAAGTCATCATCGGCATGCTGAGTAAGGCAAGCAGCAAGGCGCGCGTGCGTAAAGGTTGAGGCTGCACAACAATCGCGGTGCGCAACAAGGGCATCTGCTCTTGCTCTGAATCAAAATAATCAATCGCTAGCCGCGGTTGCCCGGCACGCTCGTCGAGTTCAAACTCATAACGCCCTTGCACAGCGCAAAACGGAGACACATGAAAGACCTTTTGACAACTCAGCTTGGTGCTCGCCTGAATCGGCTCTAGGTTCGGAGCGGTCAAAAGATATTGATGACGTTGTCCGAAGGTGTTGTTCACCTCGGCAAGCATCGCCCTGAGCACGCCCTCTTTGTCATGAATGAGCCAAAAACTCACTGGATTGAACACATATCCAAAGACTCGAGGAAAACACTGTAACCACACCGCACCCCGTTCAAAGTGCACCTCACTCGCGTCTAGCACGCCCGCAAGCCATTGCAGTAAATCTGAACCGTCGCGTGCACCGTGGTCACGCGCCCAAAAACTGACGGGTCGTGCATGCTCAACCCCGAACAACCAACTGGTACTTCGCGCTAACTCAGCAGGTTGATCCAGTCGCAGGCGCAAACAAAACACACGGTAGACAAACCGGTGCACAAATGGGCGCAGGCGAGCGTGCATGACACGCCCACGACACAGCAAAAGTGACTCAGGCTTGGCAGAGGTGTTATTCATACGTCGCTTGCCAAGGAGGTGTCACGCCAAACGCACGCGCCACGCGCAACGCAGATTTCAAACCGTCCTCATGAAACCCAAAACCAGTCCAAGCACCGCAAAACCAAGTTCTATGCTGACCTTGAAGGTCAGGCAGTTCTAACTGAGCCAAACTTGCAGCCTGATCAAGCACCGGATGTTCGTACGAGAATCGAGCCAATACCTTGGCTGGGTCAGGTGGCTGATGTGGATTGAGAGTCACGATGACCGGCGTTTTAAAAGGCAAGGGTTGCAGCTGATTAATTAAATAGCTCACCGCAACGGGGCGCTCTGCTCCCTGCCCACCCGCGGCCATGTAGTTCCAGGCAGACCACACCTTTTGGCGCCTGGGTAACAACGCCACATCCGTGTGTAAGATGGCTTCGTTGGGCTGATAGCGGATCGCCGAGAGCACTCGGTGTTCGTGGGGCGTTGGCTCAAGCAACGCAAGCGTGGTCGGTGCATGACAAGCCATCACGACAGCATCAAAGCTCTCTTCGCCTCGCGGCGAGCTAATCACCACAGAGTTTGCGGTGCGTTGTACGCGAGTCACCGGACAGGCCAAGCGCGCATCAGTGAGTCGTTTAAGCATCGCCTGCACATACAAGCGTGAGCCCCCAAGAATGGTTTTCCACTTTGGGCGCTGGTCGATTTGCAACAACCGATGATTTAAACAAAAAGACAGAAACGTCGCGGCCGAAAAATCAAGCACCGCGCTGACAGGGGCCGACCAAATCGCAGCAGCCATCGGCAATAGATACCACTCTTGCATCGCTTGACCGAACTTCTCACGCGCCAGCAACTCACCCAGCGTCATGGGGGTGCGACGCGCCTCAAGCAAATAGCGTTCAGCCTCGCGGTTAAAGCGCAAAATGTCTCGTAGCATACCGATAAACTTTGGCCGAAACAGATTACTCGGTTGCGCAAACACAGATGCAAGGTTTGTACCTGCCCATTCGATATCTGGCTCGTGAATCGACACACCAAACGACATATCACTGGCGTGCACGGGCACACCCAGATGCGCCAAGAGCGGCACGAGATTAGGGTAAGTCAGATCGTTATGAACCAAAAAGCCTGTATCGACAGGATAGGTAACGCCCTCAAGCGTCACGTCCACCGTGTTAGAGTGCCCGCCAAAATAGTCGCCCGCTTCAAAGAGTGTGACGCGATATTGATCGGCCAACAGCCACGCAGCAGACAGCCCCGCGATACCCGACCCAACAACAGCAATTCGACGACTCGGGCTCGTCATGCCGTTTCGCCTTGCAAACCCAGAAGCTCTTGACGCAGTGCCGGCCGTTGCGTCTTGGGATCGAGCCAAATTGCACCAAACGCGCTCGCAAACGCTGTTTCAAGGATTGCGCCCAGTTCAGCGTGCGCCGAAAAAAAATGTACCCCTTCGCCCGGCACAAACCAACCCAACAGACGGTCACCGAGCCCGACATCAGGCACGATTGCCTCGAGGGCGCTGCGCCAACTTGCCAGCTGTGCTGGTGTCGGTGCCGCCAATCGCTGAATTTCTTGCAGGGAAATCGTAATAATTTGCTGCGCGGATAACTTGCGTAAATACGATAAGTCTAAAAGGTGGGGCTGCGTGGCATCAAAGTGGCCGGTGCGGCTGAACAAACGAATGCGATAAAACTTAAAGACGCTCCAACTAAACACACCCTCCCCACACAACTTCCAATCATCCCCGGTCTGCGCCACGACCTGCAGCGGCAAGTCTTGCGAGTTGAACAGCGAAGAAACATCGTCAAAGGTCGCGCTTGCAGGCATAATTGAACTTTAGCTGTAAAAAAGAATTGATCTTCTTAATTTACACCATAAAGTACA
>Ga0114972_10000448_pt1 | contig 30673 bp, 27 predicted proteins | sample M_140807_EF_Meta_FD_87354 | JGI IMG/M metagenome (GOLD analysis project Ga0114972, IMG submission 87354) | Freshwater microbial communities from Lake Montjoie, Canada to study carbon cycling - M_140807_EF_MetaG | ecosystem: Environmental > Aquatic > Freshwater > Lake | place: Lake Montjoie...
GAAAAACAACTAACAAAATTGTCTAATTTTATAATCAGAAATCATCATTAAGATAACTGTACAGTTTAAACAGGAATAGGGTGTACACTTTAACAGGAATATGCAAATAAAACGATTCAGAATGATTTAGATGGGAGTTATTGGTCTAAGGCTAGCTTTAGTGTACTATTTTTCACCAATGGAAATAATGTATTTAATGAGAACTATTTAAACCTTAAATACTCTTTTTTACCCAGAGAAATATCTCAAACTTTTTTTCTAACGTTAAGTTTGAGACCAAATTACTTATATTATGACCCTTTTCATGTCAAGAAAGATACATTTAACAATGTAAAAGTATTTCTAATCACCAGCCTATTGATGCTTTTATTAGGAAACCTGATTGTAATAAAAATAAATAAATGGGGTTTTGCCAAAGATTAAATTGACAAGGATGTCAACTGGCGCGAGAATTGAAAATGAAATATTTTTTATTCTATTGTACCTTTAAATTCTTTCATAGGTAAATTATCTATGTTGTTTATATTTTTTCTGCCTATAACATTTATTATAGTTAAATAAAGAATTTTAATATCTAATATTAACGAAATATTATCCACATATTCAATATCCAATTTGAATTTTTCTTCCCAATTTATTGAATTGCGACCATTAACTTGGGCTAAACCAGTAATTCCAGGTTTTACATTATGTCTCCTTAGTTGAAATGAATTGTATAATGGTAGATATTGAGTTAACAAAGGTCTTGGACCAACTAAACTCATTTCACCCCTTAAAACATTGATTAATTGCAGTAACTCATCTATGGATAAAGATCTGATAATCTTTCCAATTTTAGTTAACCGTTTTTCATCAGGTAACAAAATTCCATTTTCATCCATTAAATCTCTCATTGTTTTAAACTTGATGATCTTGAATGATTTACCTCTATATCCAGGCCTCAACTGGATAAAAAAAGGTTCTCCTCTATTAATAATTAACAAAAGTAAAATGGTAATAAATATAATTGGAGAAAAAAAAATCAATAAAATAAATGAACCTACAAAATCAATTAATCTTTTAAAAAAAAAATGATACATAATTTATTGACTATTTTCTAAATATTTTATCCAATGATTGAAAAATTCTCTCAAATGATTCGTCTGTTAAATTTGATCCACTTGGCAAACAAAGACCATACTCAAATAGCATGTCTGAAACTCCATTAATATATCTTTTAGCGTCAGAAAAAACAGGTTGTTTATGCATAGGTTTCCAAAGCGGTCGAGATTCTATATTATTTTTTTCCATGGTCAAACGTATTAATTCCCTTGAAATTCCATTATTTTCAGAAGGATTAATTAGGATACATGAAAGCCATCGATTTGAGAAATAACCTTCAGGTTCTTCTTGAAATTTAATATTGAAACCTTCCTCATTATATGTCGAAAAAAAGTGTTTATATCTATAAAAATTATTCCTTCTTGCATTAACTCGATCATTTAAAACTTCCAATTGGCCCCTGCCTATACCCGCTAAAACATTTGACATTCTATAATTATAGCCAATATGTGAATGTTCATAATGGGGCGCATTATCTCGGGCCTGAGTAGCTAAAAACCTAGCCTTTTCAATTAATTCGCCATCCTCAGAAAGTAAGGCCCCCCCAGCAGAAGTTGTAATTATTTTATTTCCGTTAAAGCTTAAAACACCAAATTTCCCAAAACTTCCGCAAGGTTTAGTGTAAATCGTTGATCCCAATGCCTCCGCAGCATCCTCGATGACAGGTATTTTATATTCATTTGCAATGGCTTGAATCTCATCCATCTTAGCAGGCATACCATACAAGTGCACCGGAATAATTGCTTTTGGAAGTTTTCCATTTTCTTTTGCTTCTCGGAGTGCCTGTTTCAATAAAACTGGATCCATATTCCAGGTACTCTCCTCAGAATCAATGAATACAGGCTCTGCCCCCTGGTAGATTATTGGATTTGCAGATGCTGAAAATGTAATAGATTGACAAAAAACGGTATCACCTCTTTTTACTCCCAGTAAAATTAATGCCAAATGAATAGCAGACGTTCCCGAAGCTAAAACTGTAACGTGATTACTAGCCGTATAAATTTTAAGTTCATCTTCAAATGCATTTACATTCGGCCCTAATGGAGCTATCCAATTTGTTTCAAATGCTTCATTAACATATTTAAGCTCATTATTTCCAATATGAGGAGATGAGAGCCAAATTCTATCATTTTTCATTATTTTATAATCTTAGCCGGATTACCTACCACCGTAACATTGTCCGGAACATCATTTAAAATTACAGCACCCGCACCAACGGTTACATTTACCCCCACCTTTACACCTTGTATAATTGTAGCACCTGCTCCAACCCACGTTCCTCTTCCAATTTTCACATTGCCACATAGTGTCGCATTTGGGGAAATATGAACAAAATCATCAATATCACAATCATGATCAACTACACAATTTGTGTTTAATATACAATGATCTCCTATTATTGATCCAACATTTACGCAGACTGAACTCATTACAATAGTCCCAATACCAATTTGTGTCCTTTCAGAAATAACAGCTTTGGGATGTTTTAATAAACAATAATAATTCTTAGAATATTGCGCTGAAAGGAACTCTCTTATTTTATTATTTCCAATACCAATGATTAAATATGAATCCTGAGGAACTTCTAATTTTCGCTGACTCACTTCATATTCTTCTAATTTTTTAAATATGTCATCATCCCAAAAAGAGACACTATAACCTAAAAGTAATGCAATTTCAGCTACTACTTTACCGTGTCCACTTGCACCTATGATTATAATATTATTAATCTCTTTAAATTTTTATTTTCCGTATATTACCCAATTCACCCAACTTAAGGATAAATCAAATCGATTAAATTCTTTATATGCTAATTTTTTGGCGTTTTCACCCATTAATTTTAATAAATTTTTTGTTGATATAACCTTTTCAATTTCATCTGCCAAGCTAATAGCATTGCCCGGCTCACATGTAAAGCCACAATTATTTCTAGAAATTAAATCGGCAACCCAGCCCGGATAATTCGTTAAAACAGGAAGTGCTACGGCTAAATAATCAAAAAATTTATTTGGAGAAGTCCCATAATAAAAAGCAGGAACATTAGCTAAAATTTGAAGTCCAACATCACAACTTCTAAATAAACCAACTAATTTTTCTTTTGATACTGGATTAAGAAATATAATGTTATCAAGGCATTCTTTTTTGACTCTTTCTTGTAGGGTGAATTTTTCACGCCCATCGCCGATAAAAATAATTTTATACCCAGAAACTTTTCTTTTTTTCAGTTCCTTTTCTGCATCAAGTAATGCATTCAATCCATTAGCGATTCCGTGGGTTCCACTATAAATTAAAACTAAATCATTTTCAAGAATTTCTGCAGGTCTCCATGGTTCTATATTCTTTGAAAATAATTCCAAATCACATCCATTTGGTATCTGGATAATCTTATTAACAGATATACCTTTAACAACAATACCCTCACAAATTCCAGGCGATAATCCTATCAATCTGTGTGCTGATTTATAAGAAATATATTCCAGCAGAGACATTAAGAATAATAAAAAAGGGTTAGTTATTACGCCCATAGCTTTTGGCAATTCCGGCCATAAATCTCGTACTTCAAATACAAACTTTTTTCCACGTAACCACCTGGCAAAAATACCTGGTATTCCAGCTGTTAACGGAGTTGATGTTGCAAATAAAACATCATAATCATGGGTTAATGCAATAATAATACTTCTGAATGCAAACTGTAAAAATATCCAGGTTCTCTTTAAAAAACCATCTCTATTGGAATAAGCTAAATTAAACTCAATAATTTTTATGCCATCCACAAAACCTGTTCGCTGACCATTTTTATACGGTTGTTTTAAGCCCGTTACTCCCCCATTATAACTACCACAAACTAATACCACTTCATGACCTTCTTTTACACAACGAGAGGCCATCTCATAAGACCGCGTTCCAGTTGAACCCTGAGGTGTAGAAAAATGCTGATGAAAATACAACAGTTTCATTACCAAGTTATTTTTGTTGAAAAACGCCCAAATTTATTTAAATCTTTATAAATGACAGGAATATTACTTTCATTATTATAAAACAAGGATTCCAACCCGCAACTTTTGCTAAAGTCTCCTTTTATTTCATTTGTTATTAAGTTTATTTCAATGTCAGTCTTATTTTCTGAAGATAGTACATAAACCCAATCTGAAGCTTTCAGACGCCAATTAATTTTTGCTGACATCTTAAAATTTTTTACCGAATCCTCAATCAATAATTCTTTTTCACTAAAAGTTAAATTACGTTGATGAAACGCCCCAAAATAATCATTATAACCTGTTGAAATATAAATACTTTTATTAGATTGATGAAAGTTGAATTTATGTTCTTTTAGCCATGATCCAAATAAAAACCTACTAAATCTGGGCATCTGATTCCGACCATCAAACTGAACTGTATTATGTGATTCAACCCCATTATAATAATTTGATTTATCAAAAGAGGTATTGTAAGAATAACTGCCGCCGTCGCGTAAAATATTCTGACTATCAATCCATAAATCTATGTGCAGTGCATCAGATTGACATGGTCTAAATTTGAATATAGGTCTTTTAAAAACTAATAGAATTGATTTTTTTCTATAAATAAAAAAACCATCTTCATCGCCGTTCAATTGAATATCATCTACAGGTAAATCTAAATTAGCAGTTTCTGTGTTTATACCCAATTTATTGAAAATAAACTTATCGTTCTCAGATAAAACATAAACCAATCGATTGTTGAATTCAAGATTTGCCCACTGAACACTCCTTCTATAGTCTCTATATTCAGATTTAAATGTTGGGAATAATTTTGCGCCATCATTGGCGCCTATGTTTGGAACATCTCCTGAATTTTTATCAGTCAATACTTCTAACCAACGGGTAGCCATTGAAAGTTTACTACTTAATTCTCTTGAAAATGGTTTTAAATCATTTTTTCTTCGGTAAGTCTCGCAAAAACTATAAGTATCTAAAGCTACCCGATGATAATTAGTTGAATATTGACTGAAACAACCATCCTCTGAAAACAAAGTTTTTGACCTTTCTTCTAACCATTTTCTGCCTATTTTTTCATGTTTTTCATATTGTAACAAGCCATTTATTTTTAAAAAATGCCCACCTATAAAAAGAGCAGCTGCTTCTGAGGTACCATGATTATTGTTTTGGCCAATAGCATAAGAAATTGTTGGAGCAATTCGTTTGATATGCATCTCAATCATTTTTAAAAGCGATTGAGATGGTTTATTAAACTGTTCAATTATAATAGCTGAAAAAATCAGGTGCATAACTCTTATGGATGCCTCTTGTCCACACTTCCAATTCACACCCTTGTATGGCAAATTTTCCTTTAGCCAATGATTTAAACGGTTATTCAAGATTGTAATAGCATCTTTATCTCCTGAAATGGACAATATGACTAACTGTATTACCCAATCAAAACGAGATAACTCCCAAACCGTTTTAATATCACCCAACGCTAAGTCAAAATCTGGTATATCCCACCAATTATAATTCTTAAATGTTGATTGTTGCGCATTAAAATAATTTTTATGCCAATCAGGATGTTCATTCTCAAAGGATATAAAATCACCAGAAAATGGATTAAATCCACTTTTTATTGATTCTAATGAACTTGAACCATAAGGTAAACTTATTTCTGGTTGTTTAAAAAATATACCATTGAAAGGCTCAAAGCTTATTTTTTGGACTGGATGAATATTAAGTTTTAACCAAAGTTTATAAAAACCTACCCTATACAAATTGATTAAACCAAGTCGATAATAGGTTACTATTTTATTTATAAATTTCATAAAACTCAATTCAATTGAATCCAGGCACCTTTTTTCATGCTTTCGATGGCAGCAAAGCTTGCTTTTGTAGTATTAATAATTTCATCAAAAGGAATTAAAGATGGTCCCCCTAATTTAACTTGTTTTAATAGCCATTCGAATTGATTTTTATGACCTTTATCTAATGAAGTTCTTAGTTTTTTAAAATTTTTGAAGCCAAAACCTGTTGTAAGTCTAAAATTATCTATCACAACAGTCCTATCCTGAGAATAAATTTCAATTCTTTCCTTCGGATACTCCTTAGAGCCATTGGCAAAATAATTAATTGTTCCTGTAGATCCGTTTTCAAATTTCAATAAAATAGTTGCTGTGTCCGCATTTTCACTTGGGTTTACACCCATTGCATTCATGCAAACAGATACAACTTTACAACCTGTAAAAAAGGAAATTAAATCTATAAAATGACAAGCTTCTCCTATAATTCGGCCCCCGCCAATATTCATATCATGAATCCAACTATTTGAAGGAATCGCACCCGCATTCATAGTTGCAATAACATTCATTGGACTGTTATCGAGCAGACTTTTTACTTTTAAGGAATGTGGAGAAAAACGTCTATTGAAACCAACCGTTAAGGTTTTACCACTTGAACCTTTATAAGCATCAATAATTTCATTGAGCTGACTATTATTTAATGCAAGTGGTTTTTCTACAAACACATTTTTATTGTTTCGCAAACTCTCAACTACTAATGATGCGTGTTGATCATGTCTTGTAGTGATCATGACTAAATCAACCTCCTCATCTTTTAAAATTTCTTTGTAATCTGTTGTAGAATAAGAAAAATTATATTTTTTAGCAAGGGCAGTACCAGAAACACCGCCTGCACTTGCGATATATTTTAAAGATGCTTCTGTTCCTTTAAAGGCTGGTAACATGGTCATTTTTGTAAAATTACCCGCACCGATAACACCAATAATACCCTTAGATTTTTCAAAGGAATGCGAATTTAATTTTATACTATGGCTTGGACAAATCAATGACTCATTAGAATACGTTAAAATGGAAGCAATTGATTTACTGGAGCTTATTTTATTATATATTTTGTAAAAATCAGTTAATGGAACCAACTCCGTTATAAGTTTCTTTACGTTTATGGTAGAATTAGAAATGGCCAGCAGAATCGTTTCAAAATTTCGCTTTTCTGTCCATCTTACAAAAGGTAATGGGTAATCAATTCCTTTTTGTTCATAATTTTCATCATATCTTCCTGGTCCGTAAGAGCAAGAAACCTGAAAAGTCAATTCCTTTTCATAAAAATCTGATCTACTCAAATCCAAACCAATAACGCCAACAAGGATTATTCTTCCTCGCTTTCTGCTCATTTTAGCAGCTTGAGAAATAATGTCGTTTCCTTTAGCAGAAGCCGTAATAATGACACCATCTGCTCCTAAATTATTTGTGTAAGCTTCTACAAATTTAACTACATCTCCTTCCCTTGGATTAAATGGGATTACCCCGAACCCATTTGCTAAAATTAGTTTCGATTCATCGAAATCGACCCCAATTACATTGCAACCATTTGCTTTTAGTAGTTGCGCCGTCAACAAACCAATCAAACCCAAACCAATGACCACAAATGTCTCACCCATCGTTGGATTAGCCAATCTTAATCCTTGAAGGCCTATTGAACCGATAACTGTAAATGTGGCTTCATCGTCACTTACGTTTTCTGGTATATGCACCGCTAAATTTTGAGGGATACATACATATTCTGCATGATGACCATTTGAAGCCACTCTATCTCCAACCTTAAAGTCAGAAACACCTTCCCCAACAGCAATTACTGAACCTACATTACAATAACCTAGCGGTAGAGGTTGTTCTAATTTATTAAAAACAGCCTCCATTGTCGGTAAGAGACCATCCGTTTTAATTTTGTCTAAAACCTGTTTTACTTTATCAGGCTGTTGTCTTGCTTTGGATATCAGATTTGATTTACCGAACTCAACTAACATTCTTTCTGTACCTAAAGAAACCAATGAGCGAGAGGTTCTAATAAGAATAGAGCCACGCTTTATTAAAGGCGCCGGAATATCCTCAAGTATTGTCTCACCTGTTTTAAAAGATTGAATTATTTGTTTCAAATGCTTGATGAATTATTATTAAAAAAAAATTGGTCTATCCAACTACTAATAGCCAGTAAAGACCAAATGGTATAGGATGCATCAATACCTCCTGATTTGTTCTTATTAATCAACTCTTGGACTTTCTCGTAATCAAAAATACCTTGTCTTTTAATATTTTGTTCAGACAACCTTTCCCGAATCATGTCGTTCATTTCAACGGTAATCCACTTTCTAACAGGAGCACCAAATCCAGTTTTAGGTCTATAAATAATTTCTTTGGGAAGATACCTTTCTGCCACTTTTTTTAGCAAATATTTTGTTACCAAACCTTTTAATTTAAGATTAGGATTTAATTGTTGTGCAAATGCAACTAAATCCCTATCTAAATAAGGTACTCTGACTTCTACACCAACAGCCATGGCCATTTTGTCTGTATAGTTTAAATTATGATCAACCAAAAATGTATTCCGTTCCAAAAATAGCATTTTATTGAGCATAGTATGTTCAGAAGGTATTTTCCGTAATAAGGAATGAAAAAAATCATGCACATTATAGTTTTCTACATCCTTTCGAATCTCCTTTTTAAATAATTTTTTAATGGTAATTATATCCATCCAGTCAAAATACCCTATCATCCTATCATTCTGAGACTTATCAAAATTTTCAACAAATTTTTTAATTCTTCTAAACAAGGGTACTTTAACGGGTAAAAAATTACTTGTTGATTTAATAAACTTCCTCAGCATTAAAGGTATTCTCTCGATCATATATTCATATTGCAAAGCAATATGCCTTCTATATCCTGAAAAGATATCATCACCCGCAGTACCACCGATTAGTACTTTTATTCCTTGTTTTCTTGCTAGGGAGGCTATATTAAACACATGAAATGGTGCAGGATCAGCTTGCGGCTCATCTAAATGCCAGATCATCTTATCAAAATCTTTCACAATATCAATTTCAGCATTGACCACATTCAATTCTACGCCAAGAAACAGAGCGGCATCTTTTGCATAATGCAAATCATCTGCAAATCCCTCCTTTCCATCCTTTAATACTTTGGTATTTATGGTATAACACGGAAAATTCAAATTGGGATTTAATTTTTTTGCAATGGCAACCAATAATGTAGAGTCTAAACCACCCGAGAGGAAAAAACCCACTGGGACATCAGACAGAAGTTGCCTTTCAACAGCCTGACGTAAATAAAAATCTAATTTATTTATAGCTTCTTCTTCAGAAATATCAAAATAGATGCCGTTGGGAACATCATCATTATTGTAAAAACTGTGTTGTATTGAAGAGAAATCATTTACATTTAGCTTTAAATAACTGCCTGGCAATAGTTTTTTAACAAATTTGAAAGGAGTAACTTCCCCTGGTGACCATAGGAAAGTAAGATAATTAATAAAGGATTGATATGATAATTCTTTATTAATTTTGAATGGAAAAAAGGATTTAATTTCTGAACCGAATAAGAAGGTTATGCCATCATTATAAAAGTATAATGGTTTAACCCCAAAGTGATCTCTCGCAATAAATAATTCCTTTGTATGGGTATCAAAGATTGCAAAGGCAAAAATTCCATTTAGCAAATTAAGAGCATCGGCACCATACTTAATAAATGCATATAACACTGTTTCTGTATCGCCCGTTGATTTAAAATTGACATCAACAAGCAATTTCCTAATAGCCTGATGATTATAAATCTCCCCATTAAAGACGATAACGAAACGCTTGTCATTAGAAAACATGGGTTGATTTCCATTTTCCGACAAATCTTGGATGGATAATCTAGTGTGCCCAAGAAATAATTTACCCTCTTCAAAAAAACCCTGACTATCAGGACCTCTATGGCTGATTGTATCAAGAACTTGCATTGGGTTAAAAGTATCAGTTAAAAAACCACCGATTATTCCACACATTCAGATGATTGTTCTGTATAAAATTAAGTAAAAATCTAAGAAGTTAAATTATCTTTCAATAGGTTTTTATATAAATCAAAAATCCTATTTTCATTATAAACATAATAATTTAAAGACTTTACCTTAGGATTATTTTTAATTAAGTCAAAAAGTTCTTTCGTAGCACAATTATACAAAACTGTACCTTGAGGCCGATTAACCACATTGGTGCAGAACACTGGAATTCCTAAGCTCAACGCTTCATGAACAGATATAGAATCCCCATCTGTCGAAGTATTTCTAATAAACCCATCTACTTTAGATAAAAGACTATTAAAATCAATGGGATAATCTACTATTAAAATATTACTACTTAAATTAAGTAATACTTTACTATATGAACCGCTTGGATCACATATTATTAAAAAATAATCAGAATTTTGAAATAATTTCACAAGTTCGTTAATTCCATATATTTCCTTATTATTCTTGTCAAATACCCTATCATAAGCATTTGTGCAATATGTACCTTTGAATTTGATTCTATTTAAACCGATTAAATTATTTAATTCATCATTTAATTCTACATTTTCAAATGGTTTTATGTATGCAGAATCGATAATTGTTTGTTTATTAAATTTAAAAATTTTATCGAAACTAATATTATTTAACACAATAGGGAAAGTAGCAAATTTAAAACTATATAGTTCAATCCAATTTTTTAGCAAACTTTTATGCTGACTAACTTCACCATGTAAAGTTAATATAATATTATTTTTAAATAATTTGGAAAATAGTACTAAAATTAATTGCAAATAAACGTTATTGGTATGTAAATGGATATGCTTAAACCTAACTAAAGATATTAAAATTTTAAATAAATTTAAATAAGATAACTCAATAAAAATAAAATTATAATTATTCTTTACTAAAAAATCAAGAACTCTTTTTACATGAATAGTAACCCCGCCAGTGGGAGGAGGTATTTTTCCTATAATTAATAATTTATTCTTCAATCAAAATACTATAAAAATATTAAATAAAATAATATTTACAGCGAATACTTTGGTTCGAAATCTTTAATCAAGGTTTCATACTTAGAAACCATTTGTTTAATTGTTAGATATTCCAAAGCAAAAATCCTTGCATTGACACCCATCTTTTCTCTATCCTGTTGCGAGGAAAAATACATTTTTTCTAATGCTAAAAAAATTGAATTTACAGAAAAAGGATTACATAGTATTCCTCTTAAACCATTTCCTGAAAGAAAATAATGATCACAAACATCAGACAAAATAGCTGGTCTCCCTGAAATAAAAGCTTCACAAACCACATTTGGCAATCCTTCAAACAAACTAATATGAACAAGCGCATCGCAATTTTGCAAAAGTGATGGCACATCATTGCGCTCACCTAACCAAGACCAATTAGCTAGAACTTCAGGGTTATTATTTAAAATTTCATCTATTTTAGTTCTTACCTCAATAGATTTAACATCTAGTTCTTGACGTCCAACCCAATTTAACGAGGGTACAAAACCATATTTTTTAAAAAACAAAACAAAAGCTTCAGCTAGTCTTATGCCATTTTTTCCTTCATCAATACGCGCGATTACCAAAAATTGTAAACTATCACTGATTTTTTTAGGCAAATTAATATTTTCTAAAGTTGAAAAAAAATAACCGTTATATATTAAATGAGTTTTGTTTTTCAACCAAAAATGACTTTTAAGCCAATTACATTGAGTATCAGAATTTGCAATTACTGCATCGGCTAATGAATGAAAACAATTAAATATTAAGTTCTTAATGTAAGTATTATTAAGATATGAACTTCTTTCACTAACCAAAAGTAATATTTTTTTTGATAGGAATAATGATGCTATTTCACTATAAAAATTTGGGGTATTTAAATAACTAATTATCACTTCAAAATGATACTTTTGAATTATATTAATTAATCTAAAAATTACTTTAAAAGAAAAACCCTTATTCAAATGTGCTTGATAGATAGGAATGCCAGCGTTTTTAATAATTTCAAAATAAAACTTATATTTAGGATGATAGACAAAAACAGCAACATCATGTCCCTTTTCTTTTAAGCCTATCAAAAGATTAACCATTTGACGTTGGGCACCTCCTGAACCTAATGAATCAATAACACCTAAAATTTTCACTATAAAATCAAATCTATTAACACTATTTATTATTTTTAACCCAAATACTCCACATTAAAACTATCCAGATACTGTCCTTCCAGTTATAAATTCCGTTTTTATGCTCATTCCAACGTTTTTGAATAAAATCCTTTCCAATTAAACCTTCAATATTCAAATTATCTCCTAAAATTAAATCATCAGCCCATTCCTTAAGTGATGTGCGTAACCAAATGTCGATAGGAACTGCAAAACCCATTTTGGGTCTATTAAAAAATTTTTGGGGTATATAACGATTAAGAACCTGTTTTAAAACCCATTTAGTTTCATTGTCACGTACCTTCATGGTGTAAGGAAGACGCCATGAAAATTCATAAATTCTATGATCCAATAAGGGCACTCTACTTTCCAAACTTACATTCATCGAAGCTCTATCGACCTTAACTAAAATATCATCCGGTAAATAACTTAAACTATCATGTGCCATCATGAAGAGCGTGGGATTGTCTAAGTTTAAAATTTCTTTAGAAAGGTTATGATTATCTTTTAAGGAGGTTTCATTAAAAAGTCTTTCAACATCCCATTGACTAATAAAGGAATTATAAAATTGCAATTGAGAATTACTTAAAAGTAGTTTTCCTAACTTATTTAACTTTGAGTAAATAGGGATTGTTGACGAAAAACCACCATTTGAATTAAACACACTACCAATCAAATCTAAAGAATTGACCATAGAAGAATTTAAAACGGCACCTAACAAAGGTTTAAACATTTTAGGCACATTATCTATATACTGTTTTAAAACCGTAGCTTTAGCATATCTATCGTATCCGCCAAATAATTCATCACCACCGTCACCACTTAATGAAACTGTAACAAATTCTTTTGTCAGTTTTGAAAGTAAAAAAGTAGGAATTGCTGAAGAATCACCAAAAGGTTCGTCATAAATATCAGGTAAATATGGTATAACAGCTTTAACCTGTTTATCACTAACATAAAGTTCATGGTGATTTGTTCCTAAATAATTTGCAATTTCCTTTGCATATATAGCTTCATTATAGTTTGATTCATTAAAGCCGATAGTAAAAGTATTAACTTTACATGCAGTATTTGCCTGCATAATTGCAACAATAGTTGAAGAATCTATTCCACCTGATAAAAAAGCACCTACTGGAACATCTGCCATTTTCTGACAATCTATTGACCTTTTTAATAACCTCTCAAGTTCATCTATTGCCTCAACATCTGATCCTCTGAAAGGATTATTAATTCCTTCAGTAACTATTTTACTAACGGTCCAATAAGAAATTGGAGTTACTTTAGACCCTACATCGTTTATTGTTAAAGAAACATAAGTACCTGGTAATAATTTAAAAATTCCTGACCAAATACTAAAAGGGGCAGGTATATATCCATTTCTCAAATATAAAGGAAAAACATCATGATTAAGATTATTAAGATGTGAAGGATGACACTTTAGAGCTTTCAATTCAGAACCAAAAAGAAAAGTATCCTTCTGCCAACCATAATACATTGGTTTTTCTCCAAATCTATCCCTTGCTAAAGATAAAACCCTTTTATTATTGTCCCATAATGCAAAAGCAAACATACCGACAGATAATTTTAAAGTTTCTTCCAAACCAAATAATTCGATAGATTCCAGCAAAGTTTCTGTATCTGAATTTCCACGCCAATTTTTAAAGCCAAATCCATCAACTCTTGCTCTTAAATGATTATGATTATAAATTTCACCATTAAAAACTATTATATAACGTCCTGAAAAAGAAATCATTGGTTGTTTTCCAGCATCAGAAAGTTCAAGAATTGAAAGTCTGCGATGACCCAAAGCTATTCCAACATTATGATCAATCCATAATCCGAAACTGTCCGGCCCGCGGTGAATAATAGACGAACACATAGACTCAATAACCGATTCTGAATCTAAATTAGTAAAACCGCCAGGTTTAATAAAACCCGCTAAACCACACATAAAATATAATTAAAAAAAAATAGAAAAATTAGTTTATAAAAATAATACATCTAACCACATAGCCATTACTTTATCAATATGATAGACTTCTCTAACTTTCAAAGCCTCTAAACCCAAGGAATCTCGTAAATTACTATTTATTAACAATCTATTTAATTGATTAACTAATTCATCAATATCACATGCAGGAAAAAGTACACCATTAACATTATGATTAATTAACATATAACCTGCTTCTACAGTTGAGACTACAGGTAAACCACAACTCATTGCTTCAAGAAGTGCATTTGGGAATCCCTCAAATATGGAGGTTTGGACATACATTGACGAAGACAACAAAATAGGAATAGGATTCTCCACATAACTATGCAAAACAACATGGTTGCATAAGTTAAGATCTCGGATTAAATTTTCTAAAACCTTTCTTTGTTCTCCTTCACCAATAATATGTAATGTCCAGTTTGGGAAACTAATTCTTAATCTAGAGAATGCTAAAATTAATAAGCTGAAATTTTTTTGCTCAACTAATCTGCCTATACTTACAATTTTTCTTTCCAATTTAGGAAAAGAAAACTCACTTTGATTATCAATGAAATTTGGAATAATAGCAATATTAGCCTTACAACGCTTAAATAAAAATTTACTTATCTCTTCAGTTTGCACTATAACTTTATCTGCAAATCTATAAAAAAGTATAGTTAGTAAATTGTAAATAAAACCATACGAAAACCTTGAAGGATCTATTCTTTCTGAAACAACGCATTTGACATTAAGTCCAAGAGTCGCCATAATTGTTAATAAATTAGTTGGCGTCATAAAAGATAGAACAACATGAGGATTCTCAATTTTGATTAACCTCCTTAAATCTAATAGTCGCTTGATAGTAGAACAAATTTTTGATAAAAAATTCATGCCCCTATAATGAATTACTACTCTCTTTATTTTGGAGTCTAGTATATACTTTTCTTGCGAACCACGTAAATCAAATGTAACAAAAACAATATTATATCCATAATCAAGCAAATATTTTGACATTCTAGAAAGTATTTTTTCAGCACCACCACCACCCAAAGAAGAAATTACCAAAACAATTTTTTTTGACATTACCTAAGAAACTTAATTTTCTATTTTTTGTTATTATTCAAACAAAAATTTAAACAGATAAACATAATTGGCATAAGCTCCATGGATCTAGCCTTTAAAAATCCAGTTGCAATCAATGCAATTAATATTGAAATTGAAAAAGATGAAAATACAATATTTGAAATGTTTGAATTATATTCGTTTACAATTTTAATTTTTGAAATGTAAAATATACACAAAAAAAGTAAAAAAAATCCTACTAAGCCGTGATTTGCAAGCGCTTCAGTATAACCACCATCTCCAATAAACGAAGTTAAAGAAGAGCTTAAATTTCCAAAAATTGGGTTTTGTTTCCATGCATTAATTGCATTAAACCAACCATGATTTAACCTACCACCTATTGATCCAGCTTTCTCAATTTCAACATAACCAAAAATAAAAGAAATATTATTGTAAAACTCACCTGATGAATAAACTAAATATCTATAAAATTCACTAAAAATTAATGTACTTAATACAAATAATAAAAACAGACCAAAAATCAAATAGATAATGATATTTCTAGACTTTTTTGACTTTAAAGCCAAATAAAATATTATTGAAAATAAAGCTAAAAAAGCTCCTTTACTAAAGGTAATAATTAATGAAACAATTGAAAGAACAAGGCTAAAATACAAAAGCGATTTTTTGAAAATATTATTACCAAAAATTAATAAGGAGATTGAAAAAATAATAGTATACAAATTAAAATAAGCCAATTCGTGTACATTTTTGAATAAACCAACTGCTCTAGATCCAACATCTCGGCCATCCCTGTAAAGGTTGTCAATAACATATGATACGACTGGGAAATTTGAATACTCCAAAATAGACATCAAACCATGTAACCCACCCCCAATCAAAATTAGACGCCCTATTATTAAAGCATTCTCATTTGAACGAATTATATAAGCGCCGAAAAGTGAAAATAACATTGGTCTGGAATAACCTTGAATATTATATATACCATTGTAAAAGGGTAAATCAAAAAATAATATTTGACAAAATACAGAAATAAATACCCCTAAAAAGATCAAAAAGAAAGGCAAAATTACACTCCAAACTTTGTATGAAAATTTAATATTAGGTCTTAAAAAAAAAACGACAGGAACTAATATAAATATTAAAACTGTATCTGGTCGTATTGAAGTTCCTTCAATAAACGGCGGTGAAAAAAGAGTTGATAACAATAAAATATATAAAATATTAATATTCAATTTAAAAAAATTAAGGTTTACAATTTTTTATAAAATTTTCATAATAAACATTGGGAGAAAAATTACTTTGCGCAAACAATCTAACTTTCTTTTTTAGTAATAGAAGCTTAGAAGGTTCATTTAGTAAAGAAATAATTTTTGACTTTAGACTTAACATAGAGTTATTTTCAAAAATATAACCAGTTTCCTCATCCTTAACAAAAACACTAGTTCCACACGTATCACTACAGATTACTGGGAGTCCATAACCCAGAGCCTCTATAATTGAAACTGATGCAGGTTCATTTGTGGCAGGCAATACAAATAGGTCATGGTCTAGATAAATAGACTCCATCATGTGGAACGGGACATTTAATTTAAAATTAACCCTATCAGTTAAGTTTAAATGAAAAACTTTATTTTTAACTTCTGTAAAAACCTCATTTTGCATAGGTGTGGTGACTTCCCCAACAAGAGTTAGGTCAAAAGAATAATTATCCTTAATTTCAGAAAGTACTTCAAGCAATAAAACATGATTTTTTCTAGTTTGAAACTTCGCAACCATAAGTATTTTAGCAACATTATGTTTCAAAAGTACGTCATTATGAACGTCTGATTTTACAACAAAAGGAAGATAAAAGCAGTAGTGTGGCAAAGCTGGAAAATCATTAATATTACAAAAAAGAGGAGAAAAAAATTTAGCATCAAAAAAAAACATTTTAAAATCTAAAACAAACTTTCTTAGTAAACTTTTAAAACCGTTCTCGTAGTAGCTATGAAAATCTGATTTTAAAATTTGCGAATAATAAAATATTTTAATACCCTGTAAACGTGCAATAATTGAAGCAATAAATTCAAAATAAATATTATGAGACCTAATTATTAATAAGTCAGGTTTTTTTTGTTTTAACAATTTCCAATACATTATAGGATTTGGAAAGTATCTAAGTTTATTCACACCTCCATATCCCCATAATTTTGAAAATAGCCTAGATAAAATAGCTTCAGGCACAATAATAGGATTAATATCAGAATAATCTTCTGTAAAACCTTTAGTAATTACGTGAAATTCAACTTGATGACCCAGACCAATTAAGGTTTTAACAATTCCAATTTGATTCGTGTGAAAACGAGGGGCAATGAAAATAACTAGCATAATTTCAAAATAAACTTCATTTAATTTTTTGAAAAATCAATAAACACGAATGACCACCAAAAACCGTTAAAATTTTATTTAAAGAAAAAAGTATTAATTTAACTATTAAATTATTGCTTTTCATATCGTAAAATTTTTGTAAAGGAACTTTTAAGCAGGAAATTTCATCTTTTACACCTTTAAGCCCAGCTAATTTTTCAAACTTACAAAACTTAAATCCTAAATTCTCAAAATTTATAATAGTCAAGTTATGATTCAGTATAAACTGATAAAAATTTTGAGGTTCATTTGACTCATAAAAAACACTATAGTTTTTGAGTAAAATTTTAAGCCTTCTTAAGGGAGATATATATGGATGAGTAATAAATAGGAAGCCTTCAGGTTTGATAACTCTAAGCATTTCTTTGCTTATTTCAGAATAACCATCCCAAAAGTGTTCTATAACTCCTAATGACCAGTAACCAGCAACAGAATTATCTTCTAGAAATAGATGTTTAACATCACCAAATTTAATATTCAGATTAGGAGCTATTTTATTCAATAATTTAACAGTTTTAACAGCATAATCAACGCCTAATACATTAAAACCACTACTATCTAAAGCTGAAACATGTTGACCTAAACCGCAGCCCCCTTCTAATATAAGTCCAAAATCAGGCTTCAAGTACCTTGAAGTTATTTTAGAAACCATTGAGGTCTTTGATTCCAATACTATCTTTTTTAATTCAGAATCAGAGTAGGAAAGCCACTGATTATCCCACATTTCAGATGTTGCATTTTCTTTTACACATATAATCGCATCGCGACTTATGTCATAATATGTTTTCATAATATAAATTTTAATTATAAAAATAGTTTCAAATCCAAAGAATATATATTCTTTGTTTAAGTTTGAATTTCAATTGATTATGTATAATAAAAAAAATAAAATTATTCTCGAAACCTAATCAACTTCGCTGGATTTCCAACATAAACACCAAACTCTTTTGTGTCTCTTGATATCAGCGTACTTGCACCAATAACACAACCATTTCCAATTTCAACACCGTCAAGTACAACAACATTAGCACCAATCCAAACATCATTACCTATAACGATACCCTTATTTACAACCCCCTGGTTACGAATTAAAATTTCTTTAGATTCAAAAATATGGTTTGAAGCTACTATCACAGTGGAGGTGGCTATTCTTGTATTAGACCTTATAATAATTCCCCCATGGCCATAAATAACAGTAAAAGGATTAATAGAAACATTATCTTCTATTTCTATAATCCCATCTTGCGTGTCAATAATAACATTATCATGTATAAAAGAATCTTTACCTAAGGTAAGCATACCATCTCTTAAATGGATGCTAGACTTAGGGGAAATAAGACATAATGGATGAATATTTACACCTTGTAATTTAGTTAGCAACCATTTTAAAAACCAAAAAGGATGAGATAAATAAAAATAAAAGAATTTAAAAAATATAGATTTAAATAACTTTTTTTTTATTTTGATTAAAAATATGATCATTTAGAATTATAAATATTTAGGTAGACAAAACAAAACTTCGAGGTTGTCAAAAAATTAGCATCTAAGATAAAAAAAATAATAAATTAGCAATTTTAAAAAAATATAATAAATTTAAAATAGATAGAAATTGAATTTAAAAATCGTATAAAATGAAATAAAAAATAATTATTAAAAACACTTCTGAAGTTGATAAATATTGATTCATTTAAAAATATATATTAAAAATTTATAAAATAAGTATTACCAAGTCAAATAGCTAAAAAGGAAATTATTTTATTGAGTATAATATAGTTTTAAAATATTTAGTTACAAAAGGATAAAAATAATAAATCTCCTTAAAAAATGTTGATAAAATACACCCCGACACTTTAAATAGTAAACAAATAAATCTTTAAAAAATTAGAATAAAAAATTACGCCTTTGATAGCCAATTATAAAAAATTCGTTACATAACTTTAATGCTTTATTCTAACATAAATTTTTTAACTCCAAATTAATAGATGTTAAATATACCATCTGATTCTTTAATTACTCAATCTTATAAAGCAATATTAATAATCATTTAACTTTGCAAAAAAACTAGATGGAATTCTTTTAATAGCCATCAAGAATTATAAAGTTTTAGAAATTTTGTTAGTGTAGATGAATTACTATAAACACTTAATGTCACACCCTCAGATTGTAAATAATCTCTCCAAACAACAATATTATTAAAAACAATTTTTTTGGTAGGATGTTCGACTTCAACAGTATCTTCTTTTGATAAAGGATGAACTTCCTCATAATCTAAATAAAAATAACGTGAATCTTTCAGATCAATTCCAACTAAAATAATTTCATGGTATCCTAAAACAAACGATAAATTTATACAATCAAAAATTGTAGTTCCACAATGAGGTATATTAATGAATGATTTAGATAAAGGAATTGATGCTAATCTATCAGGTAGATTTTTATAAAGTATTGTTTTAAACTTATTTCCATATAAAATATACCATAATAAAGGTGCCGTAGAAATTTTATCGATCATGACAAAAAAGGTAGTTTTTGTAAATCTTTTGTTTCTTCTAATTAAATCATTTATCTTCTTAATAGATTTAAAAGAAGAAATAGAAAAAAAATTATTTGTAGCAGTTAATTCTCTCACAACATGATAATCAATTTCAATTTTTTCTGACATATAAAATGCGTTAAGACTCATAGTATCACCCTCTTTCCGAATATGACTCCACTCATAGTCTGAAATCTCATTGATTGACCAAGAAGATCCAAAAATAAAAATCTTATCCTTTTTTAATTTCGTATTATTTTTTTCGTAACCATATTTTTTAAAATAAAAACATAAAAATATGAAGTATAATAACAATCCTTGAAATCTTATTAAATAAAATATAAATTTATATTTAAAAGATAAAAATAATTTATTTAACTTTATTTTAATCATAAAAAATAATATTAAAATTACACAAAAAAATTAAAAAATAATTAAATTACAACTTATACATTATTTTAAAAATTCAGATAGGATAGTTACTAACTAAAACGAAATCTAAGCAAATTATTAATAAAGGTCACTTCTTCTTTTTGTATAATAATTTCATAAATAAATGCAAAATATTAAAAACGGACAGTGGAAAGAACTTCCAAAAAAATAATACTAATGCAAACCAACTGTTTCTTTTGTTTTAGAAAAATCCTTTTAGTTCCCAATAATTATTGTTATCTGATCTTAAAATGTAAGATATAAAAAATAATAAAATTTTTTATTGCCTATTTTAAATTAGTCGTTAAGTCCTGTATCGGCAACATTATGTCTCAATTTCCACTTTCCCTCACCATCTTTACCCCATAAGTGAGGAGATCTGAATTTATCACACAACTCATGAAAATATTCAGGCTTCATGTCTAAATATTCCATTATCTCATTAAAATATCTATCTGGGAACTCTCCATCAAAACGATTTACCAATTCAACACCCTCACTTCTATTTAAATGTTTATTTCTTATTTCTTGAGATGCATCATAGGTAGCTCTTCCTAAGCCAAATTTAATAAAAGTCGTATAATAATGTAAGTCGTCAATTTTATCATCAATACTACTATATTTACTATATGTTCCTTGTGACCTAAAAGGCCTTGCTTTAAATCCTGTATTTTCAACAGCGTAATAATAAACTTCTTGTGGTGTCCATTTTAAATAATAACCTAAATAGTGGACTTGAATATCAACTTTATCCAATTCTGCCGATTTTATTGGCAAATATGGGATCAAATCATTATGAGCTATATTATATTTTTCTTTTAACTCTCTTACTGATACTCCGCCAAGATAGATATCATCAATTTTATCCATTGAAAAATATGATTTACTCTTTAAAGATGTAGAATCCTCAGCTATATTATTTCCATATTCTGTTGGATTTTCACCATAGAAAATCAAATTAATTCCAAAATTAGCTGCCAGTTTGGGCGCCATATTCATTTGCCCAAGGATAAAAGTTTGAAAAGGGTGTAATAAATTCTCAATCGATAATTTTGTCAATAACTTTAATACTCGTCCATTCCTATTATAACTGATATTATCAAACCCTCCAATATCCAACCACTGCTTAAAATTTTCATACCCGTAATCTGTGTACATGATCGGAGGCCATGTAACAGTTAATGGATTCATCCCATATTTATATTTTAAGACGTGGGCTTGATAAGCACTATCCTTTCCTCCTGAGCCAGGAATTAAACAATCGTAAGATCCGTCACTTTTCCTATGTTTATCTAATAGTTTATGCAACTCTGCTTCTCTTTGTTCCCAATTAATTCCCTCTTTTAACTCAGCAATCCTACAAGCACTACAAATTCCGTCTTCTCCAATATCCAAAGTGGATTTTTTGTCGTCAAGCTTGTGCTTAAATTCCTGAGCCGAATTTGGCTTTTGATTGGACATTACACAACGCTTGCAGAATTTAACTTCTTCAGGAAGTCCATAAAAAGCAACATTTTTCATAGTCAATTGTTATTTAGTGCATTTAAATTAAATTATTGATTAAAGCCCAATTTTTATATATGGAGATTCCCTTCATTCCACTCTTTTCCGGATGAAATTGTGTAGCAAATATATTTGTATTATTGATTATTGAGGAACAAAAAACAACCCCTTCATATGATGTTCTTGACAACACTACATTTTCATAAGCAGGCTCTACATAATAAGAATGTACAAAATACATAAACTCATTATTAGAAATATCCTTCAAAGCTGTTTTTTTAAACACATTATTTGAATCTTCAATATTATTCCAACCTATATGAGGTACTTTTGCATTGATATTTAAAGTTGATGCAGTTGTAATTTTTTTTACGCTACCCGATATAAAATTTAACCCACCGTTACTTCCAAATTCTTCACTTTCTGTAAAAAGCAATTGCAAACCTAAGCATATCCCAAATAGTGGTTTTCCACTTTCAACAAAATCCTTTAATGGTTCAATTATATCCAAATTTTTTAAATTATACATAGCTTCTTTAAAGGCCCCAACGCCTGGTAGAATAATTGCATCTGCCCCTATTATTTCATCTTTATCACTAGACAATGTTGAATGCATACCAACAACATCACAAGCTTGTTTTACACTAAATAAATTGCCTAATTGAAAATCAAGTATTACAACTTTTTTTTTCTTAAATTCTGCAGGGTATTCCATTATCTTTAAGGTTATCTTTGATTTGGCTTATTGTTGAAGTTTTGAAAGTTGAAAAACTCCTTTTACTTTTTAAAAACTCTACATTTCCTTCTTTTGAATTGGCTGAATCTGTAAGATTGTTTTCCACGTAATTATAATGAAGTAAAGATGCAACAGAGACAGCATAAACATCAGATTCTTTCAACATTAATGAAATATCTTCAACTTTTCCCGCTCCCCCATGTGCAATTACTGGTATACTCAACAACTTTGACATCTGGGAAATTAAGCTAATATCGAAACCTTTACCTGTTCCTTCAAAATCAACAGAGGTTATAATAATTTCGCCAGCTCCTAAATCTTGCACTAGAGAGGCCCATTGAAAAACCTCTTTTCCTGTATATTCTCTTCCGTTATCAGTATATGCATAATATTTTCCATCTGGATGTTTGATTGCCTCAATCGCAACCACAATTGTCGAAGATCCAAATCTTAAAGAAGCTTCTTTTATAATGTTGGGGTTTCCAATTGCCGCAGTATTTAAACATACTTTGTCTGCACCTGCTCTCAAAATCTGCTTTATATCTTCTAAACTTCTAAGTCCACCACCAACTGTAATTGGAATAAAAATTGACTTCGCTGTTTTTGTTATTATTTCATGAATACTATTTCTTCCATATAAACTAGCTACAACATCCATTAAGAGAAGCTCATCCGCCCCGGTTTCATAATAGTATTTTGCAAAAACTTCCGGTTTACCCATAACGCGTAGCCCTTCAAGATGTATGCCTTTCACTAGATTTGGGCCTTTAATATCTAATCTTGGTATAATTCGAATATATTTACTCATATTTTGAACTTTAACTTAAATAGCTGTCCACCCCCCATCTACCATTAGATTATTTCCAGTAATAAATGAAGCATCTTCAGATAATAAAAAAGAAACAGCAGGTGCAATTTCTTCTGGTTTGCCCATCCTCTTTAGTGGAGATTTCTCTTGGTATTTTTCTATAAATAATGGATGTTGATTTTTTGTGTCAATAATTCCACCAGGTGAAACACTATTTACTCTTACATTATATTTACCATAATAGGAAGCCAAATATCTTGAAAAATTTATAACCCCAGCTTTTATTGCGGAATAGGCCGCCGGAGAAGTTCCACCATAACCTTCATATAAAGTAAAATCATTTCCAACTACCCCGTAAATCGATGCAATATTCACTATCGAACCAATTTTTGCCTTTTTCATGTGTTTCAAAACAACTTGGGAAAGATAAAAAGTGCTATTCAATTGCATATCAACATTTTTCTTCCATGATTCATATGGAATATCTTCAAATTTACATCCCCAATCGTTAGTTCTCGGATAGGCATTATTCACTAGTCCATCTATCCTACCAAATTTACTAATTGTAAATTCTACTAATTCATTTATACCTTTTTGGGATGTAATATCACATTGATAAAAATTTTCATCTAAATTTGAATTATGAGAAATATCAGCATTTATAACTACACCATTATCCATTTTTAACCTCTCAACAATCGCTTTTCCAATTAAACCTGAACCTCCTGTTACGATGATGATTTTTCCCAATAGATTAGACATAAATTTCATTTAATTGGACTGAACGTTTTTCTTTCAAAGAAATACTATATGCAACTAAAATTTTTAATATGGAAATAGTATCGTCAAAGGAAATTGCGGATTTTCCAGTTTTAATCATCTCGGTAAATTCAAATAAAGTTCTTCTAAATGCAACAAAATTATTATTTAACTCCGCATGAAATCTTCCTTTTTCGCCAAAAAAATCTAATTGAAAAACTTTAGTAGTAACACCTAATGAATCAATTTGAACAATAGATCCATCTTCGTTTGTAATAATCAAACTTTCATGGCTAGAATCAATTGCATTAACATTCACTGCCTTTGTATTTAAAAAACTGTAAATTGATTCAATCATATGAATACCATAATTATTCATACTATTCAGAACTGCTCCTCGTATAAGTTTAATTTTTCCTAAATTTTGAAAATTAGTTCTTATTGCATCCAATTCCCCCGCATACCTCAGCCCACTACATGACATTAATTTTGCGTTTAAAATAAATGGTTTAAAATACTCTAATTCTTCTAATTTAAGAGATAGTGGCTTGTCAATAAAAACGAAATTACCAGCATCTAAAAAGGGTTTTGCAAATAATAAATGATTTTCATAATCATCTCTGGCAATTATTATAGCGTCTACCTCCCCTAGCATATCTAAATAATTATCAACAACATTTGGAATAAGAGCAGCTTTAGCAATTTGTACACATTGAATTTTATCTTGAGTCCATATATGTGTTACTTTAGCATTATCAAATCCAAAATCAGCTTTGCTTTGTATTCTAATGTAATTGTAAATAACATCCCACCCTGTTTTTTTCAATTCAGCATCATCATAACCATTAATAATGCAGGAAAACGAAATTGGATGTCCATTTCCCTCATTTAATCCAATAATTCCAATGTTAATAAATTTCATATTATTTTTTTATATGCAATAGTCGCTTTACCTAAATTCCAATCTACGCCGTCTAATTTTGGTGTAATCGGTATTTCATATCCTAACCAGTAAAATTTGCCTCCAGTTTCATTTTTACTTTGGTTTAACAAATATTCAACCGTTGGAATACAAACATTTGGATTAAGATTTGCATTAGGAGACATTTCAGTTTTAACAGGTCCGGGACTCATTAAATTTATTTTTATATCATAATTTTCAGACAGTTCGTTTGAAATTGTAACTGTTAAGGTATTTAACAAGGCCTTCGTTGCAGAATATCTTGAAAATCCTTGAGAGCAATTCAAAGGAGCACCTGAGGTAATGTTAATTATACGACCAAAGTTATTTTTTTTTAAGTTTGGTAATAAAAAATTAATAATCTCAAATGGTGCTCTGACATTTATATTTAAATCTTCTTCAAATTCTTCCCAAGAATATTCTCCAAAATTACTTTTAGATTGTAAACCAGCATTGTTTATTATAAAAGGAATAAAACTGTGTTTCATATTAATTTTATTCAAAACCATTCTAAGTTCATTTGGTTGTTTAAAATCAACAGAATAAAAGTCAATATTTTTTAAATCCGAAAAATCCTCAAGTAAAAAATCATCCCTTCTTGATAGCAAAATAAGATAAAAACCTTGTTTGTAAAAATGGTTTGCTAAAGTTCTTCCAACCCCTCTGCTAGCGCCTGTAATTAATATTTTATTCATAGTTTATCTTTTTTTCAAAATAATATATTCAGCATATATAAAATCATTTTCACTATCAATATCAACAATAAAAGGATCTATTATTAACATTGGATAAGTATTTCCAATAAGCATTGACTTAGCCGGATTATCAAGATTAAAACTGGAGTTTTTAATACCATATAAAAACCCATTTAAAAAATAGGCTTTAGGCAAATTTTGTCTCGGTAAAAATGGATTAACTTCGTTAAAAAAAGGAAATACTTGTATTTTTTTGAGGTCGATATTCCACAAACGATAAGGTGATACATGATTTTCGCTAAATGTAGCTATTGAATCATAATCATTATTTTTCATTATATCAACCGCTTTTAAAACATCTTCAGAATTTCTTATTGGACAGGTAGGTTCAAATAAGTAAATTGAATGAAATTCTTTATCATTTTTCTTTAATTCAAATAGAGTGAATTGCACCGCATCAAATACTTGAGAATCATCTAGCGATATGTTTTTAGGTCTCATTACTACAGAAGCTCCAAACTCAATCGCAATTTCTGAGATTGCTAAATCATCTGTTGAAACAACAACTTCATCAAATAATTTCATATTTATGAGAAACTCAATAGTATATGCTATTAATGGTTTTCCTAGTAATAACTTAATATTCTTATGAGGTACACCTTTTGAACCACCCCTTGCAGGGATAATTGCAAGAATTTTTTCCTTCATATCATAGTTTTAATTTATTGATATCATTTTTTGCCTTTTCGAAATCTTCATATCGTCCAATATCAAGCCAATATCCTAATATAGGAAAAGCAATTAATTTAAAATTTTTTTCTATAACAAAATCCATAAAATCAGTAGTATTATAATACTTACCCTTGGGTATATGTTTCAATAAATCCCTTTTAAATAAATAAATTCCAGCATTCGATAAGTATGAATATTTTGGTTTTTCTTTAATTGAAAGGACTTTATTTGAATCATTAGTTTCTAACACAGCATAAGGTATCTCAGATTTATATGTAACTGCGGCAACTGCCATATCTGCCTTTGATTCTATAAATGAATTAAAAAAATCATTAAAGTTAATATCCGTTAGCAAATCGGAATTCATAAGTAATATATGATTTTTTTCAAAATCATTGACAAGCGTTACAGCGCCAAATGTACCCATTGGCATTTCCTCTTTAATGTAGGTTATACTAATATTTTTTTTATTCCCATCTTCAAAATAATCTTCAATTTTTTCCTTTAAATAATTTACACTTATATATATATTTTGAATACCAAATTTAATAAGTCTATCTATATTATGCTCAATTATCGGTTTACCCCCAATAACTAGCATAGGTTTGGGCACAGCTAAAGTAAGAGGTAATAATCTTTGCCCTTTTCCACCTGCCATAATAACTACATCAACTGGAATAAACCCATAAAAAAGATGTAAATCTAATATAGATATTAAATTATCATCATCATCAACTAATGGTAAATATCTAATTTTATCTTGCTTGAATTCGTTAAATTTATAAAATATATTCTCATTTTTTAAAACTTTTCTAAAATTAGTATTTGTGCAAAGTAAAATTGAATCTTCAATTTTATATCCCTTCAATAAAATTCTCCGAATATCACCATCTGTTAAAGTTCCTACTAATTTATTACTTGTTTCAATAACAAATAAAGTATAGCCACTTTCCCCACTTAAATCAATTAATCTAAGGGCATCTTTAATTGTAGCTCCGCTATTTATAGTATTATTTCGATTCAATTCCATTTTAATATATAAATTTAGGAAGTATAAATATGATTATATTGAAGTTTTAAAATTCGAACAATATTATCTGCAGCATTACCATTACCATATACTCCATTATATTCAGGAAGTTCAATATTCTTATACTCTTCAACCGCCTTCAGAATTTCATTCTTCTCTATGGGAACATTTTTTATATTTGGCGTTACTAATCTTCCCAACTGCCTATTACCTAAATTTATAACATACTTTGGAAAGTAAGCTGCCTCAATAAATCCACTTGAAGTGTTTCCCAATAACATGGTACAATATTTCATACAGGTTAAATAACCTATGGTTCCAAAACTTTCAACTTTTATGGTATTATCATTTTTAAATATAAATTGCTCCAATTTTTTTCTAATATAATTTCCCATTATATCTGCATTGGGCATTGTTATGATTAATTGAAAATTCTTTAGTTCCGATAAAGAGTTAATCAATACATTAATATATTCCTTATTTTTGTTGTGGTTGACCGTTTCTGGTTGAAAAGTTATGAGGATGCTTGGTATGCTGATATCAATATTAAATTTATTTTTAAAAATTTCCTTTGATAAAAGTTTTTGAGATATCATATTATCAATACTCAACGCCCCTACATCATAAATATTTTTATCACTTCCTTTTAATTCTATGACTCTTTTTTTATAAATCTCCGTAGCCGTAAAATGAAATGTTGACATCTGAGTGATTGAATGTCTAAAAATATCGTCGATGGCACCTAAAGTAGTCTCACCACCATGTATGTGTGCTATAGGAATGTTAAATGGAATCGAGGCAGTGCAGGCAGCGAACATTTCAAACCTATCTCCAATGGAGATAATTAAATCAAATTTTCCCTTTTTCCATATTCCTGAAAATTTTCTTATGACCATTGCCATCGCTTTAGAGATTGAAAATGGTTTATCTGATGTAGGATTTGTATCTACATAATAAGAAACTTCAAAACCATCATTTAAAATGGCATCTATTGTATAACCATGCTTTTTTGAAAGGTGAGTGCCAAATGCTATTATATCAAGATTAAAGTAACCATCCTGTTTAAGTTTAATTAGCAACGGATACAATAAACTATAGTCTGCTCGTGAACTAGTTAATACAGCAACTTTCAAAATTCCAGATCATTAAAATTTAATAAATGACCCCTAGATAAATCTTTAATTATTCTTTTTCCAATCACTAGATCAATTTCCATGGGTGAAATTCCATGACCCGGTCTTAATGACATCAGAGATTGAAAATCAATAATATCACCTTTGAGTAATTGTTTTGAAACATGAAGGCTTTTCCTTGCAACATCTATATTTTTTAATTCGCTTTTGCTAGCTTCTTTAATACCGCTACCTGATATTGCTTTTTCAATATTGCGGATTGATTTTACCATTGATTTTAATTCTTCCGGCTCCAATGAAGCTGCATGATCAGGACCAGGTAAATTTCTATTTAAGGTAAAATGCTTCTCAATAACTGATGCACCTAAAGCTACAGCTGCAATTGGAACTTCTATGCCAAGGGTATGGTCAGAATATCCTACTTTCACATTAAATTCATTTGACATTTGATTCATCGCCAATAGGTTAACATCTTCTATCGGAGTAGGATACTCCGTGTTACAATGTAGAACGGTCACTTGATTTTTTTTAATCCCTTCAAAATATAAAACTTCTAGTGCGTCTTTAACCTCTTTTAAATTTGACATTCCCGTTGATATAATAATATCCTTTCCTTTTCGAGCAATATGCTGAAGAAAAGGTTTATTTGTTATTTCACCTGATGGAATTTTATGAAAGGGAATGTTTAAACCATTTAATAGATCTATTGAAAACTCATCAAACCCCGTCGATAAGAATTGAATTCCTTTCTCCTTACAACGCTGAATCAAAGTAGGGTACCAATCATTTCCAATTTCTAGTTTTTTCAACATTTCAAATTGAGTATCCCTTTCCCCCTTTGTATTATTGATTTGATAATCTGCCTTTTTTGCTGTATAATTTACTAATCGTTCTGCTTTAAATGTCTGAAATTTTACGAAATCAGCGCCCGCAGCTGCCGCAACGTCTATAAGCTCTATAGCCTTTTCAATATCTCCATTATGATTGACACCAGCTTCTGCTATGATTATTACCTTATTCATAAGACCACTTTGGCTGGTATTCCTTTTAAGGAAATCCCTTTTTCCTTAAAAGATTTTGTTACAATTGAACCTGAATAAATTCTAGTGTTGGGTTGTATTTCAACCCCTCGATTTAGTACCACATGACTACTTAAAAAGCTCCCCTCCCCAACTCCACAATCCGCATTAATTGTTACACAAGTTGAAATATGACTATGACTTTTTATCACAGCGTCGTGTTCAATTATTGCCCCTGTATTTATTATACAATTATATCCAATTTTTGCACCAGCATTTATAACTGTTTTATGTCCAATAAATGAACCAGAGTTGACGGTAGCAAAAGAAGAAATATGTGAATCATAAGCTTTTATTACTGGGAAATTTCCGCCTAATGATTCTATTTTACTAAAAAGGTTAACTCTTTTAACATTGGATAAAATATGCCCAATAGTAATATGAAAATTTTTATATTCAAATATTAATCGTGGAATATCTTCATCTGTTCCAATAATAGGAAATCCTAACAAATTAGATCCAACTTTATCTTTTGAATCTAATATACCAATAATTTTGAATTCTTTATTATGCACAAGCACATCTATGACAGATTTGCAATGACCTCCTCCTCCTACAAGGATTATTTCAATTATTTTATTCTCTGACACTACTTGGAATGTTTACAATTCTATCCACTAAAAAACTCGCATTCTTTTGAGAATCTCTTTGACAGCCTTCATACATGGGTAGTTTAAATAATAACTCCCAAATAGGACGAGTCATCACC
>Ga0114972_10000450_pt1 | contig 30670 bp, 26 predicted proteins | sample M_140807_EF_Meta_FD_87354 | JGI IMG/M metagenome (GOLD analysis project Ga0114972, IMG submission 87354) | Freshwater microbial communities from Lake Montjoie, Canada to study carbon cycling - M_140807_EF_MetaG | ecosystem: Environmental > Aquatic > Freshwater > Lake | place: Lake Montjoie...
CCAACATGACAAAAAAGTCCGAAACCGATTTTCAGAAGCGACGCGACCGGGCCTTGCGCGCTCTCAGGGCCCATGGTGCCAAGAACCTGTTGGTGACCTCCCCATACAACGTCAGCTATTTGACAGGCTTCACCGGCGAGGACAGCTTTTTGTGGCTGACGAGCAAGGAAGTTGTTCTGCTCAGTGACGGCCGTTACGAGGAGCAGATTCAATCCGAGGTCCAAGGTGTCGACTTGGTGATCCGGCCTCCGAGCACGACCATCGTCGACGCTGCGGCTGTGGCTCTGGATTCGCGTCCGGATCAAACCATTTGGGTTGAGTCGGCAAGCACCAGCGTTGCGCAATGGGAACGGCTCAAGGAGCAGATGCCCACGAAAACGCTTGCCAGTTGCGCAGGGGTGATCGAGCGATTGCGCGAGGTCAAGGACGCTTACGAACTTTCGCTCATCCAAGAATCGATTGGGATCGCTGAAAGAGCTTTCAAAGCAACCTCCGAGCTCTTGCAGGGTGATATGAGCGAAAAACAGATCGCCGACGATTTGGAATTCGCCATGCGAAGGCTCGGTGCCGAGTCGGCCGCCTTCAAAACGATCGTCGGTGTGGGGGAACGAAGCGCCTTGCCGCACGGCCGGCCGTCGACGAAACGACTGAGTGATTCCTCATTCGTCTTGATCGACTGGGGGGCCAAGAAAAACGCTTACATGAGTGATTTGACGCGGGTGGTTTTCACCGACAAGCCTCCTGCCAAACTTGAGAAGATGTATCGAGCCGTTTTGGCCGCTCAGTCGGCGGCCATCGAGGCTATTGGGCCCGGGACGATCATGGGGGATATAGATCGTATAGCCCGCAAGGCTCTTGAGCACGCGGGACTTGAGAAACGTTTCACCCACGGTCTAGGCCACTCGTTTGGTCTTGAGATCCACGAGACCGTGCGACTCGGGAAAGCTCAACCTCGAGAGCTAGAGGTGGGAATGGTTTTGACCGTCGAGCCCGGTGTCTACATCCCCGGCTTGGGTGGGGTTCGCATCGAGGACGACGTTTTGGTTACCGAGGATGGGTACCGCGTTTTGACGAGTTTACCGAAGGAGTGGGAAGAGGTTTCCGTCTCTAAATCTCGCTGATTAGCTTTTCCCATTTCGGATCGTATTCGCGGCGCCATAAGCCTTGAGGAAGATCCGAATCGATGATGCGACCATTCGCAGGATCGGTATGGATGACGCGTCCGGTCCGATGGGCGATATTTCCAAGATGGCAAAGAAGGGTGCTTTGGTGGCCACTTAGGATCGGTTGCCGGAGTCGACTCGGGTCATTGGCACGCACAGCCTCGATGAAATTTCCGACGTGATCTTTTTGGCCCCAATCGGTTTTGGGTGCCGACTCGACCTGCTTATTGTCGTTGTCGAAGATCTGGTAGCCACCGTCGCCGTCGATCTCCATGTAGCCATCGAACCCGTAGAACGAAACGAACGGCCCATTGGTATGCTTGGTATGCGAAAGACCTTGGTAGTCGATCTGCTTTCCACCTTCGAATTCCCAGCTGACGTTGTGCGTATCGGGAGTTTCTTGATCATCGTTGTATCGGTATCTGCCCGCCGAGGAGACGGTTCGGGTCGGATAATCGGCTTGGAGTCCCCAGCGGCAGATATCCAGTCCGTGCGGGCCGTTGTTTCCAAGCTCCCCGTTGCCCCAGTTCCAGAACCAGTGCCAGTTGTAATGCACGACGTTTTTGCGAAAGGGACGCCGTGGGGCGGGGCCTTGCCACATCTCGTAATCGAGATGCTCCGGTGGGGCCGAGTCAACCTCGGTACCGATGGGGCCTCGAATGCGGCTGAAAAAGGTGCGGCCGAGGTAGACCTTTCCGATCGCACCAGCATGCAATTTAGCGATGGCTGCTCGGTAGCCTTCGCTGCTGCGGCGCTGGTTGCCTACCTGGACACAGCGCTGATACTTGTTGGCCGCTTGGACCATCCATTCCCCCTCTTGCGGATTGTGCGAAGCAGGTTTTTCGACGTACACATGTTTGCCTGCTTTGCATCCGAGAATCGCGGCCGGACCGTGCCAATGGTTAGGTGCAGCGCAGACAAAGGCATCGACGGTCGGATCATCCAAAACGCGGCGGAGGTCCGACACCAGTTCTGCTTTGCCACCCACCTCGGCGACTCTCCTAACGCCAGACTCACCGCGTTGGCGATCGGTTTCGCAGATATACTTGATGATGACCCCAGGGATCTTCATCATCTCCTCGGCGAGGTCTCGGCCCCGGCTATATCCCATCACCCCGACGATCACCGGCTTAGTGACCTCCTTGGCGGGCTCCTGGGAATGGACAGCCCGGAGGGAGAGTGTGTTTGCAACGGCAGCGGTCGTTAGGGTTGTTTCAAGGAAAGATCGTCGTTTCATGGTATGGAAACCTGGGGTTGGTGGTGGATGGGCTTTAGCAGTTTGGTTCGAAGGTCCAAAACTGGAAGTTGCGATAGAAGACATCGCTACCGTGATCGGTCAGCATAATACGACCGCAGCGATTTTTGCTGAAATTTTCCGCGTCGTTGAATTTGCTTTCGGCGATTCGGCGCTCCCATTCGGCATCTCCGAGCGTTGCACGAACGACGCGAATTCCGTTGAGCCAGTGCTCGATTTTGCCATCGCGCAGGACGATCTTGGCGGAGTTCCACTCACCTGGAGGCTTAGGTTGTGCCGTTTCGTCGGGAGCATATAGATCGTAGAGCGAGGCGGTTTTGTTTTTGCCGTCGACTTGTTGGCCGTTGGGATCGTAAATTTGGTACTCGCAGCCCAGAGTTCGATCGCCATACTTGCGAACCCGGTATTTGAGCCCGCTGTTTCCACCCTTGGCGATTTTCCAATCAAAGGACATTTCAAAATCGCCGTATTCCTTGCGAGTCACAATGTGCCCGGCCCGCAACAGCGAACGCTTAAGAAAAATCTCTCCCCCTTTGGCTTGCCAACCAAATTTGACCGGCTCGTGATCGAGGGTCATCCAATCTTCGAGCGACTCCCCTTTAAACACCGACGTATCGTCCAGCTTGCCCGTTGGGCTTTGCTCCGACGACGCAGGCGGTGGGTCTTGCTCGGATGCATGGGTGATTCGCGGTGACAAGCAACATTGGGTTGCTCCGAAGGTTGCTCCGATTGCCGAAACTGCCAGAAACGAACGGCGATGCATGGGTATCTATCACTTTTTACAAAATTCTCTATTCTACAACTCGCAACGGGCAACGATTGGTCGAGCCGAATTCATTTTCTTCTATTTTGATGGGTGTCGCAACAATGAGTGGATCGAAACAGCAGCTGTCTCACATGGTTTATTTTACGTTGCATGACGCTTCCGAGGCCAAGGTGCAGGAGTTGATCGAGGCGAGCCACAAGTACCTCAGCGGGCACTCTGGGACGGTCTATTTTTCCGTCGGAACCTTGAACCGCGATCTAGCCCGGCCGGTTAATGACCACGGCTACGATGTGACCCTCAATATCGTTTTTGAGAGTCGCGAAGTTCACGATATCTACCAAACCGAGCCTCGGCATTTGAAGTTTATCGAAGAGCAAAAACCCAACTGGAAGCAAGTTCGGGTGTTCGATTCCGATTTGGTGTCTGCATGAGCTCGATTCTGCTGAAGATCGTCAAAAAGAAGTACGAGGAGGTCGACGAGGCCAAGCGGCGTCGGAGTCTCAAGCAAGTGCAGTCGGAGCTCACCGACGCTCCGATGCCCCGCGACTTTCTCGGTGCATTGAAGGGCTATCCTGAGATTCGGCTTATCGCTGAGGTGAAGAAGGCGAGCCCCTCCAAGGGGGTGATCCGCCAAGATTTCGATCCGGTCGCTATCGCCAAAGCTTACGAGGCCGCAGGAGCTGCGGCCCTGAGCGTGCTGACCGACGAGCACTTCTTTCAAGGTCACTTGGACTATCTCAAAGAGGTTCGCAAGCACGTGTCGATACCGATCCTGCGCAAGGATTTCATCATCGACGAGTATCAAGTATGGGAAGCTCGGGCGGCCGGTGCCGACGCGATCTTGCTCATCGCCGAATGCCTGACAACAAACAAGCTGCGGGATTTGCTAGAGCTTGCTGAGTCTCTTCAGATGACCGCCTTGGTCGAGTTCCATGACGCTGAGAGTTTGCCCGTAGTGCTGCAGGCCAAGGCTCGACTCATTGGCGTCAACAATCGGGATCTCAATACCTTCGAGGTGGATCTTGGGCATGTCGTACGCATGCGTTCGCAGATCCCAAAAGAGATCACGCTCGTCGGTGAGAGTGGGATCGCATCGAGGCAGGATGCGATCTATCTACAGGGGCATGGCATCGATGCGATGTTGGTAGGCGAGTCTCTGATGCGCAAGGCCGATATTCGTGCGGCGACCTGCGAGCTTCTCGGAAAATCGACAAGCTAGTTCAGCTCGGTATCCTGGGCTTGGGATGCCACTGGGTATCCTACTCCATCGCTTCGACGATGATCGCGGTGGAATTGTCGCGACCCGATTCTGCGACGGCGCTGAGAACCATGCGCTCGGCCGCCGACTGCTGTTGGTCTTGGTGGTCGGTAGAGCTCGCTAAATCGCGGATCGCATGGTCCCACAGTCCCTCGATCACGCCGTCGGTACATAACACCAAGCGTTCTCCAGGGGTCATGACAAAGGAACCGATTTGAGGTTCGATGATCTGATGACCCGCTCCGAGGGCTCTGGATAGAACATTCTTTCTCGGATGAAAACGAGATTGTCTCTCGTTGATCTGACCCGTGCGCCGAAGCCAACCGACAAAGGTGTGGTCTTCGGAAATCTGAGTCATCTTCAGGGGATTGGGGCCTTCGCCCTCGGCTCGGACCAAGCGATACAGACGGGTGTCTCCGATGTGGGCGAACATCGCGAGGCGTCCGTGAATCCAAACCACCGTGAAGGTGGAACCCATGTTGCGACAATGCACATCGAAGCCGATTCGGCTGAGCTCTTTGTGAATCGACACAAAAAGATCCTTGAGAATCTGAGGATACGTTTCTGCCAGGATCGATTGGTTGAGCGCCTGGGCTTTGGGAAGCATTCGCGTTAGCGCATCCATAGCGATTTTGCCAGCAAGCTCTCCTGAACGTTCCCCTCCCATGCCGTCGGCAACCGCAAAGATCGTATCCCCGTCGCTCGTCGAGGCGCACCCGACCTTACCCAGGTATCGCACCCCGTTTTGGTTGGAGATCAGAGCCAGAAACCGGTCTTCATTGTTGCTGCGAAAGGTTCCTGCGTGTGAGAAAGCGCTCCAGTGGACTTTCAGCCCGCTCTCCATGGCGAGTTTACAAGCATCGGCAGGATTGGTGGCTACCGCCTCGTCGAGAATCGTCGAGAATTCGAAGTCGATGATGCAAAAACGACCGTCTGTGGATCGATACGTGACGTTGCGCAGAAAGGCATCGTCGTGGCGTACACCGAACGTCTCGAGCTCAGCGAACAGCTCTTGAATTCGGCCTTCGCTTAGATGCTCGACCCTGGCCCCGCAGTTGCTCGTGACGATTTCTAGAGTTCTTGGATCCGAATCCAAAAGACGAGGGACAAAGGGACAGGCTCTGCCTTCTAAATACTTCAGTGTGCGGCATTCGTTCTCGAATCGCTCTTGGGCGTTCGGACCGAGAAACTGTTTATGGACTCGACCATCATACCCGATGCGAACGATGGCTCGCTGGGTATTCTTGGCTTCTCGCATTGGGGTCGACTGTGGGTCAGGGGAGAGGATCGACTATCGGGGTGGTAAACCTGGGATATTGAGCCCAGGCAGGCCCCCTGGCAAACCTGAAGCTGGAGCGTTGGGCAATCCGACACCCTTTTTGGAGATCAGGTCGCCTAATTCGATCTTAAGGCGTTGGAATTCTGAGTCGCTGACGATGTAGTACCAGTCGGCGAAACGGGCGTTGAGTTCGGCGACGCGTTTCTTGGCGGCTTCGTAGCGGTCTTTGCGCAGGTCGATCTTGCGTTGGTTTTCTTTGTTGATTCGCTCTTTTTCGGCTTCGAGCCGTTCCTTCCATTCCTCGTCGGAAAGCTCCTTGGCGGTTTCTTGTGGGGCAGGATCTTGAGGGGCGGCGGGTGCAGGCACTGCTGCGGGGGCTGGGTCTTGGAAGGCGACGAGTTTTACGGACTTGTCTGCGTGGCGTTGCGTGGCGCTGCTGTCGTTTTTAGGCTCTTCGATCTTGGGCTCTTCTAGCTTGGGCTCGTCAGGCTTGGGTTCTTCGGGCTTGGGTTCTTCGGGCTTGGGCACATCAGTTTTGGGCTCATCTGGCTTCGGTGCAGTTGGTTCTTGGGGTGGAGCTGGTTCTTGGGGTGGAGCTGGTTCTTGGGGAGCCGGTTTAGGGGCAAGTGCCGCCTTCTTGGCAGCTTCGAGTGCTTTGAGTTCTTCGACGCTTTGGGGGACTCGTTCAAGTTCTGGTTGGGGGAACTTGGACTCATCGATACGAGTCGTAACCATCAAGAATCTATTGATCGAAACTTTCTTTTGGCCGTCTTGGCCGGCATCTTCGTTGTCGGTTGGTTCGAAGCTAGCTCCTGCACCTTTTCCGAAGCGGAGCAGGTACTGCACACCGTCCTTGAGGGTGACTTGGAGATCTCCGTCCATTGAAAAGATTTCATAGCCGTTTCCGCCAGTGCTTTTTTGAGCGAAGAATCCCCGGCGTTGCAGAGCAACTTTTGTTTCATCGCCGAGTTGTTCACCTTTGAGGTCCGCCGCAACCCCGGCGGGTTTTCTTGCCACGTTGACGATTCGAAGGTTGTCGAGGGTGCTCTTCATTTCGTTAAGTTTGGAGACATTGAGTTCCTCACTGGCATCCAGGGCGCGAGGAGCCGGGCGTCTATTTTCGTAGACGGTCATGGTCTTGGCGTTCCATTTTGCTTCACGGACGTTGTAGGTGATATCGGCGTCGTAGGTGGGGACTAGTTCCAGGGTGTTTTTGTCGGTTGGCGACAGGGAGTAATTTCGGATCCCGAGAGTTTCGATGTCGTTGGCACTGAGTTTGAGCAGATCGGATTCGATCCATTGTTTAAAGTCGGTGCTCAGGGGTGTGGTGTTGATTTCGGCGATATAGGTCACATCTTCGGTCGGTATGCGAACGAATCGCTTTTTTGGGTCTTGGGCGTCCTCTTTGCCGACAATCAGGTCCACCAGCGACTCACCTTTGGAATCGCGGAATTGGACGAGCATACCGACGCCCTCGCCGCCTTCTGCCTCTTTTTTCTTGTCTGGTTCCAGGACTCCGTATAGTTTTTGGTCATCGCGTTTTTCGCTTGCGACATTGAGGACCTTTAATCCAACGAACAAGTTGGCCGCCTCGCTCATTTGCTTATTGGCATCAGCTGGATAGTTTTCGTTCGACGGGAGTGTCCAGACACCGCTTCGGTTATCTTTGGCGACCTGGAACTCTTGGTATTGCTCGATGTCGGCATCGTACTTGAGAATTTTCAAGGATGCTGCGTCGAGCGGATCGGTGAACTTCTCGAACAGGACCTGATTGACTCGCGCTGTAGCGTTGGACTCGGCCGTGGTGAAGTTACGAGTCGTGGTGGACCATGCAGCCAGAGCAGTGAGTGCGGCCAGGGCCGCAAGAATTCCGGTTTTCGCTGATTCGGACACGGGTCAACTCTCCGTAGAGGGATTCGATGATTTGTTTTAGGAGTCGTTTGTGAATTTAACGCAAACGGGTTTTTGAAATGCCTTCGCGTTCGCGTAGGCGGCGGGAGGCCCACACGACGATACCGACAATCAGAGGTGGAATGGCGGGAAGGAAAACGGCGAGGGATTTATAATTGTTCTGGGTCGTTCGGATTGCATCATCGGTGTTTCTGCGGGCTTCGCGGATGTTTCTATCTCGTTCCCGTCGCAACTTCTCGTCCTCGACCTCGAGTTTTCTTGCCAACTGGGCTTCCTTCATTTGGTACTCGGTAAGTCGCTGGATGAGTTCCTGCTGCTTGGAAACATCGATTGCACCTTCGGTTTGCAATTTATCCACAGCTTCTTTGAACTGTCGCTTGGCCTTGGTGCTGGCTTCTTCCAGCTCGGATTTCTTGGTGTTGTAGTTTTCATTGGCCTTTCGTTGCAGTGCGGCTTCATCACGTTTTTGCTCGTCGGCTCGGGCTTCGACAAGCTTGAGGGTGCTATAGGTTGGCACGTGCCGACGGATCGCAGGATACTTAGTTTCGCCGCACAACACATCGATGACATTGAGCACAAAGGTGATGTTCTGGAATTGAAATTCGACGGATTCGAGTTGCGACGGATTTTTGCGGATGTCTACAAAGACACCCGACATGCAATCCAAGTCGGAGACGTAGACAACCTTCAGAGGTTTTGCAGAGGCAGTTGTATCAGAACCTTCGCTTGGGGCCGGTTGCTTGGACTCGATCAGAGCGGCGATGGTTTGAGCTCCGATGGTCTTTCCGCGGCGGTTGCGGATTTCGGTGCTTCGGTCCAGAGTGGTTCGCTGCATCCCACGAAGCTCAGAGACGGGCATCGTGCCGGCAAATTCGCCGGTGGATACCAACGGAGTGAATTGATTCTTGGCACCGCTTTTGGATTTGAGTGTTCCGGCAAAAAGGAACATCAACTCTTTGAGCCCTTTGGTGATCTGGCTCTCTTGATTGAAGGCGTTTTCACCTCCGGGGGCTTCCTGGCGCACGAAGATCCAAAGATCGTTCGACTGCTGCATCGCATCGAGGATCGGGTAGGGATTGTATTGTTGCCATGCCAAGTCTGGTGCAACGAAACCCATAGGGCTCGGTTGACCAGCGACATCGATCTCCAAGAGATCCCACAAGGGCTGAATGGCACCCTTGGGCTGCGGGCCGCTTCCGCCGCCGAACATGCCACCGCCCATTGGGGGTCTAGGATCTCCGGTACCGGGGATGGTTGGATTGATCGCCGATTGGGGGTCTTCGAAAATTGCGGTCGGAACACCTGACTTGACGGCAGCGATGAAATTGTTCATTTCCTCGGGGGCCAGCGACGATGGTTGAACGGCAAGCAGCGCGTCGAGGCGATCGACATCGATCGGGGAGGCTGGATTGACGTCGATGAGCTCGAACTCTTTGCCGAGCTCCTCGACGATCGGCTCTTGGGGCATCTGTTGGAAGGAGCGCATGTCGACCCCTCCCATCATCTTGGCCTCGGTTTTTAAGATGCCGAGTTTTTTCCGGGAAGGCTTAGCAACCGTCGTCAACGACCGAGCCAGTTCGTATTCCACAGGGATTCCAGGTTCAAAGAACGGGATGACGATTTTCTGCAGCCCGCTACGGAATGCTGCACCGAGCATGATCGGCTGGTCGGCAATGGCACCCCGTTCGCGAACACGAACGACTTGTGGGGTGATGCCATATTGCTCTTCGGCTTGTTTTTCCTCTTCGCTCGATGGAGAGATCGAGTCATAGATGCGGACCTGCATCGGGACCCCAGCACCTTTTGCCGTCGACTCGAATTCCTTGAGCAAACTGATCAACTCATACTTAGTCTTGACGTACATTTCCGGTACATCGGCGGAGATGTAAGCGTCGACGACCACGTCTCGGTCCTTACCCATCGAGCGAATCATGTCGGTTGTCACGTCGGATAGCGAACTGACCTTGAGTTCGGTCGCATCGTATCGCTTGTCCTTGTTCCTAAAGAGCATGCTTCCTGCGACCACGATGGCCGCAAGGCACATGGCTCGGAGCAGGTAGTGAGCCAATTTCTCGTTGCCGTTCTTGCCACTGCTCCAATGCCGTTTGCCGATCAAGATCATGCAAAGATAGAGTCCGAAAATGGTCAGTAAGAGGAAATAGCCGACACCCGAGAGGCTGATCACGCCTCGACCAAAGTCGTCGAATCGCTCCGACAGGCTAAAGGCCTTGATCTCGCGAGAGTAGCCTCGGCCGAGAATCGCGTCGGCACTGGCTGCGAATGCCAAGGGGGCATTGAAGAGGGCTCCGAGGATAAAGCCGACGGTCAGGTTGTTGGTCAGGAAGGATGCCACCATGCCGATGGCGATCATTGCAAGACCGATGAGCCAGTAGCCGAAATAGTTCGAGAAAAACAGACCGGTGTCGACTTCGCCGAGCGTCAGAGCGGCAAGAACGATGAAGGTCGACAGCTGCGAAAAAAGTAGCGAGACGGTGTAGATTGCCGCAGCTGCCGTGTACTTGCCGATGACGATATCAAAGTCCGTTGCCGGCAGAGTCAACAGCAGCTCATCGGTCCCTTGTCGTCGTTCGTCGGCCCAGATGCTCATCGTGATCGCTGGGATGAAAAAGAGCATGATGTACGTGAACCACTTGTTGAGCTGGCTCAGAGTGCCCAGATTCGAGTTGAAGAACTCGTAGGGCCAGAAGGCAGCCATGCTCGTCAGGAGCACGAAGAGGCAGAGGAAGACGTATCCGGTTGGGCTTGCGAAATACCCATAAAAGTTACGCTTGAGGACAGCGTAAGCGACCGGACGTTGCCGAGCCATCAGCAAGATGATCCCGAGCAGGACACCCAGCGAGACGATGTCGAGCAAGAGTAATCGAAGCAGAGCACTTGCAATCACTTTTGAATCCTTCTTCAAACCTGAAATGAACTATTGTTTTGACAGATACAGTGCCCAAACCTCGAGTCGAGGCTTGGATAAACCGCTAACGGAAGGCCGATCCGGGGCTGAGCTTGTTAGGCTGCCGCTCCGGTGAGTTTGTGGAACGCCTCGGTCAAATCCCCGCGGACTTTCTTGAGTTCCTCGACCGACCCTTCGAAAACTTTGCGGCCTTCGTTGATCATGATCACGCGACTGGCCATCGCTTCGACTTCCTGAAGAATGTGGGTCGAGAGCAAAATGGTTTTGGTCTCGCCGAGTTTCCGCATGGTGTTTCGGACTTCGCGGATCTGATTTGGGTCCAGACCCGCAGTGGGTTCGTCCAGGATCAATACGTCGGGCTCGTGAAGCAATGCTTGGGCCATCCCGACACGTTGCCGAAAACCCTTGGACAACTTGCTGATGGCTTTGTGCAAGACCGACTTGAGGTCGCACATCTCGACAACCGCTTCGACCCTAGAGGCTTTGTAACTTTTTTCCATGCCGCGAGCATCGCCAAAGAAGTTCAGCAATGCATGGGGTGTCATGTCCGGGTAGAGCGGACCGTTTTCAGGAAGGTAACCCAGGTGTTTCGAGCCTGCGATCCGGTCCGAGAACATATCGTGGCCAGCGATTTTGGCCGATCCCTCGCTTGGGGAAAGATACCCTGTGAGCATCTTCATCGTGGTGCTTTTGCCTGCACCGTTGGGGCCTAGGAAGGCCACCAGTTCACCTCGATTGACCTTGAACGAAATCTCCCGGGCGGCTGCAAACGGCCCGTAGAATTTCGACAAGCCAACTGCCTCAATCATGGCTTGAGAATTAGCAGTTTTATCACCCATCGTCCATTACTCTTCTTGGTAAGTTGCTCGTTGGTAAGTTGCTCAGAGGCAAGTTGCCGGAGCGTGCCCCGCTCGGAGGCGAAATTATAACGAAATCCAGGTTAATGCCAGTACGGGTAGAACCGGGCTGCGGTTCACCCGAAACCATCCAAAACCCATAAAACTCAATGGATCCTGCGGCCAAGCACCCCGTTCGACAGGGGGTGTGGCTCGCAAGTATTTTGTTCGAAAGTCAAGGGATCTTCGGACTTGCGAGCCCTTTCCTGAGTTCCCGCAGGTTTCGAGGCGTTGACTCCTCGGGCAAAGACGACGGCATCGACGTGCCTTGCCCCAGCTTTCCTCAATGCGAGGGCAGCTTCTTGCAAGGTCGCACCCGAGGTCATGACGTCATCGACCAAAAGGAAACTGCGATATCGCACCGACTCGGGCTTTGGGGCCTCGAATGCCCCGAGCAAGTTCTCGCGACGCTCGCTGATGGTCTTCATCCCTTGCTTTTGGGTCCAGCCAACGCGCCTTAGGATCGTGTCAGAGCAAGGCAGATCCAAACCCAGAGCCAATCGCTCCCCAAGCGTCGCGGCTTGGTTGTACCGCTGGCTCAATCGCCTCAGCCAGTGTTGGGGGATCGGAACAATGCAATCGTAGCTGACCGAGCGAAAAGCTTCCTGGGTTTTAAGCCAATTGGCGAGTAGATCCCCGACGCTCCGGGTGAGTGATTCGCAGTGGGCTTCCTTCATCAAACGGACGGCTCGCGCTGCGGTTGCTTGGTAGACGGTATACGACCAAGCACGCCCGAACTCCCACCTCTGGCCTTTGCACAAAACGCATTCGATACGTTTTGTAGGGCTGTTAATGAGCAGTTCGTTGGTCCGGACCGGCGCCCCGCACCGAAGGCAGCTCTTGACGATCGGTGAGAGGTCTTGCTCGCAGTGAAAACAAAGAGCCGGTGAGCGCTCGTCGACGACCAATCTGCGGCAGAGCAAACAGGCCCTAGGGAATAGAAGATCGAGTATCTGTCGCCATCCGTGTAGGATCATAGTAAGACCATCCCTTAACCTTCCGCTGGCCCTCAGCCTTCCGCTGGCCCACAGCCTTCCTCTGGCTCGCCTTGCTGTTCGATGTCCCTGTTGATTCAGGGGGCGATTCAGTGGTCGATTCGCAGCACCAACTTGCCCTGCAAAACCCCTGTCTTCCCTATCGTATTCGATTCCTGCAGCCGATGAGCCTGGGCGGCTTGTTCCAAGGGCAAAATTCGATCGATTTGAGCATGCAGCTTTCCGGTCTTGATCCAGTGATTGATATCCTCGGCCGCTCGACGCTGGGTTTGCGATGAAGCCTTGAACATCGCGAAACCATGCAGCGAGCAGCCTTTGACGTAGAATGGCCCGACCGGAAACTCGGGCCTTGCATCCCTGCCTGCCATGACGACCATGCGACCGTTGGGGGCCAAGGCTCGGACAGCGAAATCGAAATCGGGGTCTCGCAGCGTTTCCCAGAAGACATCGACACCTTCGGCAAATTCGCTAGCTAATACATCCTGGGTAGACTCCTGGTTGTATAGGATCACTCGATCGGCGCCGAGTTGACGGCAGCGGTCTGCTTTTTCGGGATTGCCCGCCGTGGTAACGACCCGAGCACCGACGGCTTTGGCAATTTGCAAGACCATTGCACCGACTCCCCCGGTTCCTCCACGAACGAAGACGGTTTCCCCTGGCTGCAATCGGGCTCTATCCAGGAGTCCCAGGTGTGCGGTGATCCCTACGAGAGCGACGGCAGCAAGGTCGGTGTCGCTGACCGAATCCGGAGAGCTGTACAACCAACTCGGATCGATCACGGCGAACTGAGCAAAGGTTCCTTGGCGTCCGAACAAACCTTGGTTGGAACCCCAGACCCTTTGCCCGATCCTCCAATCTCGGACGTGGGAGCCAAGTCCGACGATCTGACCTGCAAAATCGCATCCGATCACATACGGGTTAGGCAACGGCCAGTAGTTGGCGCCGTTGCGAATATACGTGTCGATCGGATTGACCGAAACGGCGTTGACCTGTACCAAAACGGCATCGTTGTCCAATACGGGTTGTGCTATATCGCCAACTTCGATGCAATCCGGTCCACCAGTCTTTCGGATATATGCTGCCTTCATGGTTCCCTCAAAAAATGGATGCGTTGGATCGGTTTGTAATGGACGGTTTTTCTGAGTTTTACTTAGCGCCCAAGCGCGGCCGATTCGCTCTGGTGCCCAACGCTGATCGGACCACCATCCAAGCCGATCATCAGGGAGTTGACTCCGGAGCCGATGCCCAGCAGCGCTCCTTTTTGCTGGTTGTTCCAAAACCCTTGCTCGATGGATTGACCAAGTGCGATGGGTAAGGCGACTGAACCTGTGTTTCCCCAATCCGAGAAGGTCGCGTAATCGTTCTTAGTTGGCAATTCGAGCGTCTCTAAGATCCGTCTTCGATGGGCGGCTCCGACTTGATGGCATACGCTTCTTTGCACATCGGATCGACTCCAATCGAGTTCGCCGAGGAGTTCGAGGAAGGCTTCTTTGCCGGTACTCAGGCCCGCTTCGAGCAACATCTCCGAGTCGGTGTTCATCGTCGGCAGCATCGCTGAGCCTGCTTGATCGGTATCGCTTTGACACAGTCCATGATGCTCGGTTCGAGCGATGGCCACAGCCCCGAGCACGTCGCTGCCCGTCTTGCCGAACCTGTCGCGATACCAATCGCTGTGGGCTAGCAACCAAGCGCAGCTACCCGAGCCGATGGTCAGAGAGGCAAAGGCGGGTTTAATCGACTGTCGGGTCAAGCTCGAGTCGTTTTGGAGTTGATGGAGGGTGGCTTTTAGCAATCCACGAGAGTCTTCGGTGCCGACGACTAAACCGGCTTTGATGCAACCCGACTCGATCAATTGAGCGATTTGAACGGCGCCGTTGAGGACACCCAGACAGGCATTGCTCACGTCGTATACCCAAGATTTCGGAGGGATTCCGAGCAGGTGGTGGACACGGCAAGCTGTCGCGGGTTCGAGGAACTCTCGGCAGACACTTGCGTGGATCAAACAGCCTATGTCGTTAGCAGATACACCGGAGAATTCGAGCGCCATACGGCAGCTTGCGACGCTGCAATCGCTGAGCCGCACGCCGTCACTCCAGATTCGGCGACTTTGAATGCCACTCATCCCTTCGAGCCGGCCTTCGGGCAGTTTCAATCGCTCGTACTGCTCGGAGAGCTGTTGCTCGATCCACTCCGAGGTGATCTGTACCTCGGGGACTAGATAACCGATCGATGCAAGGCAAACGGAGTTAAAACGCATACCGAAGAATGAGCTTGATCAGTGGTTAGAAGAGTGCGATGTTGGCTCGTTGGCTGAGTCGATCATCGCTTGGAATTTTTCCCGAACGTTGTCGGGGATCTGGCAACTGGTGATCTGATGAGTGACCGGATCGACCTTGCTACACACAGCGGTCACTCTGCCGTCGGCGAGTACTTGCGGTCCTCGTCGGATTACGTGACGGTAGGTCATGCTTTTCGAGCCCATACGTTCGATGTAGATATCGACCGAAAGCTGATCTTCGAAGAAGGCCGGCGACGTGTAGTCGCAGGAGCAGTGGACGCGAGGCCAAGTGTACAAAGGTCCTCGCGGATCATCCCGTTTTTGGGGAAAGATGGTCCAGCCGCATTGACGGAACAGTGCATGCTCTGCCTGTTCCATGAATACGAAGAACGACGAAAAATGGACAATTCCAGCCGCATCGGTTTCAGCAAACTCGACGCGACGATCCCAAATGAAAACTGGAGCGTTACTCGCCGACATAGGGCATAAGAGCCATAAACCGAGCCCGTTTGACCGCTTCTGCGACGGCGTGTTGGCTAGTTGCCGAGCATCCGGACTTGCGGCGGCTAACGATGCGGCCGTGGCGATTGACCAACTTGGTCAGCAGCTCGATGTCCTTGTAATCGACATACATCGGCCGAGGGCGCTTGCCATTAACCAGCAGCGGGTCTTTCTTCTTGATTTTGACCTTCACTCGGGTCCGCTTCCGTGCGAACTTTTTGTCTTTCGAAAATTTCGAGGGGTACAGGGTAGAATCCATAGGGGGGTGAAAGGAACGGAAACAATGAAAGGGTTCACTGTGGAATCAGGCCAACAAATGTAGCCGAATCCACCGTAATCGGCAATAGCCAATCGAAGGCTCCCATGCCGCAATGAACGCCAGAAACTTTGGAATCTTACTCTTGGGATCCCCTAGCTTGGATCGGAGGGTGGATCGATTTTGCGGATTGTGTCGGGTTCTGTGATGATTCTACGGTGATTTTTACGGTGATTTTGTAGTGGCCAAGTATCAGGATAGCAGTTGGTCACACAAGGGCTGAAAATGCCATCAATCCCAAGAAAAACAAGGGCCCGCGAAGCGACCGTCTTCGCACTAAATCCTTGCTCCAAACGGTGCTCTCGATTTGACACCCCTGGCTTATCCAATAGAATACAACGAGGACATCAGTGGTGTAGGAGGTTCCTACCGCACTCTGTCTCCTTAGATTCTTCACCCCCGGGGTACCGGTTATGCTTGGAATTGGAACAACCGAGTTGATGATCTTCATGGCGATCGCGTTGCTGCTATTTGGCAGTGCTAGGTTGCCGTCTTTGATGAGGAATTTGGGCCGAAGCGCCATCGAATTCAAAAAAGGGATGAGAGACGACGATTCGGAAACTCCGTCGGAAACGACCAAATCTTCCTAGTCCGTTTGTTTGTAGAGGTTTGACATGTTCGGGGGAATTGGCACGACGGAAATGCTGGCTTTCGGCGTACTTGCGTTGATGCTTTTCGGGTCCAAGCTCCCCGAAGTAGCAAGGAATCTCGGTGGTACCTACCGCCATTTGAAGCGGAACGTGGACGAATTCAAACGAGAATTTCAGGCGGTGGATACCTACGAGCCACCCAAGTTCAGTGCCAAGTCGAGCCCTGATGAACCTCAGATCGTCGAGTCCTCGGCTCCTAAGTTCGAGATTCCCAAGGACGAAGACGCGTAGTAGTCGCTTAGTGGAAATCCGATGGCCGACGGCTTTCGCCCTAGGCTTCCAACAACGTCCGAGCGACTTGTGAGAGGGTCGCAAGCTGGCTGTTGTCCAATCCGCTCATGAGCGGCAATAGTGGACCGACGTCCGCGATCCCAGATACTCTGACCGCTTCGTGCAACACCCGAATCGGTGAGATGTCATTGCGCTGATTCTCCAAAGCCTCAAAGATCGCGCGAATCGCCTCGGCTTTTTTCCAGTCACCCGCTTGCATCGCATGCAGCATGCTGCTGGACAAATCCGGTCGAATGCAAACGCAGCCGCTGGTGAATCCGCCCATCCGATAGTCTCGCATATGACAAATCGCAGGCTGCTCGCCCATCCCGCTAACAAAAAGCTCTGAGGGTACCACGTCAAGAAGCTCCTTGAGGTAAGGATCGTTCGAGGGGTCTGGCAAGACCACTGCATACTTGATCCAACTGACGTAGCCCTCGTTTACCAGCCGCTCGACAGCAGCTGGCGGTAACCAACGATCGAACTTCAAATAAAGCACCACGGGCTTGCCCATCCTTTGGACGGCCAAGCGAATGCCACGTTCTATCCCGGCTTGGTCGGTGATGTCTTTTTGAGGCAGCACCATGAACGTATCGACAGGCAATTGCTCTGCCAGAGCAGCCTGGTCCATCATCATCCCGAAGGAGGAGCCGATCGAAGGAATCACCCAGCTATCCGGGCCGGCTTGCTCGACGAGCTGATGGACAACCTCGGCGTACTCGGACAATCGAATGTGATAGAACAGCGCGTTCCCGCCGTAGAGGAACGTTCGAACGCCACCGGCCTTGAGATGCTCGATCATTCGACGGTTTTCTTCGTCGCAAACCGACAGGTCATCGCGTCTTGCCAGAGGAGGAACGGCAATCACACTGGTTCGAATCTGCTTTTTGTATTCGTTGCTTGTCATGGCCTAGTCGCTGTGGAATGGATGATTACGGGTCTTGGTCGATTCAAACTACGCGAGAAACTACGCGAGTCCTTGGCCGGTGATCTGCATTAGGGCGGCCAAGTACCTGTGCCGAGTTTGTTCGACGATGTCCTCTGGGAGCTTAGGTGGGGGGCTGTTTTTATCCCAAGCGGTCCGGTCGAGAAATTCGCGCAAGTACTGTTTGTCAAAGGAGGCTTGGGTACGACCAGGCTGCCATTCGGATGCAGGCCAAAAGCGGGAGCTGTCCGGCGTGAGCACTTCGTCGATGAGGATCAAGCGTCCGTCAAACCAGCCCCATTCGAGCTTGGTGTCCGCGACGATGATCCCCCGCTGTTTTGCGATCGAGCTGCCCTTTCGATAGACCTCGATCGAGCGTTCTTTGAGTTCGCAGGTGACTTCAGCACCGATGGCCAAGGACATCTGTTCGAAGGAGACATTTTCGTCGTGTCCAGAGTCGGCCTTGGTCGCGGGTGTAAACAGAGGCTCTCGAAGCGCATCGCATTGCTGGAGTCCTTGGGGCAACCGGATCCCGCAGATCGAACCGGTCTTTTGGTAATCCCTCCATCCGCTGCCTTCGATGTAACCCCGGATCACGCACTCGAAGGGGACGACTTTGGCTTTCCTAGTCACGATCGATCGGCCTTGTAGATCCCCGTTGGGGTCGAGCGCTACGATCTTAGGGGGGAGTTGGTCATCGATGACGTGATGTTCGACCCCGAGCGTCCGGAACCAAAAAAGGCTTAGTTGGTTGAGAATCCGGCCTTTGTCAGGGATCCCGTTGGGCATAACCCAATCAAATGCGCTGATACGGTCGGTGCTGACGATTAGAAGCTCATCGCCCAAGTCATACACGTCTCGAACTTTGCCTTGTCGTTTCGGAAAGGGGAGATCGGTTTGGAGCAGGGCCGGTCGCATGCGGAATTTGCGGGTAGAGTTTGCAGGTAGATTGGAAAACTTGGAGCGGTAGATCTTTAGCGGTAAATCTTTTCTCGATTACCGATCGGTCTCATCGGTAGGCTAGCTACCCAAAGGGGGAGATTGATTGTAACGTATTGCGTCGAGATTGTCTGAGTACTGCCGATTCACGGAACCCTTTTCCTAGCTCGATCCACGACGATGCAACTTGAGCGAATTATCTCCGCGCGACAACTGACGATTGCGGTTCTGCAGGACATTTTTCAGATGGCTCGCAAGATGCGGTCCATTTGCGAAAAAAATGGTAGGACGAATTTGCTCGCGGACAAAATGATCGGTTTGGTTTTTCTCGAGCCGAGTTCACGAACCTTGCTGAGTTTCCAGTCAGCGGCTCAGCGACTCGGGGCCGGTATCGTCTTTATCCAGGGAGTTGGTTCGACATCGTTTGAAAAAGGTGAATCGCTTTCAGATGCGATCAAGGTTGTCAGCGGTTACTGCGATTTGATTGTCGCTAGGCTTCCGAAATCCGGGGACGCTCAGATAGCCTCGGACGCATCGGCGGTCCCTTTCATCAATGCCGGTGACGGTGGTAACGAACATCCGACTCAGTCCTTGGTCGACACATTCACGATCATGGAGGAATTGGGAACGCTGGCGAATCTCGATTACGCGTTCGGATTTGATCCACTCCAGTCGCGTAGCATTCACTCATTGTGTTTGGTGTTGTCCCAGTTCGAAAACGTGGGTTTTGATTTCATTTCGCCACCGGAGCTCAGGGCTCCCGGATGGCTGGTCGACCAGTGCCGTAGTCGGAGCGTACGCGTCAGTGAATCGGGGTCCTTGGCAGAGCTCAAGGACCCGGATGTGATCTACCTGAATCGACTCCAAGAGGAGCGGTTCCCTGATCGGTCTTTGTTTGAGAAGTATCGCTATGAGTACCGATTAACCCCAGAACAAATCCCACCCTCGGCGCGACTGATCTTGGACCCTCTGCCTCGCGTGGATGAAATTGCCTTGTCGGTAGACGAGTTGCCAATAGCAGGATACTTTCGCCAAGCCCAAAACGGGGTGTATATCCGAATGGCTCTCTTGGCAATGCTATTAGGTAGAACGCTTGACTAGCGCTATGAAAAAGCCCTAGGACTCATTAGCTAAAATCTTCGCCGTGAGAGATCTGTCCGAGCTCTTGCTTTCTGGCGCACTCGATGCAGGTCGTCGCATACGGAACAGCCTGGAGTCGTGCCAACGGGATCGGCTTGTCGCAGATTTCGCAGTCGCCGTAGCTACTGTCTTTAAACCGCGCTAGGGCCTCCTCAATTTGCGTTAGCTCGCGGCTTTCGACCTCGACCAACTGGCTACTGATCTCGTCTTGTGCAGTATCCATAGCGGCGTCCATCACGTCGCCACCCTCTTGAGAGAGGGTCTGCAACATGCTGATGTCCCCATCTAGGGCCCTACGGAGAGCTTCTCTCCTAACCAAAAGCACTTCTTTAAGTTTGACCAAAGCCTCTTTACGAGTCGTCATCTCACAGCCTTTCTAGCTGGGGAAAACCCCGAACACCCCGGACGGCCAGTGTTCCCGGAATTTTGCCTAATGCTCCATAACCCGCCCGTTGTACGCAAATCACACAGCTTGGTTCACGTAAGTTACTGATTTCGTATTAGAATCCGTCATAAAACGCTCTTATTGCTCGACCGCAAGCCCTTGCGAGGGGACAGCTTGCGCAAACTCGGGGGTTTAGCGAAAACCCCTGCCTGAAAGCCATCGTCAAAGCGCTCTAGAGGTGTCTTTCTTTACCTTGGGTTGCTTTTTATCACACCCTTTGGGTAGAGTGTCCCAGATCCCTCGAGCGACAGGACTTTAGCCGTTAATTCCACTTTTTATCGTTGTATCGAGCTGGGCTTGGCGTCCGATACAAAGGGCGTTCCGTTTCGTTATCCGAACGCTTTGGTGCAACGATGGGTCGCCGTGTATGCCTATTTTTCGACATCCGCGAACAGTATTCAGGCAGTCAACCGGGATGAGAAGTCGACTCAAAAAATATCTGCGGAATGCGATCTGCCTGGGGATTCTTTCGAGTACGGCTTTGCCGATCGCCGCAGAGCCTCCTTTCGGATCGGATACTCTTTCCTCTCGCAAGAACCCTCTGAGGTCGTCGGTCGAGAGCGGTGCAAAGATCCCGGCGAATGATCTGAGAAGCAATTCCAAGCCGGCCAGTGCTTGGCGAAGCGAGCTTTTTGCGGTCAACGCGCAGCTCGAACTCTTCGTGTCAACGATGCATCTGATCGGTTCTTTGCCGACGAGTTCCTGGACAATCGCCGGTCCATCGATTCACTCGTTGAGTTGCTCGGCCATAGCGAAATCGGCCGAACAGGCCTTGGACGCTTCCGCATCGATCGAGATTGGCCTGCCCAGCGCCGTTGAACCATCGAAATTTACACAGGGTGAAGATTTTCTCGCAAGCGATGCCTCCAGCCAGACGCCGGAGCCATCCTCTGGAAAGAGCTTAGAAATCGGCAAGTCTCCGACGAAGCGTGATCTGAAGACTTCCGACGAGGATATGCAGGATTACTTGTCCCAAGAATTCGAGCCGACTCAGACGCCTCAAACCGATCGCTCCTTGCAGGGAGTGGATGCGGAAGAGGCTGAGAAACCAGATCTATATGGCGAGTCTAGGTTCGGTCAATCAGAGTCCGATGAAAACCAACAGGCAACTGCACAGAGCTTTTATGGTTCCCCGACTCAGCAAGCTCGATTGGATCGCGTGCTCCAAACGCTCGATTATTATCTAGACAACCCTGAGACCACCGCGGCCCGATCGCCCTGGGCGGTCATGCACGCACTGCTCGCCTTCGGAAGCGACTACGAGATGATCGGCCCGAATAACAAGCGAGTCAACGCCGTCGGTTGGATGTGTCACAACGGTCTATGCAAGACCCAGCGGATCTTCACTCCTCGTGGAAACGGCTTTGTCCCTAATGTCGGTGGAGGGGTACAAGGTCACCAAGGTCAGTTTCTAGCGATCTTGGCCCAATGCCAAGTCCCTCCGGATTACCCGATTCAAATCGGCGATCAAAAGTTTACCGTCGAAGACCTAGTGCTCTACGAGATGGCGACTTGTCGAGAAAAATCCGAATTGACTTTCAAGTTGATCGGGCTTTCCTATTACCTAGATTCCGACAAACAGTGGCGGTCCAACGACGGCCGAGTGTGGAGTATCCAAAAGCTGATCCAGGAAGAGTTGGCTCAACCGGTGGTGGGGTCGGCTTGCGGTGGGACCCACCGACTCATGGGCTACTCGTTTGCGATCAAGCAGCGGGTTTTGCAAGGCCAACCGCTGCAAGGCCAGTACCTTCGGGCTGCCAAGTTCATCAACGAGTTTATTGAGTATACATGGCAACTACAAAACCCAGACGGCAGCTTTAGCACCAACTGGTTTGAGAGCCGAGGCAATGAGCCGAACGTCGAGCGCAAGGTTCAAACCACGGGTCATATGCTCGAATGGTTGCTTTTCACAGTCAGTGATGAAGACGTTCGTTCGCGACGTGTCGAGAAGGCCATCGACTTTCTTATATCGAATATCTATGACAATCGCCAGCTCAAGTGGCCCATTGGCCCACGAGGTCATGCGACACGGGCTTTGTCGCTCTACCATAAACGACTCACCGACATCCTCTCTGAACCACAAGAAACCTTTCAAGAGCCCCAAGGATCGAGCATCGCAGGAGGAGCCCCCAATTCGCCCCGAGGCGTATCGCCGCAAGCCGTATCGCCACGGCCGCTTGCGACGCTTCCACAAGGTGCAACGCCCCGTTCGTCTACAGCGGCCAATGGCGGGCCTGCAGCTAGGACTGGTAGCGCACAGCGGAGTGTTCGCACGGTCCGCCCAAGACGCTAGCTAGCCAACACTTGCTCGATCTGCTTTTGCAGTTGGCGGGTCGATGTTGCGATCAGGGCCCCATCTAGAGCTCCCTTGTCGTCACCTTGGTAATCGGTCACTACCCCGCCGGCTTCGCGGACGATCAGCACCCCTGCGGCGATATCCCAAATCTGGAGCTTTCCGCCCCAGTAACCATCCAAACGACTACAGGCGACATAGCATAGATTCAGTGCTGCCGAGCCCAAGCGTCGGATGCTTCGACTCGTTAGAAGCATGCTGACCAGATGCCGAATCTCCGGGGACTCCCGCGTTAGGTTAGGGGATAGTCCCGCTGCCACTAGGGCCTGCGATATCTCGGTGCGTTGACTCGGAGCGATGGGTCGATCGTTGAGCCAAGCTCCTTGGCCTTTGATGGCACAGAACAATTCGTTTACCTCGGGGTCATACACAACGCCCACGACTGGCTCACGCTCGTAGGTTAAAGCGATGCTGACTGCATACTGCGGAAAGCCATGCGCATAATTGGTGGTTCCGTCCAACGGATCGACCACCCACTGATAGGGGGAGCTTTCATTTCCCTGAAATTGTGATTCAGAGATCTCCGCCGCCCCCTCCTCGCCCAGGAACCCATGGCTTGGATACGCATCAAACAGAGCTTTGGAGATGGCTATTTGGGCTGCAACGTCCGCATCGGTGACCAAATCCTTTTCACTTTTGTGATGCACCCGCGCAGTACCTCTCATGGACAATAAGATCGAACCGGCATCGAGGGCTGCTGCTTTGGCGGTTTCCAGGGCTTGACGCAAATCGACGTTCAAAGGTCACTCTCAATGGATGAATAGATGGTTAGCATCCTGGCGATCGCAGGCAAAAACACAGTGGTTGGATTGTCATGAATGCTCGTTCGACTCGGAAGCCCATCGGGGATCCATTAAGCCGAAAATCGCCAGAAAATGCAGAATAGGCCTGTTGGTATGGGGCATCAGGAACCCCGTTGATTGGTTCCGCATCGACGAATAGCATCGGATCTAGTATAGTTTCTGGCTTCAATACACCCACTGATTAAGATTACTGCTTAAGCTCGTTGAGCTAGCTAGCTGAGCAAGCTCGCTGAGGATGATCAAGCAAGATGATCCAGCAAACCGAGCGGAACTCTCCTGACCACGTATCCGAATGAACAAACGACTTATGGGTTGGAACGTTACAGACACGAAAGCCGCATTCAAACACGGATCGCTTGAGTTGATTGTTCAGACTCGACCAAGTCTAAGTTTTGAGCTGCGAGCGGGAGCCTCGACGTCGGAGTGGCTGATCCAACCCCAAGAGGATTCGGTCGAACCAAACACACCCGCCCCAGGCTTGGACGAAGCCTATTCAAGACTCGACGATTTCATCGCTTGCTACCCTCAAAAGTACCCTTGGCCGTTCAGTTATCAACTCGACGTGCGCGTCCAACCCAGCGATGAGAATCTGCTGGTCGCTGAACTTTGGCTAAGCGTGCAAACCTCGATGCTCGAATGCAATCCTCAACTTAGCTTGGTCCCCACCTCGCCGAATGCTCCTTGGTCATCCCATCGAGATTTTCTCTGCTCTGGAGATCGACGCACGGCTTTGGCGATCCATCCATTAGACAAAGACGATTGCCGCATTCAGGCAGATCGATCCAACTCCCTTGAGCAGCTCGAACTCTTCGGTCGGTTCATGGAGAAAGGGGTCATTCGACGTGGTCGACTCTTATTCATCGGATCTGCCTCCCCGATCCCCGAAAAACAGATGATCGATCTGTACAAGCGATTCGCTGATAGCAGCTTGCCGTTGACCGCATAAAAACCTCCCAAGCCACGATCCACATCCAACCACTTGCACCACGGAGTTGATTGTTTTGAAATCTAGCACCAGCAAAAAACCAGAAGCCAAACCTACCAGCGAATCGATCAACTGGTACGATCATCCCGAGTGGTACGAAGCCGGCTTCTTGAAGGAAACACCCTCCGAGGCGCGGTTCCTCGAGGATGTCTTTCGCAAGTATGTCCCCTTTCCAGTCGAGAGAATCCTCGAAGCCGGATGTGGTTCCGGACGGCTGGTCCGGGAAATGGCTCGACGGGGATATGCCGTCACCGGAATGGATCTGAATCAACCTGCTTTGGACTACTGCGAAAAGTCTCTCAAAAAGCTGGGATGTCGGGCTGTACTCTCCAAGCAGGACATGACCAGCTTTCATTTCGATCAACCCTTCGACGCCGCTTTCAATGCGATCAACACCTTCCGGCATCTTGAGACCGAGTCGGCTGCAGTCAGCCACATCAAGTGCATCGCCAAGCATCTGCGGCCAGGTGGTGTCTTTGTCTTGTCGCTCCACATCGTCCCGAACGATGGGGAGCTTTGGGGGACCGAAAGCTGGTCGGTCCGAACTCCAGAATACAACATCAAGTACTCCCTGTCGGTCCAAAGCGTTGACCTAGAAAAACGCCTCGAAACCCTAAAAATGACCATGAAGGTTGAGATTGGCGACGATGTCAAAAAACTGACCGATCTGCTCCGTCTGAGGCTCTATGATGTCGAACAACTCAAAGAGCTCCTGGCGAAAATCAAGTCGCTCGAATTGGTGGGTGTGTACGACTTTTGGTTCGATATCAGCGACCCGTGCCGATTGTCTAAGAAATCTTGCGATGTCGTCCTGGTGCTCAAGAAGAAAACTTGATAAGCCATGGCGCCCTATCGACCCGGGCCCCCTATCGACCTGGGACTAGCCAGAGAATAGACTCTATTACCTGCCCGGATGGACGCTTTGGATTTCAACACTCGACTCGTAGAGACGGTCCGGATTCGCATGAGCCGTAAAGAAAAAATACTCGCCATGCTCGCCGACGAGCCCAACGACCCGTTCCTGCGGTACTCCTTGGCCATGGAGTTGCGCAAGGAGGACAACAATGAAGAGAGCATCGCCCTCCTCAAGCAACTGGCCTACGATCCTTCCGTCAAGTACGTGGCCGCTTACTTCATGGCGGCGCAGCAACTCGCTGAACTCGGTCGTGTCGAGGACGCTCGCGGGTTTCTTCGCGATGGAATCGAAGAAGCTCGCTTGCAGAATAACCTTCATGCAGCCGCCGAGATGAGCGAGCTACTCCAAGAACTCGGCAAATGATCTCCGCTTAAACCTGTCATAAGGACCTTACCCTATGTTTCGATGCGTGGCCCTCGCTTCTCTTGTCCTCGCTTCTCTTGTCCTCGCTTCGATCGCTTGCGGGACCTCATTCGCACAAGAAACCGGCAAGCCCTACAAAACCATGCCCCTCTGGAGCGATAAAGCCCCAGGTGAATCCAAAGAGTATCCAGCCGAAGGCGACACCTCCAAACCGAATGATCGAGGCGTGGCGGATCGCGGGGTGATCCGAATCGGAAACGTCACCCAACCGGATCTGAGGATCTATGCACCCGCCCCAGAAAAGGCAACCGGAGCTTGCGTGCTGGTTTGCCCAGGGGGTGGCTACAATATCCTGGCCTATGACCTCGAAGGAACCGAGGTCTGTGAATGGCTTAATTCGATCGGAGTCACCGCAGCCTTGCTCAAATACCGAGTCCCAAGACGTGAGGGCAAGCCCCCCTACGAGGCACCTTTGCAAGACGCCCAGCGAGCGCTCAATGTGCTCCGCGCAAACGCCTCTACGCTCGGACTCGATCCAAAGCGAATCGGTTGCCTGGGCTTCTCCGCCGGAGGTAACCTCTGCACGATGCTCACAACTCGCTCGGCGATCCTGACCTATCCAAAATCCGATGCAGCCGACGATCTCGTGCCACGACCCGATTTTACCCTTCTGATCTATCCGGCCTACATGGTCGACAAAGACAACAAGCAGCAACTTGCCAGCGACGTTGTATTTACCAAAGACACCCCGCCGATGTTTCTGACCATGGCCCAAGACGACGCGCTAGGTTGCGAAAACGTCCTTGTGTCTGCAATGAAACTCAATGAACTCAAGGTCCCTTTTAGCCTTCACCTCTACCCTACCGGTGGGCATGGTTACGGCCTGCGAAAAACGGGCAACCCCTCCCAAACATGGCCTGATCGGGCCGCCGAATGGATGAAGCAACAAGGATTCCTGGAATCCAAAAAATAGGAACGGTCTACGATGCACCATCCATCCAACCAACAGCAGTCAGTGGATGCACGAGGCTGCGAAAGCTTCCGGCGCATCCGACGACGCGATGCTCTGCTTGCCGGCAGCCTCGGCGCCCTGGGCCTTTCTCTTGCGGATCTATTTCGACTCCAAGCCGCCGCCGATGACGGGCAAAACGCAGCTTACTCGGCCCAGGCCCCTCAGGGGAAACTCCCTGAGCGAATCAAAAGCATCATCCAACTGAACTTGGGCGGTGGCTTCCCACAGCATGAGTCCTTCGATCCTAAACCCGAAGCTCCCCTCGAGTATCGGGGACCTTTTGGTGTCGTGAAAACCACCAACGGAGATATCTTCAGCGAGAACTTTTCCAAGACAGCTCAGATCGCAAAAAAACTCACCGTTGTACGAACCGTCGTCGGCAAAGTCCCCGACCACGGGCTGGCAACCTACCACCTATCGACCGGCTATACCCCCACGGCGGTCATCGATTACCCCTCGATGGGTTCGATCATCTCGCACGAGCTCGGCCCGAGAGGGATCCTACCACCCTACATCGCCGTCCCGAAACGCAACGCATTCGCAGGCAACACGGGTTTCTTGCCCAGTAGCTACGGTGCCTTTGAAATCGGAGACGACCCAGCCAACGGAAAGAATTTCAAAGTTCGCGACTTTTCGCTTCCGCAAGAACTTTCGCTCGATCGGTTCAACCGCCGCAATGCCGCTCGGCAACTGATCGAGAAGCGAATCCGACACATGGAGGCCGAACCAGCCACGCTTGATACCATGGACGGCTTCTACAAAAAAGCCTACGCCGTATTGACCTCGCCCGAGGCCCAAAGAGCCTTTTCCTTCGAAGGTGAAACCGACGAGACTTTTGATCTCTACGGTAGCAAAGTCACCGGCAAGGTCCTCGCGCCGGACAACAAGTACCATCCTAAAGGTTTGGCCGAACGGCTGATGATCGCCAGACGGCTCGTCGAAGCCGGAACGCGTTTCGTGACAATTGACTATGGGGCCTGGGATTGTCACGTCGATGTCAAAAAATGCTGCGATGATTACATGGGACCTCTGGACTCGGCGATCTCCGGCTTGATCACCGACCTGGACCGCCGAGGACTTCTCGATACGACTCTGGTTTGGGTCACCAGCGAGTTTGGTCGCACCCCCAAGATCAACAAAGACTCGGGTCGCGACCACCACGCTCGCTGCTATTCAATGCTTCTGGCCGGTGGTGGTTTCCAACAAGGTTTGATCCACGGCGCAAGCGATTCGGTTGCCAACGAGCCAGCCCGGGATGCTGTTCCACTCGAGGACCTCCTCTACACCATATATCACTCTCTGGGGATCGATGCCGACAAGGAACTCGTGGCCTTTGGAATCCGACCGATCGAAATCATCAAAGACGGCAAACTGGTTTCTGCCCTACTGGCTTAATTGCGATGACCCGCCTAAACCACCTACGATTTGCCTGGTTCGGACTCCTGCTGTGCCTGGGATGTTCCTGGTTTCCAACGGTCAGTGCCGGTGACATGCTCCGCGATGTTGAATGGGTGCGACCACGCGTGGGGCAACGCGGTACAAAAGTCGCGGTCATCATTCAGGGGAAATTCCTCGATGACCCAAAGGAGCTGGTATTTTACAAACCAGGCATACGTGCTCTCTCGGTCGAAACCATCGAGTCGCTTCCTCATGCAATAGGTGTGGCCCATGGAGGACGGATCGAGGAACAAGTCAAAGCGATCATCGAGATCGATAGCGATTGCCAGCCCGGTGAACATCCCTTTCGGTTGCGCACGGCCAAGGGCCTTTCCCTCTTGGCTACTTTTAACGTATCGCCCTTTCCCGTAATCCAGGAAACCGCCTCGCAAAACGACACGATCGCAACGGCTCAAAACGTTCCACTGAACTCGAGCGTTCTAGCCACCGTCGATACCGACATGTTTAGCGTGATTGTTCAACCTGGATCAAGGCTGTCGGTCGAAGTCGACTGCGTCAGGATCGCGGACCATCATTATGGTGACTCCGAATTCGATCTTGCACTCCGCGTTCTAGATGCCAATGGTCGTGAGCTTGCCTCGAACGACGAGAATTCGCTGCACGTCCAAGACCCACTTGTGAGTTTAATCGTCCCGGAGCAGCTGACCGATGGCAAGCTATACATCGAAGTACGCCAATCGGTCCATTCGCCCCGAGATATCCCCTACTGCGTCCATATCGGAGATTTCCGAAGGCCCTTGGCCGTTTATCCCGCAGGTGGAAAAGCAGGGGAGTCACTCGCCGTCGATGTCCTTGGAGATCCTGCTGGTGTGTTCCAGGAAACACTCACCCTGCCGCCGGTGTCCGAAGCGCTCGATTGGTTCGGCGAGGCTCCTTCGTCCATCTCTGTCCGATCCTGCAACTACGGAAATGTCTTGGAGGATCAAACGGCACAGGAGACCCATGTTGCCTCGCTACCGATCGCTCTTAACGGAGTCATCGACAAGCCGGGAGACATCGACCTGTTTCGTATGAAAGTGAAAAAAGGGGATCGCTACCGCGTCCGAGTCTACGCGTCGAGTTTGGGCTACCCCATCGATCCGGTCCTGAGAATTTCGCCTATCGATAGCCAAGGACAGGTTCAAGCCGCCGAGGTGGAAGCCGACGATGCCGATCCACGCTCATTGAGCGATCGCGACCTTTTCGGCACCGCGATCCGATCCGGGGGCGGGATGAAAGATGTTCTCGATCCATCGATCCTCTGGGAACCGAAAACCGACGGCGAGTACTTGATCGAGGTCCGCGATACCAACAACGCAGGCACCCCTCTGTCGGTTTATCGAGTCGAAGTCCAGGCACCTCCCGAAGCGATCTATCCGGTTCTGGCGAGCCGTACGTTCGATTGGACCGAAAGCTCTCGAGTCACGGGGCTTGCGGTCCCACAAGGGAACCGCTGGACCGTTCTGGTCAGCTTACCAAAAGGCCACGGTACAACCTACAGTGGCCCCTTTGATCTGATAGCTAGCGGCCTGCCCGACGGAGTGCAGATGATCTGTCCGGAGGTTCCCGGACAATCGGGATTGTGGCCCGTGCAATTGGTAGCGGCCCGGGATGCGAACCCTAAGGCGACGATCATGCAACTCAAGCCTCAGGCAAAAGACCCTTTGGTGAATCTATCGGGGAGTTGCCAGCAAGTTGTCCCGTTCATCAACCACTCCGGCGGAGACGCTTGGAAAATCCTTCGCGTCGATCAATTCGCCGTGGCGGTCACCGATCCGGCACCCTTTTCCATCGAACTGGTGCAGCCGACGGTTTCGCTGGTCCGAGGTGGCGAATTGTTCATTCCTGTGAAAATCAAACGCGATGAAGGTTTCGATGAATCGATCGAATACCAAGCCGACTTTGGGCCGTCTGGCGTTAGCCTTCCTCCCAAGGATGTGATCCAAGCAGGTCAATCTGAATCTGTCCTGCGCATCAATGCATCACGCAACGCTGCGATCGGAAAAGGCTGGCTCTATGTGATGGCCACCACCATGGGCGGAAGCGATTATCTAGGACCTGGGCGTGTGCGAGTTTCGTCCCAATTGATTGCAATCGATGTCGCGGAACCCTTTGTCGAACTTGCCAGCGAACCGACCAGTGTACGACGCGGCGGCACAGCCAACGTTACTTTCAGCGTGCAATCCAAGAGCCCCTTTGAGGGACAAGCCACCGTGCACCTGTTGGGGTTGCCCAAAGGTGTCCAAATCGCAGGTCCGCTGCCGCTCATCACCAAAGACGCAAAACAGATCGAATTTCAAATCACCGCAAACGATGATGCTCTGCTCGGTCCGGTCGCTGGGCTAGAGTGCGAATTGGTTGTTAAGGTGGCTGGTCAAGAGATTCGCCAACGCGCAGGCAACGCAACGATTCGCATCGACCCAAAGCTTTGACAGGCCGCTTTTAGGAAATCGTCATGACGAATATGCGTTGGTTACTATCGATGCTGATGGTCCTCGGACAGCTTGTAACGCTGCAAATCCCCACTGGATTCGCACAGAGTTCCGCATCCGACTCCGAGCCAACCGTCCCAAGCTTTCGCAGGGATGTCATGCCGGTCTTCTTTCGAGCAGGCTGCAACTCCGGGACTTGTCACGGCTCGGCCCGAGGCAAGGACGGATTCATGCTATCGCTCTTCGGCTACGATCCCGCCGGGGATTATCGCCGCAGCGTTGAGGAGCTCCCCGGTCGACGGATCAATGCTGCCATGCCATCGGAAAGCTTGTTGTTGCTCAAAGCCACTGCGAGCGTGCCGCACACCGGAGGCAAGCTCTTTGATACCCAGAGCAAACTCTACAAAACCCTGTTGGCTTGGATCGAGGCAGGAGCTCCCGACGACCCCAGCCCCA
>Ga0114972_10000452_pt1 | contig 30638 bp, 29 predicted proteins | sample M_140807_EF_Meta_FD_87354 | JGI IMG/M metagenome (GOLD analysis project Ga0114972, IMG submission 87354) | Freshwater microbial communities from Lake Montjoie, Canada to study carbon cycling - M_140807_EF_MetaG | ecosystem: Environmental > Aquatic > Freshwater > Lake | place: Lake Montjoie...
GGCCAGCAAGGCACGCAGTTCTGAGGCAAAAGCCAGTTCGCCCCCAGGACCATGCCAGTAATAAAGGGGCTTGATGCCATGGGGATCCCGGGCCAGCAGGGCACGGCGCTCCTGGGTGTCGTAAAGGCAGAAGCCATACATGCCCCGGAGATCACGCAAACCGTCGATGCCATAGCGGATCATCCAGGCCAGCAAAACCTCAGTGTCCCCATTGCCATGGAAACGCTCCCCCGCCTGTAGAAGTCGCTGGCGCAGCTCCTGATGGTTGTAGATCTCGCCGTTGAACACCAACCACCAGCGACCGCAGGCGGAGGCCATGGGCTGGTGGCCCGCCGGGGATAAATCCAGAATGGCTAGGCGGGTCTGGACCAGACAGGCGGACCCGTCACGCCAGAGTCCGGAATCATCGGGACCGCGATGGTCGAGGTGGGGGCGAACCCGTTCGGCGAATCCAGCGGGGGAAAGGCCTAGCAATCCAGCAATCCCGCACATTCAGGCGGCCCCCGCGACGGAGAAAAAAGCGGGATCCATGGCAGCTAACTGCTCAGAAACAATCCGGCGCGCGGCATTGAGGCTGGCGTTGGTTTCGACCCAGGCAGCCGCCGCTGCGCCACAGGCCTGGCGATGGGCCCGATCGGAGCACATCGTCGTGATCGCCGCCGCCATAGCCACCGGGTCCCTGTCCACCAGATCGCCATTGATTCCTGGCTGCACATAGTCTTCGGGGCCGCCGCAGCGGGTGCTGATCACAGGCACGCCACAGGCCATGGCTTCAAGGGCCGCGATGCATAGACCCTCCTGGTGGGAAGGGATAACGAACACATCAAACCCCTGAAGCACCGGCGCCAACAACTGGCGACTCAACGTGGGCAGACAACGGGTGACCTCGGCCAAGCCCCGTTTTTGCAGACGCTCCTGCAGGACAGTGGTGTCCATCTCACCCACTAGATCCAATTGGACGGGACGCCCGGCGGCCACCAAAATCTGGACGGCATCAAGAAGGAGATCGATATTCTTACGGGGATCGGCATAGCGGCCCGCGAAACCCACCTTCCAAGGCTGGAGGCGCTCCGGGGCAGGAAAAAAGACGCAGGGGTCGACGGGCATCAACAACACCCCCTCCATCGGACGGCCGGCAATGGTTTCCAGGGCCCTGGAGGTATAGGGACTAAGGGCCAGAATGCGGCCGCCGGGGGCCCTCAGGATCTGGCGTTCGAGACGCCGCAATACGGGACCGTTCAGGCCGCGATCCAGGAGACGCCGCGGCAGGGAAAACCCCTGAACACGCTGACTGCGATCAGCTTCCCAAGGCGTCGCCACCCAAGCCAGGAAAGGCAGGCCTAGCCGGGCATAGGGGGCTGCGCAGAGGGGGTTGCCGGTAACGCTCAGATGAAAACGGCAACCGTCGATCAACGTGCGCCAATGGCGTCTTGGCAGGTAGTGGGTGAATTCAAGCTCTGGTAACCAGGCCCCCAGTCCATGGCCTTGATGCCCTTCGTAGACCGACCGGCACAGCAAGCCGGGCCGCCGACCGCTGGGCAGGCCGTGGAGCGGTACGGAAAGGGCCGGTTGACGACTCCAGGGTTCGTACCAGGCAAAGACGGGCTCGATGCCGAGTTCCGCCACAATGCGGGCCATGCAAAGCGTCATGGTGGGAACCCCGCCATCGATGGGCTCGATGGTGCTGATCAGGGCCCTAGGCCGATCAGGGGTAGGACCGTACTGATCTCTGGGGCTGGGTTCCACGGCGAGGGACTCCAGGATGGGCATCACGATTTCAACCAGGAAAACAGCTCCCTGTTGTCACGCACCCAGCGGATCAGATCGCGAACACCGTCACTGACACCGATTTGGGGGCTCCATTGCAGCTGGGTTTGGGCCTTGCGGATATCGCAGACGAACACCGGTTGGTCACCAGGACGGGAAGCGCCGGAAAGGGGGTTGATGCTGATGTTGAGCTCCTCTTCCAGGAAGCTGAGCAAATCTCGTAGGCAAAGGGTGTTGGAGGCTCCGCCACCAATGTTGTAAGCCTGACCACTGATCTCACCTTGATGGTCCCAAGCGGCCTGATAGGCACGGGCCAAATCCCTCACGTTAAGAACATCCCGGGTCTGCCAGCCATCGCCGTACAACGTGATAGGACGACCCAGCAAGGAGGCAATACTGAACCAGGCCACCCAGCCCTGGTCCTCAATGCCGAACTGGCGTTGGCCGTAAATACATGACTGGCGGAAGGCACAGGTCCGCAGATCGTAAATGCGGGCGTAATCAATCGTGTATTGATCGGCAACGCCCTTCGAACATCCGTAGGGTGAGTGGAAATCAAGGGGTTGGGTCTCTGGAACCCCGAAGGGCAAATCGCGGAAAGAGTAACCATGTTCACCGAGCTGGACAGGCACGGATTCCATACCACCGTAAACCTTATTGGTCGAGGCATACACAACAAAGCACTCTGGCGCATGGAGGCGAATAGCCTCCATAACGTTGAAGCTGCCCAGTGCATTAATTTCGAAATCTTCGCGCGGATCGGTGTAAGAGGTGGTCACAGCAACTTGGGCTGCAAGGTGCAGAAGCATCGAGGGCTGCATCTCTCTCACCACAGTGGCAATGGCCCCGGCATCACGAATGTCGACGCGATGAAAGGCAATAGCTGGATGTTGGGCGAGAAGCCATTGCAGGTTTTGGTCCGTGCCTCGGCGGGAGAGATTATCGAGGACGGCCACATCCCAACCAAGTGCGGCGAAATGAAGGGCAGAGTTGACGCCGATGAAGCCGGCGCCGCCGGTGATCAGGATCGAAGGCATCGATCAGTAACGAAGGACGGGGGAGATGGAGCTCAGGACCGGATCAGGATTGACATCCTGATCCGGCAATCAAGGCGAGCGTAAACCCAAGAGCAGATCAGTGGCCTTGGGATCTGGAACTCGACGTCTTGCCCTGTTTTCCAACAACATCAGCTTGAGCAGGATCTCGGCATAGCAACGCTGAAACGCATAGGTCCAACCTTGCCAGCCATCAAGAATGCCCCCTTTTACGACAAGACATAGCACCAGGGCGGCCAGAGGCGCGAGTGGCGTTTTCAGTCGCAAACGGTCAGCCATGGACAGTTGGCTCCAGGGAGTGGCCTGAAGTTTTAGGGTCTCAAGAGTCAAATAACGTTGTTGTGAGGCCAGCCAACGCTCCAAGGGCTTGCGGTCGTCGTGAAGGATGGCGTGCCGAAAGCGTCCAATCTTTCCAGACACTACAACCCGATGCCCATGGCCATCGTTGCGATATCTGGCTCCTACAGTTCGGTAGAGACAAATTCGCGGAGGCAACAAAGTGCCACGCAATGGCTTGCCTGCAATACAATAAAGAAAGGGGATTTCAAAACCATTAAAAGGCTGGGGATTGGGAGCCTGCAAGAAAGCATAGATCTCTTCAGCAAGAGCCTGAGTTATAATATAATCTGCATCAAGACTGAGAACCCATTCCGTCTTGATTAGGCCGAGTCCAAAGTTGCACTGTTCCGCAAAGCTGTCGAAAGGGCGGTTCCGAATGGTCACAGTCGGCGACGCTGCGAGCATCTCAAGTGTGCGGTCAGTACTACCGCTATCGATAGCAAGAATACTGGGAACCCATTGGAGGCCGGCCAAGGTTCGCTCGATATTGGCCTCCTCATTGTATGTAAGCAAAAGGACAGTAAGAGAAGGAGAAAAATTCAATTCAGAATTGCTCAAAACAAAACAATCTCCCACTACGAACCCCGCGCCAATGCAGATCTTGAATTTTGTTGCTGCATTCTACTATATACGAGCACGGGTATGGACAATACTGGTCCAATTGAAATGCCCAAAATAATAAGAATAAACGGATCGCTATACAGCTGGGCCGCCGAAAAGAAGAAGAACAGGTTAGCCACTCCAAATGAGAGGCAACCTATAAAAAGGGCATTATCTTCGGTGGGGAGAGAAATCATCAACCTAAAGTTTCTCCAAAGCAATTGCAAATAAACCAAGAGAATCCAGCCAATCAAAAAAAGTCCAGGTATGCCAAGCTCTACAACTAGTCTTCCGCCTCCTCCCTCGGAGACATAGCCAAGACTTCGAACGGCGCCGCGGTTGGCACCAGTATCGAAATTGCCCAAGTTTGTTCCCGCTCCCACGCCTAAGCCAACGCCACTACCAACTTCAAGACCTTTTAAAAAAGCATCCAATCCCTGACTTTGAAGACGGGTGCCAAGATCTTCACCTGAAGTAGAAGCACGATTAAGAAAAATTTCGAAATTAGAACCTAGCATATCAATCAGAAACATCGAAACAAATGCATAGGAAATTCCTGCCGCACCCAAGACTGACATGATAATTCTTTCCCGCGAAGCCGAGCTTGCTTGACGGCTAAAAAGCAAGAGATAAATTCCAAGGAAAGCAACAATCAAAACCTGGGACTTCCGGCGGCCTGTTGTAATAGAAAGAAGAAAGAAAACAACTGACGTTGATAAATAAAGAACCTGCAAGCTTGTATTACGCTCCGAGAAAGTCAAAATTATACCAAAACATGCTGCGGCCGCCAAATGCCAAGAGGCGATTTCACTGGTTCGCCAGAAACCAGAAGCACCTGACTTGGAACCACCCTCAAATGTAATCAGGATACCCGTACCCACCTCCTTAAAAGCTGGAATATCAACCCCCTGAAAATCAAGCAAAACTGTAAAAGCAAAAAAACAACTAAAAATAAAATAAGCAAGAATAATTTGACGCAATTTGGATGGGTCACGACCAACATGAAATCCCATCCACAAGGCTATCCCAGGCGCCACATAGAAGGCAAGTCCAATTAAGACAAGGGGTGGGCTTGAAAATCTTAAATATGAATTAACTGATTGAGCAAATAGCAAAAGCACAAAGAACGGAATAAGATCAAAAAGCTGAGGAGATGTCCAAAAAAGATATTTAAGATCAAATTGACGACGTGTTTGATAAACGGAAAAGGCGCACATCACAAAGCCAATCAACACAAAACCCACCATCGCGCTGGGCTGGCCTGGCGTCAACTTACGAATCGGATCCTGGCAAAAACCTATGGCAAACGTCCAAAGCAGTCCTGACTTCCAGTCGTCACTCAGCAGGGATAACAGCAGTCCAGAAAACAAAAATAACAGCAAAAGCGTGATCATCGAACAAGAGGGGGGTGAAGTATCTGGCGATAGGTTGTTGCTAATTGTTCTGCGACCGAAATCCAGGAAAATTTCATTTCCGCCAAGGACCTTGCCGCCAGCCTCATGGCTGTACTTGGTCCTTGGCAGTGGCCGAGAAGAACCTGGCAGAGAGCGGCAGGATCGCTTGGGCAGACTAAGCCGGCTCCGGCGCCTTCAACCAACTCGGCAACAGCCACCTGGGGGGACACGATCACAGGGGTACCTGCCGCCAACGCTTCAACGACAGCGATGCCGAAATTTTCGGATGCTGATGGCAGCAGAAGCCAATCGGCCCGCTGCAATAAGGAAGTCTTGGCATCGCCTTGAACATGGCCCAACCAACGACATCGCTGGGCAAGATTAAGCTGACCTGCCAACTTCTGAAGGCTGGCTAGGTAGGCAGGCTCACCAGATCCGGCGATGTCAAGCTGCCAATCGCATTGAGGGGAAGCCTTCTGGAACAGGGCAAGGGCTTTTAAGAGCACTTCAAGTTGCTTTTTGGGGTGGAGTCGAGAAAAGAATAAAAGGCGGAGGCGCTTTTCCTTCGGCCATACCTCCGGCGCAAGGGAAGGTAAACGCACGCCGAGAGGGAGTACGAGGGAAGGAAAAGATTGACCCAAAGCAGCGAAACATTCATCCCGCTCTAGAGTAGTCGTAAAATGCAAATATCTTGCAGAATCGATATTACTCCTTTCTACCAAACGCAGCATCAACTGTTTGCGCGCTTTGCTTTGAGCCAGGCTCCAAGGGCTGAGTTGACCGATCGTCCTTAGCAGATAGGGGACTCGAGCCCGACGTGCATGCACCATGGCCACTGTGGAAGGGAACGAAAACAAGGCATGAACGTGGATGAGATCAAAGTTAATTATGTTGTTCTGGAGCCACTGATTTAGGCCAGGACTGACGGCAAATTCCCTCAAAGCCACCATGGGTGGACTCCAACGTGGAAAGGCCAGAACGGGCACGCCAGAATAAGTAGTCCAACCTCCCGTAGGCAAATCAGTAAACAAGGACTCGCAATCATCGTTGGTTGTCAAAATCGATGCGTCGACCTGTCTCAAGCGCAGGGCGTTCACCATCTCAATTACTGCCTGACTGGGCCCACCCCGGCGGGGACTGATCGATGGAATAACATGCAGGACTTTGAAGGCATGGGGGCCAAAGGACGACAGGGTCATCGCCTGGCTCGCAAAAGCGAAAGCCCCATACGAATGCCATCCGCAGCCGCATCGATGGTGTATTGGCCAAGAATTAATTCGCGGGCTTTTTCTCCCATACGAGCCGCCTGCTCTGGATTTGCGGCCATCGACTCCATACTTTGGGCCAGGGCCGCCGGATTGGCACATGGGACGACATCTCCGGTCACCCCCGGATGAACGAGGTCCTCGGCACAGCCGACAAGGTCACTGACGATTGCTGGAAGCCCACAGGCCATCGCCTCATTCACAACAAGCCCCCAGCTCTCGCCATGGTCTGATGGAAGCACAAGGCAATCACTAACAGCATAGGCGGTAGGCATCTCGGATTGATTGAGAAAGCCCACAAAGGTGATTGGCAAATGCAGTGCTTCAACTTGACTGCGACAACTGGCCTCCATCTCACCAGTACCAACGATCAAAAGATGTACAGGTCTTACAGTTCTCTTGATTTTAGTATGCAGTAAGGCAAAAGCATCTAGGAGATCCTGAGGACGCTTCTTTGGCTGCAATTTACCCGCAAAGAGGAAACAGAATGAGTCGCTAGGAATACGCCAACGATCTCGTAATTCTCGCCTTTGGCAAAGAAGTGAAGCGGTCTTTTCAGAAAAATAGGCGTTGTCAATAAAATGGGGTGATGAAACCATTCGCGTCGACGGAATCCCATTAAGGCGGCACCAACGTGCATTGGCGGTGCCCACCGTCAACACCACATCAACGCCCATGAATAGCACACGGTAAATTAAATCAAGAATCCAGGATCGGGGGCGAAAATCATTGGAGTCCATCCTTAACAACACTGGGATTCGCCACAATTTGGCAGCCACGAACAACTGGACTAAGCCGAAAAAATGCCAACCGGTCAACAGCAGGGCTGCAGGACGCTCGCCGTGGACGCCCCAGCCCAATTCTCTGCCTGGATGACGGAGCCAAACGCCACGGTAGCCACTGGTGATGCCAAGGCCACGGCCACTGCTGGCCAGATGCCAGCGATATCCCTCAAGCAGGGGAACATCCCAGGTGAAGGCTTTGCCGAAACCCAACCCTTGGGTTTCGGCCGAAGGCAGGGTGAGATAAAGCACATCGGGATCGATGGCGGGATCCTCACTGAGCTGCCGGAACAGAGGGGAGTGATACTGAATCGGGTGGCTGCTGCCAATCAAAAGACGGCTGCGCGCTGAAGGCAGCAGAGCTGGTCCCCTGGAGTGAAGTCTCAGGGCCCAGAACAGTCCGCGAAGCTCAGCCAAAAGGGTCAGGGGCATCCACCAAGGATTGCGAAGATGGTGACGGGTCCGCACCGAACGCCCCAGATCGGCTAGGGAACCTGCCAGGGCGGGCGCGAAGGGCTGGGTGCGGAGGCGATAGTAATAACGACCGACGGCATGGTCTGGCTTGATCGTGACCAAGTGTTCACCATAACTGCGCGTACCACCTCGTTCCGTTTTGAGATGGCGAATCAGTGCCTTTGGCTCGTAGCGCAAAGGATAACCCGCCTGACGCCAACGGTAGGCAAATTCAGCCTCGTAACGATAGGCAACACGCACGAAATTATCATCAAATCCGCCCAACGATAAAGCAAGATCTCGGGGCACAGAAAAGTTGCACCCAATAAAATCGAGACACTCACGGGGCAGAAGTGTATTGAAGGTGAACGGCTGCTTGTCTTCCGGTTCCGGTCCATCCGTGTGCCAAGGCTGAATGACCCTTCCAGCCAATAATGCCTTGGGAGTTCCATGACCAGCCTCAACATGGGCCTTCAGCAGATGGGAATCAGGAATAATGTCATCATCGAGGAACAGCACCCTCTCACCAAGAGCCTGCTCAAGAGCCACATTCATGGCCACGGTGATGGAAGGCCGCAGCAGCCTTAACCACCGCAGCCTTCCCTGCTGCTGCCAAGCCCTTAAAGCCGCTTCAGTCGCCGGATCGTGGTTGGGAGTCTGATCCACCAATAGGAGATCGTGAGGTGGGGGATCAAGGCACAGAAGGGCCTCGATCGTTTCCACCAGAACCTGATTGCGGCCATAACTGGGTATCGCAACGGTAAGGTTCATCGTAGACGAGAGAGTTTGAAACGAGCCTTCATATGCAGGGGATTGAGGTCGATGGCTTGCCTGAAATACTTAGCAGCTAGTTGGGGATGATCCTGTTCAAGGCAAGCGGCGATAAAGTAAGCCCCATTCGCCGCCCCTCGCCGCCTTCCTTTGGTGGGCGCATTTCTGCAGCGTGCCGAAAGCGCCTCGGCCTTGACCAACCACGATGCCTCCGGCAAACCATGACGACGGGCGTGGGTGAGACTGACAATATAGGAATGAAACTTTTCTTGTTCTTTACGACGCGAACCGCTGATCGAGCCAGGGGCCACAGTGGCTTCATAGAGAATTTGGGGTACAATCCGATGGCGGCCTAACTCGACAAGCCTGGTCCAAAGATCAATATCCTGGGCATAATGAAAAGCGAGGCGATAACCCCCTGCTCGCTGATAGGCACTTCGACGCATCATTACAGCACCATGGTGGGCCGGCCCGGTTAAACCATCAGCCAGGGAGGCCTCGTCGGGCGTATTGACCGTGAGAGTTGCACCCTCCGGCACCAGCAGACGCACAAAAGTAGAACACAATGACGCCCCAGAATCACTTTCAAGACAGGAAACCTGGGCGGCAAGTCGACCTGGTAGTGAGCGGTCCCCAGCGTCCTGACGGGCTAGATAGGTCCCCCGAGCCAACTGACAGCCTTCGATCAAAGAAGCGGTCAGGCCCCGCCCGGAACGATTGAGCACGACCAGCCTTGAATCGCGAGTGGACCTTTCAGCCAGCAGCTCGGCCGTGCCATCGGTGGAACCGTCATTGACGATGATGATTTCCAAGGCCACACCCTGCTGGCTGGTCAAGGATTCCAGCGTGTCAACAAGGTCAGGACCGCCGTTACGAACGCCCATGACTACAGAAACCAAGGGGGATTCAACCATCAGCTACCCCGCCGTCGTAGTAAAAATCGATAGCCCGAAAGTATTAGTCGTGCCGTACTAGACCAACCAAAAAGATTCCCAAGGATGCCATAAAGTAGATAGTCGGGGCCAAAACGGCGTAAAGGAGTCGATGCCCGCCTGGCTAAAGCAAAAAGTTCCCTGGAGGCGGCCTCTAAACCAGCCAAGCCACATTGGCGACTTAGTAGAAAAGCAGAGCGGGCAAAATGAGCCATTTCTGGTCTATTTGTATCCATACCAGCCGCCATCGCCGAAAGAAAAATGGATTGGCGGGCGGCTGCACGGTGGAGCAGTTTGAGGGGATCCACCGTGCCCCCCGTACTGAGATGCTCGGAAGCTAGATGGATACGCCTAACGGAAACATCTTTGTCCACCCAGCAAAGGCAGGCCCCGGTTGCACCAGCACGGGCGTCATATTCCCAGTCCTCCTCATTGAGCCAAGCTCGCCAAGGGCCAATGCTCTGCAGCAGACTTCGCCGATAAAGGGGGCTGCTTGTGGTCCACCAACGTTCTACCAGCAACATCGGGAAAAGGTGCCGGTGGAAACGACCGGTTTGGCGCATCGGCCCTTCGCGACAAACCGGTCGCTTCGAATAATCTTCTTCGTAACTGCGGCCGTAGCAAATTTGAGCCTTTGGGCTTGCGAGAAGTGCGGCCACCTGGTTACTAAACTTTTCAGGCAGGAGTAAATCATCACTATCAAGAAACTGGACAAAATCGCCTCTTGCTAAGTCAAGGCCCCGTTGTCGGGCTGGTCCAGGACCGGCGTTGGCCTGACGAACCACCTTGAGCAGACCGGGCCAGCGATGAACCAAATCAGCCAGAACATCAGGAGTATCGTCAGTTGAACCATCATCAACGAGAATAATTTCTATAGGTCTGTAGGTCTGGGCTATAACACTGTCCACCGAATCGAGCAGAAGAAGGGCCCGGTTATACACGGGAATCACGGTACTCACTAGGGGTGCTTCACGGCCCAGCTGACTACTCAAAGCAAAGTCCCCCTCGATAGCTTAAGAGCCTCTATTCTCTCCCAAGGGGAGCGCAGCATAATGTCTCTACATCGCGAAATGTTTGGATTATCCAGGTCATCCTTGAGTGGTTGACTACGGTGCCAAAGATGGACGATTGGCTCATAACCCCAAATCCAAGTGGGAAGCGTGAGGCAACGATCCCAGAATTCATTGTCTTCCCCGCCCCAGCCAACAAAGCCTTCGTCCATTCCTCCAATGTCCTCAAATGCCCCAGTACTTATGGCCATGCTACCACCGGCTTCCAGGTTCTGAACAATATAATCAGGAGAAGAAAAATCATACCCGACGAGCCCACGCTGCACCGCTTTACTGTGTTCCTCAGCGAGGTAAAAGATATAACGCTTAGGGTTGATCACTTCATAACCCCTTGCTCGGCGTTCGAGAATGCGACGACAATAGCCAGCGGGAACAAGCATGTCGTTGTCATGTAACAACAAGGTCCCACCCCGGGCCTCGCGGGCACCGACATTGAAGGTCTGGGATCTGTTGTACGGGGCTGAAGGATCAGCCAATGGGGCCAACACATGGCGGACCCAGTCTGGCAAATCGTTGACGATCTCGGAGACGGCCGATTGCTCGATCACAAGACATTCGAGGTGGACATCCTGCTGGGCCGCCAGGCTAGCCAAGGTCGCCAACAGCAGCGGCAATCTCTCACGGCCACGATGCCCGATCAAAACGCTGATATCAGGGGTTACTGGGGAGAAGGGACGGGACGCAACAGACCTGATCGGGGCATTCTCAAGGCAGCGACGTATCAGCCGCTGGCCAAGATGGGGTTGGATCCCGGGGGCATGCAACCTGGAAGTAAAGGTCCAACGGCATGAGAAACCAGTACCATCCGGGGCTCTTTCCAGGCTCTCAAGGCGATTGGACAGAGAAAGATACCCAGGGGATGGGCTACGTAGGGCTCTCTCGTAGCGCCAGCGGTCCTTCAACCAGACACCCATTTGTTCACGCATCGGTTTCAAGCCGAGTGGCCTTGGCGAGCAGGTGGCCATTGTCGGAGGATCCATGCAGAGAATGGGGCCACTCGCTGCCCGCTGAAAGATGGCGAAAATTGAGGCCAAGAAGACGTCGAAGCTGCTCAGCCCTTGCAACACCAAGCCAATGATCAACCCTGCCACTGGGGGTGATAACAGCCAATCGAGTCGATTCGGCGGCACCAACGGGCAGACGGGGGAGGTCCATGCAAGTGCCTAAGGCCTCAAGCCAAGACGTCAAGGAAGCGGACTCGGAGTAGCGGTGGCGGACCATCTCAAAAGCAGAGTTCGCCAAAAAAAATCGCAGATTTGGATCGCGAAGTCTGGCAATAGCCGCGGCAGCAGCGTCGCTATCGCCTACGGGAAACAACAAAGCCGTTTGCCCATCTTGCAAGGCCTCTTCAGCTACGGAGCCCACATAACGACTGCTCACGACCACCAAACCGGCAGCCATTGCCTCCCATGCCACAATCGGACCCGTTTCCCAGCAAGAAGTAATCAACAATACATCATTGCGATCATAAACTTGAAGCTGTAGATCATGCCGATCAAGGCGCCCTAACCAGCACACTCTTCCCGAACGAATCCATGGCTGAAGCCGCTCATGAATGCTTATCGCATCAGGGCCATCGCCAGCCAGAGATAAGCAATAGGGGAAAGATAGATGATCCAGACTGCCAAGAATTGCGACAAGATCGTGAACACGCTTTTGAGCCTGCTCTAAACGTCCCACCCAAGCAAGTCGCAAAACATCATCAGTTACTTGTCTAGAATGATTGTAAGCGGGAAATCTTACACCATAAGGGGCATATAAAATTCTTTCTGGCGGCATCAGAGACTCTTGAGCAACCAAAGCAGCAGTAAGCTTATTAGTCACCACTACGGCGTCAACAATATTGCGAAATTTACGTAGATCTTCGAAATAATCAGCCTCAATGGCATGCAGTGTAACAATTAATTTCCCAAGCCAATCCCGACGGCGATGCAGCCTAGCCACTGCTGGATAAACAGAGGCAATATTGACCCCAACAATCAACTCGGGCTGTATAGAAAGAATCAGATGGATTACGGACTGAACTCGACCTTCCTGGCTACCCGTGGGATTTCGCAGACTAAGACAGGCGAGTTCAGGATAAGCCTGGCTATAGGCTTCAAAGCGATGAAAAAGTCCATCCGGTACGGCAACTGTGACATCATGACCCTTTCGCCTGATTCCAGGCACAAGATCACTTAGCCAGTCCTGAACTCCACCAAGGAGATAAGCCGAGGGGGCAAAAAAGAGGATCTTCATAAAACCTGGCGATCTGGGAAAGCCAAACCCTGGCGAATCTCAAGGGGTTTTAAAGAAGCCAAAGAGATAAATGAAAGAGGTTGAAGAGGCTGCACAAAGTCACGAATCTGTTTAATATAAACGCCTGTCCCATCAGAAGTGCGTACCCATAGGCGATAAAAGCAATCTTCATTGGCACTCGTATATTTTCCCCAAGTGCGTCCAGAAACTTCGTCGAATGAAGTGGCTTGCGGTTGATGGTTGCAGTGGTGCAGATAAGGGCAAGGGACGTTAGCAATGGCGATCGCCAAAAGACCCAATCGTGCCGTGTAATCCATATCTTCGAATCCAATACCAGGGAACGAAGTCTCAAAAATACCAGCCTTAGCGACGACCGTAGGAGCGATAATGAAATGAGACCAAGTATCATTCAAAAGAGTAAGCTGAGCACCGTTCCAGTCAAACTTTTCAGCCCAACGCCTAAGCCAAGCATCAACTCTTAGGTCGTCATTAAGAATCCAAAGAGGTCTATGATCAGCCGCCTGAAGCATTTCATTCCATAGCGTTGTCAAGCCACGGGGACGATCGTGCAGTATAAATATATGGTGCGGAGGGGAAACATCAGCCAATTCAGATTTGAGCCGATCAAGATACTGCTGCTGCTTTTGTTGATCCGGAAAACCATTAACAGCTACGACAATTGGCACATCAGGGAAAAGAATGGAGAGGGATTTATAAAGTGGCTTAAAATATTGTTCATATCTCTCGATATAAGTTGTAATACCTATAACAAATTTCCCACCTAATTCCTGGCGATGGGGTATCAGTGCTGCAGGGATCAGTCGCTTTACACCATGAACTGTGGCGAGAGCCGAGCGATATAGATAAAAATTGAAATTTGCCTTAGTCATGGCCGATAATGAAAACAATAAAGGGAATTATTCATGGAGCCTAGATGGATTCAATGGCTCCTTTTAGCATTGGGAATCGATCAGCAGGCATAATATAGTCGTTAAAGCAACGTCCACAATTCTCACGCATCTGGGTGAGGTTGGAAGAAATGTATGAGATGGCGGCTAGAAACTCTGCATAATCAGAAACAATTGCCCCGCACTCATAACGATCTACAAAGGAGAAACTCTCCTGTTTGCTACATATAATTGGAACGCCCATGGCAATAAACATACATAGGCGGTTCGAGCTAATTCCCATTTTTTGGAATTGCGGTGCTTGATTAGTATATATGGCCAAGCCAATATCGAAGCCAACAGCCGAGCGCCAAGCCTCATTCCAACTGAGTCGATCACGTTGTAAATAAACACGGTCTTTAGAAGGAAGATTTTCCAATAGAAATAAGGCTAGTGGGTCCACCCCCAACGGCTGAATCACAGCATAAAGTTCAGGTCGATCTTGAATTGCTTTAATCAGCCAATCAGCACCTGCCGTCAAGTTAAATCCACCCGACGAAGCCACTACAAGGGCTTGATCCGGAATATTCCATTGTTGACGAAGATCTTTTCGAACATCGACAGAAGGCTTTGGGGGCTCATGGAAGCAGCCAGGATATACAATAATTTTGGCATGAGATGGCAAGGGCACATATTCACGAAGCAGTGAGACCCGTGATTGATCATTGACAATATTAAATTGTGCCTGTTGCATGGCCCAGCGACATAAGTTTTTCCATCGCTCAGAACTATTTCCCCTATAGCTACCAGCCTTGATCTCATCAGCCAATATAAATGAATTCTTCCGCAGTATAAAAGCCAATAGACCTACGACAGCCAAGGGTTCTTCACTCGTTCCAGAGATGCAATGGACACTCCACCAAAAAGGATGGACTAGGGCTTTCGCAATCCACCGAAAAGAATAAATGGCCTTATGGGTAATAACATTTGGGCCATATTCCGTTGGAGAAGCGGTCAAGTTTGGTGAAAAGACATGAACCTCATAACCAGTGGCCAATAGTGCCTCAATAATGGCCCTATTAGGAGGCGAATACAATAATTCAGGGATTAATAGGAAGTGTGCAGCCCGCTTAGTTGACATAGCCATTAAGTCAAATGAATGGTTTTCTTGAAAATCATGAAGCCAGAAATATTAATCACTCAAAGGGCCTTGGGTGGACGTCGGATATTCAAATCAATGGGCACATCAAGTTTGTTTTCCCGATAATCAGATAAAAAGCGATCGGTATAGTCATAAATAAACTCAGTAGGAAAATCCTTTTTTCTCTCAATAGAGCCTGGGGCTGGTTGGGAAATAGTGGCTATCCGATCATACCAATTGTGATAATGGGTAATGACGCTATCAATACTATAGAAATTTCCGAGACCATAGCGCAAGTAAGCTAGTTCATCTGACCAAACTGCCGGGGGATTAGAAGGCTGGAACAGGGGTTCATGAACGAGATTAGATGTTAGGACATTCATCGCAAACCATCGGAATCCATGTCTTGACAAAGTTGCCGGAATATTGTGCGTTACATGATTTCCATTAAAGTCTAATTCACAGTAGGGAAATGGCCTATTGCGGGTTGGAAAAATTTTCAAATGACGACATTTTTTGATTCGTTTAGTATCAAAAAACATAAATGAACTCTCAGGCATATTAAGCCCAAACGGTCGAGTCATCGGACCACAACCAATATCCTCGGGTGATACCAGCACAACTGAACCATTGATCTTCTCTATGCATAGTGATGGCCAACGAGAGTCGATAAGTATTACGTCTGAATGAATTAGCAAAGTATAATCTGCTCGCGAGTAATTGATCAAGAAACTAAGTGCCTGTGGCTGTGTGCATCCCATCTGAATCACTTCGACTCCGAATGAACGCGCTATCGAGACTGAATCATCTATTGAATTATTATCAAGGACGCAAATGGATATATCTTGCCCTTTGGTAGTTTCTTGTAGAGATCGAAGACAATGGGGAAGGAACAGTTGGCTATTCCAACTGGTTATCCCAACAAAAATAGACTTGCCTGAATGATGCATTATCATCTATCGGTGACCAATCGGGAAAAAATAAAGTCGCTTAAGCAATCTGAAGGCAAAACTCGATTTGATAGTCCAGAGTTCAGCCTCAAGATCTAAGTTTTGTTCAGCAAGAGAAGCGACCAAATCTCTGAGTTCGTCATAAACACCATGCTTAGCATATACATAAGCAAGTTCTTGGTTCGTCTTGCTTCGAAACTTAACAGTCTTGGCTTCAGGATAATATCGCATAATACCTAGCTTCTGATCCACCGCAGCGGGTTGGGAAATGGATGAAAACCTAAACCATAGATCGTAATCCATCAAGAGGCCTAAGCTTTCGTCGACCCCACCGACTCGATGCCATAAGGATGATCGCCAAAAACAGGATTGCTGCATAATCCAGCGATCATTCTTCCAATCAATCAAAGCCTCCCGATTTAAAATGCGCTCAGGAATGAAACGCAAAAACTTATGGTCAATTGAAATGACGTCTCCAGCCCCAACCATAAACTCAATGCTTGGATCAGAAAAAGTTTCGACTACTTTGGCCAGTGCACCTGGCAAATAATAATCATCTGAATTAAGCCAAGCAAATATATCGCCAGTAGCCCGTTCAAATCCCCGATTGATGGCTTGTGACTGCCCCTTATCAGGTGCTGAAGTGACATGAGCTAAATAAGGCCTGTAACGATTAATCACATCAAGAGTAGAATCAACGCTACCACCATCCATGATTATAATTTCATAATAGGGATAATCTTGATTAATTATAGAGCAAATTGTATCCTCTATCGTATTTCCTTGATTCAAGGTTGGTATTACTATTGATATTTTTAATTCTGGAGTGAGGCCAGGTTTAAATACTTGTTTTGGCAGTGGTGGTTTTAGCGCGGATAGTGGCAAAGGCCATCCATAAAGGGGCTGTCTTGTTAGACTTTTTTGACTAGATTTCATTATAGATTTTATAAGTTCTGTTGATAAAGATTCAGCTTCCAATAAATCATAGTAAGTAGAAATGCAAGGGTGCGTGTTCGGTCATTGCCCGATTTGTGGTTTGCAAGAATTGATACCACTAATAATGGATCAATTAGATCGTCTATTGATTGTCGATTGGCATAAATAAAGTCTTGCAGCATAGGATCACGATACCACTCTGAACTTAAATCATAGCTAATATAAGGTGTTCTTCTCATTAAAGATGTCCAGTACAATGGTGGCGCTTTTGCAAGCATTCGATTACGAACAAAACCATTTTCTTCTGGAAATTCTAATAAATTGGGCATATTTTTGCCGATAGCGAATCTATGCCAATTAGAACCTAGTTTCCAAGATGCGGGCAGGTTCCAGATCTGATCAATCCAGCGACGACTATGGAACGGCGAGCGCCATTGGCTTGAATCCATGTACATTTTTATACCATTGGCATAAAAATTAGGAACTCTTTGTTCAAAATAATAACGGGTTAAGCCTGGCAGAAATTGCTGTTTACAATAACGAGTTAGCCTGTCCGCACGTAAATTAATGCCAGCTGGAGAGAGTTGTTTTGCAAATTGACTATTTAAAGATGATAATTCATTGGGCAGAAATGTTGGATGACGGATAAGTTTCATATTCCAGAACTGATGGAGTGCCCAACTAGGATTTAGCTCTGCTAATCGACCGACTTGCCCTTTGTCAAAATAATATGAACGGGCAAATTCTCCTAGCGTACCAACAAAGAAACTGCTATCCGTTGGAATCCTGGCTTTTAAAGGATAGAGATAAGTATGCCAATGCCATGCTGTTTTAGTCCCGTTGGTTAAATATGAGACCTTGGGGGCATATTCAAAAAAATCATTTATGTTGATTCGTATTAAGTCATGGGCCAGGTTGTACTTAGATGCAATGGCTTTGGCTGTTCTGACATCAGAACACTGATCATTACCCATTGTGATTAAATGGGGCTGAATGCCTTGTCGCAACATCGATCCCAATATCACCCTGGAATCAAAGCCGCCAGACAGGGAGAGATAGGGATTATTCCCCGACCAAGTCGCAACTTCTTGATTCATCGCTTCTACTGCTGCGTTCGGATCTGGACGGAGCGAGGGTATAGAATCTAGGTAGCATTTGGCATCAATATTAAGCTGACCATTTCTATAGTAAATCCAGGCTCCGGGTGGCACTCGCTTAATTGCCGGATGCAATGTTTGGTTGTTAGTAAGATTTTCAAGTTGACATAAGTCGCCCAAAGCAGACCAATCCCATTGCCAAGGTATGGATGCTTGATGGAGAATGTCAATGATTTTATCGCCATGGTAAAAACGATTTCCGTCGTAAAAATAATAATAATGCATCGCCCCTACTGGCGAAGTAATCAAAGCCAATTCATTCTCACCTTCTAAAATCAGGATGTATTCGCCGCCTACATCTCTAAGGGACTGATACCCTTGGCTAAAAAATAAATCAATTAGCTGCTGATTAGAGTAGTTTGTATATCCAATTTGGCGCAAACGATTTATAGTCGTATTATTCGGCATGACTGGGTTGATGAATCTTTGCGAAAGCTGTGTGTTTTGGATCTTTAAAACAAGTTAAGCAGTTCCACGTATCAGAATATGTAGTTGATTTTAACAGCATCGACTTTGAGGCATGACTTACTCAAGTTCAACACCGCCTTAAAGTTAACTGATCATACCATGAAACTTTTCAGTAAGAGGCTGAGACGGCTTGCAAGCAAACCAGAAGATAACATCTTAACGTTGAGGCACAGGGCTGGAGGCCACTAGAATCATTCAATTACACTGCTGGCATGGGTGAGTAGCAGCGATATGATTTTACATTGCCATAGAACTCGTTAATGCTTATGCCCAAACCGTTAAAATATGCCCTAAGAAAAAGTGCATGGTTCTTGCTAACAGGCTTGCTATTTATCAACTCAGATCTAGGCCTATATCGCAAGCCTATGATATCTGAATCAATGCCAGCTGGTGGAATTGATTCCAATAATCTGGCCGTAGTTGTCAATGATAATGATCCTTTGAGCCTGGAGATGGGAGCCTTATATGTCAAAGAAAGATTGATACCTGCTAACCACGTGATTCATCTATCCTTGCCCACTGGAGTCAGTGAATTATCTGTATCTCAATTTCGTTGGATCCTTCGAGATGTTAACAAACGAACGCCCAGGCATATTCAAGCCTTTGCACTAGTATGGACGACACCCTATCGCGTTGGTTGCCAATCGATCACCAGTGCCTTTGCCTACGGGATAGAATCCGGACTTTGCAAACGCTCATGTCAAACAACCCGCTTAAATCCATATTATGCAAGGGGTGATATTGATAGACCGTGGGACCAATTAAAACTTCGTCCAACAATGTTGCTGGCTGCCAGCAACATTGATCAGGGCAAGGCGCTGATTCATAGGGGATTGGCTTCTGACGGGACTGCCCCGAAGGGTACCGGCTATTTAATGATTACCAGTGATCCAGTCAGAAACAGCAGGGCTTCTTTATACCAAGAATCTATACGAAGCGTTGGGAATAGGTTCAAGATAAAGATTGTTCAATCTGATGCTCTCGCTAATGCAAAGGATGTCATGGCCTATTTCACAGGCTTAACCTGGGTAAATAAGATCAACACAAACCATTTTCTGCCCGGTGCTGTTGCCGATCACCTTACATCTTTCGGAGGGAAACTGACAGACAGTAGACAAATGAGTGCCTTAAGGTGGCTGGATGCTGGCGCAACAGGCAGCTATGGCACCGTTGTCGAACCCTGTAATTATGCCGCCAAGTTTACCCATCCAGGTCTCTTACTTACTTACTATTTGAGGGGAGATACCCTCATTGAGGCTTACTGGCGCAGCGTAGCCATGCCTGGGCAGGGACTTTTTATTGGCGAACCACTGGCCCGTCCTTGGGGCCCTCAAACCTCCAAAAAGTCTCCACTCAAGAGTGACGCTTTTGGTGCCAAGCCCATGCATGGGCCAAAATCGTCTCAAGATCAGGATAGCGGGGACGCCAGCCCAGCTCCTGATGGGCCTTAATGGAACTGGCGACAAGTTGGGCCGGATCACCGTCCCTTCGCTTAGCCACATGGGCAAGCAACCCACGACCGGTGACTTTCTTAGCGGTTTCAATTACTTGCTGGACGGAGTATCCCGTGCCGTTACCAAGATTATAGATTAATGGCTTAGAAATTACTTCCTCTTTTTCTTGTAAGCGCCAAATCCTTTCAAGGCCAAGTACATGCGCATCGGCAAGATCGGAAACGTGTATATAATCTCTAATGCACGTACCGTCTGGTGTGGGATAATCATCCCCAAAAATTTGAAGGTAGGGCTCACGGCCACTCATGGCATCAAGAACCCTCGGGATTAGGTGAGTTTCCGGGTCATGATCTTCGCCGATCTCTGCCGATGGATCGGCACCAGCAGCGTTAAAATAACGAAATATAACACTAGGCAACTGATAGGCATTTGCAAAGTCAATCAATAGTTTTTCAACCATCAACTTACTTTGGCCATAAGGATTGATGGGATTTTGCCCATGATCCTCAGTCATTGGAATCTGTTTAGGGGGCCCATAGGTTGCGCATGTAGATGAAAAAACAATGGGTATAGGCAATTTTTCTTGTTCTTTGGCCATGGCAAGCATGTCTTCAAGTAGAGTGAGTGTGTCGCCAAGATGATTTCGATAGTATTTGGCCGGGTCACTCACCGATTCACCAACGTAAGCATAAGCTGCAAAGTGAATCACCGCTTCAATGGGCTTGTCTTCCAAGCTTGTGCCTTGAAGACAAGGGTGTTGCCCGCGCAACAAAGCATCAAGCATGGGACGATCGCCGAGCTGGCCAGAAGCAAGGGGGACCTTCAAGACCTGCTCAACGATCTCAGCATGTCCGTAGACGAGATTATCTAAAACTACCGGTTCATGGCCGGCTTGGGTCAGGGCTCGAACGGCATGACTGCCGATGTAACCGGCTCCACCAGTAACCAGAATTCTCACAGACGTAGATCCTCTCCGCTATTCAGACTAGCAACATAATCCATTACGGTTTGCTTGAGACCATCCTCCAAGGGAATCGAAGCTTTCCAGCCGAGAGAAGCCAATCGCGAAATATCAAGCAACTTGCGTGGCGTCCCATCTGGCTTGCTGGAATCCCAGATGATGCTTCCGGCAAAACCAACCGCCGAGGCCACTGTTTCAGCTAATTCCTTGATCGTCACATCAGTGCCCGTGCCGACATTCATGAACTGAATCTCATGGGGATCAGGTCGCCAGTGCTCAAGACAGAACAGAACCGCATCAGCAAGGTCGTCCACATGGAGAAATTCTCGAAGCGGCGTACCACTCCCCCAGCACTCCACTGTGGGCGCAGCCAAGATATGGGCCTCTTGAAAGCGCCGAATCAACGCTGGCAGAACATGACTATTGGTAGGGTGATAATTATCACCTGGTCCATAAAGATTAGTCGGCATCAAACTGATGGCATCAAATCCATACTGGATACGTAGAGCATGGCATAATTCAATTCCCGTAATTTTGGCTATGGCATACCATTCATTAGTGGGCTCCAAAGAGCCGGTTAAAAGTGACTCCTCGCGGATAGGCTGGTCAGCAAACTTTGGGTAAATACAACTACTTCCCAAAAACAACAGCCTTCGCGAGCCGCCCCGCCAAGCGGATTCGATGACATTGTTTTGTATTTTTAGGTTTTCAAGAAGAAAATCAGCTGGATAGGTGTTGTTGGCCAAAATTCCTCCTACTTTTGCTGCTGCAAGCACAACGACATCTGGGCGATAAGACTGAAACCATTGTGAAACAGCTACAGCATCAACAAGATCAACATCTTGGCGGGAAGCTGTGAGGATATTGCCGTAGCCGCGTTTCTGGAGACAGCGAACGATGGCAGAACCAGCCATTCCCCTATGACCAGCCACAAAGATTCTGTCTTCGGGACGAATGAGAGCTGTCATGGGTTGAGCATCTGCCAAAAGCGGGCCCTAAGACCACTGCAATTGTACCCGCTGCATAGGGGAATCCCTGCAGCAGTGAGCTTCCGGACTCGATTCGCTCCTTCCCCCATGGGTCATGCTGGCCCCAACGATCTGACTTTCAGTTTCAGCGTGCGCTGAATCGAATCCCCAAGCGGATCGACTTTGATCCATGGAGCGCTCATTCCGGCTTGCGCTTCCTGGGGCGGGTTCCCTGTTCGGACCATTCCATGACCTTGGGCGAACCAGGCCATGGAGGCTGGTTCGCCCAAGGTCATGGAGCCTGACTCGGTTGAATCGTTCCTGGCGGCACCAGCTCCATGACCATGTCAGCCAGAGATTTCACGGCCCCAGGCCTGCCCCGTAGGGAGCGAAGGTCCTCCCGCATGCCTGTCAGCTTTTCCGGATGGCCCAGCCACTGGGCCGCCTCGGCGGCGATGCCAGCAGGTGTGATGCAGCCCACATGCTCTGGAACCACGGAGCGACCCGCTGAAATGTTGGGCCAGGCGAGAAAACCCCTATAACGCAGACGCCAGGCTGTCAAGGCCACACCCACGAGCCGCCGCAACAACGGCAGGCGCGCCACCAACCCCATCCAGCCGTCCCAAGCCTGCATGACCTCCAGGTGCTGGGTGGGAAGAAGCACCAACATTGGCAACCCCAGGGCCCCCAGTTCCGCTGTATTTGCCCCCACCGTGGTCAAGGCCAGCGAGCACTGACTCAAGAGAGCATGGGCCGGGTGTTCCTGCACCAAAACAATGGCTTGACCCCCGGCTGTGCGAAGGACATCACGACCGATGGAGTTTTCGCAGCGCTCCAGGCTGGGTTCGCCGCCACCAAAATGGGCCGCGATCGGATTGGCGGATCCGGAAAAGGCCATCAACTCAGCCACGGAGGTGGTTGGGGCCACCGGCAACAAAAAACGGCAGCCTGGGCGCAAGCGAGCTAGGCAATCGGCTGTCTCCAGCAGAAACGGCATCCCCACTTGCAGCTTGGCCCGCTTTGAACCAGGTAAAAGGGCGACCCATTCGCCCTCGGGCAAGGCGGAATCGTCACTCTGACCATCGGCAAGATCCGCCATCAAGTCACCGACCACCCGGGCTCGACCGCGCCAGCGGGGGGCCAACCGGGAGGAGGCCACGGAGCCCATCAGGGCAAGGCGATCATTCCAACGGGGCCAGCGGGCCACCCATTCGGCGTAGGTGAGATGGCGATAACCGAGGCGTGCCGCCAGCAGAACGGTCCAGAATTGGTCCCCACCCATAAACACCACCACCCCCTGCCGCGGCCAAGGACCGTGGCGACCGGGCCGCAACAGCAACCACCAGAAGCGGGCGGCAGGCAGCACCCGATCGAACAACTCCCATCGCCTTGCCACCCAAGCTTCCTGGCCCGTTCCATTGGGACAGGGAACAAGCACTAGGTGCAGGGCGCAACTGGCATGGGGGTGGCAAGGGCGCAGGGCCCACTGCTCATGGAGCTTGACTGCCAGGGGTCTGACCCAGGTGGTCAGCTCACCAGGCCCATTACTCACCAAAACAATGGCAGCCTCTGCCTGAGAAGACACAGAAACTTCTCGCCGTGGGAGCTTCAAGTCGGAAAATTATGCGGATGGCGAGACTTGAACTCGCAAGGCCGAAGCCACACGCCCCTCAAACGTGCGTGTCTACCGATTCCACCACATCCGCAATAATGACTCGAAGACCAGAGGACCTGGTGAGCGAGCTCTCCGGGCTTGGGCAGAGCCACAAGCCGTTCGAAATATACCCGTCCACCGGACCGACTCCAGCAACTGACCCTGCCTGGGCCCAAGCCGGGGCAGGGTGAGCGCTGATACAGTCCGGCATGGCCTGCCACGGCGGAAGCGAAAGGGATGCCCATCGGCAAACTGCTGATCGCCAACCGCGGCGAAATTGCCCTAAGGATTCTGCGCACCTGCCGCGAGATGGGCATCGCCACGGTGGCCGTTCACAGCACCGTGGATCGCAACGCCCTGCATGTCCAGCTGGCCGATGAAGCCGTGTGCGTGGGGGAAGCCCCCAGCAGTCGGAGCTATCTGAACATCCCCAACATCCTTGCGGCCGCCACATCCCGGGGGGCTGATGCCATTCACCCGGGATACGGTTTTCTTGCCGAGAACGCCAATTTCGCTGAAATTTGCCAGGCCCACTCCATCACCTTTGTCGGTCCATCCCCGGAATCAATCCGGGCCATGGGGGACAAATCCACCGCAAAGCACACGATGCAGCGGGTAGGGGTACCCACCATCCCAGGCAGTGAAGGTCTGCTGGACACCCCTGAAGCGGCGGCCCGACTCGCCGAAGCGATGGGATTTCCGGTGATGATCAAAGCCACGGCCGGTGGCGGTGGACGGGGTATGCGCCTAGTTACCACGGCAGACCAGCTGGAATCTCTGTTTCGGGCAGCCCAAGGCGAGGCGGAGGCCGCCTTCGGGAACCCCGGCCTCTACATGGAAAAATTCATCGACCGGCCCCGCCACGTCGAGGTTCAGATCCTGGCCGATCGCCATGGGAACGTGGTGCACCTCGGTGAGCGGGACTGCTCGGTGCAGCGGCGCCACCAGAAATTGCTGGAAGAGGCCCCCAGCCCGGGACTCTCGGCCGATCTGCGTCAGCGGATGGGAGATGCGGCGGTGGCAGCAGCCCGCAGCATCGGCTACGAGGGGGCGGGCACGGTGGAGTTCCTTCTGGACCGCAGTGGACATTTTTATTTCATGGAAATGAACACCCGCATTCAAGTGGAGCATCCCGTCACAGAAATGGTCACAGGAATTGATCTCATTGCCGAGCAACTGCGGATTGCTGGTGGCGAACCAATCAGTGTGCGCCAAGAAGAGATCCATATCCATGGTCATGCCATTGAATGTCGTATCAATGCCGAAGATCCAAGTCACAATTTTCGGCCCACACCTGGCCGCATCACTGGATGGTTGCCACCTGGCGGCCCTGGGGTAAGGGTCGACAGTCATGTTTATACAGGTTATGAAATCCCACCCTTTTACGATTCCTTGATCGGCAAATTGATCGTTTGGGGGATTGACCGCGATGCCGCCTTGCGGCGCCTGCGGCGGGCCCTATCGGAATGTGCCATCACCGGCATTCCGACCACCATCGATTTTCACCTCGCCCTGCTCGATCGGCCGGAATTCCAGCGCGGTGAAATCCATACCAAGTTTGTCGAGCAGGAAATGCTCTCCCCCTGAGGGCCCGCCACGGCCCCTCAGGCAAGGTGCTCGCTAGCTTGTCTCACCAACTGGGTGACGAGGCCCTGCTGGCCCACCAGCAGCTCCCTGAGCAGACTGGTGAGGCCAACCCAGATCACGGGCGCCACATCCACACCGCCGATCGGTTGGATCCACCGGCGAGTCGGGGCCAACAACGGCTCAGTCGGCACCCGAATCCACCGCAGGACGCCCCGTTCGAGGTCGAGCTGGGGATACCAGGTGAGAACAATGCGGAATAAAAACAACAGGGTCCAGAGGCCGAGCCCGGCGCCGAGACCGAGTTGGAGCCATTGCAGCGCCGCGGGAGAGGCCGTCACAAAGCTCTAAGCGAACAGGTTGAGATCGTAGGAAGTCACCGGGCACTGCCTAGGATCACGGCCGTTCGCAGCGGCCTCACTGCCATGACCCCTTCCCTGGGCAATTTCCTCAACAGCCTCGTCTTGGGCGCCATGATCGTAGTCATTCCCATCTCGATCGCCCTCTTCTTCATCAGCCAGAACGACCGCGTGGATCGGCGCCTCTGAGCCCGACCCGGCGGAAAAGTCGTCCTGACATTGCCTAGAGTGTCGACAACCTGGAGTCTCGAGAGATCCGACCTTGGTCAACGCCAGCCTTAACTGGGCCAGCATCGTCGGCATCGTGCTGGCGGTAGGTGGAGCATTCCTCTATTTCATGAGGAACTTCAAGCCCGCTCTCGCCAGGGACTACGACGTTTTTTTTGCCGCCGTAGGCTTGCTCTGCGGCGGAATTTTGTTTTTCCAAGGTTGGCGACTCGACCCGATCCTTCAGTTTGGTCAGTTCCTTTTGGCGGGCACCACTGTTTTCTTCGCCTACGAAAGCGTCAGGTTGCGGGGGATCACGACGGAACAGGCACGCCGCTCTTCCTTCTTTGATGACGAGGAGCCCCAGCCCCTACGCGCTCGTGGTGGCGGCGAGTTCGGGCGGGACTGGGATCGGGAACGGGACATCGACCGTTTCGACGACCAAGAAGCTATGCGCCGCCGGATTCCCTCGCGGGAAGAAGAGGAGGACTTTTACAGGCCCCGCCGCTCCAGCCGGGCCGCCATTCCTGAACAGGCCGCCAGTCGCCTGGGCGGACGCTCCGAAGACTTTGATCCGGACCCCAGGCCCGGTGCGATGGCCGAACCTCGGGACGCCAGCCGCTATCGTCCGGCCCCCAGTTCCCGCAGCGGCAGCCAGGAATTCGGAGAGCGTCGCCGCGACCGAGACGGCCAACAGGAGACCAGGCGCGGTAGCCGTCCAGTGCCGGCAAGCGATCCAGCCGCCCGATCCAGCCGACGGCCCACTCCTGCCAGCTCGCCAGGCTCCAGCGGTCTTTCCCCAAGCGGCGTTCCGGAAGGAACACCCCTGCGCGCCAAATCCAAGGCAACCAACGACGTGAGTGACGCCGATTACTCACCCCTTTCTGGCCCCCCAAGCCCCCGCAGCCGTCCCGCGAGCCCTGGCGCCTCGTCTTCGGCCAGCAGGGAAACCCGACCTTCCCGCGCGCCCAGCAGCAGGGACAACAGTTCCCGCTTTGACGATTGAAAGTCTGGGTAACGCCCCTGGCTGTTCTGGCGATCAACCTTGTGCTGGGGGGCTGCGGCGATCTGGGCTTGCATCGGCGACGGGCCAGTCCTACTGGCATTGCCTTGGGTGGCCAGGACCGAGAGCAGCCCGCCCTCAGCGGCCAGAGTGAATGGCTGGCCAGTGTGGTCGAGCGCAACGGTCGTCAGACCCTGATGATGCAGGCCCAGCCTTCTGGTAGGGAGGTGCCGCTGCCGTCGCTGCGCCGATTCCAACCCCATGATTCCCCCTCGTTAAGCTGGAACGGCCGCTACGTGGCTCTGGTGGGCCAGGAGGGTGGCCGCCGCCGTGTGCTGATTCTGGATCGGGCCAGCGGCCGCCTGCTGCCTTTGCAGCTCCCTGGAGATCTGCAACCGGAACAACTGAGCCTGGCCCCGGATGGACGCCGTTTGGCCCTTGCAGGCATCAGCCGGGGCCGCCGCCTTGTCCAAGTATTTGACCTAGCCAACCTGATCGAACCCGATCTTCCCAGGGGGCTGGCCAGCGGCACCATGGTGAAGCCCACGCTCCCATGATCAAGGGGAGTGGAAAGCGCCAAGGCTTGCGGCTGGGGTTATTGGCTGGGGGGCTGGGGGCATTGACCAGCCTGGCCGGCTGCATGGGGACCGTGCCCCAACCGGTCTTCCCCCTAGATCGACGACTGGAGGAGCTGGGCCCCAGCCGTGCCCCGAGCCTGGCGGGGCCCTGGCTGGCCCTGATCTCCAACCGGGGTGGCCGTGACCAAGTGGTGCTGCTGAATCTTGAAGATCAGCGGCCGGTGCCCCTACCGGGACTCAACCGACCGGATGCCCAGCCGCTGAGTGTGGGGGTGGAGGCGAAGGGCGAACGGTTGGCAGTGGTGAGGCAGTTGGAGGGAAGAACCGAATTGCTGCTCTACCGGCGCCGTCTGATGAGCAGCCAAATCATCGCCATGAATCCCCAAGGTGTGCCCAGGCGGGTGATGCTGCGGGCCGATGGTCGGGAATTGGCCGTCGAAGTCAGCCGGGATGGCCACTGGCAAGTCGACCTGATCGAACTTCCCTGAGCGGGTCCCACCCGAGCCTCAGGGAACCAGGCCAGCCCAATGCAGAAAGGTGTCGCGGCAAAGGGTTTCGATCAGTACAACTGCTGAAAAGCCAACCATGGCGAAACGGCCATTCACCCTTTCGGCGTAGGTGCTCCAGCCGAATTCGGGCACATCCCCGGTGGTTGCACTTGTGGCCGGGGGCACCGGCCCAGCGTCCGCCTTGGGCTTCGTGTCGACGTTTTTGGCGTTGACGTTGTCGGCGGGTTCTAGGGGGGTGGGGGGAGTCATCAGGGGCTTCAGCGACCGAATTGATAGCTGGAGGATGGCATCAGACGCCAGGAGCCGGTGCCATCTAACTCCAGCACGGTGTCGTGATAATCGCGCAGGGAGGGGCGATGGCCGACGCTGACAAAACCCATGTCCAGACCGACGAGCATCCCATAGAGCGCCTGTTCTGTGGCCACATCCAGGGCACTGGTGGCCTCATCCAGCACGACAAAGCGCGGCGAGTTGAGCAGCAACCTGGCAAAACCCAAGCGTTGTTGCTCGCCCAGGGAAAGCAGTCGCGGCCAATCCTGCTTGATGTCGAGATCGGGATAACGGCGCACCAGATCGGGAAGACGCACCTGTTCGAGAACATGGCGCAACTGGTCATCGCTGAACTTATCAGGAGACTGGGGGTAACAAAGCTGTTCCCGCAGGCTGCCCAGCAACATGTAGGGCTTCTGCGGGATGAACATCAGTTCACCCACCGGCGGCCGCTCGACCTCGCCGGCTGCCGGGGGCCAGAGTCCACTGACCAAGCGCAAAAAGGAGGTCTTGCCACAACCCGAAGGCCCGACCACCAACAGGCGATCGCCGGGGCCAATCGTCAAGTTGAGATCGCGGATCAGTTGGCGCCCACTGCGGGGGGGCACCAGATCGACATGACGCAGCACAATCGCGTCGCTGGAATGACGGACTTCAAACGCCGGTGTGGCGCCAGGTGTTTGGTCTAGGAGGGCGCGCCCCCCAGCCAAGGAATCAATCTTGCTTTGGAACCCTTCCAAGCGGCTGATGGAAGCAGAGAACGCCGCCAATCGATCGACATTGTTAACGATATAACTGACCGAAAAGAGAACCTGGGAAAATGCAATGCTGGCCTGGCCAAAAACACCAAAATCAACTTGCTTAGCAAAGTAGATTGGGGCAATGACCAACCAGGGCAGAAAACGGGAGAAATAATCGTAGGAACGCTGAATCACACTGATGAAAGCCTCCCAGACAATCAACCGGTTGTAGTTACTGATCGCTCCTCCTAAGCGCCTCTGGGCCTCCTTACCTTCCTGAGCTTCACCGCGATAAAAAGCGATCGACTCGGCATTGTCGCGTATATGGACAAGTCCGTAGCGGAAATCCGCCTCCAGCTTGAGCTGTTGATAATTCAGTGCCACCAGACGCCGGCTGGCGAACACAATCAAAGCTGTACCAGTCACAGCATAGACAAGCAGCAGCATGGCCAACTTGGAGTTAATACTCCAAAGCACCAGAACGAAACTAACAAAGGTAAGAAGGGCGGAAAGGATCTCCACCGAGACACTTAGGCTTGTACTGGTGAAACTTGCTGTGTCCTGGGAGATGCGTTGGTCAGGATTATCAATCTCTTCAGAGCTTTCGTCATTGGGATTGAGCTCATAATAGGCACGATTACTCAAATAACGTCCCAACAGGCGGCCACTTAACCATTCACGCCACAACAGGCCAAGGCGGGGAATCAGATAGGCCTGCAACGCCCTGATGGGCAGGGCCAGCATCAGGCAGAACGCATAGATGGCGACTGTTTTCCAGAAACCATCCCGGTCGTAAGCCACCAGGGAGTTATCAACATTGCGGGCGACGAAGCTGATGCCAACGTTGATGCCATTGATCACCAGGATCAACAGGGCAATCACCCCAAGCAACACCCAGGGGACCCAACGCCCCTGTCGCAACTGGCCACGATAGAGCCAGAAACAGAAGACGCCTGCCGCCATCAAGGCCATGAGCACCCAACCGATCGGGCTTGCCCACAGGGCAGCAACCTGCTGGGGAACGCCCGGCAGAAACCGACCCTGCAGCTTGGGAATCAGGGCACCACTCAGGGCGACGGCCCCGGTCAGCAACACCAGGGTCAAGCCGACCACGATCGCCAGCAAGGCCGCCAGCAACAGGAGAAAGGACCCCCCTCCGGTCCTTCCCTCTTCCAGGGGAAGGAAGTAGGGCTGGGCGAGCCGCTGCAGCTTGCCCAGCTGCTCTCCCAGGGCCTTGGCGGGATTCATGGACAGCGTCGATTTCTGCCATTGTGGCTGGCCGCACTGAAGCCGGTCGGTACCGGGGCGCGGATCATGGGGCGGCACTCTGGCCCAGGGCCCCTGCTGGCAACCTCCCGCAAGAGGTGTTCAGGGATCAGCCCGGGGGCCAGTTCAGGGCGCGCCCGCCGATGACATGGACATGCAGGTGGAAAACGGTCTGGCCCGACTCGGCACCGCTATTGATCACCGTGCGCCAACTGTCGAGACCCTCCTGACGGGCCACCTTGGCAGCCACCAAAAGGAGGTGGCCCAGCAGCGCCTGATCCCCAGGACCCGCATCAGCCAACTGGGCGATCGGCTGGCGGGGAATCACCAGGGCATGCACCGGCGCCTGGGGATTCACATCGCGAAAGGCCAGGCAGAGATCGTCGCTGTATAGGGCTTCGCAGGGTATTTCGCCCCGCAGGATGCGCCCGAAAATCGTGTCCGCACTGGCACTCATGGAAGGGGAACTCCGCGCTCAAGGCAATCGCCAGGACCCTGGCAAGAGGCCCATTCTGCCCCTGATGCCAGAAGGGACAGGGGTGGCACTAACAAGGCAGAGACTTTGCCCCTCCCCCATGGCCCTGGCCCACTGCCACAGCGGCGCCCTGCGGGGAGTTGAGGCGGTCGCCGTGCGGGTGGAAGTGGATATCGGTCCCGGCCTGCCTGGGCTGCAGATGGTGGGCCTGGCCGATGCGGCGGTCCAGGAATCGCGGGAACGGGTGCGGGCGGCCCTGCGCAACAGTGGCCTACGGATGCCGCTGACACGGGTGATCGTCAGTCTGGCCCCAGCAGACCTGCGCAAGGAGGGCCCCGCCTTCGACCTTCCCATCGCCCTCGGACTTCTGCTGGCCAGCGACCAGCTGCCAGCAGAACGAATGGA
>Ga0114972_10000453_pt1 | contig 30605 bp, 24 predicted proteins | sample M_140807_EF_Meta_FD_87354 | JGI IMG/M metagenome (GOLD analysis project Ga0114972, IMG submission 87354) | Freshwater microbial communities from Lake Montjoie, Canada to study carbon cycling - M_140807_EF_MetaG | ecosystem: Environmental > Aquatic > Freshwater > Lake | place: Lake Montjoie...
CGATCGACGACGCCCGCGGCCGGGCCACGGTCTGGCTGGTGCAGGACGCCGGCGGCCCGAAGCAGACCTCCGGCGGCTGCCGCGACGACGTCCGCCGCTGGCTCACCAGCCGCTGACCGCGACGGGCGACCTCGAGTATTCCCGGAGCGGCCGCTTTAGCTATGACCTGAGCGACCGCGTTTTGAAGACGGCCAAGGTCATCGCGGGTGAAGGCTACCGTCTTGGCGGGCCCGCGCCCTACGGGTTCGTCCGCGTTCTGGTGGACGCCAGCGGCAAGGAAGTCGAGGAATTACCGCCGGGCAAGAAGGTCGACCAGCTGGGTTGCCGGGTGCGGATCAAGCCCAAGGACTGGGAGAAGATTCGCGTGTGGGTCTGGATCATCGAGCAGTTCGAGCGGGGCCTCGGGACGCGGGCCATCGCCAACCGGCTGACCGAGCAGGGCATCCCGACTCCCGCCGCTGGGTCAAAGCGGAAACGGAACGGCATCGATGTGCCCGTGAGCACGGCATGGCACTCCGAGACGGTGATGCAGTTGCTACGGAACCCGGTCATCATCGGGCTGCAGGCTTACGGTCGGCAGTCTGCGGGCACGCACAAGCGGTGGTCGCCCGACGGCCCGCGGGATATGAGCCGCTCGTCGAGCCGGAGCGGTGGCATCGGATACAGGAGATGCTGGCCAACCGCACGAACCCGCAGATTCGCAAGCCGAAGTCGCGGGCGCTCGATAAGTACCCACTGGCCACTCGCGTGTACTGCCTCTGCGAGGGGTGCGGTGCCCTGATGTACGGCCACAAGCAGCACGGGGATCTCAAGTACATCTGCAGTCGCTACGAGGAGTCGAACGGCAAGGAGTGCGAGCACAACGCTGTCTCGTCGGAACGGCTGTTCGAGTTTGCCTGCCGGCTCGTGACGCACAGCCTCGGTGCCGATGCCGGCGAAGCCGCCATGCGTGACAAGCTCCGGGAGCACGCAACGCGGGTGCGAAACGCGACACCCGAATCTCACCGAAAAGAAGCGGCCGACTTCTGGGCGGCAAAGGTCGCCAACCTGGTGGGCGACGCCGAGACCGCCGGCCGCCGCATGGCGATTGAGCGAGATGATGCGGCCTACGAGGTGCTCTAGCTGGAATACTCGCGGCTGAATCGAGAAGTGACGCAAGCCAAGGCGGAACACGCCAAGGCGAAGAGCGCCCTGTCAGCAGTCGATGATCTGTCGATCGACGAGGAAGTTGAGGCAGGGATGCGGCTCGTGCGGCACCTTTCAGCCGTGCTTTTGGATCCCGACAACCGAGAGGAGGCCCGAGATATTTTCCGGCGACTTGGCATCCAGATCGGACTCACGTTCGGCGCCCAGAAGTTTGGGCCGAAGCGGTTCGTGCGTCGATTGAAGGGTGGCGTCGTGGTCTACGGCGATGCCGAGCTTCCCCGGCCCGAGCGGTCGGACGCCACGGCGGAGGACGCCTCTCGCGCTCCGATCTCCGAACCACAGACAGTCGACCCGTTCGCCAGGGCACTCTTGGCAGCGGTCGACTCCAATGCCCGTAAGGAGGCTCGCAAGAGCCTCGATCGCCGCCAGGCCGTGGCTACCACGAGCACGGCCTCAAGCGGCACACCCGGCGGCAAAACCGCCGGCGGCCTGACCAAGGACAAGTCGTTCGGTCGTGACACTAGCAGCGGCCGGACTTGAACCGGCGACACCCGGCTTATGAAGCCGGTGCTCTAACCAACTGAGCTACGCTGCCCTGATGCAAAAATATACCGCGATATAGCCACCGTGAAAGCGGCCTGCGTTCGCAGGCCGCCGACACGGTGTCTGGGCCGACTCTCGCATCGAGAAAGCCGAGGTCAATCGTTCTCGACGAGGCCGCAGGACGCCTTGACGATGGCGTCGATCTTGCCGTCGTCGAGCCCGCCCTTTGCCAGGGCATGGTTCGCCTTGACCTTGCCTTCCCTGTAACAGACCACGGTCAGGTCGGCGTCGGGAGCGATCTTGAACTCCGGCGGGCCGTCCTTCGCATCCTCGGGCACGACGAATGCGATCCGGGTAAAGCCGTGCTTCGAGGCAAACGCCTCCGTGGCCTTCTTCAGGCTGTCGGCGTCTGCGCCGATCATGTTCACGAAGCACATCATCTTGTCGTCGGCATGCTCCTCGACCTCCTCGTCGATCTCCTTGAGCAGTTTGGCGAACTGCTCGTCGGCCGAGCGGGCGAAGACCATCACCACCGGCTTCGAGCCGGTCTTGCAGCGGTAGCAGCCCGAGCGGCCGACGGGAAAGCCGTCGTCGGGATTGCCGGCGACCTTCGTGACGGTGAAGGCACCGACCGGATCGCCAACCTGCGGCCCGCTCGTCATCTCCGCCGAGGCGACCGTCGCCAGCGACATGCCAATCAGAGCAACAGCCATGAACCATGCATTGCGCATCACGAGAAAACTCCTTTGTGGTCGGCCCTATCTGTTCCAACCGCCCAACGAACGCCGCACTCGGGCCGGAAGCCGCGGGTTCCGACCATTCAGCCTAACGGGTGTATGATCAGGACCGCAAACTTCTTCTCGACGCCACTTCAGACCCCCAGAGTCGACGGCCATGGGACGTTTCTTCGGCAGGGTGACGACCGGCGGCGGCTGGCGGGCCGTGCTCTACACATTCAAGAAGGCCCGCGAGGCCGGGGGCCTCTGGCAACTCTGGAAGGCGATGAGGTCGAAAAACGCCTGCAAGACCTGCGCACTCGGCATGGGGGGGCAGGCGGGGGGCATGGTCAACGAGGCCGGCCACTTTCCCGAGGTCTGCAAGAAGTCGTTTCAGGCGATGGTCGCCGACATGCAGGGCGCGGTGAAGCGGAGCTTCTTCGAAACCTACTCGGTGCCACAGCTGCGGGCCTTCAGTCCATATCAGATGGAGCACTCGGGCCGGCTCGTGGAGCCGTTGATTCTCGAAAAGGGATCGCAGCATTACCGGCCGATCGGCTGGGCGGAGGCGATGGAACGGATCGCCGCAAAACTGCGGGCCACGCCGCCGGATGAGTCGTTCTTCTACTTCAGCGGCCGATCCAGCAACGAGGCCGGATTCCTGCTCCAGCTCTTCGCCCGGCTCTACGGCACGAACCATGTCAACAACTGCAGTTACTACTGCCATCAGGCGAGCGGGGTCGGCCTCACGAGTGTGATCGGGTCGAGCGCCGGCACGGTCAGGCTCGACGACATGGAGCACTCCGACTGCGTGTTTCTGATCGGGGGCAATCCGGCCAGCAACCATCCGAGGATGATGCGAACGCTGATGATGGTCCGCCGCCGGGGCGGCAGGGTGATCGTCATCAACCCGATCATCGAGACCGGGATGGTGAATTTCTCGGTGCCCAGCGATCCCTGGGCGCTGTTCTTCGGCGCCGAGATCGCGAGCAGCTACGTCCAGCCGCATGTGGGCGGCGATCTGGCCCTCGTCTACGGCCTGATGAAGCGGCTGCGGGAGATGCACGCCGAGAACCCCTGGACCGGAAGTTCGGGAGGAGAGCCGATCGTCGACGAGGCCTTCCTTGCAAATCATGTCAGCGGATGGCCCGAACTCGCCGCCCGGCTCGACGTGCTCTCCTGGGACGAGATCGTGCGGAAGTCGGGCGTGTCGAAGGATCTGATCGACGACATCGCCTCCCAGTATGCCGGGTCGAAACGGGCCGTCTTCGCCTGGACGATGGGGGTGACCCACCACCTCCACGGCGCGGCAACCGTGCAGGCGATCGCGGCCCTGGCATTGATGCGGCGGATGGTGGGCCGCCCCGGCGCCGGACTGCAGCCGATCCGCGGCCACTCGAACATCCAGGGGATGGGCACGGTCGGCGTCACTCCGACACTCAAGAAGGCGATCTTCGAAAGGCTCGAAAGCCACTATGGCGTCAGACTCCCGACGACCAAGGGGTTCGACACGCTCGAATGCCTCGACGCGGCCGAGGCCGGCAGGATGCGGTTCGCACTCTGCCTCGGCGGCAACCTCTACGGCGCGAGCCCCGACGCCTCGTATGCCCGCGGTGCGATGGCGAAGATCGACACCGTCGTCCAGATGAGCACCTCGCTCAACACCGGCCACGCCTGGGGCACGGGCGCCGAAGAGACGATCATCCTGCCGGTGCTCGCCCGGGATGAGGAGCCGGAGCCTTCGACGCAGGAGAGCATGTTCAGTTACATCCGCCTCTCCGACGGCGGCACTCCCCGGCATGTCGGACCGCGGGCCGAGGTGGAGATCATCGCCGACCTCGCCCTGCGGGTGCTCGGCGAGAACGGCCCGGTGAACTGGGCCGACATGGCCCACACGAGCAGGATCCGTCGGGCGATCGCCGCGATCGTGCCGGGCCTCGAGGAGATCGCCGAGATCGATGCGACGAAAAAGGAGTTTTCGATCCCCGGCCGTGCGATCGACAGACCCGCGTTTCCGACGGCCGACGGCAGGGCGACGATCTTCGTGCACGATCTGCCCGAACCGCCCGCAGGCCTGCAACTTATGACGATCCGCAGCGAGGGGCAGTTCAACACGGTCGTCTACGAGGAGGAGGACCTCTACCGCAATCAGACCCGCCGCGACATCGTGCTCATGCATCCCGACGACATCGCCCGGCTCGGATTGACTGCAGGGGGCCGCTGCCGGATCACGAGCGCGGCCGGCGAGATGCGGGGGCAGATCGTGTCGGCCTTCGACCAGATCCGGCCGGGGAACCTGGCCATGTACTATCCAGAGAGCAACATTCTCGTGCCCAAGTCGGCCGACCCGCTTTCCCGCACGCCGGCCTACAAGAGCATCGCCGTCAGGGTCGAGCCGGACCTGGCATTCGTGCAGTTTGGCCGGCCTGAGCCGGAACTCGTCGCCGCGGGAACACCCCGCGAAAAGATGAATCAGTGCGGCTGATCCCGGAGCGGCGGCGGGGGATCGGGGGGCGCGGGCAGTGTCCAGGGGGCGGTGGGCCAATTCCGCCCGAACGTAAGAAACTCATAATCCGCTTGATTGCACGCCACCCAGACCTGAACTAGGTTTGAGAGAGGTGTTTGACAGCAGGTTTCCCCGGCGGAAGCGACGTCTGTTCGAACGATGCGGACGTGGACAGCGGCCGCAGGATTTTTTCACGTGTTAAAGCGGAGCGAGTGAGACATGATCCAGGCATCGAGTCAGGGCGTTGACGGTTTGGCATCGTTGTCGAGCGTGTGGGCCGTGATGGAGGCAGCCCGTGCCGGCGCCGCCGACGCCAGGAGTGCCGCCGAGGGATTCCTGCCGGCCGCCTCGAAGGCGATCACCAGCGGGGTCCATGCGACCGGTTTCGCGATCGGCTTCGCCGTGTCGTTCCCCGCCTGCCTGGTCGCCCGGGTCGTTCCGCGGAACAACGCCATCGTCTACGGCCTCTCCGACGGCGGCCTCGCGGGGCTCGATCTGGCCCGCTCGACGGTGCAGTCGGTCGCCACGGCGACGCCGGCCCCCGCGCTCGGCGTGGTGGCATCCTGAAACTCCACGAACTCCAGCCCCTCCTCTTCTTTCTTCCGCCCTTCCTCCCACCACACTGCAGGAATCTGATCGCATGACCCGCTCTGAATTCGGGTATTTCTGTGCCGGCGTTGCGGCCGGTGCCCTCGGACACAAGTTTTATCCGCAGCTCAAGGACAAACTCTCCCCCTACATGGCCGGGGCGATGGTCTTCGCCCAGCAGGCCTTCGGCGACGCCATGAAGGATGCGATGGCGACGGTCGAGACGATGAGCCGTGCGGGTGAGCCCGTCGGTGCCGAATTCTTCGCCGCCAAGGCGACCGAAGAGCCCGTGGCCGGCGATGCCGCGGCCTGACGGCCCTGGCCGCGTGGGCTTTCCCGCGATACTTCGAAGAGATCCCCGACGCCTGGAGGCGACATGAACGTTCGCGTGACTTTTCCGAAGGAAGGTCTGATCCACGTCGAGGGGGAGGTCTTCGCCGACTCGGGCAGCGACGCCTGTCGCCGCTTCCTCGACAGCGCTTTTTCGGTCGAGGGCATCGATCACGTCACGGTCGCCCGGGGGAAGCCCCCGCGGGCCGAAATCCGCTTCGCTCCGGACCGGAGCACCGGCCAGGAGATCCTCGCACGGCTGGCCCGGCTGCTCGGCGGTTCGTCCGCGGCGGATGCAGCATCCAGCGTTCCGGCCGGCAGCTCGAGGCTTCCGGGCCTGGCCCGCGACCGCCGGGGCGACGTTCGGCTCCAGCGGCACGGCGAACTGGTCTCGGGATGGTGCCTGGTCCGCGAAGGACTCGGCCGGGTGAAGCTCACGCATCCCCACATCCATCGTCGGGCGGAGGTCGCCGAGGCGATCGAGCGGGAACTGATGAGCGTGCTCGGGGTCGACAAGTATTCGACGAGCACATTCTTCTCGACCGTCACGGTCGACTACGACCCGCGGCAGCTGACGCGGTCGCAGATCGTCGAGATCCTCGATGGAGTCCTCGCCGGCACGACGATCCCCTCGAAGCTCGACAAGCTCGACCTCGGCCTCGCCCTCTGCACGGCCTCGCTGCCGTTGGCGGCGGCGGCCCAATTCGCCTTTCCGCCGCTGCTGCCGGCGGCGGCCCTGCTCTTCGCATACACCTCGATCCCGACGTTCAAGGGGGCCTACGAACTGATCGCCCGTGAGCGGCGGCTGGGCTGCGACGTGCTCGACGCGATCGTGGTGATCGGCTGCATCTCGACGATGCAGATCCTGCCCGGTGCGGTGCTCTGCTGGTGCCTCTCGCTCGGCCGCACGCTCGTCAAGCGAACGGAGGACCGCTCCAAGAAGATGCTGCTCAACGTCTTCGGCAAACAGCCCCGATTCGTCTGGGTGGTGCACGATGGAGTCGAGGTGCAGATCCCGATGTCCGAACTGAAGCAGGGCGACCTGATCGTGGTCAACACGGGCGACGTGATGCCCGTCGACGGTGTCATCGCGGAGGGCTTCGCGATGATCGACCAGCACGCCCTGACCGGCGAGAGCACTCCGGCTGAAAAGGGGCCGGGCGACCGGGTCTTCGCCTCGACCGTGATCGTGGCGGGGAAGGTGTTCGTGGCGGTCGAGTGCAGCGGCACCGAAACCGCCAGCGCCAAGATCGGCAAGATCCTCGCCGACACGGCCGGCTACAAACTGGCCCGGCAGCACGCCGGCGAGCGGCTGGCGGACACTGCCGTCGTGCCGATGCTCGCCCTCGGCTCGCTCGGCTATGCCACGATGGGGCCGGCGGGCGCGATGGCGATCATCAACTGCGACCTCGGCACCGGCATCCGCATGGCGGCGCCGCTGGCGATGATGAGCTCGCTCGCCCTCTGTTCGAGCAAGGGCATCCTGATCAAGGACGGCCGGGCCCTCGATCTGATGAACGAGGTCGACACGGTGCTCTTCGACAAGACCGGCACGCTGACCCGCGAGCGGCCCGAGGTGGGCCTGATCCATGCCTGCAACGGCTGGAGCGAGGATGCGATCCTGCGGTATGCGGCCGCGGCGGAGCAGCGGTTTCATCACCCCATCGCGCTTGCGATCCTGCACGAAGCCAAGGATCGCGGGCTCGAGCTTCCCAAGGTCGAGGAGAGCGAACTCAAGGTCGGGTTTGGGATCAGCGTGCGGCTCGACGGCCGGCTCGTCCGCGTCGGCAGCCGCCGCTATCTCGAAATGGAGGGGGTTTCGATCGGGCCGGATGTGGTCGCGGCGCTCGAGCGGGCCCACGCCCTCGGCAACACGATGGTGCTCGTCGGAGTCGACGACTCGCTCGGCGGGGCGATCGAGCTCCAGGCCGCCATCCGTCCCGAGGTGGCCGAGATCGTCAAGGGGCTGCGGGATCGCGGCATCAAGCATCTGGCGATCATCTCCGGCGACCACGAGGCGCCCACCAGGCGGCTCGCCGAGCAACTGGGCATGGACCGCTACTTCGCCCAGGTCCTTCCCGCCGACAAGGCCGACTATGTCGCCAAGCTCCAGGCCGAGGGGAAAAAGGTCTGCTTCGTGGGGGACGGGATCAACGACTCGATCGCGCTCAAGAAGGCAAACGTGTCGATCTCGCTCCGCGGGGCGTCGACGATCGCCACCGACACGGCCCACATCGTGTTTCTCGACGAGGGGCTGGCCCACCTCTGCGAACTCCGTGACATCGCCCGGAGTCTGCATTCCAACGTGAAACGGAGCTGGAACATGATCGTGGCCCCGAACGTGCTCTGCGTGGCCGGCGTCTTCACGATGGGCTTCGGCGTCTACGCGAGCGTGCTGTTCAACAACATCAGTGCCCTTGGGGCCGCCGCGAACGGGCTCTGGCCGATGCGGAAGGTCGCCGAGAACGAGGCCCGGCGGAAGCGACTGCAGAGCGATGCCGCCGCTGCCTCCGCCCATGATGTTGTGGCCGAGCCGACGCCTGCCGGAACGGTGAGGGAGTCGGCAGGCCGTCAGATTTCGGCCATAGCCGCCAACCCGCAGATCAATGAGGGCGGAGCCGCGAATCCCGAGGCAGGCCGGCGGAACGGGGCCGCGACACGGGACCTCTCACCGGTATGAACGCTGCGACGGCCGACGTCCTGATCGATCCTGCGAGGCGGCTCGTGAGGGTGCGATGCAAGACGCTGGGCAACGGCAGCGACCGTGACCGGGCACAGTTTCTCGGCCGGGTGATGGGATGCCCGCGGGTCGAGCGGGTCGAGATCGACGCCCGAAGATCGACCGCCGAGATTCATCTGGCCCCGTCCGACCTGCCGTTCGAGCGGGGGGTGGCCGAGCTTGCGGCTGCGGTGCGGGGCAGGGCCGGCGCCGTGCTACCCGTGAGCCTCCCGGGGGATTGCCTCGATGCCGACACCGTGAGCGTGCAGCGATTCGGCGATCGGCTCACCACCTGGCAGGTTGGCTCGGACGGTCCCCGGCGGCTTCGGTTTCGGCATCCGCGGATGCGGCGGGACAGGGTGCTCGCCCGCAGCGTCGAGCGGCTCGTGGTGGCCCTGCCCGGCGTGCGGGATGCGAGGCTCTCGGGATTTTCGAGCGATCTGGTCCTCCGGTTCGACGGCAATCCACACGAGGCCGACACCCTTCTCGCAGTGCTGCAGCACGTCGTCGAGCGGCGGTCGGCGATGCCGGCTGGTGTCTCGCCGCTGGCGATGCTGGGAACGTCGACGACGCTGACGGTCGCCGCCCTCACCGACTTCGTGATGCCGATGCTGGCGCCGGTCAGCGCCACGATGCTGGTCGTGACGAACCTGGGAACGATGGGCACGGCCGTCGCAGACCTGCAACGCCGCCGCATCGGCATGCCGACGATCGCGACGGCGATCATACTCGGCACGCTCGCCACGGGACAGTTTCTGGCATCGGGCATCATGGCCTGGTCGCTCGACTTCTGGCGGCGGCGGCACCGCCGCGACATCGAGGCCGAACGGCGGCTGCTCCTCGACGAGGTCGTGCCGCTTCCCGCCTGCACGGTCATCGACGCCGAGGGAGGACCGGCGACCGTGCAGCCGCTGGAATCGATCCGTCGGGGTGACCAGTTTCGGCTCGAGCCCTGGGACGTCGTGCCGGCCGACGGGGCGGTGATCGAGGGCGGGGGAGTGATCGACGATCGCTGCGCCTCCGGCGTGAGCGGCGCGAGGGCGATCGCCGCCGGCGACCTGCTGCCGGCGGGGGCCATTCTGCTCGGAGGGCGGGTCGTCGTCGCCGTCGAGCGGCCCGCGTCCGAGACCCGCGTCTCGGCGATCGGCAGGCTCGTCGCGACGGCGACGGAATCGCAGCCCGGCCGGCTCGCTCCCACGGCCCAGGCGGAGGCATTCGTCGAGCAATTCGCCGCTCCTACCCTGGCAACGGCGGGCCTCGGCCTGCTGGCCGGCGACATGATGACCGCCGTGGCGGTGATGCGGCCCGACTACGCTTCGGCGGAGGCGATGACGGTTTCGTTCGAGGATCTCGACGCGGTGGCGACGGCGCTCTCGTCGGGATGCGTGCTCGCGTCGCCGCGGGCCCTCGACATGCTCGACGCCGTCGACACGGTCCTGCTGGTCGACCATCCCGGGCTGAGGCTGGGGCTCCATGAAGTCGTGCGGATCACGGCTGCAGTCGAGCCGCGATCGGCTGCAGAATCCGAGCTGCTCCGCTGGGGAGCGAGCCTGGCCCGCCACCTGGCCGATCCGCGGCGGGAGGCCTTGGCGGCGGTCGCCGGCAGCCGCGGCTGCGTGCTCGCCGACATCGTGCCCGAGTCGTTCGGCGACGAACGGGGCATTCGCATCGTCCATCGCCAGACCGGCCGGGTGCTCGTGCTCGCGGAGGCGGCTGCGGAGGGGACCGAACTGCGGCCCCTGGTCCTCGAGATCGACGGAACCCCGCGGGTGACATTCGAGTTCGGGCTCTCGCCGGCGAGGCGGGCCGGAAGGGGTGTCGCCCGGATCAAGGAGGTGAAGCCGCTGCGGCTTCTGCTCGCGACCGCCGCCGGCGACGCGACCGCCGACACGCTGGCCGCCGAACTCGGCTGCGACGAGCAGATCGAACTGCCTGACCTCGCTGATCGCACCGTCGCCCACCAGGTCGCGAAGCTCCGCATGGAAGGCCGCAGGGTGGCTGTGATCGGTGCCGCCGCGTCGGTCTCGGGCAGCCGTGCGGCGGGGGCCGTCACGCTCGCCATGGGACTCACGGGACCGGCCGAAACCCTGGTCGCCGACGTCGTCTCGCTGTCCGGCGACATCGCCTGCGTCGCCGATCTGCTGCTGGCGGCGAGCCGGCGCCGCGAACGGATGGCGCTCTCCCGAAAGCTCACGATCCTGCCGAACATGGCCTGTGTCGTCGGGGCGTTCTTCTTCGGGTTCACGAGCCTTGTCGCCGCGGTGGTCACCAACGTCGGCACGCTCGGCATCTACCGCAGGGGGAGCAGCATGCTTCAACGGACGCGGCGAACCCAGTGGCTGCGGCATCGCGCGACCGTACCGCGGGTCGATTTTCCGAGGCCGGCTGGCCCGTCTCGCACCGGGCAGCCCTCGGAAGGCGGCGACGGTCGCCCGGAAAGGGGAGGGCAGCCATGGCCGACCTCATGATTCCGTCGCCGCAGCCGGGAGCGGACGAGGCTGACGAACGGTCGCAGGCCGAACGGGCGATGGAGGCCCGGCTCGCGACAATGCCGCGGGAGATCGGCGTTCTGCTGGTCACGATCGGCGTCTTCGGCATGGCGATGCCGGGCATCGTGGGAACGCCGGCCCTGCTCGCCGGCGGCCTGATGCTCTGGCCGCGGGGATTCAGGTCGGTCAACGGCTGGCTTCGCCGCCGCTGTCCGGGGATCCACGGACAGGGGATCGGACAATTGATGCGCTATCTCGACGACATGGAGCGGAGGTATCCTGTACATGGTCCCGTACATGGACTGGCTCAACGGAAGGAACCGGTCCCGCGGTCAGACACCCGTTGCGGAGAGATGAACGATGTATGACGAAGACACGCCCGCGGTCGCCGGCGGCGACCCCGATTCCCGTTCCCGGGAGGCGGGGCCGGCCTCGGGGCTGACGCCCTACGAACTGGGTCAGATCCGCGACATCGCGGCCTGGAAGAGCGTCCGGCCGAGCCACATCTCGGAGATCATCGACACGATCACGGCCCCGGTGACCTGGGCGGTGGGCCACGTCGTGCCGCGGAGCATCGTCACCAGACTCGTGACCTCGATGGAATCGATCGCATCCAAGGCCGACATCCGCAACGAGGTTGCCGTGGTGGCCGGAGTTACCGACATCGACGACCTCAGCGGCCAACCGCTCGAGGTCTGCGATCGACTGGCCCGCAGGTTCAGCGCCCGAGCAGAGCGGTTTGCGATGATCGAAAGCGCCGCGGCTTCGCTCGGTGGTCCGCTGTTTCACGTGCCGCAGCAGCTGATCGCGGCCCTGCGGTCGATCGCCCGGATCGGCCACTGCTACGGCTACCGGCTCGACAAGCCGATCGATCATGCCGTCGTCATCGATATCCTCGAGATCGCGATGCTCCAGGATCCGCGGGAGCGGCAGACGGTGATCGAATCCCTGCATTCCGCCATCGATGGCCACGCCGAATCGCTCGCCGACGAACTCGACCTCCTCGCCAAGACCAGCCGCACGATGATCGCCGAGGAGGTGCTCGATTTCGTGCCGGTGGTCGGAACCGCGGTCTCGTTCCTGTTCGACAATCAGTTCATGCATTCTGTCGACGAGACGGCCCGAAGGGTCTTCCAGGAACGCTGGCTGCGGGACCGTGGCCGGGTGGCCTGGGTTCCGCCGGCGCCGCTGCCCACGAGGAAGAGCAGCCTGCAGGAGTTCGGTCTGGCCATCGGTCAGGGGATGTATTGCGTCGGGGCGGTGGTCGGTTTCGGGGCCAGCTTTCCCTGTCGTTTCATTCAGCATGCCGTTGGCCGGCCCGGCAGCCCGATCGGCAGCGGCGCCCGGGACGGGACGGACCATGCGGTCGGCGATGCCCGGGAATTCCTCGCCGGACTGAAGTACTCCTACGAAGTGCCGGAAGAGGCCGAGGCCCTGGCACAGACAGCGCCGATCGTGAGTTTTCAGTAAGCCCGATCTCCGGTTTTCAGGCTGATTGCAATGGCCTGATTGCAATACTAGTATCCAGGTAAGGATCTCAGCCGCGTTTTCCGAGAGGGGCCGGTCAGAGATCACGCCAGCCACGGCCGCCACACCCGCCCAGACCATTCCAGGACGCCATCACGATGACCCACGACACCGCCGCCTCGACCGCCAATTCCCAGAACGCGAACAGCGATCCGCTGAGCGCCGTCGCCGACGCCATGCAGGCCGCCGCTGCCAGTGTCAGCGAAGGCGCCACGGCCGCCCGCACCGCCGCGGAGAAGGCCCTTCCCTCGGTAGGCCTGTTCGCCAGCCGATTTCTCTATACGACCTCGTACGCCGTCTCCTACGGCGTGGTCTTTCCGCTGGCGCTCGTGGCCCTCTCGGTGCCGCAAAACAACCCGTTCGTGCACGGTCTGGTGGACGGCTCTCGGGCGGCCCGTGACAAGGTCGACGCCATCATCGGTGGCACGGCGGTGACCGGGGCCGACGCTCCCGCCGCTTGAGCCTTTTCCTCGAGGATCAGTTTCAGCGGTCGGTGCGGACATCGGATCACATCGGTTCGGTGCTGGCCTTGGTCTATGCCGAACGTCGCGGCGCCCCCGCCGCCATGGCTCTCGGCCGCTCGCTCCATCTCCACTTCGCCGACGAACCGCCGGCAGCAGCGACGGACGTGAGGGTGATCCCGGTCGCGTGCCTCGCCGAGATTCCGAGCCTGTTTCATCCGCTCGTGCGGGCCCGCGTGCGGCAGGAGTCGCCGGATCTCGCCGTCTGGCTCGACTTCGCGGGGCAGATGCAGCGGACGTTCGGCCTCGTCCCGGGAGTGCCGAACGTCGCCATTCTCGACCCGTGCGGGCAGCACCAGGCCGTCCGCGCTGCAGCCCGGAGCGAGGCCTTCCTCGCCGAACTTGCCGGAATCATCGACCGGCTGCGTCACTGAAACAGCGGCAGCTGATCGCCGGCATCGGCCCGGCGGCGGGGCTTGGCGGCGGCCGGGCCCGCCGCCAGCTCGAATCCGAGCAGCAGATCGCGGGCCCGGTCGATGACCGCCATCGGCACCCCCGCCATCCGGGCCACGTGCACGCCCCAGCTCTTGTCGGCGGCCCCGGCAGCCACCCGATGCAGGAAGACGAGCCGGTCCTCGTGCTGCTGGACGAGAACCTGCACGTTGGCCACGCCGGGCAACCGCTCGAGGGCCGCCAGCTGCAGGTAGTGGGTCGCGAACAGTGTCCGGCAGCCGACCTGCGACTGCAGGTGCTCGACGACGGAGTGGGCGATCGCGAGGCCGTCGTAGGTGCTCGTGCCCCGGCCGACCTCGTCAAGGATCACGAGGCTGCGGGGAGTGGCCCGATTGAGGATCCGCGCGGTCTGGGCCATCTCGACCAGAAACGTGCTCGCGCCGCGGGCCAGATCGTCGCCGGCGCCGATCCGGGCGAAGAGCCGATCGACGATCCCGACGCGGGCCCTTCGGGCCGGCACGAAACTTCCCGTCTGGGCGAGCACGGCGATCAACGCAGCCTGGCGGATGAACGTGCTCTTGCCTCCCATGTTCGGTCCGGTGACGAGCAGGATCCAGGGATGACCGAGTCCGCCTGCCTCGGGCAGGTCGTCCGTATCCGGACCCTTCGCGAGTCGGGCCTCGAGTGAGAGGTCGTTGGCGACGAGGCCGCCCGGCGGCAGGAGATCCTCGAGCACGGGATGGCGTCCATCCTCGATGATCAGGTGTCCGCCGTCGGTGATCTCCGGCCGCGTCCAGCCGCGGGACCGGGCGACGTCGGCCAGCGAAGCGAGCACGTCGAGCAGGGCCAGGACCGCCGTGACCCGATCGAGTCGGCCGTGCTCCTCTGCCACCCGCGACCGCAGCGCCTCGAGCAACTCGATCTCCCGTCGCAGCGCTTCGTCCTCGGCGCCCAGCACCTGCCGCTGCCGCTCGTCGAGTTCCGGGGTCGTGTAGCGTTCAGCGTTTTTGACCGTCTGCTTGCGGATGTAGTCCGCGGGCACCTTCGCCGCCTGGGCCCGCCCGACCTCCAGGAAGAAGCCGAAGACCCTGTTGAAGCCGACCTTCAGCGAGGCGATGCCGGTGCGGGCGATCTCGCGGGCCTGGTATTCCGCGATCCAAGCCTTGCCCCCGGAGGCGAGTTCGACGAGTTCGTCATGGCGGGCGTCGAAGCCGGGACGGATAAAGCCGCCGTCACGGGCGAAGACGGGGCAGCCCTCCCGCAGCGTGGCGTCGATCGCGGCGGCCAGTTCGCTGCAGGGATCGAGCCGGCTCCGCAGCGAGGCGAGCAGGCCGCTGCAGGGCACGAGGATCTCGATCAGGTCGGGCAGCGCCGCGAGCCCGCGGCCGATCCGCTCCAGATCCCGCGGGCCGGCCCGGCCGGAGACGACGCGTCCGATGAGCCGTTCCATGTCGCCGATGCCGGTGAGCCGATCCGCCAGCCGGCCGGCGAGCCCGGCGTCGGCGACGAGCGTTCCGACGGCATCGAGACGTTCATCGATCCGGGCCCTGTCGACGAGCGGGGCGGAGAGCCACTCGGCCAGCAGCCGTCCTCCCATCGGCGACTTGGTACGGTCGAGCACGCCGGCGAGCGAGCCCTCGCGACGCCCGGAGGCCGTGCCGCGGACCAGTTCGAGGCTGCGTCTGGAGGCCTCGTCGATCTCCATCCGGTCGCCCTGCCGCCAGGCGGCGAGCGTTTCGATCCGGGCGATCGCGCTGGGCTCGTTCTCCTCGAGGTATCCGACGATCGCCCCCGCGGCGCTGAGCCCCGGCTGATCCGCGGGCAATTCGAAACCGAGCCCCTCGAGCCTTGTCTGCCGCAGCACCTTCTGCAGCCGCTCGAGGGCCGTCGTTTCGGCGAACCACCAGTCGGGCCGGCTCGTCACCGGTCTGGCCGTTCCCGTCCGCCGCACCAGGTCCGCGACGGTCTCGCGATCCTTCTCCGCACAGAGAACCTCGGCAGGGTCGAGCCGCAGGATCTGGTCGCTGACCTCGTCGCCGGCCACGACGGCGGATTCGAACCGGCCTGCGGCGACATCAACCCAGGCGATCCCGGCCGCCGGCAGGCCGTTCCCGGCGGCAGACGCGGCCTCGGGCAGGACCGCCAGCAGGTAGTTTCGGCGCGAGGGGTCGAGCAGCGACTCGTCCGCGGCGATCCCCGGAGTGACGATCCGCGTCACCTCGCGGCGCATCAGGCCCCGGGCCGCGCCGGCCGGAGCCGGCCCGTCGATCTGCTCGCAGATCGCCACCCGTCGGCCTGCGGCGACCAGCTTCACGAGCTGGACGTCGAGTTGGTGATGCGGGAAGCCCGCCATCGGCAGGGCATCGGGCCCCTTGTCGCGGCTGGTGAGCGTGAGGTCGAGGAGGCCGGCAACCTCGCGGGCGTCGTCCCCAAAGAGCTCGTAGAAGTCGCCCATCCGGAAGAGCACGATCGCCCCCGGGCATCGTGCCTTTGCCGCCTCGAATTGCTGCATCATGGGGGACGCCATGGCGGGGAAATGTAGCAGCCTTTGACCATGCAGGGCGCGGGGCGTACAAAACAGCGTCCGGATATCGTCTGGAAGCTGGACGGAGCGGACGCCGATGAGGGGCCCCTGCGATGGGGGCCTGCGAACCTGGTCAGGGCCTAACCGCAGCAGCCATAAGCAGTCGTCTCTTTGTGCGGTGGGCCCCTCATCGGCGTCCGGCCGTCGTCAGCAGCCACCGTCCGTGGAGTCCGCCATGGCTGAATCGGCCGCCTATCAAGTCGTCGCCCGACGCTACCGGCCCCAGCGGTTCGACGAACTCGTCGGTCAGGAGCATGTCGCCCGCGGGCTTTCAGGGGCGATCGAGTCGGGCAGGATCGGGCACGCCTATCTTTTCACGGGGGCCCGCGGCGTCGGCAAGACGAGCGCCGCCCGGATCTACGCCAAGGCCCTCGACTGCGAGCGTGGCCCCGCCGCCGAGCCCTGCAACGACTGCGACTCCTGCCGGGCGATCGCCGCCGGCCAGGATGTCGATGTCGTCGAGATCGACGCCGCCAGCAACCGCGGCATCGACGAGATCCGCCAGTTGCGGCAGAACGTCGCCGTCCGTCCGGCCCGCGGCCGGTTCAAGGTCTACATCATCGACGAAGTCCACATGCTCACCCGCGAGGCCTTCAACGCCCTGCTGAAGACGCTCGAAGAGCCGCCTTCTCACGTGAAGTTCGTGCTCTGCACCACGGAGCCGGAGAAGCTGCCGATCACGATCCTCTCCCGCTGCCAGCGATTCGACTTCCAGACCGTCGATCCGCCGTCGATCGCCAGGCGTCTGCGGCAGATCGTCGACGCGGAACGGGCGGACGTCACGGCCGAGGCCCTGGAACTGATCGCCCGCCGGGCCGCTGGCAGCATGCGGGACAGCCAGTCGCTTCTGGAACAGCTGCTCGGAGGAGCGGCCGGCCCGATCGGCGTCGACGACGTGCATGCAATCATCGGCACGGGCCGGGAGGAGAAGGTCGGCCAGCTCGTGGCCGCGATCGCCGACCGCGACCCGCGCCGGGCGCTCCTGGCGCTGCACGAATCGCTCGCGGGCGGGGCGGATCCCGGCGGAGTTCTCGAGCAGTTGGTCGCCGCCCTGCGGGACGGCCTGCTGGCGAGCGTCGGCTGCGGCCCGGAGCAGATGCTCGAAGGGGCCGGACTCGGAGTCGACCTCGGCTCGATCGGCAGGGCGACCGGAACCGAAACGCTGCTGGCGATGCTCCAGATCCTCGATCAGGCCCTCTCTCGGATGCGGACCAGCGGCCATGCGGCGGTGCTGGCCGAGATGGCGGTCGTCCGGCTTGCGAAGCTCGAGGATCTCGAGAGCCTCTCGTCGCTGGTGCAGGAACTGGCCACGGAACAGCCGGCGTCTATCCCGCCTGCGCGCGAAAAAAAAACGACCGACCTGAATCCGGTCGCCGTCAGGCCGCCCGCTGATCCGCCGACGAATGGGCGTTTGGGAGTGGCGGCGCCTGCCGGAGGAGCGGTTCCTGCCGGGCAGTCCTCCGTCGGGCCGGCACCTCGGGCCGATTCTGCAGCCGAAACTGCGGTCCCGGCAGCGTTGCCCGCCGATCCGCTCGATGCCTGGATGCGGAGCTGCGAAACGGCCGGCGGTCTGGCCGCCGACTTCGCCGCCTCGGCCTCGCGTGCCAGCTGGCGGGACGAGGTTCTCGAGGTGTCACTGCCTGCCGATGCCGCATCGACGGCGGCCTTTCTCCGCCGACCCGAGGTCGCGGCCGGGATCACGCGGGCCCTCGTGGAGATCGCCGGGCGGCCGGTGCGGCACGCGATTGCGATCGAGGCCGCGGCCACAGAGGAGGGGCCGCTCCCGGAAATCGAAAGCCAGGCGGCCCGTTCGAGAGGCGTGACTTCGCAGGCTCTTCTTTTACGGGAGACGATGGATCACCCGCTCGTGGTCCACGCCCGCACGCTGTTCGACGCGGCCGTTCGGAAGGTCGAGCCGGCCCGGCCCCGGGAGCCCCTCGCTTCGGCCGCCGCTTCGGAATCGCAGCCGACGGCTTCGACCAACGACGGAGGCGACCATGGCTGAATCCCGCGGAGTGATCGCGACCCTGATCGAATCCTTCGCCTCGCTTCCGGGCATCGGCCGCAAGACCGCGGAGAGACTGGCCTACCACGTGCTACGGATGCCGAGGAACGAGGCGATTGCGTTTGCCGACGCCCTTCGGGCCGCCAAGGACAAACTGCATCCCTGTGCGATCTGTTTCAATCTCGCGGAACAGGAACAGTGCGACATCTGCCTCGACCCGCGGAGGGATCGGGGCCTGCTCTGCGTGGTCGAGCATGTTCGGGACCTGCTGGCGCTCGAGCAGGCCGGCTCCTATCGCGGCCTCTATCACGTGCTTCAGGGCAGGCTCTCGCCCCTCGATGGCGTGGGACCTGAGAAGCTCACGATCGATCCGCTGATCGCCCGGGTCAGGGCCGGCGGAATCCGCGAACTGATCATGGGCACGACGCCGAATGTCGAGGGGGATGCCACGGCCCTCGAGATCACCGGCCGCCTCGCCGGGCTTGCTGTCGAGATCACCCGGCTCGCCCGTGGCCTGACGGTCGGGGCTTCGCTGGAGCAGGCAAACCGGGAAATGCTGGCCGACGCGATCTCAGGACGCCGGCGAATCTAGCTTCAGGTGGAAAAAGCCATCCACGGCCTTTTTTCACCCGAGAGACCCCCAAAAAAGCCAAAGGTTTTTTTGGGGTGTCGGCCGCCGCATCCAGCAGCGGTCAGTTTGTCCACGGTCTGCGGGCCGCGCGGTATCCTTGAGACACCGTCGCGGCGTCGACGGGTCTTCGGGAGTCGGCAGATGAGGATGTCGTTCGGCCAGGAAATGCGGATGGCGCAAAAGCAGGTGCTTGCGCCCCGCATGATCCAGTCGATGGAAATCCTGCAACTGCCGCAGATGGCCCTCGAGGAGCGGATCGAGCAGGAGATCCAGAACAACGAGACGCTCGAGGTGGAGGAGGTCGAGGGGGATGCCGCCGGCGCGGAGGCCGGGGCAGCCCCTGTCGAGCCTTCCGTCGGCACCGAGCGAACGGTCGACGAGAAGCCCCTGGTGGTGGACCAGGAGCATGCCAATCAGGCCGACTTCGAACGCTCCTACGACTGGGCCTCGGAGTATCCCGACAGCGACGACGATCGCAGCCGCCCCTCGGCCGGCCGGGTCGACGAGGCCTCCGACCGGTATCTCGACGCGATGGCCAACATGGAGGAGAGGCCCGAGACCCTCTTCAACCATCTCCACGACCAGCTCTCCAACTACGACCTCACCGATGCCGAACGGCAGGCCGCCGACAGGATCATCTTCAACCTCGACGTGAACGGCTATCTGCCGACGCCGCTCGAGGAGCTCGTCGACACCGACGGCCCGGCCGACCAGATCGACCAGCTGCGGCGGGCGCTGCTGGTCGTCCAGGGGATGGAGCCGGCCGGTGTCGCCGCCCGCGACCTGCGGGAATGCCTGCTGCTGCAGATCCGTCCCGAGACGCCCTTCGCTATGCAGCTGCGGAAGCTCGTCAGCGATCACCTCGAGGATCTGGCCGGCAATCGGCTGCCCCTGATCGAAAAGAAGACCGGGTTTTCGATCGCCGAGATCGAGCGGCTCCGGCATGAGCTCCATTCCCTGCACCCGAAGCCCGGGGCGATGTTCACGACGCCCTACGTTCCCGCCGTGAAGCCCGACGTCCACGTCGAACCGCAGGCCGACGGCAGCTGGAAGGTGCGGCTCGAGGACGTCGATCTGCCGAACCTGCGGATCAGTCCCCTCTACCGGGACATGCTGCTCTCTCCGGACACCGATCCCGCGACCCGCGAGTACATCAAGCGGAAGATCAATGCCGCCCAGTGGCTGATCGAGTCGATCGAGCAGCGGCGGAGCACGCTGTTGAAGACCTCTCAGGCGATCGTCGACCACCAGACCAGATTTCTTTCCGAAGGCCCCGAGGCGATCGAGCCGCTCAAGATGCAGCAGATCGCCGACCGAATCGGGATGCACGTCACCACGGTCAGCAGGGCGGTCGACGACAAGTGGCTGCAGACGCCGAGGGGGCTGTTCGCCCTGCGCCGATTCTTCGTCGGCGGCACCATCAGCGCCGACGGCGAGGAGGTGGCCTGGGACACGGTGCGGATCAAGCTCCAGGAGATCATCGACGCGGAGCCGAAGGACGATCCCTACAGCGACGACGCCCTGGTCGAGGAACTGGCGAAGCGGGGCATCACGGTCGCCCGCCGGACGGTGACGAAGTATCGCAAGGCGATGGATATCCCGAGTTCCCGGCAGCGTCGAGACTGGACGCTTCCCCGGCAGCAGAAGCCGGCGGAATAGCCGCTCGGCGCCGCGGTCGCCTGCCCGGCTTGCCGGTTCCGCTGAGGGGGCCCTACGATGCCTCCACCCACGCTCGACAGCCAGAGGTCCCAGCATGCGATGTCCCTTCTGCCGCGTTGACAATGACCGGGTGATCGACTCCCGGGCCGGCGACGACGGGGCCTCGATCCGCCGCCGTCGGGAGTGCCTCTCCTGCCGCCGCAGGTTTACCACCTACGAGCGGGTCGAGAGGCAGTTACTCGCCGTGGTGAAGAAGGAGGGTGAGCGGCAGCCCTTCGACCGCGACAAGATCAAGCGCGGGCTCGCCAAGGCCTGCTGGAAGCGGCCCGTGACCGAGGACGACATCGAGGCCGTGGTGACGGCGCTCGAGGCGGAACTGTATGGCAATTTCGAAAGCGAGGTTCCCAGCCGGGTCATCGGCGAGCGGCTGATGGAGCTGCTACGGTCGATCGATCAGGTCGCATTCGTCAGGTTTGCCAGCGTCTACCGTGAGTTCAAGGACGTCCGCGACTTCGTCGAGGAACTCGAGCCGATCCTGGCAGAGTCGAACCCGCCGGTCCGCACCTGACCGCTCAGTGGCGGTGAAAGTCGCCCCGGCTGCCGCCGGTCTTCTCCTCGAGTCGGACCCTGTCGATCGTCATTCCCTGGTCGATCGACTTGCACATGTCATAGATCGTGAGGGCGGCCGCCGACGCGGCCAGCAGGGCCTCCATCTCGACCCCGGTGCGGGCGGTCGCCCGGACCACGGCCTCGACCAGCACCGCGTCCGCGGAGACGTCGATCGAAACCTCGACCGCGTCGAGAGGTAGCGGGTGGCAGAGGGGGATCAGATCGGCCGTCCGCTTGGCCGCCATGATGCCGGCCAGACGGGCGGTCGCCAAGGCGTCGCCCTTCTCGAGTTCTCCCGCCCGAATCCTGCGGATCGTCTCGGGATCGGCAGCGAGCCGGGCCGAGGCCCGGGCCGTCCGCAGCGTGACGGGCTTGCCGCCGACATCGATCATTCGCACGCCATGCAGGCTTTCGCTCATGACGAAGAGTCTAGCAACGCCATCGAAGAAAGCCGCCGGCCGGCGGGTCAGGAGCCGCGCCGGCCGGCGGGAATGGAGGCGAGCCTTGTCGAGAGGCCCTCTGTCGTGAGATCGCGAGCCGTGCGAACTAGACCAGTTCCTTGCGGGCGCCGATCAGGGTCCGCAGACGCTCGGCCAGCAGGGCCACGTCGAACGGCTTCTTGAAGCTCTCGTTGACATGGTTGCGGTCGACCGTGATCTGCGAGCCGTCGTCGGGCAGCAGGGCGATGACGATCGTGTCGGCATACTCCGTGTTCCGCCGCAGGTTCTGGCAGATCTGCTGAGCGTCGATCCGGCCGATTGCGTAGTCGACCACGATGCAGTCGGGGTGGAAGCTCTCCGCCTGAATGCCGGCCTCGAAGCCGCTGGCGGCCACCTGGATCTTGAAAGACTTCTCGACCGGCAGGTGCTTCTTGAGATTTTCGATGAGCACCTGGTCCTGCCCGACGAGCAGCACCTTGGCCATCGCCTCGTCCTCGAGGTCGCCCAGCGGCATGCCGTGCTCCTTGAGGAACTTGATCAGGTATTCCCGCGGGATGCGGCGATCCTGCGAACCGGGAATCCGGTAGCCCTTGAGGCGACCGGAATCGAACCATTTGCTCACCGTGCGGGGAGCAACTTTACAGATTTTGGCGACCTGGCCTGTCGTAAAAACCTTCATCGCGACAACTCCATTTCGATCTTTTGTGTCCGGAAACGATTTGGCCAGCCCGCTCTCGTTCGAGCAGCGGAACACAGCCCCCCTGACGCGACCGCATCGATCCGGGGACGACCGCGTCGTCGAACCCCGTGAAGGCCGGCTGGCCGCATGGGGGGAGTCTGAAGAAAGGGCATTCCGCGCGGCCCGCATCAATGATGCGGCGCCCGGAGCGCCTCGACTCGCAGGTGTCCCCCCCTGCTTCCACGCCCCGCACGATGCATCCGGTTTTCACCGGGACACCTACGTGGCATGGCCGTCCAAGAGGGTAGATCGAAAGATCGCATGGTGAGACTTGAGCCGTTCTTTCTGGAGAGAACGGTGGCAACGGGTGGACCGTCGGCGGCCGGCGGCCGGGCAGCCGCGGCTGGAGCCTGAAAAAAAGCCGGTTCAGGCCGCCCGCGCGGCCGGTCGGGCGGCCGCGGCCGTCGACTCGAAGCGGACGGAAACCCGCTTCGACACCCCCGACTCCTCCATCGTCACCCCGTAGAGGGTCGTGGCCGCAGCCATCGTCTTTTTCGAATGGGTGACGATGATGAACTGGGTCGAGGAGAGAAAGTCGCGGAGCACGCCTACGAAGCGGTCGACGTTGGCTTCGTCGAGCGCCGCGTCGACCTCGTCGAGCACGCAGAACGGGCTCGGCCGCGAGCGGAAGATCGCCAGCAGCAGGGCGACGCAGGTCATCGTCTTCTCGCCTCCGGAGAGGAGGGAGATGCTGCGCGGCTCCTTGCCCGGTGGTCGGGCCACGATCTCGACCGAGGTTTCGAGCAGGTCCATCTCCGGGTCGAGCACGATGTCGGCCTGTCCGCCGCCGAAGACCCGCTCGAACAGTTCGCGGAAGTGGCCACGGACGGTCTCGATCGTCTCGCCGAGCAGCCGGCGGCTCTCGTCGTCGATCCGGGCGATGAGCTGTTCGATCGATTGCTTCGCCTCGCTGACGTCGGCCAGCTGGGCCTGGAGGCCGGCCAATCGTTCGGCGAGGGCCTCCGCCTCGGCGAGCGCCTCGAGGTTCACCGAGGTCATCGTGCCGAGCTTCCGCCGCAGCATCTCGATCTCCGCCTCGCAGGCGGCCCGATCGGCGGGGAGCGGTTCTTCCGGAGGCGGGGCAGGGCCGTCGAGGGCCTCGATGTCGAGGTCGTACTCGTCCCGAATCCGCTCCACGATCCTGCTGCGGCGATGGCGGGCCTCTCCGGCCTCGAGCTGGTGGGCATGGATCGCCTCGGCGAGTCGGGCCAGCTGTTCCCGGGCCTGTTCGGCTGAACCGACCGCCGTGGCCCGCCGGGCGGCCAGTCGCAACCTCTCGGCATTGAGCGATCCGAGCAGCCGCTCGTCGTTCTCGGCCCGGATGGTCGCCTCTGCAAACAGGGATTCCGCCGCCAGCAGTTCGGAATCGATCGTGTCGAGGCGGTGGTCGCAGGACCGCTGCCGGTCGCGGGCGCCGGCGAGTTCGTCGATGCAGTTCTCGAGGGTCTCGAGCCGTCCTGCGATCGCCCCGCTGCTCTGGAGCCTCCGCTCCTCGGCCGCGGCCCGGTCGATCCGTAGCCGGTTGATCGAGTCGATGACCTCGCCCCGATCCCGGTCGGTCGCGTCGAGTGCCGCGTTCACCTCGCCGAGCGTCCGCCGCGCCTCTGCGGCCGCGGTGGCACGAGCTGCCAGTTCCAGAGTCGCGTCCGCCATCGCCTGGCCGCAGGCCAGGGCCTGACGTTCTGCATCGAGTGCCGCCGACTCTGCCGCTGCGATGGAAGCCTGGCTGGCGAGTGTGTCGCGGCGCAGGCGGTCGAGATCGGCCCGGGACGTGGCCGCAATTTCCGATTCCTGCTGGCGGCGGGCCTGCAGCCGGCGGATCTGCTGGCCGAGTTCACCGAATTCGGACTGCAAGCCGCTGATGACAGCGGCGGCCTTCCCGACGGCGGCGACAAGTTCCTCATGGCGGGCGGTCAGCGACCGCAGTTCGCTCCGGCGGGCCACGAGTCCACCGGCCACGGTCGCCGAGCCGATCTCGAAGGAGGAGCGACCGGCCAGGCAGTGTCCAGCCCGGGTCATGACGAGCGTGCCGGAAGGGGCCTCGTGGACCAGGGCCCGGGCATGCTCGATCCGCTCCACGACCCAGACCCGCTCGAGCAGGCCAGCGCAGGGCTGCGTACCATCGGCACCGACCAGCCGGTCGAGCCTGCCGACGACTCCCGGATGGCCGTCGGCCTGGAACGACGCCTGCCCGGAGGAGGAATCGGCCGCCGCGAACGTGACCCGGCCGCCGCTGGCGAGCAGATCCCTGGCCTCCGCCGAGTCGCACCAGTGGGCGAACCAGCGCAAAAGATCGTCGAGCGAATCGACGACCAGGCTCTGTCCGAGGTGGCCAAGCGCGATGTCGACCAGTCCGGCCCATTCAACGGGCGCCTCGATCAGGTCGCCAAGCAGACCGCGCAGACCTGGAATTGGCGTGGCCTCACCGCCGGGTGGGCTGACGAGCGACCGGGCGGCGTCCGAGAGTCCTTCCTGCCGGCCCGCCAATTCCTCGAGCAGCCGCTTTCGCTCGCGACAGACCTCGAGCTTCGACTTCCAGTCGGCGAGATCCCGCCAGGCGGTTTCGATCGCTGCGGCCTGCTCCCGATGGATCGCCTCCAGGGAGTCGATTTCGGAGTTCGTGGCGATCACGCGACGGCTCAGGGCGTCGAGGTTTCCCTCGCCTGCCGCGGTAGCCTCGAGCAGCCCCGCATGCTGCTGCTTCGCCGCGTCGATCTGCCGTCGACACCCATCCGCCGCAGTGCGGGCATCCTCGAGTCGCCTCGACGCCAGCCGCTCGACCGCCTCAGCGGCCTGGCGCCGCGATTCGAGCGACTCGAGGTCGCCGGTCAGTCTGGCACGCTTCTCCCTCAGTTCGACGACGTGCTGACGGGTGCCTGCGGCCGCCTGCGAGTGGGCGTCGAGTTCGGCATCGATGCGGGCGAGATCGGCGACGATCGCTCCGGCCAGACCGCGGGCCTGCTCGACGGCCTCCCCGGCTTCCTGCCGGCGTCGGGAGGCGGTCAGTGTCGCCTGTAGGAGTCGGGCCTGCTCGGCCTCGATCTCCGACCGCCGCTGCCGAAGCAGCCCCAGCGTCGCCTCGGCCGCCGCGGCCCGCTGGGACTCGAGCGTGAAGGCAGCCTGTGTCGCGGCCAGTCGAGGGGCGATCTCCTGCTCCGAACGGTCGAGGTCGAGGCAGTTGCCGGCGGCCTCGGCGGCGGCGGCCTCGGCGGCGGAGGACCGCTCCACGAGCGCCGTCAGGGCCGTCGTCACCCGGGTCACGTCGGCATCGACAAGCGCCAGATCCTCGGCCGCCGCGGCGATCCGCAGTGTTCGCAGCCGATCGCTCATCTGTCGATAGCGTCGGGCCCGTGCGGCCTGATGTCGCACAGTCTCCAGCCTGCTCGACACCTCCCCCACGATGTCGGCCAGTCGTTGTCGATGCTGCTCGCTGCGTTCGAGCCGTCGGAGCGCCTCGGCCCGGCGTGCCCGAAACCGGGTGATGCCGGCAGCCTCCTCGAACACGCCCCGGCGATCGCGGCCCGAGGCCACGAGGAGCGCGTCGACCCGGCCCTGCTCGATGACGCTGTAGGCCTCCGTCGCGGCGCCGGTTCCCGAGAACAGTTCGCGGATGTCCCGCAGTCGCGAGACGGCCCCGTTGACGAGATATTCGTTTTCACCGCTCCGGTAGACCCGCCGCGTGATCTGCACCTCGTCGGCCTCGACCGGCAGGTCGCGGGCGGAGTTGTCGAAGAAAAGCGACGTCTCGGCGGCGTTGAGCGGCTTCCTTGAGACCGACCCGGCGAAGATCACGTCGGTCATGTCGCGGCCGCGGAGGCTGCGGACGGACTGCTCCCCCAGCACCCACTTGATCGCGTCGACGACGTTCGACTTCCCCGAGCCGTTCGGTCCCACGACGACGGTGATGCCCTCGGGAAACTCGAAGCGGGTGCGGTCGGCGAAGCTCTTGAAGCCGAACAGTTCGAGGGCCTTGAGCCTGGTCATGAGGGCTCTTCCGTGCGTTCACTCCCGGGGCCTGCGCTTTCATCCTCGGCCGGCTCATCTTCCGGGACGTCCCGGTACTTCAATGCCGCCTCCTCGTGAACGCTCATCCGGCCGTCCAGTTCGTCGGGCAGGGCGTCGAACACGAGCCGGCTGTCGAGGCAGCGGTGCGAACTCGCCTGCTGCAGGAACTGCACCACGTCGGGATAGGTTCCGCCGAGCTCCGTGATGCCGCGGATCACGGGATCGACGCGTGCCGCGACGTCGAGCTTCTGATCGGGTTTTCCGGCGGCGAAGCAGCTGATGCTGGCCCGGCCGCGTTCCACGACCACGACGATCGAGGGTCCGGCCTCGGCCCTGAGGCCGTCCGTCAGCGGATGCTCGACCCCGAAGAGCACGATCTCCGGACGATGGCTGCGGGTCAGGTGAATCAGCGATGGCCCGGCCACGTCGAGGATGTGCAGCGAGCAGGCATCGCCGAGCTTCTCGCCGCGGATCAACGGGGCCGAAGGATCGATGGTCCAGAGCGCGCGGAAGGCGCCGTAGCGGGTTTCGGCGCTGGCGCTGGTGAGCAGCCCCTGGAGCGCGTCGATCCCATTGGCGTCGTCGAGCACGCCGAGGGCGGCGAGGGCGCCGGGCCGGGCGCTCCGCAGGCTACCGGCAGCTTCGGCCAGGTGGGTCGCGGCGATCGACTCCCCGAGGTAGGCGAGCGCCTCGGCGGCGGCGAAGCGCACCTCGGCATCCTTCGATTCGAGCCCCTTGCGCAGTGTCGGGATCGCCTCCTTTCCGATCGCCTCGAGCTTGAGCGATGCGGCCGGGGCCGTCACCGGATCGACCAGCTGTCGACCGAGCAGATCGAGACGGGCGTGGCGGCCTGCCGGTGGCTCGGCGACAGCGATGCAGCGGATGACCCGAACGTAGCGGGGGAGGTTCTGCTTGTAGATCGGCGGCACCTCGAGTTCCACGAAGCGGTCCGTTTTGGGCGTGGCGACGCCCCGCTTCGACCCCTTGATCAGGGCGTGGAACCGCTTGTTGATCACGTCACCGAGCCGCTTCGAGAGCGCGATCGAGCGGTGCTCGGGAACGAGGATCAGGCCAATCGATCGGGAGGTGAGAGAGACGCCGCCCCCCGGCACGCGGGCCCGGAGTTTGGCGACCGAATCGCGGGTGCCGTTGGAGACCGGATCGACCAGCAGCGGCCCCTCGGCGATGCCGAGCACGTGGCCGTCCCGGACCCGATTGCCGAGCACCGCCATCTCGGCCAGGCGGGTTTCCATCAGCCAGCCGCCGGCGAGGCTCGTGGTCTCGTTGTCCGCAGGCACCTCGATCTGGACGTCGAAGCGGTCCCCCTTCCGCACCCCCGGAGGCAGGTAGGCGTGAACCCAGACCAGCGACGTCGAGGTCGACGCGAGGAGCCTGTTGGGCTCGACCACGCCCCGGGCCTGCATGTCGACCATCAGCGACTGCCGATGCATACCGGGTGGTGGATCGCTGCCTGTCCCGGGAAGCCCGGTTACGAGGGCGGCCCGCTCGATCCGCTGCGGCGCGGTTCCCCAGGCTGCGGCATAGTCGCCGACGAGCCTCGTATCGGCCTCGAGATTGATGAGCGCCTCGACCTCGGGACTCTGGCTGCGGATCGACGGACCGGCACATCCTGCAACGATCCCCAGGACGATCAGGATCGCGGTGAGGAGCGGCGGCAGCGTATTGGGCGGACGTGTGGCGTGCATCGTTGTCCGTTGGCTGGCGGCGGAAGGGCCCGGCGGAATCGGGGCGGGAGGGTAGGAATGCCGGTCGCGAGGGTCAAGGCGGCTTCGCCTCCCGGCGGCCGGCCGGGCCGATCCGGCGGAGACGAATCCGGGCCGTTCAGTGGCCTGCTCTCAACGGTCGCAACGGCCTTGGACCGGGGCCGGGGCTCTGCTACGGTTCCCGCCCCAACCGCACAAGCGACCACACCCCGGAGCAAGACCATCGTGGCAACCTCGGAAAGACAGCGGCTCCAGTTGCACGTTCGGTGGATGATCCGACGGGACATGCCCGAAGTCCTCGACATCGAGGGGGAGGCGTTTGAGTTTCCCTGGTCGGATGGCGACTTCACCCGCTGCATGCGGCAGCGAAACTGCATCGGCATGGTGGCCGAGATCGCCGACTCCGTCGTCGCCTTCATGATGTACGAGCTCCACCGCTCGCGACTCCACGTGCTCAACTTCGCCGTGCGGCGGACACACCGCCGCCTCGGGGTCGGCTCGCTGATGATGGGCAAGCTCGCGGCAAAGCTGACGCCCGACCGCCGCAGCCGGATCGTGCTCGAGGTCCGCGAGCGAAACCTTCCCGCACAGCTCTTCTTCCGCTCGCTCGGCTATCGGGCGATCTCGGTGCTCAAGGACTTCTATCAGGATACGACCGAGGACGCATATCTGATGGAATACGTGCTGGCGGCCGCGTCGAACGAAGAGCCTGCCGCGCGGCGACTGGCTGGTTAGACGTCAGCCGGTCAGCATCTTCACGGCGGCGATGCGGCGGTCGAGTTCCGCACGGCTTGCCTGGGGCGCGTCTCCGCGGGCAAAGATCGTGAGCAGCGGGCCGCCGGCCCGAAGCCGCTCGCCTGGTCGGGGAATGTCGGCAATGGCCGGCCAGCAGTCGGCGGCCGTCCAGTCGGCCTTCAGCGCCAGGATGCCGTCGAGCATTCGGTCGTCGAAGTGCAGTTCCGCAGGCGTGAACAGCACCGCCTTCGACCAGACGTCGGATCCGGATCGTACTCCTTGCGGCGGGCGTGGCGACGGCCAGCCGAATGCCGCCAGATGCGTCGCCAGGATCGACTCGCCTGTCGTCCGTTCGACCAGTTCCATCGACCCGCTGGGTCGCGGGTTCACCTCGATCACCGTGACTCCGAAGGCGACGTCGAGCATGAGGTCCGCGGCCACGACCCCCGCCATGCCGCAGGCCATGGCGAGAGTCTCGCCGAGGCGGGTGAGCTGTTCGAGGAGATCCTCGCGAACCTCGTGGGCCGGCGTCTGGACCGAGCCGCAGTAGGCGAACTCCCCCGCCCGGCAGGCAGGCTCGCCGACCAGTTGCCGGCTCAGCCCGAGCAGCCGCTGTCGGCCCCCGCCGACCGCGTAGACCGCGGCCATCGGCGTGCCCGCGACCCGACGCTGCCAGACGAAGCCAGCGACATCGCCGGCAACGGCATCGTCATCGGGGTCTGTGCGCCAGACGGAGATCCCGCGGCCACCAGCGGTTGCGAGCGGCTTCCGCAGGAACGAGCCGTCGCCGGGAAGGCCCCGGGGCGTGGTGAACGTCTCCGGGTATTTCAGTCCGGCTGCGGCGAGCGTGCGGGCCAGGGCCAGGGGGTTGCGGACGAGCCGGAGAGATTCGCCGCTGTTGCCTGCCAGGGGCCGTACGGCCGCGATCCGATCGATCAGTTCCGGGTGGTTTTCGATCGCACCCGTGTAGCACCAGGGCCCTGGCGGAAAGCCCGCGGCGGCAGCTTCGAGGCCATCCGGATACCCGATCACCCGACGGCTTGTTGCGGCGATCGCCTCGAGATCGAGGTCGCCGAATGCGTCGGCCGCATGCACCGCCCAGCCGGCGGCCGCCGCGGATGCCGCCGCAGCCCTGCAGCTTCCGCCGAGGATCACGAGCCCCGGTCGATCCGCCAGCCGTGGGCCTTGGGCGTCATTTTCCGAATCTGTCGCTCGACGCATGGATGCTGGTTTACCGTCCACGAAGGAGATGGTACCCTTCCGCCGCTACCCGCGATCTCCGCGGGATCGCGTCATTGTGACCCGCCATGCTGGCGGCAGCGGACGCTGCGAGGTCAACCCTTTCGGAGGAATCCAGTATGTCGATGTTCATTGGCGAGGCATTGAGTGGTGATGGCAACGAAATCGCGCACATCGATCTTCTTATCGGCAGCAAGGACGGTCCGGTTGGCGTCGCCTTCGCCAACGCCCTCGCCCGGCAGAGCGAGGGGCACTCGAACCTGCTCGCCGTGCTGACGCCGAACCTGGCGGTGAAGCCGGCCACCGTGATGATCACCAAGGTGACGATCAAGGGTGCCAAGCAGGCCGTGCAGATGTTCGGCCCCGCCCAGGCGGCCGTCGCCAAGGCGGTCGCCGACAGCGTCGCCGCCGGCGTCATTCCGAAGAGCGACGTCGAGAATCTCGTCATCGTCTGCGGCGTGTTCATCCACTGGCTGGCCGCCGACGACAAGAAGATCTACGACTACAACTACAAGGCCACGATGGACGCGATCGCCAACGCGATGACCGGCAAGCCGACGGTCGACGAGATGCTCGCCGGCAAGGACAAGGCCGCCCATCCGTTCCGCGGATTCTAATAGGAGCGCCTGCCGGGCCATCCATGGCCCCGGCAGGCTTTGCCCGTCGCAGGGAACGCCGAGGGTTCCCTGGACGGGCTGGCTCGCCCTCCGGGGCGAGCCAGCGGTAAGCTGCCGAAGGCCCGAAGGGATTCGGCAGC
>Ga0114972_10000454_pt1 | contig 30601 bp, 29 predicted proteins | sample M_140807_EF_Meta_FD_87354 | JGI IMG/M metagenome (GOLD analysis project Ga0114972, IMG submission 87354) | Freshwater microbial communities from Lake Montjoie, Canada to study carbon cycling - M_140807_EF_MetaG | ecosystem: Environmental > Aquatic > Freshwater > Lake | place: Lake Montjoie...
AGGGCTGTTTGGGATGATTTAAGGGTTTCAAGCTGATTACACTGGTGAGCTGGTTCTGGTGTCGATAAAGCCTGTGGAATAGAGGCTTTAACGCTGTCCTCTCACCGGTTTTGGATGCGGGCTACAACTCATTGATTTTCTGAGAAATTTCCTTAAGTTAGCGCCATTCGGGACTGTCCCCGGAGATTTTGCGAGGGGGAGGTACTGGACTAGTCTTGAATTACTGGAACTAGCACTTTTTTCACTCTTACAATCCGGCTGGAGTACTGCGGAAGTTTTTCCATTTCTCGCAGCTTATTACCGAGACGATGCGGGTCGTGGTCAAATTCAGCGGTAATGTTACGGCGGATCTCACGAAGCCAGTCAAGGCCGTCGTCTTGGGGTGCGGGTGGTGGCTCTGGATTCATGCTTTCTGGTTGAGGAGTTCGAGTGGTGTGATTAGGACGGGTGTTTCGTAGCCTAGGCGGCCATTGATTCTACGGATGTGCGGGGTTTTGTTGGCATTGGCGATGTGGCGACAGTTCCACGAGACCAAAATATCACATTGATGGATGGTGGCCAGTGCCAAATGGAGCGCATCTCCGGCGGCATCTACAGGCATCACTTTGTTAGTAATATAGGCCTCCACGAGATCGTCCGCTTCTTCGGTGATGTCTAGAAATGATAAGCAGCCTAGCAATTCGAGGCACTCGGATCGCTTGGGCTCCGGGGTGTGGTTAAGTTCATTGATCACACCTAGGGATGTGACCAGATCATCTCGAAGGGTGGCGATGCCCCACCATTCACGAGTCCACTCCCTCCGTGCCTGCATTTGAGCCGCTGGGCGGGTTTCAAAATAGAAACTTGGGATGCTTGTTTCGACGTAAATAAGTTTGCCCATGGTTTTCAGAGGGAAGCGGTCATTTTTGACAAACTATCTTGCACGGAGATAGGTGGGGAAATGAAGTTAGAAGTTATATGTTAAGATTTATTGGGAAGAGGGAGAAGTGCCGAGTGACGATTGTTGATCCGCTGTCGCCTGTCGGCTGTGGCGGGCTACGTTTCTCGGAGCGGGCTTCGGTGATCAGCGTCTTGTCATCAACATTGGCTGGCAGGGAGATGGAACCTTGTAGTGTGCGAACCATGGCAAGCAGCTCCTCGGTAGAGGCCGTTTGGCGGAGATGAGTGGTGGTTTCCTGCCGATGGTGATGCAGGAATTCATCCCACGCCTGCCGGATGACGCTGACGGGTGAAGCGGAGACACGATGGGCGTAGCCGTCGATCTCGGCGAAGAGCGGGTCTGGTAGTTCGATGGTTTTGCCCATGATGTGGTGTGTTTGGTGTGGCTGTTCCGCCGGAATGGCAGGGAAGCTGTCGCGATACTATCGGAGCTTCAAATCAAATGCTGTGGGTTGTGGATTCTTGTTGGGAAGAGGACGAATGGGGGCTCAGATTCAGTTTCCGATTTCCCCCAGCACCTCGTCGAGAGAGCGGGTGGGTTCGGCGTGGGCAGAGGCTTTTTCTTCGCGCAGGGTGCGCAGGTCTTCGTAGTTCTCGATCTCCTCCTGCATTTGCAGGAACTCCTCGTAGGGCAGAACGACGAATTCCTTGCGTCCGTCTTTTTCGATGATTTGCGGATGGATGCTCATGGTAGTTTCAGCGGTAGAATTCCTTTCGATGGAGTATACGATAAACAATGACTTTGTCGCCCACAACTTCAAAAAGTGCCCGGTAATCGCCCGCCCGCATTCGGTATTCGGGTAAGTGATTGCTGTCGACTTTTTTGTCGAGGTTGTCTTTGAAGGCATCTGAAAACCACCAACCCAGATCGCGGAGTCAATCATGCCCCCCAACCGTACCCTGCCAGAGTTGCGTTAAAACCTGTCGCCTTATCTTGCCAATGTCTGTTATTTGGGACTGACCCGAAGCAGGAGTGATGACTTGGTGAAGCTGATGGATTGCATTGTCGCAACTCTGTGAGCGTCGATGTGCTTCGAATCGGAGAGCCTTCCCCCATTCAAATTTCTAAAATGTTACCATGCGCGGACTGACCCCGGAGAGGAACTTATTTTAAGAAAGAGCTGGGGCAATGTGTGTGGCTTCTTGCATATCGATAGGGTCAGCCCTGCTTCGGGGTCAGTCCCAAATAACAGACATTGGGCAGTTGTCGTGGTGTGAAAGACGGGCGGCGGGTTGGACGATTGGGCGCATTTTTGGGAGGCGGATAGAGTTAGAAGTTATTTGTTAAGAGTTATTGGGGAAGAGGGATGGAACATCGAACATTCAACGCCAAACATCGAACGTTGAAGGGAAGAGAGATCGATTGACGATTGACGATTGTTGATTTTGAATTTTTGATTGGAAGAGGAAGAAGTGCTCATTTTACTTCGGCTTTCGCGGCTTTGCGACGTGCGGGTTTGGTGGGAGTTGCGGGCTGGGTAGCCAAGGGGTGCTTGGCCTTGCGTTCGGCGGCGGTGTGGGCTTTGGCCCAGGCGAAGAATTTGCCGAGGTCGCAGTCGAAATCGGCGGCGACGGCCGCTCTCGCGTCACGGACTTCCTGGACGATGGTGTCTTTCATGGCTGAGGTTTGGTGAGAAGTTCGGGAGTAGAGATGACAGGCATGTGGAGATGATGGTAGGAGCAATATTCGAAAAGTGTTTTTTGGAGGGTGGCGTTTGCGAGGTGGGTGCAATTCCAAGTGAGGAGGTAGTCGATGCGATGGACGACGGCGAAGGCCAAGTGGGTGGCGTCCAACTCTGCTTTGGGCCGGAGTTGCAGAAGCTGGACGATGGATTGAGCGAGCGGAAGAACCTCTGGTAGGATTTCAAGCTCGGGGATGCCCTCCATCACCTTCAACCGTTTTGCGGCAGCAGAGGCATCGCCCTTGGAGATTTCCGCCCTCACTGCGATGGAGGAGTAAAGGCGGAAGCGGATCCGCTCATGATTCCACCAATCCTTTGTGAACTGTTGATGGGATGCCATCGGTTCCCGAGCCACCTGACGAGCCGTGAGGTAGCTGGGAATGGTGGACTCGATGTAAACGGTTTCCATGTTATTGATCGGGCGAAGCTTCTTCGGAGTCAGTCCCAAATAACAGACATGATCTTTATCTGTGGCCTAGGGTCTAGGAAACCGGTGGGGTGGTGGGGTCGGTGGATGGAGGTTTGCTTTCCGGGTCGGTGGGGGGGAAGAGGCCGAGGCGGTATTTGGTGCGGATGCCGCGGTTGGTGGGGTCGTCTTCGTCGTGCTCGTTGTTGGCGGCGTTTTGGATGGCGAGGAGGGCGAGGTAGAGTTGGTTGGCTTGTTGGGTGGTTTCGTTGGTTTCGTCCTTGCTGTCGGCTTTTTTATCGAGGTTGTCTTTGAAGGCTTCTTTGGCAACGGCGATGGCGGTGGCGAAGTCGGTGTTGTCTTTGGCGATCCAGCCTTGCTTTTTGAGGGCGGCGGCGTGGTCGGGGTGGGAGCAACTGGCGAGGAGCTTGTCGGCATTTTGGAGCATGGTGCCGATGTCGGCGGGGCCGTCGTTGCCGATGAGGAAGGTCTCGTGGAGTAGCACGCTCTGGCCACGATAGGCGAGGCGGGCGGATTTGCGGGCGCGGGTTTTGCATTTGCTGACCTTGCGGATGGCATCGCGCTGGGCCTGGCTCATGGTGCCGAGGAGGCCGCGGATGAGATGGGTGGAGTCGTCGTCGGGGTTGAGCTGGCTGAGGAGGGCTCGGGTGGCGGCGACGTGGCCGTCTTCGAGGCGGGCATCGATGAGGGGTTTTTCCTCAGTGCTCTCGGCGGTGGTGAGGATGAGATCGGCCTCGGTGTAGAGGGTGGCGATGGGGAAGGTGAAGATGCGGCGGATTATCATGGGGATTGATGTGGTTTGTGGTTTATTGTTTGCGATGGGGAGGAGAGAGGTGGGAAAGCGGGTTTACGGGGTGGATCGGGGTTTTTTGCGGCGAACTGGGATTGTTTTGTTGTTTGCGAGGGTGAAATGGCGTTTGCGGCGCTTGTTTTATAGGTAGATGTGGTTGTTTTGTGGCTTGCGGGTGGTGCTTTGTAGGTAGCGGGGGTTGCTTTGCGGCTTGCAGGGGTTGCGTTGTAGCCAGCAGAGGCTTTTTGTCTCCAGCGGTGATTGCTTCATTGCCAGCAGGGATATTTTTGCAGCTTGCGGCCCCAACTTTGTTCCTTGCTGCTCCATTTTTATTACTTGTGGACCAAATTTTGTTCCTTGCGGCTCCACTTTTGTAGCTTGCGAGAAAAATTTTATTCCTTGCGAAGGAATTTTTACGAGGAGCCGAGGGGTGGTGCGACGCAAACGGGGAACCAGCGGTCGTGGGAGGAGCGCTTGGGAGGCCGTTTCTTTTTGCCGCAAATTGCTATTCACGGGTATTTCATATCTTACAGAAATCCGGCGAGATCAAGCCGAAATTTTTTTACAAAGATTTTTTTTAGCGATCCAGCACCTCTCCTAAATGGGAGGCAGTCCTTGGATATGCCATTTTTGGGGCGGCGGCCAACATCGTGGTTGATTGGTTTGGACAACCTCATGCTGCCGCACGAGACCAAGCAACCACGATCTTATTTTAATGATTTAGGGGACACTTCCCTCCAACCGCCCCTAGCGCTGCAACCAGGTGTGGAGTGTTTGGGCAAATGGTTTGTTGATGCCGTAGCATTGCTCGATTTCTGCGCAGGTGGCCCGGCGCAGTTCAGCGAGGGAGCCGAAGTGTTTCATCAGCGCGTTTTTTCTGATTCTGGTCATGCCCGGACAGTCGTCGAGCAGGCTTTCCTTCATGCGACGCCTCATCAACAGCGAGTTGTAGGCATTGGCAAATCGGTGTGCCTCATCACGGATGCGTTGAAGCAATTTCAAGGCGCCGCGGTCGTGGGGAATCGCCAGCGGCTCGCTTTCGCCGGGTCGATAAACCTCCTCACGCTGCTTGGCGAGGCCGATGACCGGCAGTTCGTGAAGTTGCAGTTTGCGCAATTCCGCGACCGCCATGCCAAGCTGGCCTTTGCCACCATCGACGATCACCAGGTCGGGCAACAGCACCCGGGCTTTGCCCTCTTTGGCGAGTCGGCGCTGGATGTCAATGACGCCCTCCTGACTCTCCGCAGCGATTTCCGGATTCGCCGCCGCATTTTCCAACAGAATCCGCGAATAGCGGCGTCGCACCACTTCGGCCATGCTGGCGAAGTCATCCTGCCCGCTGACGGTCTTGATGCGATAGCGACGGTAGGCCTGGTTGTCGGGCACGCCATCCACGAAACGGACCATCGAAGCGACGATGTGATTGGAGGACACGTTGGAGATGTCGAAACACTCCATCACCTTCGGCGGGCCGGGGAGTCCGAGAATTTCTCCCAGCTCGACAATGTCCTCGAGCGGTTTGATCGCGCCGGGCAGGCCGCGGCCGCGGGTAAACTGGCGCGTGGGATTCAAGGTCAGCTCCAGGTTTTGAATCACGTCGCGCAGCAACGCGGCCCTTTCAAAATCCATGACCCCGGCAGACCGCTCCATTTCAATGCGCAATTCGTCGAAAACCTCCCGCCGGCCTTTTCCTTCAAGCAAGCGGCAAACTTCTTCGACGCGTGCATGGTATTCGTCGCGCGTGATCCGGGCGATGCAGGGTGCGGCGCAGTTGCGGATGACATCGGCGTTGCAGTGTTTGTATTCCTTTTCGCCGGGGTCGTGGGCGCGGCACACCCGCAATCCGAATTTCCGGTTCAGCCATTCGACCGAAGCCCGCAGCGCACTGGAATGGGCAAAGGGCCCGAAGTAGCGCGCATGGTCGTCCTTTTTCAAACGCGTCATCACCAGCCGCGGCCAGGGGTCGTGCGGGTTGATCTTCACCAGATAAAAGCGCTTGTCGTCGCGGAAGCTGACATTGTAGCGGGGGCGATAGTCCTTGATGAGTTTTCCCTCCAACAACAGCGACTCCTGCTCGTTGCGGACGACATGATATTCAAAGTCCCAGATGGCATCGATCAGGGCGCGGGTTTTGATATCCGCACGCATTTTCCGCGATGGCATGAAATACCCGGACATTCGTTTGCGTAGATCCTTCGCCTTTCCCACGTAGATGATCGACCCGATCCGGTCCTTCATCAGATAGACCCCGGGCTGATGGGGCACCTCCCGCAATTTTACTCTGAAATCCGCCTTCTCCATCACTGTTCTTCAAGCGCCGTGGCCGTTCTCCTGGCGGACCTTACTGCAAACCTTGAAAATCACAAACTGATTCCCGCCCCGGAACCCTGGGATGCAAGATCGGGCATTGCCCTTGCACAAATCCATGATACAATCCTCCGCGACGATGAACAGCCGCCATTTTTTCATTCCAATCATTCCTCTGGCAATGATCAGCACAGCTCAGGCCGCAGAGCCGGTTAGCAAGCTCAAGGAACTGAATGTTTTCGAGCTGTTTCATGCGGGCGGCTGGGTGATGTATCCTCTGGTCGCACTCTCGATTGTGGCCGCCAGCCTCTGCATTCTGTATGTTTTCACCATCCGCCAGAACGCGGTGGTTTCCGACCGCTTCATGGACCGCGCCGAATCGATGATCCGCGCCCGCGACTTGCAGGGGCTGACATCGTATTGCAGGCGGGAGTCGGAATGCATGGCGCGCATCACCCAGCGCGTTCTTGATTTCATCATCGCCAATCCCAGTGTGACCCTGGCCGAGGTGCGCGAAATCACCGAGTCCGAGGGCTCGCGCCAGGCGGGCATCATGACGGCCCGGGTGAGTTATCTTTCGGACATCGGCAACATCGCGCCGATGCTCGGCTTGCTGGCCACGGTGCTCGGGATGATCGAAGCGTTTTTCAATCTGTCGCAAGGCGGCGAGGGCGTGAAGCAAATGGCCCTTTCATCGGGCATCTACGTCGCCCTGATCGGCACCGCCAGCGGCCTGATCGTGGCGATCCCCTCTCTCGTCGCGTATTCTTTTTTCCGCACCCGCACCCAGCGCTACATCGGCGAAATGGAAGCGGCTTCCAGCCATCTGGTGGCCCTGCTGCAAACGCTGACCGTGAGAGCCCCTGTCCCGCAGTCGCACCGCTCGAACGACAACAACCCGCAAATGGGCTAATTCAGACGCAACCTCCGGGAAAAGATGAAATTTTTAAAAACAGAAATGGAGCCGGCCCGATTCCAAATGGCGCCGATGATCGACATCATGTTCCTGATGCTCACGTTTTTCATCGTGACCGGAACCTGGTCGCGCAATGAAATGGAACTTGATGTTTCCGTTCCCACCACGGCGGAAGGGGCGGAGCCAACGCGCGTGCAGGGCGAGAAAATCATCAACATTCTCGCCGACGGATCGGTGATCATCGACAAAGCCCCGCTCGATCAGGATCAGTTGTATGCGATCATGAAAAACCTCGCCGAGTTGTACAAAAACCAGCCAATCCGCCTTCGTGCGGATGCCAAAACCGAATATCAGCATGTGATCGATGTCATCTCCACCTGCACCAAGGCGGGGATTTGGAATATCTCCTTTGCCACCCAGAGACCGAAAGCCACCCCCGAAAAGTAAATCACCATCGCAGAACTCAAGGCAATCCATTCATGCCAGCCATTCCCATCAAACACCTGATCCTGTCGGGCTGCCTCATCGCAGCGGGGCTGTGCTCTGCCCAGCAAGCGGGACCCGAAGCCACGCAGGCGGATCTGGCCAATGGTCTGTACAATCGCGCCAAAAACCTCTACAACGCCGGCAACAGCAGCACCAACCTCGATCAACGCGTGGCGTATTTCACCAAAGCCAGCGAGGTCTTCAAGGATTTTCTCGACAAACACCCGCGCGATGCCAACGCCAAGGCTGCGGAATATTACTATGCCCTCTGTTTCTACAACACGGGCAACATCGAAAGTGCGAAACGCATTTTCTCGACGATCATCAGCAACCAACGCAACGGGCCGTATGTCGCCGCCGCCTGTTCGGTCATGGCCAGCGATGCGTTTGAAAAAAAGGACTACGCCACCGCGGCGGTGCTCTACAGCAGGATGTCGGCCAACGCACAGCGCGGCACCGACCGCATGCGTGGATTTTACTTCGAGGCCCTGTCCCAACACTACCGGGGCAGGGAGAAGGAGGCGCTGGCCGGATATCTCAAAGTCATATCCGACCCCGAGGCAGCCACCAGTCCGCACCTGCATCTGTGTCGCAACGCCGCCGGAGCGCTGCTGTTGAAAATGGGCCAGCCCAAGGAAGCCCTGCCGTATTTCGAGGACGTGATCAAAGCCCCATCTCCCGAGAACGCCAAGGCCGAAGCCACGTTGTATGCGGGCATCACCAACCTGCAGTTGGAGGACGAAGCGGCAGCGGAAAAAAATTTCCAGTCGATCCTCAGCAATCGCAGCGATGAGTGGCGGACTTATCATGCCGACGCACTGACCTCGATCATGCAGATTCGTTTCAACAAGAAACAATACGCCGAGGTGGTCCAGATTTACGCCTCCAACCCGCTCAACTCGGGCGACGAACGCCAGGCGAAACGAGCCAACGTCGCGGCGCGCTCCCACATGCTGCTGGGCCATTACCTCGAGGCAATCCCGCTCTTTCTGGAGGTGCAGAAAATCTCCCCCGACTCCGACATCGCCTTCGATGCCTCCTACAACCGCTTGTTGTGCTTTTACAAGATCGACGGCAGGCACATCGTCGAACAAGTGGACGCCTTCATCGAAATTTACGGGAAGTCGCAGAAAAACCACCCGCGCATCCATGCGGCGCGGATGATGAAAGCCGGTGCCCTGCAAAACGACGGCAAGATCAAGGAAGCGGCGGAAACCTACAATCTCATCGATAGCACCCTCATCGCGGAAAGCAACCGCGCCAATCTTCTCTACCAGCGCGGCTGGTGCCTTGCCAATGCCGACGACCACCAGGGCGCGATCCGCTCGTTTACGAAATTCGTGGAGGAATACCCCGCGGACAAACGCACTGCCGAAGCGATCGCACTGCGCGGAGAATCGTATTTGGAAACGTCGGACCGCGATGCCGCGCTCAAGGACTTCAACACGCTCATCGGGCTCAATCCCGGACCGAAACTCGCTTCCTTCGCCTGGCAGAAGTCCGCCGTGGTGAAGAAACTGGGCAACGACATGCCGGGAATGATCGAATGTTACACCAAACTGCTGGAAAAATTCAAGGATCTGCCCGCTGAAACGGTGGCGAATGCGGAGTTCTACATCGGCTACGGACTCAACAAGCAAAACAACAACAAGGAAGCCATCGCCCATCTGGAAAAAGCCCGAGAACTCGACAGCAAGACCTACGGGAAACGCGCCGGGCTGCTATTGATCAGCTGTTATTTCCAACTTGAGCAGATCGATCCGCTGTGCAAAGAGATCGACAGTGCCATCGACTCGGGCTATTCCGACAAGGTCTCCCCTGCCCTGGTTTCCTGGGCCGGCGTGCAGTCGCTGGGCATGAAAAAAGCCGAACAGGCGGCGCGATTTTTCCTGCTGATCGCCAATCCCGAGGAGCCTCGCGGCACACCGCGGGATGTCTGGCGCCACCTCGGCAAGGCATTGATTCTCTGCAAGGATTACAAACGCGCACTGCCGGCGATTGAAAACGTTCTCTCTGTCGAAGACAACCCGCTTGCCAAGGCCGATGCCCTGCTCGACCAGGGTCGTTGTCACCTTGCTCTCAAGGACCTGCCCAAAGCCCGCAAGTCCATCGAGGAGTGTTTCGCGCTCAAACCCCAGGGTGCTTTGGAAGCCGAGGCCAGCATTCTCTTCGGCGACCTTTGCATGGCCGAAGGCAGCCCGGCCAAGGCCAAGGAAAAATACGCCGGTGTTGCGGTCCTGATCGAAGACGCACGCCTGAAACCACTCGCGATCTCGCGCTTGATTGTGGCGCTGGAAACATTGAAAGACGAGACCACTGCGGCCAAGTACCGCAAGGAACTCGCCGAAAAATTCCCCAACTGGCATGATGACGGCCTGTGAGCAAAGGAAAATTTATTCCGCTTTGTTTATCTTGTTCTTGTCGAATTTTAATTTTTTTTAAATTGTCGCGGTAGTTCATATGCAGAAAAGGATGGCGACCATTGATCCAGTTGAGAGACAAACGACCCGCACGCGTTCGATGCCCTATCGAGGCACGTTTTACGTTGCCACGATTTGGACTCTCGCCCACCTCTTCAGCATTGGCCTCACCGCGATCGCGTTGTTCCTGTTTTTACGTCATCACAAAGAGCCGCGATCCGTTTTCTACCTGTACAGCGTCATTGCGGGAGTCCTATTGATGGCCATCACCCTGCTGATTTCCTATTTCACACGCCGCAATGCCCGCTGCCCGCTCTGCCGCGGCACACCGCTGCTCAACTCCGGCGCGCTCGCTCACAAGAACTCCTTTTGTCTGAGACCGTTCAATCACGGCTATACCGCAGTGCTGAGCATTGCTTTCACCCAGAGGCTCACTTGCATGTATTGCGGAACCAAATACGACCTGCTGAAGGAGCCGGGCAGACGGAGCCGCAAAGACAGCCAACGAAGCGAAAGGCCTCCGCAATGACTTCTGGAAACCGTGTCGGATGCCGCAGGCTTTCCCCAGTTGCCGACAGGAACTGCAGCACCCGCGCGCCCGAAGCCGCTGTTTCGCCGCACCGCCATGCTAACGAAAAATAAAAATGCGCCTTTTGTGCAGCTAACATCTTTACGAACCCACAAAACTGCGATAATGATTTTCCCATGCAAGCACTGCCCTACGAGCATGCCATCGAATCGATTGTGAAACGCGACCCGCGCTTCAATCCCGGTGCCTACATTTTCCTCAAGGAGGCGCTTGATTTCACACTGCAACAAGTCAATGACGCCAACCAAGGCAAACCCCGCCATGTCAGCGGAGCGGAATTGCTGGGCGGCTTCCGCGATCTCGCCCTGCAACAGTTCGGTCCGATGGCCATCACCCTGCTCAGTGAATGGGGCATTCACAGCACGGCGGATGTCGGTGACATGGTGTTCCTGTTGATCGAGGAACAGGTCTTTGGCAAACAAGAGTCGGACAGCAAGGAGGACTTCGTGGATCTATACACGTTCCCGCAGGCATTCGCGGAGCCATTTCTGCCCCGTGCCACAACCACCTTGTCCCGCAAGGCTTGAGCAGCGATGGCCTATTCCGCAGAGCGCGCTTATGAACACATCGCCACGGCACACCGGCATGGACGGCTGGCCCACGCGCTGCTGATTTCGGGAGCCGACGGATCGGGAAAGTCGAACCTGGCGGCAAAGATTTCCTGGTTGCTGCAAGGCAAAGCCACCCAGGGACTGGATCTCCTCGGCGAATCGATCAGCATCGAAGCTCCACCACTCGAAGAGCAGGAATGTGATGCCGTGCAGGTCGTGCGGCCTGAAAAACTCTCGCGGATCGTCAACGTCGACCGCATCCGCGAGGTGGAGGATCGCCTGCACAAGGCATCGGGCAAAAACATCTGGAAAATCGTCGTCATCGTCCATGCCGATCGCATGAATGCCCAGGCCCAGAATGCCTTTCTCAAAACACTGGAAGAGCCGCCGGACAATACAATCCTGATGTTGCTCACATCCCAGCCGCAAGCCCTGTTGCCGACAATCCTGTCGCGCTGTTTGCAACTGCCGCTGATGGGCAAAACCGACTACCGCGCGCATGGCGGACAAGAATTGATCCAGACACTCAACCGGGTGGCGTCGGCAAGCTTCGGCACGCCCTGGGGCGCACTGACGATCAAGAACGCCTTCACACAGGTGATCGAGCGCAGAAAAGCGGAACTGGAAAGCCACGAGGATCAACTCTACGCCGCGGAAAAAAAACACTACGCGCAAAGCACCGATGGACGCTGGTTGAAGGATCGCGAGGACTTTCACAAAGCCGCCTCGCGCTCCGCTTATCTCGCGGAACGATCGCGGTTTTTCGACATTCTCATGGCATGGATGGCCGATGCCCTGCGTTATCAAAGTGGCGCCCCATGTGAGGACTTTCCCGAGGTGGCACACCTGATCGAGAAAATCACCCTAACGGAAAACATCAGTACGATGCTGTCGCGCGTCGAGGCGCTGGAGGATCTTCGTGCCACTCTGGAAACAAACGCCCAGGAACAAATGGCTGTCGAATCAGCCTTTCTCAAGGCGTTTGGTTAGGCCGACTCCATGCCCAGTCGCGCCAGCTCGGTGACCTTGAGCGCCAGTTCCAGTGCGGCCATGCCCTGTTGACCCGTCACTGTCGGTGTCTCACCGCGGGCCACGGCATCGACGAAGGATTTCAGCTCCATCATCAGCGGTTCGCCCTTGTCGATCTCGACATCGAATTTCACAATGCCGGTGGCGTCCTTCCCATACATCTGGCCTTCCTGGGCCTGGTAATCCAGCGACAAATAGCAGTCCTCCTGGAACACGCGGATTTTCCTCATGCGTTCCGGGCTGATCCGGCTGGCGGTGACGTTGGCCACGCAGCCGTTTTCAAACCGCAGCCGCGCGTTGGCGATGTCTTCGGTGGGGGTCAAGACCGAGACCCCTACGGCATCGATTCCCACCACCGGGCTTTTGACCAGATGAAGGATGACTTCCAAATCGTGGATCATCAAATCAAGGATCACGCCGATGTCCATGCTGCGGTTGGGGAATGGCGAAAGCCGGTGCGCTTCGATGAACCGCGGACGGGTCAACTTCGACTCCAACTGGCTGAGCACCGGGTTGAAGCGCTCGACATGGCCGACGGCAAGTAGCTTTTCACAGCGCCGGGCGGTGTCCACAAGAGCGCGCGCGTCGACAACGTGAGCTGCTATCGGTTTTTCCATCAACACGTGCACGCCGTGATCGAGCAGGAAACAACCGACTTCGCGATGCGCGACGGTCGGCACCGCCACGCTGGCAAGATCCACCAGCGCCGCCAGTTCTTCCAGCGATGCCACGGCCCTGCCGCCAAACTCCGCCGCAACTGCTTCAGCTCGGGTGAAATCGGCATCGTGGATGGCGACCAGTTCCACACCCGGCAGCAGGGAATAAATGCGCGCATGATTTCTACCCATCGAACCAGCCCCCGCCACTCCCGCTTTCATGATTGCCATGCCGCATCGATACTCCGATGGCGAAATGATGGCAAGCATTGCTTGCCGCGGCACAAGCTATTTTTTCCGCTCGTATGGAACCGCCTGATACGGAGCTGCGGGAGCATCGTCCCGCAACGCCTTGATCTGATCGCGCAGATGGGCCGCCAGTTCAAATTCCAACATCGCCGATGCCTCGCGCATTTGCGTTTCCAGGTCGGCAATGACCCGCGCTTTGTCATAAACCACCTCGTCATCAGCGACAACAGCATCATCGTTCTTGCTGACGGTCGCATGTTGCTGAAGGGATTCCTGGACAGGACGAACGACACTTTGCGGAATGATGCCGTGGGCTTCGTTGTAGGCATGCTGGCGGATGCGGCGCGATTCGGTGATCGACAGCAACGCCTGGATCGAATCCGTGACAACATCGCAGAACAGATAACATTCTCCATTGACGTGACGGGCCGCGCGACCGGCGGTCTGGATCAACGAGGTGTCGTTGCGCAGAAATCCCTCCTTGTCGGCATCGAGAATGCACACCAGCGACACCTCCGGAAGATCGAGCCCCTCGCGAAGCAGGTTGATGCCCACCAAAACGTCAAAGGAGCCGGCGCGCAGTTGGCGCAGGATTTCCACCCGCTCGACAGTGTCCACATCGGCATGGATGTAGCGCACTTTCAGCCCGGTGTTTTTCAGATAGTCCGTCAGATCCTCGGCGGTTTTTTTCGTCAGCGTGGTCACCAGCGCGCGCTGGCCGATGAGCACGCGCTTGCGACAGAGTTCAATGGTTTCATCGATCTGCCCCTTCAACGGTCGGAGGTGAATCAGGGGATCGAGCAATCCGGTGGGACGGATGATTTGTTCAACGATCAAAGGAAAGCCGGCTTTGTTGACGGCGAAGGACTCGATGGAGTCGTCGGCACCGCTTGGTTTGATCTGCAGTTTTTTGCGGTCAACGTACCCACGCTGGTCCGGACGGGTTTTCACCGCGATGTATCCTTTGTTGTCGGGGCGCGAATTCACCTGCTCAAAAGCCCCCGGCGTGGCACTGACATAGACGCGTTGACGGGTCATTTCCATGAACTCATCGAATTTCAAGGGTCGGTTGTCGAGCGCGCTGGGCAAGCGGAATCCGTGATCGACCAATACCGTTTTGCGGGATTTGTCGCCCTCGTACATACCGCCGATCTGCGGAATGGTGGCGTGGCTTTCATCGACCAACAACAGATAATCCTCGGGAAAAAAGTCGAGCAGCGTGTAGGGTCGCGCGCCGGGATCGCGACCGGTGATGTGGCGGGAGTAGTTTTCAATGCCCTGGCAGAATCCCATTTCATGCATCATTTCCAGATCGTAATCCGTGCGCATTTTGATCCGCTGGGCTTCGAGCAATTTGTTCTGCGACTCGAGTTCGGCAATGCGGCCCTGCATTTCCTCGCGGATCGTGACCATCGCTTTTTTCATCTTGTCGCCGGGTGTGGCAAACTGTTTCGCGGGAAAGAAGATATATGTCTCGAGTCGTTCCATGATCGAGCCTGTCAGCGCATCAATGCTGCTGATGCGTTCGATTTCGTCACCGAAAAACTCTAACCGGATGGCGGTCTGTTCGAGATACGCGGGATGGACCTCCACCACATCGCCGCGCACCCGGAACTTGCCACGACCGAATGCGATGTCGTTCCTCTCGAACATCAACTGGCACAACATGCCGATCAGGGCATCGCGACCTAACAATTGTCCGACTTTGACCGGATACATCATGTTCTGGTAGTCGTCCGGCGAACCCAAGCCATAGATGCAGGAAACCGATGCGATCACGATCGTATCAGGGCGCGTCAGCAAAGAGCCCATCGTGCTGAGGCGGAGGCGTTCGATCTCGTCATTGATGGACGAATCCTTTTCGATGTAGGTATCCGAACGGGGAATGTAGGCCTCCGGCTGGTAGTAGTCGAAGTAGGAAACAAAATACTCCACCGCATTGCGCGGGAAAAAGTTGCGGAACTCCGAGTACAGCTGGGCTGCCAGGGTCTTGTTGTGGCTCATCACCAGCGTCGGTTTGTTCACCCGCTGGATCAGGTTTGCCATGGTGAAGGTCTTGCCGGAACCGGTGACGCCCAACAGAGTCTGATGGCGGTTGCCCGCCTCGATCGACCTCACCAGCTTCTCGATCGCCTGGTATTGGTCGCCGCTGCTCGTATAATCGCTCGCCAGTTCAAACTCCATTTTGTTCCGCAACTATGCCTTCTTTTCGAAGTGCCGCAATGGAAAATTCTCCGCAGCCGATTCACCGCCTTCATCTTTTCGCTTTGCTTGCCCAAGATATTTCGCTACCTTTCTTCCGTGAGAAAAATCATGCTTTCCACGCCTTTGCTGGTGGCGGGCTTTGCCATCCTGAGCGTCTGCTGTTCACCGGTGGCGCCGGTTCGCGGAGGCAGCGACCGCGCCATCGAATGGGCCAATCGCAACGGCGGGGCCACTTCATCCGGGTCGGGCGGCGCTTCCATGACCACGCTGGTTCGGCAGATCAATCTCAAACAGGACATGGTTCGGGCGGGCACCTGCGGTCGCCGTGTGGTTCGCCGCATGACACCGCGCTACATCACCATTCACAGCACCCAGAACTACAGCGCCGATGCCTGGCAGCATTCGCTGGCGCTGAAACGCGGCGCGCTGCGGGCGCCGAAACGACCCGGCGGCAACCGCATCGGTTATCTGATCTGGCATTTCACCGTCGACGACAGAGTCGCAGTGCAGCACATGCCCACCAATCAACAGGGCGAACATGCCGACTTCAACGGTCCGGGCAACAACTACAGCATCGGCATTGAAATGTGCGAACAACGCGGCAGCAACCTCAACGCGACGATGGACCGCACCGCCAAACTCGCCGCCTATCTGATGGTCAGGAACGGCATCCCGCTGCGCAATGTCGTGCCGCATTACCACTGGCCGCGCCGTGGCTGCAATCCGCCCAACAAGAACTGCCCGCATTTTCTCATGGACAACGGCAGGCCGGGTCGCAAATGGAACGCGTTTCTCGGCAGGATCAATTACTATTTCGCTCGGATGCGGGGATGATGAAAGCGCACCCGTCCCACGGCAGCCCCGGCAACCGCACGGTGGATCTCGATCCCGATCGATTTTATGTCTGCCAACGCTGCACCGCCTGCTGCAAGTGGCCCGGCGACGTCAGAATCGAAGAGGATGAAATCAAACGCATCGCCGGTTTTCTCAGCCTAACAGAAGTGGAATTCATGGAGCGCTTCACCCGGCTGCGCGGCAACCGCCAGGGCTTGTCATTGATTGAAAAAGCCAATCACGAGTGCATCATGCTCGAAGGCAATTCCTGCATCATTCACCCGGTGAAGCCGGAGCAATGCCGGGGTTTCCCTAACAAATGGAACTTCCCCGGCTGGCGGCAGGTGTGCGAGGCCGTGCCGATTCCCATGGCTGAGGCAGCTGACCGGGGACTGGCCTGACATCCCGACGTCTACTTTTTCCTGTTGATCTGCTTCAGGAACAACGGCACCAGATTCAGATCCATCCAGGCGAAGGCGGCATCGAGTCCTTCTTCTTCAAAAATCCGGCCGATCCCGGCTTCGACACTGGTCGGGTTGCCCAGTGCGCTGAGAAATCCATTGGAGGTCAGGTGGGTGAACCAGACGGCATCCATGCATCCGCGCTGCTCGAGCACAAACCTCCGCGCAAACAATGCCAGCACCGCATCGCCGACCCACGCCTTTTCCCGCTCATGGCGGATTTGTTCCTGTTTGCTTTGATTCATGGGAATATGCCTTCACAGTCATGCGCTAGCGTCGCGGCGTGGAATCAGTCCAGACCGGGCATGATTTTCTTCATCTTATCCTGCTCCATGCGCTCGCGGAGTTTCTGCTCCGCCTCGGCATCCCAGTAGCCCGGCTGCAGTTCGATGAACACACTGCTGTAAGGCAGGGCTGAAGTCGTGCGGATGATCAACACGTCGAAGCTACGGTTGGCATCGGCCAGCAAGGTCATCAACGATTCCTGTTCGAGACTGGTGGTCTCCATTTCGTGCAGCGATTCCTTCAGCTTCGCCCGCAACTCGTCAATCCCCGGCGCGGCGTCATTGCTCATCGAACGCAACTCGCGTGTCAGGTAAATGTTAGGTTTGACGTGCTGGGTTTGATCGATCGCCTGAAGCACGTAAGCAAGGGCAACGGGAATTTCCACATTGGCCGGCACCTGGCGTATCCCCGGGCGTGCGAATGCCGGGAAAGACGCCTCCGCGACAACAATCCAATTGCGGTAGCCAAGTTGGCCGGTTTGCCGATTCACGGCGCTTTTCCAAGGCGAATCATCGCTCGAAACCATGCCGCAGCCCAGCAGAGAGAGAGAGCAAAGGTAAAAGTTCAACATCCGCAAATGTCGCATCGGGCGAAACATATATCCACAACCACCTTTCTTGTCAAACGAGTTTCAGTAAGCGGGAACGATATCCGTCACGGCAAACCCCATGGCCCCGTGCGACTGAGCTCGTAAGCTCTTCCTGAAAGTCATTTGACGTCAAAAGGTAACCCAAGCCTCGAAATCCGCTGCAAGACGACTTTCCGAATCAATCAATGGCAAAATGACGCGGAAAGCCATTCTTGCCCGGAAAGAATGCTCCATGGTTGTTTCGGAAATCCGATCCCCCTTTTTGCCCGCTCTCCGCCATGACACCACCTCTTTTAACGACCCTCACTTCAGACGCAAACTCGTCGCAGACAATCGCCGCTCCACGGCCCTCGATCCGATGAAAACAAGTCGCTCACCGTGACGTAACAAATTGGCATGATCCCGAAGCAGCTTTCCGCATTTCTCATGCGTTGCGGTTTTCTCCTGTTCGGGTTGATGCTTTTGATACCGGCTGCCAACGCCCAGCAGGTGTTGGTGGAAGCGGAACAGTTCAACAACACGGGTGGTTGGGATGTGGACCAGCAATTCATCGATCAAATGGGATCGTCCTATCTGCTCGCGCACGGCCTTGGCGTGCCGGTGAAAGATGCGGTGACCAAGGTGAAATTCACGAACCAGGGCATACACCGGGTCTGGGTGAGAACCCGGGATTGGGTCGCGCCCTGGAAAGCGCCCGGCGCACCGGGAAAATTCCGGTTGCTCGTCAATGGCAAGGCGCTCGCCGAGACGTTCGGCACCAAGGGCGAAGAATGGCACTGGCAGGATGGAGGTATCGTCGAAGTAACGGCTGAAACAACACTGGCGCTACATGATCTAACAGGATTCGAGGGGCGCTGCGATGCGGTACTGTTCAGCAGCGATTTGTCGTTTGCCCCTCCGAACTCGCTCGAGGAGTTGTCGAAATTACGGGCCAAACTCCTGGGCTTGCCCGCGCAGCCGGACGATGGAGGCAGCTTTGATCTCGTCGTGGTGGGCGGTGGTGTGGCTGGTATTTCCGCCGCGGTATCCGGCGCGCGCAACGGTCTGAAGGTCGCTCTGGTTCAAGACCGACCGGTGCTCGGCGGCAACTCGAGTTCGGAAGTGCGCGTCTGGCCGGAGGGTCACACATGCCAGAAGCCCTACACTCATATTGGCGAAATCGTGGAGGAAATCTGCCCGCGCAAAACCGCGGAGTCCCGCAACGCCGCCGCAGGTGCGGTTTTCGATGACGAACGCAAGCTGCGCGTGGTCCGCGCCGAAAAGAACATCACCCTGCTGCTCGAACACCGCGTGAACGCCGTTGAGCAGATCAACAAGAAAATCGTCTCCGTTACCGCCGTCAACATCCGCAGTGCCCGCGCCGTGAAATTGTCGGGAAAATTCTTTGTGGACTGCACCGGGGATGGAACTGTCGGTTTCCTCGCCGGAGCGGATTACATGGTTTCCCATGAAGGCAACATGGGGTCAAGCAACCTCTGGAATGTGCTCGACGTCGCCGACCAGAGCCAGGTGCTCAAGTGCGAGTGCAAGGACAAGGACGCGCTCTCGATGTCGGCGGACGCAGGCCAGGTCGCAGCACCTTTTCCCCGTGTGCCCTGGGCTTTGGACCTCTCCGACAAACCGTTTCCCGGTCGCAACAACTACAATCCCTTCGGAAGCAAGAAACCGCTGGACAATCTCGGCGGGTGGTTCTGGGAAAGTGGATTTGACAAGGATCCGATCAACGACGTCGAGCGCATCCGCGACCTCAACATGCGGGCGATGTACGGTGCCTGGGACGCGTTGAAAAACGTCGACGGTCTCTATCCGAACCACCGCATCGGCTGGTCGGCGTTCATCGCTGGCAAACGTGAATCCCGACGACTCACTGGCGATGTCGTTCTCAGCGGTGACGACTTTCACCAAGCGAAGGTTTTCCCCGATGCCGCCTATCCCTGCACCTGGCATATCGATGTGCACTCGCCGCATCCGGAGTTTGACAAGGAGTTGAAGGGCGAGGAATTCATCTCCACCTTCACGCGTGGCGAAGAATACAGTTATGCGGGACCGTATTGGGCGCCCTACCGGACGCTTTACAGCCGGAACATCGGCAATCTCTTCATGGCGGGTCGAGACATCAGCGTGACCCGTGAGGCGCTCGGTGCCGTGCGCGTGATGCGCACCACCGGCATGATGGGCGAGATCGTCGGCAAGGCCGCGTGGATCTGCGTTCGCCATGAGACGACTCCACGCGGAGTCTATGAAAGCCATCTGCCGTTGCTTAAGGAATTGATGGCGCAGCCCGGTGCCGCCCGGCGCGAAACAGTTGCCGGCAGTCTTACCCTGCCCACGACACCCGAGAAATAGCGCCAGCGACAGAGGAATTTCCCGCATATCGGCATTCACTGCGGAAGTCGGTCAGTCGAACATACAGCGATTCGCTCCGATGATCACTCTTGTCAGGTGATTCCGCATCAAGAAATTGAGGACCCTCAAATGATAAGAACCGACATTCCTACTTGCGGATTCCCACGTCACCCGTTTCAAGAGAATCCAATGCCGCATCGATGGCGGCGAGGTGGGCGTTGATCCTTTGTTGCAGCGGGGCGGCGCAACTGGGGGGTTCGAAGGTGAAGGACAGGGGGCAACCGATATGCGCCATGAAGATGGCCTCGGGCCAGGAATCCGGGAAGTCGGAGCGGGTCTCGTGATGAATCCACCCGGGCTCGCGGACGTCGTGACCGTCGATCAAGGGATTCGGGTCGATCACCAACCCGCGGGAGACCGCCTGCAGCAACATCCGCGCCCGTTGTGGTTCGGCGGCACTCAGGCTGATTTCGTAAAAATAAAAGCCCTCCGCCTCCCAATCCTCGTGCAGGCTCAGGAACAAATCCGGTCGCGTGTTCCGCTCGATCCATGCGGCGTGACACGACACTTCGGGAGTGACCCGCTGCAGGTAGTCGCGGTTCAAATCCAGCCCTTCGGCATTCACCCGGCTGCCGGCGGCGAGGCCGGTGGGATTGAGCACAGGGCAAACCAACCAGTTCACCCCGGCCAGTTTCTCCCTCTCTAAAAATGCCGCAATCGCCAGTGGTCCGGCCGGTTCGTCGCCGTGAATGCCCGATGACAAATAGACAGTGGGTGAAGCAGCCGAAACAAATCGCGACCACGCATCGATCGGTCCCGCGTCGGTGCGATAGATCGTTTCCTTCACAAACGAATGCCGGGCGAACAGGGAATCCAATTCCCGATAGAGATCCGGCAGATCCAGTGTTTCACGGCAGCTGCTCATCAACGTTTCGAGGCAACCAAGCGGATTTGATAGATTTTCGGCCAGCATTTTCCGGTGACGAAAATGTTGCGGGTCACGGGGTCGTAGGCGATGCCGTTGAGCACATTGTCTTCTTCCAGTCTTTTCTCCTTTTTGTCGATCCCCGCCAGGTCGATCATGCCGATCACCCTGCCATTCGCGGGATCGATGCGGACGATTTGATCCTTGAACCAGATGTTGGCGAAAATCTCGCCCTCGATGAACTCCAGCTCGTTGAGCTTGTCGAGCGGCTGACCGTTCCATTCGACCTTCAGGACTTTGCCCGGTTTGAAAGTCACGGGATCGATGAACTGCAGAATGTTGCTGCCGTTGCTCATGATCAGAGAAGTGCCGTCGTTGGTGAGCCCCCAGCCCTCGCCGGTGTAGGAAAAATTCTTCTGCCATTGGAAACTTGCGGCGTCATAGACAAAACCCTCCTGGTTTTTCCAGCTGAGTTGATAGATTTTCCCGCCCAACACCGTGCAGCCCTCGCCGAAGAAATTGGCGACGAGATTTTTTTTCAACACTACGGCACCTGTCGCTGGGTCAACCCTGCGCAGTGTGGTTTGACCGTTTTTCCCGGTGCTTTCAATCCAGTGCCCCTCATGAAGCACCAGTCCCTGGGTGTAGGCCTCGGCATCGTGAGGCAACTCCGCGACAACTTCATAAGTCAGGTCGGTTGCGGCCTGCCATTCCAGCGGCGGTCGATTGGTGTTCCCGACCGGTGATTGTGCGAGAGCCGGTTTCTTCCCATCGCAGGAAACCGAAACCAGAAGCATCGTCAGGACTATAAGACGCAGTGAAAATTTCATTCCGTCACTTCGATACATCATTCATCCACTCCCAGCAACTCGAGGATGCGCTGCAGATCGTCGTTGCCGTAGTACTCGATCTCGATGCGGCCTTTTTTCGGCGCATGGGAAATGCTGACCTGGGTGGCGAAAAGCCCGCGCAGACGGTTTTCCAAATCCTGGATGTGGGTTTCCACATCTCTCGTGGCGGATGTGCCGGATTTTTTTCCCGTTTCGGCGGGTGGATTGAGGATGCCCTGCACCAGTTTTTCAGTGGCTCTCACCGTGAGCGATTTGCGTAAGACCTGATCCGATGCCAGCAATTGCGTCGGCAGATCCTTGATCGCCAGCAAGGCTTTGGCGTGACCCACACTGACCCGGCCCTGGGCGACCTGCAATTGCACATCGGCGTGCAAGTCCAGCAGCCGCATCGCATTGGCGACGCTGGCACGGGATTTGCCGACGCGCGATGCGATTTCCTCCTGCTTCAACGCGTACTCGCGGGCAAGCCGGACATAACCGGCGGCCTCGTCCATCGGATTCAAATCCTGACGCTGCAGGTTTTCGATCAGCGCCATTTCCAAAACGTCGCGATCCGATGCCTCGCGTTCGATCACCGGCACGGTATCGAGCCCGAGTTTTTGCGAGGCGCGCCAGCGGCGTTCGCCGGCGATGAGTTCCAGTTTGTCGCCGACGCGGCGCACGATCAACGGCTGGATGATGCCGTGTTGACGGATCGACTCCATCAGCTCTTCGAGCGGTGCTTCGAAAAAATGCTTGCGCGGCTGCAGCGGGCTGGGAATGACAGATGCAATCGGTGCATCGCGCACCAGCTTTCTCTCATCAGGGGAAATCGTGGCCTCCAGAATGGAATGAGCGCCCTGCTGTTTTTTGATCAGTGCTCCGAGTCCTTTGCCTAATGCAGGTTTATTCGCCATGGGGGGTCATGTATAGGGAATCGCTAATGAAAAATCAAAGGAGAATTCCACTGCAACAAGCGTTTCACCTGCAAGCCCTTGATTTTGCTTGAAAATTGGCCGAAAAAAAAGTTTGTCCCGGCTGCGGGATGTCAGGGTCGGGCAAACAGCAGACAGGTCGGCGCGGGAACCGCGAGTTTCTGTTCGGTCGCTGTCAACGCGCCCGATTGCGGGTCGATGGACAAAACCTGCAGGTTGTCGGAGTCCTGCCCCGCGACAATCAAAAATGCACCGCCGGGAGCGATGGCAAAATGCCGCGGCGTTTTGATTTCCGCGGTCGTCTGTCCGATTTCCGTTAGAGCGCCGGTTTCCTGGTTGATGCGAAAGGCGGCGATCGAGTTGTGTCCGCGATTCGAGGCATAGAGAAATTTCCCGTTGGCATGCACTTCGATTTCCGCCGTGGTGCTCGGTTGGTTGTATCCGGCGGGAAGAGTTGTTAGGGAAGCGTGCGCGGTCAGGGTGTTTTTTTCCCGGGAGAAATGGGTGACGGTATTGGCGAGTTCGTTGACCACATAAACCCATGGTTTGACCGGGTGGAAAGCCAGATGGCGCGGGCCGTCGCCGGGAGTCGATTTCGTGAAGGCAGGTTCAGCTGCGGCAAATTTCGCCGTGGCGGCATCGTAGGTGAACGCCAGGGTTTGATCAAGGCCGAGGTCGGGAACAAAAAGAAGGTCGCCGGAAAAATAAACCCCGTGCGCGTGCGGCGCCGTCTGACGCTGCGGGTGGATGCTTTTCCCCTCGTTTTTGACCACACAAGCGGCCTCGCCCGGGATGCCTTTGGGGTCGAGCAAAAACGAAGCAATGCTGCCGTCGCTGTAATTCGCCACGGCGATCATCCGCTGCGAGGGGTCCACGGCAAGATGACAGGGACTGGAGCCGCGACAAGGGACATCGGCCAGGAAAGTGAGCGATTGATTTTCACCGATGCCGAAAGCGGCCAGCGACTCCGTTCCGTCGGCCCGCGCGCCGACCGCGTAAAGGATTTTTTTTCCAGGATGCAGGCAAAGGAAGCCGGGATTGCGATACTCGGCACCGACCCGCAGATTGCTCAAGGCTCCGCTGCGGTCATCGAAGTCCGCCACATAAATACCCTTGCTGCCCCGGTCTGATCGGGTACCGATGAAGAAGGAGTGCACGGCGGCACCGGCGCATTGGGCCGAAATCAGGATGAGTGCGATGGTTTTCATGACGGGTGAGGCCATTTCAAACGTTAAGCCGACCCCGGTCCAGCGCAAACATTTGCAAAGCTCGATTTCTCTTGCTTGCCCTGCGGAGATGCGCCGAATAGACTCGCGGCATGACTTCCTCTGTTTTTGGCATCGGGCTCGCAGGCTGCGGCACAGTGGGCACGGGTGTGATCCGCGCGCTCAAGCGCAATGGCGAACTGATCCGCGAGCGAACCGGCGGCACGATGACACTTGAGGTGATGCGCGTGCTGGTGCGCGACTCGCAAAAAACCCGCGACGATATGGTGGACACCGGGCTGCTCACCACCGACTGGCAATCGTTGGTCGATGATCCCGCGGTGAAGATCGTCATCGAACTGATCGGCGGCACCGATCTGGCATTCGACATTGTCGCGCGCGCCCTGACCCTGGGCAAGCCGGTGATCACAGGCAACAAAGCGCTGCTCGCCGAGCGCGGGCCCGAGCTTTTCGCGCTGTCGAAACTTCACAACACCCCGATCCATTTCGAAGCGGCGGTGGCGGGCGGAATTCCCATCATCAAAACCGTGCAGGAGGCCTTCGTCGGCAACCGCATGCTCGCGTTGTGCGGCATCATCAACGGCACCAGCAATTACATTCTGCAACGGATGTCGGAGGCCGGTTTGGAATTCAGCACGGCCCTCGCCGAGGCCAAGGCGCTCGGTTATGCCGAGGCCGACCCCAGTCTCGATGTGAACGGCTGGGATGCCGCCCACAAGGCGATCCTGCTCGCCACCCTGGCCTATGGATTTCCGATCTCCCCGTCGCAGATGAACGTGGTCGGCATCGAACAGGTCAAACCACTCGACATCGACTTCGCCAAACAACTGGGTTATGTGGTCAAACTTCTCGCCGTGATCCGCGAGCACGACAACGGAGCGATCGAACTGCGGCTGCAACCATCTTTCGTCAGCAAAACCCACATCCTGGCCTCGGTCAACGGCGTCTTCAATGCGGTAGCAGTTCATGGCGACGGCGTCGGCGAAGCGCTGTTCTATGGTCGCGGCGCCGGACAGGACCCCACGGCCTCCGCCGTGATCGCGGACCTGGTCGAAGCCGCACGTTCCCTCGCAAAAGGACAGACCCACCGCGGGTTTTTGCCATGGAGGGAAAACGGCAGGATCATGCCGATCGAGGAAACCAGAACGGCCTACTACGTGCGCTTCGATGTCACCGACCGCCCCGGTGTGATCGCGGAAATCGCACGCGTTCTGGCCGAACACCGCATCGGCATTTCCGGAACCCATTCGCCGGTCAATCCCGAGAACCCCGATGCCGCATTCGTTGACATGGTCTTCCTGTTGCACAGTTGTCCGTACGGCCTGCTGCAAAAAGCACTCAAGGAAATCGCGGGGCTCGACTGCGTGAACTCGTATCCCGTGGTCTTCCGCATCGAGCAGTTGTGAATTTGTCTCCCGACTTCAGAGCTTCGTTGACTTGTTTTGCATTGATGAGATTTTGCATTCGGTCCGTTGATTCCAAAAACTGTTCCGCAACAACAACGTGACAGAGGTCATTGTGACGAAGGATACGATGACATCAATTGCTTCATGTCGCGCACAGCCTGCTCCATGCCGACCCGCATGGCGCGCGAGACGATGCTGTGGCCGATGTTGTATTCGCAGAGGAAAGGCACCCGTTCCAACAAGCGGACGTTTTGATAATTGATACCGTGTCCGGCATTGACCTGCAATCCAGCATCATGGCCGACGCGGGCGGCCGCACAAAGCCGATCAATCTCCCTTTCCACGTCCTGCGGCCCGGCATTGCCAAAGCAGCCGGTATGCAACTCCACCATCTCGGCTCCCAATTCCGCCGCCGCAAGCACCTGGGCGGGTTCGGGGTCGATGAACAAGCTCACCTTGATTGCGGATTTTTGCATCGCGCGAATGCAATCGCCGATCTCGCGGCGGCCCGCAACGACATCGAGCCCGCCCTCGGTGGTCACTTCCTCACGTTTTTCGGGAACCAGGCAGACAAATGCCGGTTGCAGGCGCAGGGCGATGGCGATCATTTCAGCGGTCACACCCATTTCAAAATTCAAGGGCACGGAAATCGACCTCTTGATCAAAAACGCGTCGGACTCCTGCATGTGCCGTCGGTCGCCGCGGACATGAATGGTGATGGAATCCGCCCCGCCGGCGATGGCATCCCGGCAAGCCTGGAGCGGACAGGGCTCGGCATTCGGCGATTCGGACAGCAAGGCGTAGCGCGCCTGCCGCAGCGTCGCGACGTGATCAACATTCATTCCCAACAACAATGGCACGCCCGACCCATAACCCCGCCACGAGATTCTGCAAACATTTTTTGCCCGATGTTCCGCCTTGCGCAATCGTTGATACCCGGTATCTTTTCGCCGCAGCAGCATGGAAACCGCCACCAACATTCTCCTGATCATCGCCGTCGTTATCAGCTTCAACGTGATGATCTTCGTGCACGAGCTCGGTCATTTTCTCGCGGCGCGCTGGCGTGGATTGAAGATCGACAAATTCCAGGTGTGGTTCGGCAAACCGATCTGGTCGAAGACGATCAACGGCGTGCAATACGGCCTCGGCTGGATTCCCGCAGGCGGCTTCGTCGCCCTGCCGCAGCTCGCGCCGATGGATGCGATCGAAGGGGAAAGCAGTTCCACCGAGCCATTGCCGCCGATCTCGCCCATCGACAAGATCATCGTCGCGATTGCCGGACCGATGTTTTCCCTGCTGCTTGCGCTGACAATCGGTCTCGTTGTCTGGGGAGCGGGCAAACCCCAGGACACCATCCACGCCACCCAGATCGGCTACATCAAGAAAGACAGTCCGGCGGAAAAAGCCGGTCTGCAACTCGGCGACACGATTCTCGCGATCAACGGCAAAGCCATCCGCGGCTTCGTTGGCGGCCTCGACTGCATCACCGAAAACATCGTTCTCAGCGAAGGGCGGGAGATTCTCTTCACCGTGCAGCGTCCGGGTGAAAGCCAACCGCGCACGATTGTTTCCAGCTTCGAAACGATGCCCACCAAATGGTATCAACGACGCGCGCTGCGCCAGGTGGGCATCTCCTACACCAATCCCGCCACGGTCGATGCCATGCTCTCCCACAGCCCGGCGGAGAAAGCAGGATTGAAAAAAGACGATCAGATCGTCGCGGTGGACGGCACGCAAATCTGGAGCACGCCGCAATTTTCCCAGCTGATCGAAGCCGGAAACTACAAGCAAATCACCGCGAGTGTGAAAAGAGGTGCGGAAACTCTCGATATCAAAATCACTCCCGCCAAGCCGCTGACTCCGGCCGATGCGAAGCCGATGCTCGGCATCGTCTGGAATACCGATGGCATTGTTGATTCGCATCTCGTCTATCCTGATCCGATCCGCCAATGCAAGGACAGCGTGAAAATGATGGTCGCCACCTTGGGCGCGCTGATTTCACCAAACTCCGGGATCGGAGTTGACCAACTGAGCAGCCCGATCGGCATTGCCAAGGCGAAATTCGACATCCTGAAAACGGAAAACGGCTGGCGGCGTTTGCTGGCATTTTTGGTGATTATCAACGTCAACCTCGGCATCTTCAACATGCTGCCGTTTCCGGTGCTCGATGGCGGCCACACGATGCTGGCGTTGATGGAAATGGTCGCCCGCAAACCGGTCAAGGCGCGCGTTCTGGAATATGTGCAGTCCGCCTGCGCCCTGCTGCTGATCAGCCTGTTCCTCTACATTAGCTCCAAGGACATCGGTGGGTTTTTCGGGCCTAACGAAAAAGAAGAAAAAACCACTTTCGCACCCTGAGCCCGACGCTGTGCAAAGTCTGGATCCCGGCCCGCCCCAAGCGACTCATGTCAAACGTCCGCTGCGGAGTTTTGCGATTGTGATGGTCGGCGTATTTTTGCTGAGCCATTGCACTTCGCGGACCGGTCCGGCGGCAGCTCCCCGTATCGATGCCCACGCGGCGAATCAACTGGACATCGCCGGCAACGCCTGCGGTCCGACGGCCTTGCTGAATTCATTCCGCTTCGGTTCGCCAGCCTGCCAACAGGTCGCCGATGCCATTCCCGGCGACACTGATCGCGCGAAACTGCGCCATATCATCATCCACAACGGTGGCACCTGGTCCAGCCACATTCCCCAACGATACCGCTGGTCCCGCCGCGGCATCAACGCCGCGGATCTGACCGACATCGCCAACGAACTCGGTGCCACGAAATCCCTGCCCCCGGTCCGCTTGTTCATTCCACAAAATTCCTCAAGCCCGAAATCGCTGCTGCGCGCGACCTACAACCAGTTGGCAGGATCGCTGCGACAGGGATTTCCGCCTGTCGCGGGCTTGCGACGCTACAACGGCACGAAGCTTGTCAATTCGCACTTCGTGACCATCCTGCAGGTGCCTGATGCCTTGGACAAACACGCGCAGGAATTCGGCTTGCTCTACATCGACCCCTTGGGCGGGAAAAAATCGCACGGAATCATCAGCTTGACACCAATCCAGCAAAAACTTCTTCTCGTTGCCGATCTTCCCGACAGCCCATTGTGCAAGAACCATTCGGGATCAGGTTCCTATGTCACGATGGACTCATTGATCGCACTGCCTTGAAGTCTCTATCGAAGGAAGCGATCACGGCCCTCACAATTCGTAATCCTGCCCGGGCTGAGGCACGATGGTTTTCATGCCAGGCATTTTTTCGCGCAGTTGTTCGGCAAACCAGGCGACTGCGTCGTCGTCCCCATGGACCAGAAACGTTGTTTTCGGCTTCACCTGCAAGATGTAGTCCAACAACTCTTCGCGCGTGGCGTGACCCGAAAAGTCAAAATCATCCTTGTCGCAGAGCAACGGCACGGCGGGAAGCCGCTCATCAAGCTTCACCATATCCCCTTTGACCGCTGCCTTGATGCGGGCACCGGGCGTGGCGGAGTCGGTGTAACCAACAAAATAAATCGCGTTTTTCCGGTTCTCCATGAAACCCTGCGCGGCGAACTGGTTGGAGACCGTGTTTTCCGACATCATGCCGCTGGAGAGCGCGTAGATGCAACCGGGATGGAGGGGAATCGGGCCTTTGCGTTTTTTCGAGCCCGCCTGCAACTCCATGTCCTGGAGGATTTCGAAATCAGGGAAATTCCGGCGCGATCCCTTGAGGTGACGGTCGTAAATCATCGTCATCTTGGTGCTGAGTCCGCCGATGTAGATCGGTGTTTTGCGCGGAATGAGCTTCTTTTTCTTGAACTGGTCGAGCATGGTCAACAGCTCCTGGGTTTTACCGATGGCGAAAACGGGAATCAAAACCGAACCGCGGCGGTCAAGCACATCGCGGATCTGCTGCGCGAGCCGCATTTCCTCCGACTCCCGGGTGTAATCCGCCCGCCGCTGTTGCGCGCCACGGGTGGTTTCGATGATCAGCACATCGACGGGATCCTTGGGCATCAGCGCCCCCTTGAGCAGGGTGTGGCCGCCGAAATTCAAATCGCCAGTGTAGAGGATCTTCTTCCCCTGCGTCTCCAGCGTGACCGCCACCGAACCGAGAATGTGGCCGGCATCGTGAAAAGTGGCGCGCACCGTCCCTTGCGGGTCGAGGTCGAAAGGCCGCTCATAGGCCCGGTGTTCGAAGCGCGATTCCAGCTCCTCAAGTTCCTCGTGGGTGAAAAAAGGATACTCCGCGATGCCCAGTTCAATGCGCTTGCTGCTCATCACGTTGACCGAATTGTGCAGCATCGCCATGCCGAGATCGGCAGTGGCGGGAGTCATGAAAATCGACGCCGCCGGATGACGCCGCATCAACATCGGCACCGTACCGGTATGATCCAAGTGGGCGTGCGTGAGCACCGCGGCATCCATCGTGCCTTCCTCGACAAACTCAAAATGCGGCGTCGCCTCCTCCGCTTCATGTTTCGGGTGCATTCCCGAGTCCAGCACGATCCTCGCCTTGCCGGTATCAATCAAATACGAATTGGCACCAATCCCGGCGTGCCTGCACAAACTTCTAAAAATCATTCTTTAAGTCCACTCTCTGCGACAAGCTGGCTGATGGGCCGCCACTTGTCAACCCAAGAAAAGACGCGTGTCGGCGACGGCGATCAAGCCAGGGAGATCCTAAAGGCAGGGATCGCTGTCCCTAGCGATCCGGTGGGGGCAGGATGCTTGAAGGGTCATCATCCTTCCTGACTCACCGGCGTTGTTGGCGCAGGAGAGCGTGGGGTGAAGGGAGATCAGGAAAGGGTGATCCGCGACCGTCCCCCACCGGAACGCTCGGAGATCGTTCCCTGCCTTTTGATTGCGACATTCCTTGTCAATCATTTCCCTAACTTGATCGCCGTGGCATGTCGGCAACGGTTCAAAACCAGAATGAAGAAGACGAACGCCGGTGAAACCTACTTGAGTAGATCGGAAACCTGATAGAAACTCGGTTGGTCTTTGGTCGCCGCGCGGACTTTCTGCACCGCCTGCGGCGTGACAGGATCGGCTTTGTTGCCGAAGGCATTGCGCGTGAAGGTCAGGACATCGGCCAATTCCTCATCGCTGAGAAACTTGAACGGCGTCATCGGCACAGCCCCGGTGTATTTCACACCCTTGACCTCGATCGGTCCGACCAGTCCATGCAGGGCAATGCGGATCAGCCGTGTTTCGTCGCCCTGCACCCACTCACTGCCGGCCAGCGGCGGGAACTGCGCCTCGGGCAGCCCGTTGCCGTCCTTCTGATGGCACGTGCCGCAGTGGCCGTCGCGCAGGAACACCTGCGACCCGCGGAGGAATTGTTCCTTCGCCGCACCGGTCAAATGCGTTTCGAACACCGGCGGCGGCTCGGCCTTGATCTGCTGGCCATTCAAGAATGCCGAGGCGGTCTTGTAAACCGGCGCGATCCATTTGTCCATCGGATCGCCATTGGTGCCCTTGTATGCCGCGGCAGCTTCCAACACACTGCGCCCGGCGGCATTTTCCAGCCAAGAGGCGGCGACGATG